>Ga0310786_10000175_pt1 | contig 109021 bp, 98 predicted proteins | sample AusTroGonzalo_MG_FD_203881 | JGI IMG/M metagenome (GOLD analysis project Ga0310786, IMG submission 203881) | Bovine rumen microbial communities from tropical cattle in Woodstock, Queensland, Australia - Gonzalo_03 (v2) (version 2) | ecosystem: Host-associated > Mammals > Digestive system >... | reverse complement strand
CCCCGGCGATGCCGGGGCTTTGGGTACTTTTTGGAAGCCTTGCGCTCCGGGGCTTCCGTGCGGCTTACGCCGTACTCACCCCTGCGCGTATTGTAGTTGTTGGTTTTTGCGCGCGCACCCATTCGGGGAAAAGCCCTTCGCTTTTCCCCGGACCCCTTTTGCCGCTTACGTAAAGATGCAAGCATGTTTGCAGACGATCCTTTGAATACGACGACCTGCGTTCAGCAGCCGCCGTATGAGATACGGCAGCAGCTGAACTCGCGGTCGCAATGCTCGGGTGCACTCGGCTTGCTTTTTGACCGGCAAAAAGCAAGCCTCGCTCGCCCCCTGCGCGCTCGCGGGCGACCCGCTCGCAACAACCGTGTGCGAGCAGCGAAACGCGAGTGGTCCGCTTGGCGTTTTTTTGTGCGGGCAAACAACCGTTTGCAGACCTTCATCCACTACAACCGTACGCGGGTTCCAACCACGCCCGTCCTAATCGTCTTACTCGTCCTACCCTTCCCACCACGGCGGTGCTTCTGTCGGCGGCTTGCGTACGCGCCCTTGTCACGCTGTAGCGCCATCGGCGCGAAGGCGGAAGCGCCACCATCCGCCAAAAAAACTTTTCGTGTGTTTCGTGTATTTCGTGGTTTCATAAAAAAGGGGGGGGCGGAGCTTCGATGCTCCGTCCCCCGCAGGGTCCGTTTTGATTCAGCAGCCGACTTTGATCTTGTGGACCTTCGCCTTTTCCGACTTGGGCAGTACCAGTTTCAGCACGCCGTCGGTCGTCTTGGCGGTGATCTTTTCGATGTCCACCGCGTCGGATATCTGGAAGGCGCGTTTGTAGAGTATCGGACGCCCGTTGCGGGTCATGGTGCTCTTCGCGCTCATGTAGAGCACGCCGTCGTTGACTTCGACGTCGACGCTCTTGGCGTTCGCGCCCGGAACTTCGAAGAAGATACACACGCCCTCTTCGCCCTCGATGATGTCGACCGCGGGGCGCAGTTCCATGCGTTCGATCTCCTCCGCGGGCTTCGCCTCTTCCGCCGGGGCGGTCGCCGCCGCGGTCTTCTCTTCCGGAGCCTTTTCCGCCGTGATCTTTGCCTTGTTGGTGCTCATGATTTATCTCCTTATCATTTGATATTTTGTTTGCCGATCCGGTAAGTTCGTGCAACGACCGTTGTTACTTGACCTTGATGACGCTCTTCGTGTTCTTCTTCGCGTCCTCGCGGGGGATCGTCAGCTCCAGCACGCCGTCGACGTACTTGGCGGTCGCTTCGTGACCTCTGACCTCGACCGGCAGTTTGACGCTCTCCTCGAACTCCTCGAACGACCGCTCGCGCAGAATGTAGTGTTTCTCGCTCTCCGGGGTGTCGGCGCATTCGCATTCGCGTTTGACCCGCACGGTCACGAAGTCGTTGACGACCTCGACGTCGAAGTTTTCCGGGGTGCATCCCGGCGCGGGGAGTTTGACCTTGACGTCGGCGTCATTGACCTCGACCTCCATCCGGGAGGTGCGGAAGTCCAGCGAGGCGTCCACTCCGGCGATATCGAACATCCGGCGCATCAGGCGCTCCATCGACGGCACTCCGAAGTTCAGTTCCCAGGTGTTTCCGTTTTTCGTCAGCATGTTCATAATCAGTTCCTCCTTTTTCGGCGGGGTGTCTTGGCTTCCGGTTCTCCGCCGCTTTCGCCCCCAATAGAGCAAATTGCGTGCCAGAATCTTTTTCCCCTCGTGCCAAGTCGCTGAAAACCCGAATATTGTGACATTATGACCCGTCGACTGTGCCAAAATTTCACCATTTCGCCCCCGGAAAAGAGGTATAGACCACTTGACAATTTTTTTTGCCAAGGTATATTAAAGGTATAGACCAATTTTTTTACGGGTCGGCGGCGCCGGGGCGCGGTCGATACGGTTCGGGAAGGGGAATCCGGATGACGGAATTTTCGGTCAACAAGCAGCACGACACGCCGGTCTACCGGCAGCTGGTCGAGGAGATCACCCGCCGGGTGATGTCCGGCGAGCTGAAGCCCGGCGACAAGCTTCCGCCGGAGCGCGAACTCGCCGCCTCGCTCAATGTGGCGCGCGGGACGGTCAAGCGCGCCTACGAAAAACTGGCGGAAAACCATATCCTCGACATCGACCATGGGCGCGGCACCTTCGTGTCGGCGCGGCAGAACGTCGTCCCCGCCAGCCGCAAAGACCGCGCGGTCGAAGTGCTGCGCAATTCGGTCGCCGCGCTGACGCATCTGAATTTCAGCTACGACGAGATCCGTTCGCTCTTCCACGTCGTGCTCGAGGACAGCCGCCGCCGCCACGAGAGCTTCAAGGTCGCCGCGGTCGACTGCAACCCCGAATCGCTGGCGACCTTCGAGCAGCAGCTGCGCCACATCTCCAATCTGCAGATCCACAAGTACCCGCTCGACATGTTTCAGGGCGACCCCGAGGCGGCGGCGAAGCTGGAAGCGTACGACATCGTGCTCACCACCGCGACCCATTACAGCGAACTTTGCGGCGCGGCGCCCGCGATCGCGCGGCGGCTGCTCCAGGTGGTGCTCAGTCCCAGCCAGCAGACGATCATCGACCTCGCCAATCTGTCGCACAACGAGCAGGTTGGGGTGCTGAGCCAGAGCCGGAACTTTCAGAACATCATCCGGTCGAAACTCAAGGACTTCTTCTTCGAGCTCCCGCGCGCGAACTGTCTCTATGAAAAGAACCGCGACGCGCTGCCCGAGTTCCTGAAGGACAAGACGGTGATGATCGTGCCGCCGAACTTCGTCCAGCGCGACGGCGGCGCGGAGGGGGCGGCGTGGCGCAGCTTCGCCGCCCGCGGGGGGCGGATCATTCCCTTCGAATATCAGATCGAGCGCGGGGCGCTCGTCTACATAGAAAAGAACATATCCGAGCAGATGGCGCGCCAGTCGGACGTCGCCGGGCTGCTGTAAATCCGTGGGGGGGAGCCTTTTGGTCATGGACAAAGAGATGGTGATCGTGATGGGCGTCATCGGCGCGGACTGCCACGCCGTCGGCAACAAGATACTCGAACGCTTTTTCCGGGACAGCGGCTTCAAGGTGGTCAACCTCGGCGTGATGGTCAGTCAGGACGAGTACATCGACGCCGCGATCGAAACCGGCGCCGAGGCGATACTCGTCTCTTCGCTCTACGGTCACGGCGAGATCGACTGTCAGGGGTTCCGCGAGCGCTGCACCGAACGCGGACTGGAGGGGATCGTCCTCTACGTCGGCGGCAATCTCGTCGTCGGCAAGACCGACCCCGACGAGGTGAGGAAGAAATTCATCGCGATGGGCTTCGACCATGTGGCGACTCCCGACGACGATCTCAGGGAAGAGGCGGAGGCGCTCAAAAACGACATCCTCGCCCGCCGCAAGGCGAAGGGCGAAAACTGAAAGCTCCGCCATGGACAGGGAAATGGTCATCGTACTCGGCGTCATCGGCGCGGACTGCCACGCCGTCGGCAACAAGATCCTCGAACGCTTCTTCGGCGATCAGGGCTTCAAGGTGGTCAACCTCGGCGTGATGGTCAGTCAGGACGAGTACATCGACGCCGCGATCGAGACCGGCGCCGAGGCGATCGTGGTGCAGTCGCTCTACGGTCACGGCGAGATCGACTGTCAGGGGTTCCGCGAGCGCTGCACCGAGCGCGGTCTGGAGGGGATCGTGATGCACGTCGGCGGCAATCTGGTCGTCGGCAAGGCGGAGCCCGAGGAAGTGAGGAAAAAGTTTCTGGCGATGGGCTTCGACCGGGTGGTCTTCCCGCACGACGATCTGCGCGAGGAGGCGGAGGCGCTGAAGCGCGACATACTCTCGCGGCGGACGGCTTGACGAGGCGATCATGAAAAAGTATCTCGGCATCGACATCGGCTCCACCTGGACCAAGGGCGCGATCTTCACGCCCGACGCGGAAAAAGGTCTGCGTCTCGAGGCGCTTTTCCGCACGCCGACGACCGTCGACGATCTGCGGAGAGGCTTCGACACCTGCCGCGGGCAGCTCGACCCGGAGGGCGAGGCGGAGCTCTACTACTCCTCCTCGGCGAAGGGGGGGCTGCGGATCGCGGCGCTGGGGGTGGTACCCGAGCTCACGCTCCGCATGGCGCGCGAGGCGGCGTGTTCGGCGGGGGGCAAGATAACCTCGGTCACGGCGTACAAGCTCTGCGCCGACGACGTGGCGGAGCTGCTGAAAAAGGAGCCCGACATCGTGCTGTTGACGGGCGGCACCGACGGCGGCAACGAGGAGTGCGTGCGCCACAACTTGGAGCTGTTGGCGCAGCTGCCGCCCGAGCTGCCGGTGATCTACGCCGGCAACCGGAGTCTGCGCGACGCGGTGCGTGCGAAACTCGCTTCGCGCGAGTTGAAGGTGGTCGAAAACGTACTGCCCGAGTTGTCGCGACCGAACGCGGGTCCGGCGCGCGAGGCGATAAGGGAGCTGTTTCTGGAGCGCATCGTCTCCGGTCGCGGGCTGGACAGGATCGTCGCCGAAACGGGGCGCGAACCCGTGCCGACGCCGCTGGCGATGCTGGAGTTTCTGAAGAGCTTTTACGAGTACACCGGTGAACGCACCGGTTTCGCGGTGGTGGATATGGGCGGCGCGACGACGGACTTCTACTCCGCCTGCGCGGACAAGTTCGAGCCGAACGTGATGGTGCGGGGCATCCCCGAGCCGCCCGTGAAGCGTACGGTCGAGGGCGACGTCGGGATGCGGGTCAGTGCCCGCGCCGCCTTCGAGGAGATCCGGGACGAGCTGGCGAGGCGCCGGGGCGACGACTTCGCGGAAAAGATGGAAAAGTACATCGACCGCGTGAGTTCCGAGTGCGAATATCTGCCGCAGACGCCCGAGGAGCGCGACTTCGACCTCGCGCTCGCCGCCGGGTGCTGCACGGTGGCGCTGCGGCGCCACGCGGGGCGGCGGCGGCAGGTCTTCACGACCACCGGTCCCGTCGCGATCCAGACCGGGCGGAACTTGAAGAGCGTGAGCGTGGTGATCGGTTCGGGCGGCTTCCTGTCGCGGATGACGCCGGAGGAGCTGAAAAACATGTGGTGGGACACCCCGGTCGATCCGGAGTGCGAACTTCTCACCCCGACGGAGTTCGTGTGGTACCCCGACGTCGAGGGGCTGATGGTCCTCGTCGCGGATGCCGCGCGCGGCGTGCCCGAGGCGGCGTGCCGGTTTTTGAGCGGAAGACTGGATCTGATATGATATCGAATACAACCGTTATGGAGCATGCAGAACTATGAAGATCAGTGAACAGGAGTTTTTGGCGTCGCGTCCGGAGGTGCTCGCCACCTGGCCGACGGGCAGCGAAGTGAACCTCGACGCCGGGGTGGAGTACCAGAAATCCATCCCCGCCAAGCGGCAGTTCGCGACCCAGATGTTTCTCGCCGACCGCGACCAGCGGGTATTGCTGCAGCCCCGCGCGGGCGTGGCGCTGACCGACGAACACATCTCGCTGTTGCAGTTCCTGCAGGAGGACTGCGACCTCTTGCCCACCACCATCGACGCCTACACCCGGCTCAACAAGTACACCGAGGCGCAGACCGGCATCGAAAAATCCATCGCCGCGGGGCACTCGCTGCTGAACGGCTTCCCCGCCGTGAACCACGGACTCGCCGCCTGCCGCAAGGTCGTCGAATCGCTCAACAAGCCGGTCGAGATCCGCCACGGCACCCCGGATGCGCGGCTCCTTGCCGAGATCACGATGGCGGCGGGCTTCACCTCGTTCGAAGGCGGCGGCATATCCTACAACATCCCCTACGCCAAGAAGGTGCCGCTCGAGCACTCGATCCGCTGCTGGCAGTACGTCGACCGGCTGGTCGGCTACTACGGCGAGCGCGGGGTCAAGATCAACCGCGAGCCCTTCGGACCGCTTTCGGGAACGCTGGTGCCGCCCTTCGTAAGCCACGCGGTGGCGATCCTCGAAGGGCTGCTCGCGCTGGAGCAGGGCGTGACTTCGCTGACGCTCGGCTACGGGCAGGTCGGCAATCTGCAGCAGGACGTGGCGGCGATGATCTCGCTGCGCGACCTCGCGCACGAATATTTCCAGCGCTACGGCTTCAAGGATTACGAATTGTCCACCGTCTTCCATCAGTGGATGGGCGGCTTCCCCGAGGACGAGTCGCAGGCGTTCGGCGTGATCGCGTGGGGCTCGGCGGCGGGGGCGCTCGCGAAGGCGACCAAGATCATCGTCAAGACCCCGCACGAGGCGATGGGCATTCCGACCCGCGAGGCGAACCGGCAGGGCATCCGCTGCTCGCGGCAGATGGTCAACATGCTCGCCGACCAGAAGATGCCCGACAACGAGGGGCTGCGGCGCGAAGTCGACCTCATCAAACGCGAGGTCCACTGCGTGCTCGACCGCGCGCTGGAGCTGGGCGACGACTTCGTGTCGGCGTCGGTGCGCGCCTTCGAAGCCGGGATCATCGACGTGCCGTTCGCTCCCGCCGCCTGCAACAAGGGCAAGATGATGCCGGTGCGGGACAACCACGGCGCGGTGCGCGTCCTCGACGCGGGCAGCGTGCCGCTGAGCGAGGATGTGCTCAAGATACACCGCGACCTCGTGCAGGAGCGCGCCGATTACGAACACCGCGTGCCGAGCTTCCAGATGGTCGTGGACGACATCTACGCGATCGGCAAGGGCAAGCTCACCGGGCGTCCCCGGTAAAGGATAACGATTATCGGTCACCAAACCACTTAACCATACAACAACACGGGCAAGACAATCATGAAAATCAAAAACGTCTTTTATTCGGCGGGTCTGACGGGGTTCTTCTTCGACGACCAGCGGGCGATCAAGCGCGGTGCCGCGCACGATGGATTCACCTACGTCGGCGATCCGGTGACGCCGGGATTTTCGCGCATCCGGCAGGCGGGCGAGTCGATCTCGATCATCATCGAGCTGGAAAACGGCCGCCTCGCGTGGGGCGACGCCGCCGCCGTGCAGTATTCGGGTGCGGGCGGGCGCGATCCTTTGATGCTGGCGTCGAACTACATCCCGTTCCTCGAAAAGAACCTCTCGCCGCGCCTCGTCGGCATGGAGCTCGACAGCTTCCGCCGCTGCGTCGGTGAGATCGAAAAGACCGAAGTCGACGGGAAAAGGCTCCACACCGGGCTGCGCTACGGTCTGAGTCAGGCGCTCCTCGCCGCCAAAGCCGAGGCGGACGGGAAACTCATGTGCGAAGTGCTCTGCGACGAGTACGATCTGCCCGTGATCGCGAAGCCGGTGCCGATCTTCGGGCAGAGCGGCGACGACCGCTACACCAACGTCGACAAGATGATCATCAAGCGCGTCGACGTGCTGCCCCACGCGCTCATCAACACGATCGAAAAGCTCAACGCCCTCGAGGAGTACATCGGCTGGCTCGCCAACCGCATCCGCACGCTGCGCACGGACGAATCCTACAAGCCGAGTCTGCACATCGACCTCTACGGCACCGTCGGGCTGATCCACAAGGACTTCCGCGACGCGGCGGCGTTCCTCGCCAAGATGCAGAAGGCGGCGGGCGAGTTCGAGCTCTACTTCGAAGGTCCCGTCGACATGGAGGCGAAGCAGCCCCAGATCGAAGGGCTGGGCGCGATCCGCGCCGAACTCAAGCGCCTCGGCTCGCCGGTGAAGATCGTCGCCGACGAGTGGTGCAACACTCTGGAGGACATCAGAGACTTCACCGACGCCCAGTGCTGCGACATGGTCCAGATCAAGACCCCCGACTTGGGCGGCATCCAGAACACCCTCGAAAGCGTCCTCTACTGCCACAAGCACGGTATGGAGGCGTATCAGGGCGGCACCTGCAACGAGACCGACGTCTCGGCGCGCGCCTGCGTCCATGTGGCGATGGCGGGGCGTCCGGTGCGGATGCTCGCCAAGCCCGGAATGGGCTTCGACGAGGGCATGGAGATCGTCAGCAACGAAATGGCGCGCATCGCCGCCATATTGAACGCGCGCAAAGCCGCCAGATAAACCCCAACCCGGGAGACGAAATAAAATGAAAAAACCGTTCAAGATCCTGTCGCCTACCGCGATTCTGGGCTACGGCTTCCCCGCCGAGTCCTTCGAGCGCGGCATGGCGCAGCACCCCGACCTCATCGCCGTCGACGCGGGCTCGAGCGACCCCGGTCCGTACTACCTCGGCGTGGGCAAGTCCTTCACCGACCGCAACGCCGTGAAGCGCGACCTGCGTTTCATGCTCACGGCGGGCGTCCGCAACCGCATCCCCGTGGTCGTCGGCACCGCCGGCGGTTCGGGCGCGAAGCCGCACGTCGAATGGTGCATCAAGATCATCGAGGAGATCGCCGCCGAGGAGAAGCTCAACTTCAAGATGGCGGTCATCTGGTCCGACGTGGACAAGGACCTGGTCGTCAAGGCGATCGGCGAAGGCCGCATCGACTCGTGCTTCGGTCTGCCCGAGCTGACCGAAGAGGCGGTGAGAGAGAGCACCAATCTGGTCGCCCAGATCGGCGTCGAACCCTACATCGAAGCCTTGAAGTCGGGCTGTCAGGTGATCCTCGCCGGACGCTCCTACGACCCCGCCGTCTTCGCGGCGCTGCCGATCTCGCTCGGCTACGACGAAGCGCTGGCGATCCACCTCGGCAAGATCGTCGAGTGCGCCGCTATTGCGGCGACCCCCGGCAGCGGCGCCGACTGCGTGCTCGGCACCTTGTACGAAGACTGCTTCGAGCTGCAGGCGCTGAACCCGATCCGCAAGTTCACCGCGGAGTCGACCGCGGCGCACTCGCTCTATGAGAAATCCGATCCGTACCATTTGCCCGGTCCCGGCGGCACGCTGGATTTGAGCGAAGTCAAGTTCGAGGCGCTCCCCGAAGGGCGCGTCCGCGTTTCGGGCAGCAAGCACGTCCCGACCCCGAAGTACTGGGTCAAGCTCGAAGGCGCGCGACCCTGCGGTTTCCGCACCATCGCCGTCGCCGGAGTGCGCGATCCCCTGATGATCTCCAAGATCGACGACATCGTCGCCGCGGTCGAGAAACAGGTGCGCGCCATCCTCGCCAGAGAGAAGGTGGACGGCAAGATCTTCTTCCATATCTACGGCAAGAACGGCGTCATGGGCGACCTCGAACCCGACAACGTCGCGCAGGGACACGAACTCTGCGTCGTCATCGAGGCGCTCGCCGAGACGCAGGAACAGGCGGACTCGATCTGCAGCGTCACCCGTTCGACGATGCTCCACTACGGCTACGAGGGGCGCATCGCGACGGCTGGCAATCTCGCGCTGCCCTTCTCGCCCTCCGACATCCGCGTCGGGCAGGCGTTCGGCTTCGGCGTGTACCATCTGCTCCGCATCGACGACCAGAGCCTCTTCAAGATCGAATACCGCAACATCGGCGAGGTGACCAAATGAAGACCCCGATTCTCGACATCGCCAAAGTCGTCCGCTCCAAGAACAGCGGACCCTTCGAACTCACCATGGACATCATCTTCAAGGACAAGGCCTCCTTCGACAAAGTCAAGGCGAAGCAGGCGGTGAACAAGCAGGTGGTGGCACAGGCGTACTCGATCCCCGAAAAGGCGATCCGCAACGTGATCTACTTCGACCCGGCGTGGGCGGTGAAGATCACCATGGACCGTCCGATGCCTTCGGGCGTGCCGGGCGAGACCGACGTTTACGGCGCGCAGCAGCATGCGCCGCTGTTGAAACTGGTCTTCGACCTGTAATTTAATTGCCCCATTCCCCGGGGGACGGTGGCGCGGCCTCGACAACCGCGCCGCCGCCCCCCATTTTTTTTGACCGGGCGCTCGGGGAGAAATTCCGGCTCCAAGAATGAAACCGCCCACTTGATTTTTTCGGTAAAAAATTTATATTGTGATAATCGTAACCCGGAATCGATCCATATCGGAAAAAGGAGGATCATATAATCATGGCAAAGACCCGTGAATTCAAGACCGAGGTGCGTCAGCTGCTTCAGCTGATGATCCACTCGCTGTACTCCAACCGCGATATCTTTCTGCGCGAACTCGTCGCCAACGCCGCCGACGCGATCGACAAGGCGCGCTTCGAGAGCCTGACCCGCCCCGAACTCGCCCGCGAATGGAAGATCCGCATCGAAGCCGACAAGGACAAGAAGACCTTGTCCATCAGCGACAACGGCATCGGCATGACCGAGGACGAAGTAGCCGAGAACATCGGCACCATCGCCAAAAGCGGCACGAAAGCGTTTCTCAAGGCACTGGAGGAGCAGGGCGCGGGCGCGGCGAATCTGCCCGAGCTGATCGGTCAGTTCGGCGTGGGGTTCTACTCGGCGTTCATGGCGGCGGAGCTGGTCGAGCTCGAAACGAAGAAATCCGGCTCCGACGCCCCCGCGGTCAAATGGTCGAGCAACGGCACGGGCAAGTACACCATCGACTCCTGCGACCGCACCGAGCCCGGCACGAAGATCGTGCTGCACCTCAAGGATGACGCTGCGGAGTATCTGGAGTTCTGGAAGGTCGCATCGATCGTCCGCAAGTATTCGGACTTCATCGAGTATCCGGTGGTGATGCCCAAGGTCACGAAGGACAAGGACGGCAAGGAGACGGTTTCGGAGGAGACGCTCAATTCGCAGAAGGCGATCTGGCGGCGCAAGCCCTCCGAGGTTACGCCCGACGAGTACAAGAGTTTCTACACGCACCTTTCCAACTACGGCGGCACCGAGTATCTGAAGGCGATCCACTTTTCCGCCGAGGGGAGCAACGAGTTCACGGCGCTGTTGTTCCTGCCCAAGGAGGCGCCCTTCAATCTGCTGATGCCCGATCTGCAGAAAAAGGGTCTGCAGCTCTATGTGAAGCGGGTCTTCATCACCGACGAGTGCAAGGCGCTGATCCCCGATTATCTGCGCTTCGTCTGCGGCGTGGTCGACTCGAGCGACCTGCCGCTGAACGTCTCGCGCGAGATATTGCAGGATAACCCGATCATCGGCCGCATCGAAAAGGCGGTCACCGGCAAGATCCTCGGCGAACTCAAGAAACTGTTGGAGACCGACCGCGAGAGCTACGAAAAGTTCTTCGGCGAGTTCGGGCGCATCCTCAAGGAGGGGCTCCACACCGACTTCGCCAACGCGGAAAAGCTCAAGGACCTCGTGATGTACGAGTCGATGAACACGCCTCCCGGCAAGCGCATCACGCTCGCCGAGTACGTTGCCGCGATGCCCGAGGGGCAGGAGAACATCTGCTACATCACCGGCGACAAACGCGAATCGGTCGCCAACTCGCCGGTTTTGGAATACTGCCGCGCGCAGGGGTGGGACGTGCTCTTCATGACCGATCCCATCGACGACTGGGTGATGCAGTCGATGTTCCAGTACCAGAAGAAGCACTTCAAGGCGGTCGACAAGGGCGACTTCGACGAAAAGGCGGGCGCCGACGCCGTCAAGGCGGCGCAGGAAAAGTACGCCAAGCTCGTCGAATTCCTCAAGGAGACGCTCAAGGACGCGGTGGTCGACGTCAAGTTTTCGGCGCGGCTCACCGACAGCCCCTGCTGCCTCGTGACCGAGGGCAACTCGCTGAGTCCGCACCTCGAACGGCTCTTCCGCGCGATGCATCAGGACATCCCGAAGAGCCGCCGTATCCTCGAACTGAACCCCGGTCACCCGCTGGTCGCCGCCGTCGCCAAGCTCGCCGAAGCGGGCGGCGAAGCCACGGAGCGCGCGAAAAAGTACGCGCACATCCTGCTGGATCAGGCGCTCTTGTCGGAGGGCAGTCCGCTCGCCGATACCGCCGAGTTCGTGAAATCGGTGGGCGAACTCTTGCTCGACCGGGCGACGCGCGAGTGAGTGAACTTTTGCGGTCGCGCCAGACGATCGCGGCTTGAAAAATTTTGAAGATGTGCTATATTAGGCATCTTGTAATTTGACAGCAACAGGTTCTTAAAAGAATAATTATTCAGGAAAAGATCATGGCCGACAAGAAGTTCGCAATCAAACGCAATCGCACGAGCAAGGAAGCCAATTTGCGCAACCGCGCCCGCATCAGCGAGTTGAAGACTCTGGAAAAGAAGTTCCGCGCGGCGGTCGCCGCCGGCGGGAACGATGACGCCGCCGCCACCGCCCGCGAGCTCACGAGCAAACTGGACAAGGCCGCGAAGGTCGGCACCATCCACGCCAACCGCGCCGCCAACAAGAAGTCGCAGATCGGCAAGCTGCTGAACACGCTCGCCAAGTGACGTTCGGCGTCGACAGGACGGATAGGTTTTCACACTACGGCGGATGCGCGGAGTCGCGCATTTCGCCGTTTTTTTTGGCGTAATCGTCGGAAAACACGGGGGTACGATACGATGTCGGGATACGGGGCGTTTCGCTTTTTCAAGAATCTGACGCTGCACCTGATGCTGTTCGCGGCGGCGGTCGCGGCAGTCGCGGCTCCGCTGCATCAGTACAACGACGACGAGCTGCGTCTCGTCGCGCGTCTCGCCTCGCGGGTGCTGGTGCAGAACCACTACCGCGGCGCGGCGCCGGACGCCGCGATGTCCCGCCGCTTCTACGAGCAGTATCTCAAGGAGCTGGACCCCGGGCGGATCTACTTCACCGACGCCGACCTCGCCCCCTTCGAGGCGCGGAGCGGCGGCATCTGTCAGGCGCTGCTGAAGGGCGATTTCGGCTTCGCCTTCGAGTTGTACGATTTGTTCAAATCGCGCAACAAGGAGTTCCGCGAATTCGCCGCCGAGTATTTGAAGCACGACATCGACTTCACGGTCGACGAGTATTTTCAGATCGACCGGAGCAAGGCGCCGCGTCCGAAGACCCCCGGAGAGCGCCGGGAACTCTGGCGGCTCCGGCTCAAAAACGACGTGCTCTACTTCCGCATGATCGAACGCATGCTCAAGGAGGAGCAGACGACGGGCAAGGAAACTAAGCTCGGCAAGCTGGAAGACTCCCCGGCGTGGCAGGCTAAATCCCCCGCCGACCGGGTGCTGGCGCGGCTGCGCGACGTCGGCAACAACGTCGACAAGCGCGAACCCGTCGAAATATTGGGAATGTATCTCGGGGCGCTTGCCAATTCGCTCGGACCGCACTCCGGCTACGCGCCGCCGACGTTGGACGACGATTTCGATATCCGGATGAGCCTGACGCTGATCGGCATCGGCGCGACGCTCACCAACGAGGACGGTTTCATCAAGGTCGTCGCGCTGATCCCCGGCGGTCCCGCGGCGCTGGACGGACGGCTCAAGGTCAACGACCGGATCATCGCCGTCACCGAGGAAAACGGCGAATCGGTCGACGTGATCGACATGCCCGTGGACCGCGCGGTGCGCTATATCCGCGGCAAGGAAAACAGTCAGGTCACGCTGACCGTGCTCCCCGGCGACAAGGGGCGTAACGCCCACCCGGTGAACATCCGCATCACCCGCAAGAAGGTCCATCTGGAGGAGAGCGCGGCGAAGGGCAAGATCGTGGAGAGCACCGACGCGGACGGCGGCAAGCACCGCATCGGCATCGCGACGCTTCCGGGCTTCTACCTCGACATCGCGGCGCTGCGGCGCGGCGATCCCAAGGCGCGCCGGTGCAGCGAGGACCTCAAAAAGATTCTGCTCGGCTTCAAGCGCGACAAGGTGGACGCCGTGGTGGTCGATCTGCGGCGCAATTCGGGCGGCAGTCTGCCCGAGGCGATCTCCTGTTCCGGGCTGTTCATGACCGAGGGACCGGTGGTGCAGATCCGTTCGCGCGACCGGCGCGAACTGCAGAGCGACAACGACCCCGAGCAGGCGTACGCGGGTCCGGTGGTGGTGCTGAGCAGCAAGCTTTCCGCCTCGTCGAGCGAGATCTTCGCGGCGGCGCTGCGCGACAATTCGCGCGCGGTGCTGGTCGGCGACAGCCGCACCTTCGGCAAGGGGACGATCCTTCAGGTCGAGCCGCTGGAGGAGTCGCTGAGCTTCCTCGGGCGCAAGATCCCGGCGGGACTGCTGACCTACGAGATGGCGATGTTCTTCCGGGTGGCGGGCGGTTCGCCGCAGCAGCTGGGGATACCCTCCGACATCGTGATCCCCTCGCTCACCGAGGAGATGAAGGTCGGCGAGATGTATCTCGACAACCACCTGCCGTGGGACTCCATCGATCCCGTCAAAACGACTCCCTGCGACCCCGATCTGGAGCGCAAGATCCCCGAACTGCGCCGCCGTTCCGAAGCGCGGGTCGGTCATTCGCGGGATTTCGCCGTGCTCAAGCGGCGGATCGAGATGTACCGCCGTTTCCGCGACCGCGACAAGGTGTCGCTGAACGAGAAGCTCCGCTGGGAGGAGTACCGCCGCGAAAAGGATGCCGAGGACGCCGCTGAAAAGCTCCTCGGCGAGGATGCGGCGGATTCCGCCGACAACGGTCCCGATCCCGTGCTGGACGAGGCGGCGCATATCGCTTCCGACCTCGCCGAATTGGAGCGCAACTCGCCCAGCCGCAACGTGCCGGAATAGGGTAACCGAGTATGAGACCGATCGGTTTTTTCTCCGCGCTCGCGGGGGTGTGCTGCGGCACCGGGATCTTCCCCGGATTGCGCCGCAACTCCAGTTGGCGGGTGGTGTGGCACCTCGTGCTCATGTCGCTGCTCTGCTCAAGTCTGATCGGGTTGCGCGTCTGCGGCGAACTCCGCCGGGCGTGGGCCGGCGCGGCGGAACGCTGCGTGGCGGAGTTCGGTCCCCGGCTCCGGTTCTCCGCGGCGGGGGCGCGACCCGAGCGCGATCCGGAACGACCGCGTTTCATCGCCTTGCCCAAATCCGGTCTGCTCGTTTACACGGCGGAGGCGGCGAAGATCGACTTCCCCGCCGAGGCGCTGTCGGTCAACGACTATCTGGTCGTCTGGAGCCGGCGCTTCCTCGCGGTCGCGGTGCGGCTCGACGCGAACAAGTGGGATGTGCAGCTGATGCTTCCCGGACCGCGCACCGTCGTGCGCCGTCTGGAGCGCGACGGCATCCCGGCATTCTTCAACGGCGAGCTTGCGGGGAACACTCCCGCCGGCAGCTGGCCTTTTTCGGACGTGCCGCCGATCGACGTGACGTGGCTGCTGCGGACGATCGGGACGATATTCATCGTGTCGTGGTTTCTGGGCGAGTGGTTCGGGATCTTCATGGCGGGGGTGTTCTGCACCGGGGTCTTCGCGATCTTTTCCCGGATCTCCGGCGCGGCGAGGCTGCGCGGACTCACGGGGCTGGAGTATTGGCGGATCGGGGTCTACGCGGGCTTCCCGGGGATGCTGATCGGCGCGGTCGCCGAAGCGCTGGATTTGCCGTTCCTGACCTACATGATGGTCTATGTTCCCGCGCTGGTCATCTACTGGCTGCCGGCGGCGCTGGCGTGTTCCGCCGAACCGCCGCCGCCGGGCGAGGGGAACTCCCCGGAAGTTTGACAAATCGCGGGTGTGATGGTATTGTATTGACGCGGCGGGGCGATGCCTTGCCGCGAGTGACTTGAAAATATAATCCGAAAGGCTGATAAAATGTCCGAAGCGAACTTTCTATCCATCCCCGGATGGTATCCGCGTCTGGGCGCCTACGCCCCGTTCACGACCTTCGTGGCGCTGCCCGAGGAGGCGCAGCGCTACCTCGCCAGCACCGAACGCGACACCATCCAGGGCGCGCGCGAGCTGGAAGCGCGGATGATCGAACATTTCAAACGTCCGCTGGAGGCATTTTCCGGGCACGTCTTCGTTTCGGTCGACTGCTGCGCCCCGACCGACACCGAGCGTTTCCGCGAACACTACGGCGCGGTGCACCGGGCGGAACAAGTATGGAACATCCTCTGCGCCAGCGAAAAAGTGCGCCGCAGCGCCGCCAAGGGCGAAGTCAGCTGCGTCTGCATGCGCCCCTACCACCGGATGAACGTCACGCGCGAGTTCCGGCTCTTCATCCGCAACGGCGGTCTGGTCGCGATGAGCCAGTACCATCTGATCCGCCACTTCCGCAGATTGGAGGGCGTCCGCGAAAAGTACTGGACGATCGCCGCCAAGCTGATCGGCATGATCGGCTGGATGCTGCAGGAACGGGATCTCGTGATGGATGTCTACATTTCGAGCGACGACCGCATCCGGATCATCGACCTCAACCCGTGGGGTCCCCCCACCGATCCGTTGCTGCTGCGCAGCTGGGACCGCGACTGGAGCGTCCCCGCCGGGCTGGTGCTGATGGACCCGCCCGCGAAGATCTCGGGCAGCGTCGACGTCTCGTTCTGAGCGCCGTACCGGCGCTTCCGCTTCAGCGACCGAGTTTTTTCCAGACCGGTTCGAGGTCGACGATGCTTCTCGTGCGCGCCGCCTGATCGATGGCCATCGCCAGCACCGCGCTCTCCAAACCTTCGTCGCCGCTGCACTTTGGCGCGGTGCCCTTGGTCATCGTCTCGAAGAGCTCCTTCATGATGTACTCGTCGCCGCCGCCGTGTCCGTCGGCGCTCTTATAGACGAGGCGGTGCTCCTCGTCCGACCCGAGAAAGCGGTATTTGATCTCGCGGTTGTAGAGTTCGGCAGCGATCGTCCCCTCGGTGCAGCTGAAGTACATCCTCCGGGTCGGCATCGCGTTGGACATCGTGCACTGGAACTGTACGCGGATCTGATTGCGGTACTCGAAGATCGCCACCTGATTGTCCATGAGGTCCTTGTCAGAGGTGAACGGCGAGGGCATCGCGTGCGGATCGCGCCACTTGGCGAAGACGGCGTGACCGTATTTTTCGTGGAGGACTTCATTTTCCGGCGTGAAGAAGTTGCGGCCGCCGAAGCTAGCCACCGTGGACGCCTTGGAGTTGCAGAACCAGTTGATGAGATCGAGGTCGTGGCAGCACTTTTCGAGGATGTGCGGTCCCGAGACCGCGGTGTTGCGCCGCCAGTTCATCATGATGTAGCCGCCGTGGTAGGGGGCGACGTTCTCGTCGGCGTTGATCGAGATGATGTGCCCGAATTTGCCGCTGTCGAGCAGCTCCTTGATCTTGCGGTACAACGGCGCGTAGCGGAGCACGAAGCCCGTCGCGAAATGCAGACCGCTCTTTTTGTAGGCGTCGTAGATCTCCACGCAGGCGTCGATGGAGGTCGCCAGCGGCTTTTCGGAAAAAACGTGTTTGCCCGCCTTGAACGCGGCGAGGATGTGGTCGTGGTGCAGCGCGTTGGGCGAGAAGATCATCACCCAGGTCACGCCCGGAAAGTCGATCGCCTCCTGCGCGCTCTTGCAGGGAACGGCGTCGGGGGTCTCCCAGATGCCCTTGACGTAATCCACCTGCTCGGGATCGGGGTCGTAAACGGCGGCGATCTCCACCTGACGGTTCGAATCCTTGAGCAGATGACCGACCACGTTGCGGGCGCGGTTGCCGCACGCGATCACGGCGACTTTGATCTTTTTTTCCATCATGAACCACCTTTTCGTTTGGATTTTTGGAATGACGATATTATAGTATATACTGCATATATAATAAAAAAAATGGATAAAAACGACATTTGTCATGGCAAAAAAAATCGTCATCACCGATGCCGGCGGCCGCCGGGTGCACCACGCGCTCGGTCACGGCGACGACATCCACCGCCGCTACGGGCTGTGGATAATCGGCGGTTCGACCAACCGGATCCGCCCCGGCAGCTTCAACCGACCGTACCGGAGCTTCGACTTCTACAATCTGTCGCACTTTCTCGAAGGCTCGGGCAAGTGCGTCTTCGAGCACGGCGGCGAGCGGACGCTCGTCCCCGGCGAATGCGTGGTGGTGACTCCCGGCGTCGTGCACATGTACGGCAGCACCGACGCCGACGTGTACGTCGAGGATACGCTGATGTTTCAGGGCGCGGTCGCGGATATGCTCTGCGACGCGGGAGTACTCAAGCCGGGGGTCTATCCGCTCGGGATGCAGCGCCAGGTGCGCGAGATCGCCGAAATGGCGCGCGATCCTTCGGTTTCGGCGCAGATCAACGCCAACGGCGCGTTGCATCAACTTCTGATCGAGATGTACAATCTGCACCGCAGCCGCCGTTCCGGCGGGGACGCGCTCGAAGAGCTGCTCGCCGGGATCAAGGCGCATCCCGAACGCTGGTGGACGGTCGCGGAACTTGCCGAAGCCGCCGGATTGTCGACCGCCCAGCTGCGGCGGGATTTTCTCCGCCACACGGGGATGCTGCCCAAGGACTACATCGAGCAGTTCAAGATGCACCGCGCCGCCGAACTTCTGCATGCGGGCGCCTCGATCGCCGAGACGGCGCGGGCGCTCGGGTATAAGGACGTCTATCACTTCGCGCGGCGATTCCGCGTCCGCTTCGGGACTCCGCCGGGACGCTTCCGCGCGCAGCTGGAGCGCGACTGACGACAGCGGATTTGCTTTTCGTCGTTTGCGCGGTTATATTTCATGTGCAACCGTATCAACGATCAAAGGATAACGTCATGGCGAAACGCGGCGGCAAGGCGGCGGGGAGGAAGGCTCCGTCGATCGGCATACCTTACAGAATAAAACGCACCTTCTTCATGTTGTTCTTCATCTGTCTCGGGGGTCTGCTCTTCAACCTCGACCGGATGGGCGACACCGGGCTGATGCTGCTCAAGTACAAGCAGTTTCTGCCGCACTATGTGACGAGATTTCTGCCCGGCGGCAGTGCGAGTTTCGGCAGCGCGCAGCCGGAGCAGGAGCTCAAGGGGCGGATGATCGAGGTCTACGACGGCGACACCGCTACGCTGCTGACTGACGATAATCTGAAATACCGGGTGCGCTTCTTCGGCATCGACGCGCCCGAGGCGGCGCAGACGTTCGGCACCGTCTCCCGCGACACGCTGCGGGAAAAGATCCTCGGCAAGGAGGTGGTCGTCAAGGTCGCCGCGACCGACCGCTACGGTCGCGCGGTGGGCAAGGTGATGCTGGGCGGCAGGTACATCAATCAGGAGATGGCGGCGGAGGGCATGGCGTGGTACTACAAAGACTACGCTTCGGGCGAAACCGGACTCGCCGAGGCGGAGGAGCGGGCGCGCCGCCATAAACTCGGGCTGTGGCAGAATCCGTCGCCGCAGCCGCCGTGGGAGTGGCGCCGCGAAAACAAGAAGGATTAGTTTTTTCCCATACGTCAACACGAAATCGAGGAGGTGAAGATGAGCAACCGGATTTTTCTGACGGTGTCGGCGGTCGCGCTGGCGGTCGGGTTGTGGGGCTGCGCGTCGTCGGAGCGGATGAGCCGGATGTCGGGCGGGGTGCTTCAGGAGTACTCCGCGCCGCAGGACCGCCGCATTCGATCCGAGAAGTTCCAGAAGCACACGAAGCAGCACGAAAAGGCGCGCAGCGACTTCGTCGGCAAGGTCGAGGAGACGCCGGTCAACGTCTGGCCGTTCTTCTTCAGCTCCGAGTATTACACGACGATCCTGTGGCCCTTCATCGACTGGGACGAATACGGTTTCGCGGTGCGTCCCTTCTACAACATGGAGGGCGACGAGCACTCCATTCTCTTCCCGCTTTCGGCGTGGAACGTCGCGGACCGCGACGGCTGGGTCTTGCTCTTCAACTGGGACAAGGACGGCTGGATGTTCTTCCCCTTCGCGGCGCGGAGCGAGACCAAAGACGAGCTGTTGCGCTACTACACGCCGCTCTTCATCCAGCACAAGGACCTGCGGCCGCTCGACCTGAAGCACATGAAACAGGAGTCGTTCACGGAGTTCATGCTCGGCTACCATTCGGGCGAGCGTAAACTCGACGACGCGGAGTGGTCGTGGAAGTTCTGGAACGCCAGGGAACTCGACGACGGTCTGCGGCGCTACCTCGCCTACAAGTGCCCCCGCGCCGGAGTGCTGATCCCGACGACCATGGCGGAACTCAAGGAGGTGCGCAAGGAGGTGGCGGCAAAGCTCCCCGTCAAGGAGAAAGAGAGCGTGGGCTTCATCCCGCTCTTCGACGTCACATGGTCCGAGAATAGCTACTTGTGGCGGGCGCTCGCCTATCTCGTGGGCGGCGAAAATTCGGTCGAACGCGGCTTCAGGTGGGACGTGCTGGGACCGATCGGCATGTATTACGAGAACGAACCGCCGCCGACGCCGTGGCAGGGGCTGGGCAGTCAGTCGTCGGATCGGAGTTTCGTTTCGATCGTGCTGATGAGCTTCTTTTCGCGGGAAACGACCTTCGTCGACGAAGGCAAGTACAAGCTGATCCGGAAACTTTACAGCCACGCCTGGACCTCGGACGAGGAGTTCGCACGCGATTTGCCGGATATCCGGAACGAGCTGAAACAGCTCGACCCGGCGCTGGAGCTCCCCGACACCGTCACGGACGGGGACGTGTTGAAACTCTACCTCGACGAATTGGGCAAGACGGAAAAATTCCGGAATCTGGATCTCCCCGTCTACCGGGGATATACGGGATTCTTCCTGCCGCTATTCTTTTACAAAGAATCCGAGAACCCGAAGGAGGACGGCGGCTTCTTCTCGCTCGTCGGGATGACCTACTGGTCGCGCGGCGAAAAGTCGCGGTCGTTCTGGAGCATCCCGATCCTGACCTTTGCCGGGAAAGACGAGACGGAGGAGCACCTCTACGTCGCGCCGCCGCTCGGCTGGATCTCCAAGACGGGATACAAGAAACGCATCGAGGTGCCGATCCACGCGGCGAACACCCGCTGGGCGAAGGACGACGACTGCGCGTCGGTGCGCGGCGACTACTCGCTGTGCGGCTTGTTTTACCGGGGGGCGATGACCTACTACGCCGCCAAGCCGGGCGTCAATTACCAGACGGCGGAGATCATCCGCAAGCGGCTGCCGCAGCTCTTCGACGAGCGTAAACACTATGTCGAGAACAAGGCGGCACTCGAGGAAAAGTACCAAAAGGAGGAGGCGTACCGCCCGAAGCCGAACGACGAGGTCGACGCGCTCAAAAAACAGCTGAATCTGGCTGAACTCCGCCGCGATCTGAGAAAACTCGAACTCGAAGAAACTGGACGCGTCGAAGAGTACGCGCAGCTGCGGCAAAAAGCCGCAAAACTTGGCGTCGCGCTCGAAGAAAAGTTCCCGGAAAAGCGGGAGGAGATCGACGCGGCGCTGGAACGGCTCTTCGACGCGGCGGCGGAGCTCCATTCGCAGTCCGACGCCGGCAGCGGCTTCTTCTACCGCAAGGAGCTCTCCCACAACGGCGACTATAACTGGCACTGCCTCGGGTTCCTTGCGGGCGGCGAAAAGACCGGCGACCGCGAACATACCCACGTTCTGCAGTTCCTCTACCGCTTCCGGCGCGACGGAAAACGGACGGAAAAGATCTGCTTCCCCTTCATCTCGATCCGCGAGGACGAGCACGGCTCGCGCACGAGCGTGATGGGGAGAGTGTGGCAGAAGACGGTCAAGGACGGCAGGACGAGCGGCTACGTCTTCTTCATCCCCTACGGCGAACATTAGTATTGCCGGGGCACAAAAAAAGCGCTTCCGCAACCGGAAGCGCCGATTTGCAGCGATGTTGCCGTGAGCCCGGGATCAGGCCTCGACGGTCTTGGTCTTGGGCAGACCGAAGTACTTGTCTTCCGTGATGCGGCCGTCGGCGCGCAGCACGTCGATGCGCTCGTAGCGCTTCATGACATTACGGACTTTGCGGATCTTGCCGCCGATGCGGAGACTCGGATGCTGGGACATTTCAAATACCTCGTGTTATCTTAAAAAATTCGTTTGTTCACATGTGCGAGTGTATAATATAGCGCCGGAATGAAAAATGTCAAGCCCCGAAGTCGTCGTCCAGGATAGCCATTTCGTTTTCGACGAACTCGACGGCTTTGCGGAAGGCGTCGGCGCGGTGGCTGATGCGGTTTTTCTCCTCCTGCGTGAGTTCGGCGAAGGTCTTGTCCATGCCGTCCGGCACGAATACGGGGTCGTAGCCGAAGCCGTTGGTCCCGCGCGGAGCGTCGATGATGCGGCCTTTGACTTCGCCCTCGAAGGTCTCGATCACTTCGCCGTTGACGGCGATGGCGATCACGCAGACGAAGCGGGCGCTGCGGTCGGAGACGCCCTCGAGTTCGCCGAGGAGTTTGGCGATCCGCTCCGGATCGCTGGCGGCGTAGCGCGACGAGTGGATGCCGGGGCGTCCGCCGAGAGCTGCGACCTCCAGCCCCGAATCGTCGGCGAAGGCGGGCACGTCGCAGTATTTGCAGGCGTCGAGCGCTTTGATCGAGGCGTTTTCGGCGAAGGTGGAGCCGTTTTCCTCGACGCCGGGGTAGGCGGGGTAATCCGCGAGGGACTTGAGTTCGATGTTCTGGCCGGCGAGCAGTTGGCGGTACTCTTCGACCTTGTGGGGGTTGTTGGTGGCGACTACTATATATGCCATTTGTCGATAGCTCCCTCGTTCGGAATTTGAAACAGTTGTGTCCGGGATTATATTATAGAGCACAATGTCGAGGATTGCAAATGATTTCCGGTATCGCCGAAAAACTTTTTTCGCCGTTTGAACGCGGGAAACTCTTCGTCGGCTTTTCCGGCGGGGCGGACAGCACGGCGGCGCTGCTCGCGGTGCTCGAATGGCGCGAACGCCATCCCGGATGCACGGTCGAGGCGGTCCACTTCGACCACCACCTGCGCGGCGACGAATCGGCACGCGAGGCGGCGGCGGCGCACCGTTTCGCTCAGGACCGCGGCGTGCCGTTCCGCAAGATCGACCTTTGCGTCGCGGACTCGGGCGAGGGGGTGGAGGCGGCGGCGCGGGCGGCGCGTCTCGCCGAGTGGCAGCGCCTCTGTGCGGGGCGGGACGATGCCGCGGTGGTCACGGGGCACCACGCCGACGACCGGGTGGAAAATCTGCTGCTGCGGCTCTTTCGCGGCGGCAACGTCTCGTCGCTGACGTCGCTGCGTGGTCGGTCGACGGTGGGCGGGGTGACGTTTCTGCGTCCATTGGCGGATCGGTCGCGGGCGGAGGTCGAGGCGTTTCTGCGGAGCCGCGGCGTGTCGTCGTGGCAGACGGACTCGAGCAACCTCGGCGCCGACTACGCCCGCAACAGCTGGCGCAACGAACTACTGCCCAAGATATATTCCCGCTTTCCGTGGAGTGCTTCCGGGGTGCGGCGGGCGCTGACGGCGCTGGAGCGCGACGCGGAGTTCATCGATGACGCGGCGGAAAGATTTTACCGCTCCGGCGATCCCGGCGCCGCGGAGTTCTGGCGGAGCGCCGCGCCCGCGCTGCGCCCCCGGCTGCTGCGGAAATTCCTGCGCGATCACTGCGGATGCGAGATCATCCCCCCCGCACCGGCGCTGGAACGGATGGAGGCGGCGCTGGCGACTCCGGAGCGCACCGAAGCGCTGCTGATCCCCGTCCTCGGCGGGAGGTCGCTGTGCCTCGCGGACGGCAGGCTGATGCTGGCGGCGGACGCTCCGCCGGACGCGGTGTGGGATTGGCGCGCCGAACCGGTCTTTCATTGGGGGGCGTGGCGTCTGGAACGGCGCTTCGAGCGGCGGGTCGACGCATCGGGCGTGGAGTGCGCGTGCTTCGATGCGGCGGCGCTGCCGGGGGGGCTGACGGTCGGAGCGCCGCGCCCCGGCGAGCGGATGATCCCCTTCGGGCGGGAACGCGCCGAAAATCTGCACAAGCTCCGCGTCGACCGCGGGGTCGGGGCGTATCCGCCGCTGCCGGTGCTGCGGGGCGAATCCGGCGAGGTTTTGTGGGCGTGCATGGTGCGCCGGAGCGCTGCCGCGCCGGTCGGCGACCCGAGCGGCGAAGCGGTGTGTTTTCGCTGTTTCCCGGCTTGAAGAACCGAAGCGGCGCGCAAACCTTTGCCCCCGTCGCCGGGAGCGCTTGTAAAATACCCTCAACAAGGTGTATATTTTAAATAAGACGCTTTTTTTGCCGATAGCCGAAACTGGAGGGGTGACGATGAGAGTGTGGAGTATGGGTCTGGCGGCGCTGGCGCTTCTTGCCGGCGGCTGTGTCGCCACTCCCGAGCGGACGGCGCAACCGTTGATCCTGCCGGTGCTGGAGGCGCCGAAGGAGCTTCAAGCGGAGCGCGCCGCCGCGTTCCGGCAGCTGACCTCGAACATCCGGCTGCGCGGTGTGGGGGTCCACCTCTACTGGATGCGGCGCAGCGAGGTGCCGCACGAAGAGGTGATGAACCGCATTCAGTCGCTGGGCTTCAACCGTATCTACTGCTATCTGAGCACCGAACAGCAGCTGGACGATAAATTCCGGGAGTTCATCGTCGAGGCGAACCGGCGCAGTATTCCCGTCGAGGTGGTGCTGAACCAGCGCGACTTCTACTTCCGCCGCACCGGGAACAACGTCATCCGCCTGTTCCGCCCCAACTATCTGAGGATCGACGACGCGGCGGAGGCGGTGGCGAAGTTCGACGCCAAGTCCGGGGACGACGCCAAACTCGCCGGCATCACCGCCATCATCGAACCGCACCTTTTCGTCATGACCAATCCCGATACTCCGCCCGATGCGATCTACTCTTGGAGCGACAAGACCTTCGGCGACGGACTCGACAACGCGATGCTGATGCGCGAGACGCTGGAACGGCTGCGGCAGATCCGGGACCGGGCGCCGTCGCTGCCGCTCACCTGCGCGGCGGCGGATTTCTACCACGAGCTCGCGGTCGAGGGCAAACTGCCGGTGGGCAAGGTATCCGATTACTGCGCGATCGCGCCGCGGCTGCTGCTGCTCGACTCCGGCAACAAGCCCACCGTGGCGGCGGATATGGTCGAAAACGAACTCGCGGCGATGCCGGAAAATTCGGTCGCCATGGTCGGCATAAATCTGGCGGGACACACCTCGGTCGACTCGGGCGAGCTGCGCCGCCGCGACTGGAACGATCTGATGCGCGCCATGCGCTATCTGCTGGGGCGTTTCGAAAAGCATCCGCAGTTCGAAGGCTTCATTCTGGCGCCGCTTGCGTCGCTGGAGTTCGTGCGGATGGAACGGGATTGAAAGTCAAAAGTAGCGGAGCTGTAAATGCGTTGCCCCAAATGCGGTTGTGATAACGACAAAGTGATCGATTCGCGCGCCGGACGCGACGGCTCGACGGTGCGCCGCCGCCGCGAGTGTCTCGGCTGCGGCTACCGCTTTTCGACCCTCGAAGGGGTGGTCCCCGAGGATATGAAGGTCGTCAAACGCAACGGCGAACGCGAGGATTACGACCGCGACAAACTGCGGCGCGGCATCGCCAACGCCTGCTACAAGCGCGTCTCGGGCGAGGAGATCGACCGGATCGTCGACGCCGTGACCTCTTCCGTCATGCACGACTTCGACAAGGAGGTCGAGAGCTCCGAGATCGGCGAGCGGGTGATGGAGGAGCTGCGCCGGGTCGACGAGGTCGCGTTCGTGCGCTTCGCCTCGGTCTACCGTCAGTTCACGGCAGTCAAGGACTTCATCCACGAGATCAAGGGGATGAAGCGATGACCCGCCCGCGCTTGGTCCTGAAACCGGGGCGCGAAAAGTCGCTGCTCCGCCGTCATCCGTGGATCTTTTCGGGCGCGGTGGAACGTCTTGAGGGCGACGCCGAACCCGGCGCGGAGCTCGTCGTGACGGACGCGCACGGCAAAGCGCTCGCGGTCGCCGGGTATTCGCCCGCGTCGCAGATCGCGGCGCGGGTGTGGAGCTTCGACCCGGAAGAAGCGATCGACGCCGCGTTTTTCCGCCGGCGCATCGCCTCCGCGCTCGACTACCGGCGCCAACTCGGCGTCATGGAGCCCCAAGGCGGCTGCCGGATGATCTTTTCCGAGGGCGACGCGCTGCCCGGCGTGGTCGTCGACCGCTACGGGGATTACGCCGTAGTCCAGTTTTTGAGCGCCCCCGCGGAACGGCACCGCGAAACGATCGCCGACGAACTCGTCGCGGCGGGATTCGCGAACGTCTTCGAGCGCTCCGATGCCTCGGTCCGGCGCAAGGAGGGGCTGCCCGGCAGGGTCGGCGCGATGCGCGGCGCGGAGCCCCCCGCGGAGCTGACGATCGAGGAAGCGGGCGACCGTTTCGCGGTCGACGTCCATCACGGGCAGAAGACGGGGTTCTACTTCGATCTGCGCGACGTGCGCGCCCTTGTGCGCCGCCTCGCTCCCGGACGGCGGGTGCTCAACGCCTTCAGCTACACCGGGGCGTTCGGCGTGGCGGCGCTGCGGGCGGGGGCGGCGGCGGTCGTCAACGTCGATTCGTCTCGCCCGGCGCTGCTCGGCGCGGAACGCAATTACGAACTCAACGCTCTGCCGCGCCCCGAGTGCGTCTGCGCCGACGTCTTCGAAGAGCTGCGGCGCCGCGCCGCGGCGGGCGAGAAATACGACCTCGTGATCGTCGATCCGCCGAAACTCGTCGCCTCGCAGCGCGACCTCGGGCGCGGCTGCCGCGCGTATCAGGATCTGGCGCGGCTGGGGTTCATGATCACGGCGCCGGGGGGCTTCATGCTGAATCTGTCGTGCTCCGGACTGCTGACGATGGAGCTCTTGGAAAAGATCACCGCCGCGGCGGCGTTGGAGGCGGGCGTCTCGGCGCGGCTCGCCGGAACGGTCCGGCAGGCGGCGGATCACCCCGTCGACCTCGCCGTCCCCGAGGGAGCGTACCTGAAAGGGCGGCTGAATTTCGCAGGCAAGTGAAACATCCATTCCCGAAAAAGGATAAAAAAACAAAACAACAAAGGGAGGATTCGGCAAATGGACAAGGTGAAAATAGCCATCATCGGCGTCGGCACGATGGGTTCGGCGCATGTGGCGACCATCGACAAACTGGACAACTGCGTGGTGAGCGCGTTGTGCGACATCAACCCCGAGGTGCGCAAAAAATACGCGAACCGCAAGGACACGGCAATCTTCGCTTCGGCGGACGAACTTTTCGCCAAGGGGGACTTCGACGCGGTGATCGTGGCGGTGCCGCACTACTTCCACGTGCCGCTCGCTCTGCAGGCGCTGGAACACGGCAAGCACGTCCTGACCGAAAAGCCGATCTCGGTGCATAAAAAACTGGCGCAGCAGCTGGTGGACGCGATCCCCAAGTATCCGCAGCTCAAGGTGGCGGCGATGTTCAACCAGCGCACGCTGAACGCCCACAAGAAGATCAAGCAGCTGATCGACAACGGCGAACTCGGCGAGATCCGAAGGGTCAACTGGATCATCACGACGTGGTTCCGGTCGCAGTTCTACTACGACTCGGGCGACTGGCGCGCGAGCTGGCGGGGCGAGGGCGGCGGCGTGCTGTTGAACCAGTGCCCGCACCAGCTGGATCTGATGCAGTGGTTCTTCGGTATGCCGAAGAAGGTCACGGCGTTCCTGACGCTCGGCAAATATCACGACATCGAGGTCGAGGACGACGTCACGGCGTATCTGGAATACCCGAACGGCGCGACGGGGGTCTTCATCACGACGACCGGCGAGGCTCCGGGAACGAACCGGCTCGAAATCTGCGGCGAACGCGGGCGGCTCGTCTATGAAAGCGGCAAGATTTCGTTTTTGCGCAACGAGATACCGACGACGGAGTTCCGCACGACGACCAAGACGCACTTCGGGTCGCCGGAGAAGTGGGAGATCAACGTGCCCTACAAGCCCGACGCGAAGCAGCAGCACATGAACGTGATCGAGAACTTCGCGAACGCGATCTTGAAGGACGTGCCGCTCATCGCTCCGGCGCAGGAGGGTATCCGCGGGCTGGAGCTCGGCAACGCGATGCTGTTGTCGGGGCTGAAGCACAAGACGGTGGAGCTGCCGCTGGATGCCGAGGAGTTCGCCGTGATGCTGGATGAACTCGTGGCGAAGAGCCGTTACGTGAAGAAGGCTCCGACCGAGGCGGACAACGTCGACGCCGCCTCGCTCGCCGGCTCGTTCTGACTCCCGGCGAATATCGCGACCGCCGATGCCGATTTTATCGCACCGGCGGTTTTTTTGTCCCGCCGCGCGCGATCGACGCGCCTTACAGCACGAATTTCACGCCGGGGACGGCGGCGAGGCGGTGACCCAGCGTTTCCGCCTCCGCCTTGCTCGCGACTTCGGCGCGGGCGCGGAGCGCGAGGTACTTGCCGGAGGAGCTGCGTTCGCTGTCGGTGAGTTCGGCGCGTTCGTCCTGCTCCGCGAGGATGTTCCCCAATTTTTTCCGTGCCGCGTCCAGCATGTCGCACTCGACGAACACGCGGTACTCCCAGCGCACCGGATAGGTGATCTCGTTTTTCATCGTCAGAAGGCTCTCCCGTCTTTTCTGACAATATAATCCCCCGACGATGTCCCTTCAACACCGAAGCGGAAAAATCGCCGGGATTTCTTTGCGGGACGCTTCTTTCTCTTGCAAAATCGCCGGGGCGGTGTTAAAATATGTAGCGGAACGCGGTCGGAAAAACTCCGACCGCATGGTACCGTCGGGAAATATTTGCAGGGATAACATCAAATGCGTTCGCCGTCCGAGATGCGCACGATCCAGATCGAGCTGACCAATGCCTGTCCGCATCTTTGCTCCAACTGCACGCGTCACTGCGGTCACCACGCGAAGCCGTTCTTCATGGATCTGGCGACCTTCCGCCGCGCGGTGGATTCGCTGGAGGGCTTTCCCGGCATCGTCGGCATCATGGGCGGCGAGCCGACCTTGAACCCGGATTTCAGGCGGATCGTCGATTACTACGCCTCCAAGGTTCCGGCGGCGAAGGGGTTTGCCAAGTTCCGCCAGCCGACGCGTGACTTCGCCGGGTACGCGGCGCGCAAACTGGATATGGCGCAGGTGTTCCGGCGCGGGATCTGGACTTCGCTCGGCGGCGGCTACTACCGCAATTTCGAGCAGATTCAGGAGGTCTTTCCGCTGCAGTTCATCAACGACCACAGCAGCGACGGATTGCATCAGGCGCTGTTGATGTCGCGCCGGGAGCTGGGGATAAGCGACGAGATCTGGTTGCCGCTGCGGGACCGGTGCTGGATCCAGAACGAGTGGAGCGCGAGCATCACCCCCAAGGGGGCGTTTTTCTGCGAGGTGGCGGCGGCGCTGGACATGCTCTTCGACGGTCCCGGCGGCTGGCCGATCGAGCCGGGGTGGTGGAAGCGCCGCCCCGAGGAGTTCGGCGACCAGCTGCGCTGGTGCGAATACTGTTCGGCGCCGCTCGAGGTGCCGCGGGTGCCGGGCAGGGCGGGGATCGACGTGGTGACGCCGAAGATCATGGAGCAGCTCGAGCGGCTGAAGAGTCCCAAGGTCCGGCTCGGTCGGTGCCGGGTCTTCGATCCGGCGGAGTACGACCCCGCCGCGGCGGCGCCGAAGCCCCACGCCTGCGACTGGTATCTCCCCGGCGAGGACAAGGAGCGGGAACGGGTCTCCGGCGCCAACGCATCGCTGTACTGCCGCCTTGTCCATGTACTGCCGCCGGATGGCGCCGAGTCGGAGCTGCGCCGCGTGCTCGCCGGATTGCCGGCGCCGGAGCGCCGCCGCTTCACCGTCGTCGACGGGGACGCGGTGCGGCGTCTAGAGTTTCCCGACTGGCTGCTCGTCTGCCGGTCGCGCCGGGTGCTGATGCCGGAGTTCCTCTCGGGGCTGACCCGCACGATCTTCAATCCCGGCTGTCTGTACGCGTTGAGTTTCCGCCGGTGGCTGCCGGGCATGCCGCGCTGGGAAGAGTGCGCTTTTCTGCTGCTCAACAGACGGGCGGCGGCGCTCGATGGCGCGGAGAAAATCGATCTCGAACGGGTGACCGACCGATATCCCCGGGACAAGCGGGTGCGGCTGCACGCGTTTCCCGACCTCGCCGCCCGGACGCCGCTGCGGCGTCTCGCCGATCTTTGCGACGACTGGCCGCGGCTGCGGCGGACGCTGCCGCAAAAACTCCGCCTCGGGCGGAGGTGAATCTCCGGTCAAAGGCGCGAAAAAGTGTTTTTTTCAGTAGTGATCGACAACTACAACTACCGCGACTACATCGGCGCCGCGGTGGAAAGCGTGTTGGCGCAGAGCTGCCGCGACTTCGAGCTGATCGTGGTGGACGACGGCTCCACCGACGGTTCGCGCGAGGTCGTCGACCGCTGCCGCGACCCCCGGCTGAAACGCATATACAAGCCGAACGGCGGGCAGCTTTCGTGTTTCAACGCGGCGGCGGAGGCGGTCGCGGGCGAGGTGGTCTGTTTTCTCGACGCCGACGACCTCTACGAGCCGGAGTATCTGGAACGCCTGAAGCGCTTCTACGCGGAGCACCCCGACTGCGGCTGCGCCTTCTGCCGGCTGCTCCGCTTCGGTGACGCGGAAGGCGTTTCCGTCGACTGCGACGAGGTCGTGCGCTGGGGGCGGAGCGCGTTTTTGACGGCGACGCTGCATCTGCCGGTCGGGGCGGAGACCAGCGGTTGTTCCATGCGCGCCGACGTTTTCCGCCGCTTTCTGCCGTGGCGCGACGGCGAATCCGAGTGGAAGATCCGCGCCGACGACGTGCTGCTGTGGAGCGCCGCGCTGTGCGGCGCCGTCAAGTACTTCATCCCGGAGACGCTGGTCCGCTACCGGGTGCATGACCGCAACGGCTTCTACGGCAGGAAGTCCCCCGATCCCGCGGCGCTCGCCCGGCGCAAGCGTGCCGCCGTCGCCTGCTGCGAACGGCTGATCCCGGCGGATTTCGACTGGGGCGGCGCGATCCGGGACGAGCTCCGGGACAGTGCGCTGCCGAGGCGGTACTACTGGCGGGCGCTGGCGATCCGGGTACGCAACGCCTTGAAGCGCGGCAAGTTTCCCGGGCGCGGCGAGTTCAGGATACTCTTCGCGCTGCTCGCCGGGATCGGAAAAAGCCGCGCAATATCCACCGCACTCGCCCGGAAATTCGGTCTGTGACCCCTTTCGCGGGGATCAATGTTTCCAGTAGGGCGATATTTCGCGCAGCCGGGCGATGATGGGCGGCAGAACTGCGATCACGGCGTCGATGTCGGCGTCGGTGTTGTACTTGGACAGACTGAAGCGGATCGTGCCGTGCGCGGCGCTGTACGGGATGCCCATCGCCTTGAGGACGTGCGACGGCTCCAGACTGCCCGTCGTGCACGCCGACCCGCTGGAGGCGCAGATGCCGTGCATGTCGAGGTACATCAATATCGACTCGCCCTCGATGTACTTGAAGCTGATCGAGCTCGTGTTGGGCAGACGGTGTGAGAGATCGCCGTTGACTTGGACTTCCGGTACGCTTGCGAGGACTCCCGCTTCCAGTTTGTCGCGCAGTCGCGCGAGTTCGCGCCGCTCCTCCGCGAGTCCCGCGCGGGCGATCCGGCAGGCTTCGCCCAGACCGACGCACGAGGCGACGTTTTCGGTGCCGCCGCGCCGCATCCGCTCCTGATGACCGCCGAGGATCAAGGGCGCGAACGGGATGCCCCGGCGCGCGAAGAGCGCACCCACCCCCTTGGGCGCGTGGAGCTTGTGCCCGGAAATCGACAGATAATCGACTTCGAGGTCGTCGACGTCGATGAACTCCTTGCCCGCCGCCTGCACCGCGTCGGTGTGAAAGAGCGCTCCCGCCGCGTGGGCGATCCGGCACGCTTCGCGGATGGGGAAGATAGTACCAGTCTCGTTGTTCGCCCACATCAGCGTCACGAGCGCGGTGTCGGCGTTGACGGCGCGTTCCAGCACTCCGAGGTCGAGCTGTCCTTTGCCGTCGACGGGGAGCAGCACGACTTCGTAACCGTGGCGTTCCCACTCCTTGAGGCAGCTCAGCACGCCGGGGTGTTCGACCGCGCTCGATACGATGCGTTTGCGTCCGGGGCGCGCCGCCAGCGCGGCGTGGATGCAGGCGTTGTCGCCCTCGGAGCCGCAGCTCGTGAAGATGATCTCGCTCGCGCAGTCGTCGCGGTCGCGGTAGTGTGCGCCCATGAGTTCGGCGACCTGCCGCCGGGCGTTTTCGATGTCCGCCGCCACCTCGCCGCCGAAGCGGTGGATGCTCGACGGATTGCCGTAGCGGTCGCAGAAAAAGGGCAGCATCGCCTGCAGCACCTCGGGAGCGACCCGGGTGGTGGCGTTGTTGTCGAGGTATATGATTTTATTGTCCATGATTCGTGCCTTGCTCGTGCAAAACGGTTGTAAAAATACAATATACATAAAAAAACGGCATAAGTCAACCTTTTTCGTCGACATTGGCTTGCTTTAAGCGCGGTTTCGGGGTAAATTCTGCGGACGTTACGGAATATGCCGATCAAACGGGAAACGGATCATGCTTTACTTGGACAACGCGGCGGCGGCGATGCCGGAGCCGGAGACGCTGGAGCTGGCGCGGCGGCTCTGGAGCGAGGATTTCGCGAATCAGGAGTCGGGGCATGCGCTCGGCTTCGAGTTGCGGCACAAGCTCGGCGCGGCGGCGGAGTCGCTGTCGCATACCTTCCGGGGGCGCGGCGGCGGTCGGGTCGTCTGGGGCAACAGCTGCACCGAACTCTTTCAGCTGCTGGCGGCGTCGCCGCTCGTCGCGGGGAGAGAAGTCGTGTCGAGCGTGCTCGAACATCCGGCGCTCTCCGCCGCGCTCAAGCGCGAGGCGCGCAAAGTGACGCTGCTGCGCTCCGGCCGTAACGGGCAGCTGATACCCGAGCCGCGCACGGGCGTCGCGCTCGTCGCGCTCCATCAGGTGCAGAGCGAACTCGGCGCGGTGCAGGATCTTGCCGCGCTCTACGCCGCGTTTCCCGGCGCGGTGCGCTTCGCGGATGCCGCGCAGGCGGCGGGCAAGCTCGCGTTTCCCGACGCCGACATCGTCGCCGTCTCGGGCGCCAAGCTCGGCGTGCCGGGCGGCGGCGCGGCGCTGCTGTTGAGTCCGGATTGGGAGGGCGCGGGCAAATTCGCCGATTTCGCGGCGGCGTTCCGGAGCCGCGACCACCGGATCTCGCGGGTGCATCCCGTGCTGCCGCAGTTGCTCGCCTTCGCCGCGGAGCGCCGCGCGGCGGCGGCGGAAACGGCGCGCTCCGCCGCGGAAAAGTTCAATCTGCTGGTGCGTTCGCGCCTCGCGGGGAGCCGGCTGCGTCCCACGCTCGAAGTCGCCGCCGCGTCGCCGTTCATACTGCATTTGAGCGCCCCCGGCATGCAGGGGGCGGTGCTGATGCGGATGCTCTCCGAAGCGGGCGTGATGGTCAGCGCCGGGAGCGCCTGCGCCGCCGAGAGCCGCGATCCGTCGCCCGCGCTGCTGGCGCTCGGATACTCGCGGAGCGACGCCTACGGCGGGCTGCGGATCAGCGTCGGCTGGCGGATCGAAGCGGGAAGCGCGGATATTTTGTGCGCGGCGCTCGAAAAGGTGTTGCAAAATTACTGATGAAAGGTTACTTTTTACTGCGGCTCGGGCGGAGGCGCGGAAGAGACCGGTTTTTCAGTACGGATCGAACTTCGTTTTTTTAATACAGGGGGCTTGAAGATGAAGAGATTTCTGGTTACGGTGTTGCTGGCGTGCGGCGTGGCGGGGGCGGCGGTCGCGGCTCCGGCGCGGATCAGCGTGATAAAGCAGGTGGAGGACAACCCGAAGATCGCCTTTTCGGGATTGCCGGACGATCCGGCGCTGTCGCACGAGGTCGAGAACTTTCTGCGGGTCTGCGGCTGGTTCGACATGGGCACGAAGGAGCAGGCGGATTACATGCTGACGCTCCGGCGCGAAGGCGCGACGGTCGCGGCGGATTTGGCGATCGGCGGCGCGCCGGTCGACACCTGGCGCATCCGCAACGTGCGCGACCCGCGTCCGGCGGCGAAGCTGATCGTCGACACGCTGATCGAGCGCAGCTTCAAGGAACTCAAGGTCCGATCGTTCTGCAATTCGCGCATCGCCTTCTGCGCCGAAACCTCGCCCGGAGTTCGCAACATCTACCTCTGCGACATCGACGGCCGGGACGTCCAGCAGCTGACGAACTTCCGTTCGCTCTGCGTCGAACCCTGCTGGAACCCCTCGGGGGCGAGCGTCTTCTACTCCAAGTACGGGCGCTCGGGCATCGACGTGGTCGAGACCACCGTCGGCGCCAAACGCATGAGCCGCGTGATCTCGTCGTTCCGCGGCATCAACGCGGGCGCGGCGATCAGCCCCGACGGGAGCAAAATGGCGGTGATCTTGAGTTTCGACCACATGGTCGACCTCTATGTGATGGATATCCGCACCCGCAAGCTCGTCCGCCTCACCAAGGGGATCTCGGTCGAGGCGTCGCCCTGCTGGAGCCCCGACGGACGGCAGGTCGCCTTCGTCAGCGACGAGGGCGGCGTGCCGCGCATCAACATCGTCGGCATCGACGGTCGCGGCAGACGGCGTCTGCCCCTCCTCGGTGCGGACGCGGTGACCCCCGACTGGTCGGGCGACGGGCAGATCGTCTTCGCTTCGCGCGTGGGCGGCAGCTACACCCTCGGCGTCTGGGATTCCAACAACGGCAAGTGCGACCGCATCATCGACGCCCCCGGCAGCTGGGAGTCCCCGGCGTGGGCGGCGGACAACCGGCAGGTGGTCTGCAAACGCACGTTGGGCGGCAAATGCGGCCTCTTCGTCGTCGACACCCGCACCGGGCGGATCCGCGAACTGTTGAGCACCGGTTATCCATTGTCGATGCCCGCGTGGTCGCCGTGCGCGCCGCGCAAGTAGGGGGGCTTGTCATGGGGTTCGACGCCGAAGCGTATTTCAACGATCTCAACATGAACGGCATCCGGCTCGGGCTGGAGGCGACGCGCGAACTCGCCGCGCGGTGCGGCAATCCCGAGCGGAATTTGAAGTTCATCCATCTCGCCGGGACCAACGGCAAGGGCTCCACGGGGGCGATGCTCGAGTGCGCGCTGCGCCATGCCGGGCTCAAGACGGGATTCTACACTTCGCCGCACCTCGTGTATCTGCGCGAACGCTTCCGCATCGCGGGGCGCGCTGTCCCGCAGGAGCGCTTCGTGCGCGCGGCGGCGGAGCTGGCGGAACTCGCCAAAGGCGGCAGTTTCAGCTACTTCGAGACCGCCACCGTACTCGCGATGAAACTCTTTGCCGAGGAAAAGTGCGACGTCGTCGTCTGGGAAACCGGCATGGGCGGGCGCCTCGACGCGACCAACGTAGTCACCCCCGTCGCCTCGATTATCACCAACATCGCCTTCGACCACATGCACGCGCTCGGCAACACCCTGAGCGCCATCGCGACCGAAAAGGCGGGGATCGTCAAACCGGGCGTGCCGGTCTTTTTGGGCGTCATGCCCGACGAGGCGCGGAATGCGATCGCGGCGCGCGCGGCGGAATTGGACTCGCCGCTCGTCGGTCCCGGCGAAGCCGAGCCCGCGACGGCGGAGCTGAAAAAGTTCCCCGACGGTAGAGTGCGCCAGTGTTTCACTTACGCCGGGCGGCAGATCGAACTCCCGCTTCTGGGGCGGATGCAGCGGCGGAATTTCCGCATCGTCTTCGCCGTGCTGCGCGAGCTTGCGCCGCGTCTCGGCTTCGACTTCGCCGCCGCGCTCGCGGGCGTGCGCGACACCCGCTGGCCCGCGCGCTTCCAGGAGTTCGGCGACCGGCTGCTCGTCGACGGCGCCCACAACCCGGACGGGATCGCCGCGCTCTTGGAGGCGCTCGACGAGGTGCTGCCGGGTAAGAAACTCCCCGTGATCTACGCCGCCTTCAAGGACAAGCACGTCGAACACTGTCTGCCCGAGCTCGCGAAAAAGGCGTCGCGCTTCTACTTCACCCCGCTCGCCTTGGAGGGCAGGGCGAGCTTCTCGGGCGACGAACTCGGTGCGATGCTCAAAAACTGGAGCGGTGTCCCCTTCACGCCCTGCTCCGGCGCCGCCGAAGCCTTGCGCCGCGCGCAGGAGGAAAATCCCAATTCGACCGTGCTCTCGGCCGGGTCGCTCTATCTGGCGGGCGAGATCCTCACCCTCGCCGCCCCGCCCGAGGCCGTACTCGACCTCGTGTAGAAGCTCACGCCTAAACGCCGGTCAAAAAACAAGCCGAGTGCACCCGAGCATTGCGGCCGCGAGTGAAGCGGTCGCCGTATCTCATACGGTGACCGCTGAACGCAGGTCGTCGTATTCAAGGGATCGTCTGCAAACACGCTTGCTTCTTTGCACAAGCCGAAAAAAGGATTTGGGGAAAAGCAAAGGGCTTTTCCCCGAATGGGGGCGCGCAGCGCACCCGGGGTGCGGGGCGGGGCGCGGCGGATGCCGCACCGAAAAGCCCTGCATTAAAACCGCTTACTTCCAGAGGTCGCCGTTGAGGTAGGCCGCGACCGCGGCGTCGGGGGGAATGTCGATCCCGGAGATCAGTGCGACTCCGGCGTCGGCGAGGGCGAGTTCGACTTCCGGGTGGACGCGGGAAAAGATCATCACGTCCACCTCCAGCCCGACCAGCTGCTTCGCGAGCGCCGGAGCTCCGCCGGGCATGACGATCACCTCCTGCCGCTCCTTGACGCAGCCGGATTCGATGCGGAAGGTCGCGAAGCGACCGAACTCCATTCCTCCGATGGCGGCGGCGATGATCATGGCAAATCCCTCACCCCAGAAGCGCCCACAAACCCGGCAGCAGCAGCGCCAGCGCGATCGCGCACCAGACGATCCGCCGCCGCAGATAGTAGCGTTCCGGCACTTCGCTGCCCGGCGCGATCGAGCGGCCGTTGAGGCGGCCGAAGCTGCCGGTCTTGACGTAGCGTTTGGCGGAGTTGTGTCCCCGGGCGGCGACCATGACTAACACCTGCCGCCGGGGATGAAGCACTCTTTGCCGGTCATCTTCGCGATCGTTTCGGTGAGGATCTTCACCGCCGCCTCGGCGTCGCGCAGGTCGCACATTTCGACCATCGAGTGCATGTAGCGGTTCGGGATGCTCACCAGCGCGGTGGCGACGCCCGCCCGCGTCAGCTGGATGGTCGCGGTGTCGGTGCCGCCGGTGGCGCGGTGCGCCGCCGACTCCTGATAGGGCAGCTTGTGCGCCTTCGCCGCCTTGCGGACCATTTCGCCCAGCACGACGTTGTTGTCGCAACTGCGGCTCAGGATCGGACCGCCGCCGAGGGTAACGTCGCCCCAGCTCTTCTTCGGAATGTCCGGAAGGTCGGTCGCGAAGCCCACGTCGATCGCGAAGCCCGCGTCGGGGTCGATGCCGAAGGCGCTGGCGTGGGCGCCGCGCAGCCCGACCTCCTCCTGCACCGTGCCGACGCCGTAGACGGCGACCTGGAGTTTGCGTTTGGCGAGCGCCTTAATCGTTTCGGCGACCACGAAGGCGCCGATCTTGTCGTCGGTGCCCTTGCTGATGAAGCGGTTTTTGTTCAGCATGCGGAAGTTCGCCCGCATCGCCACGGGATCGCCGATCGAGACGAGTTTTTCCGCCTCGGCGCGGTCCGCGGCGCCGATGTCGATCCACATGTCCGTGAGCTCCACCGCCTTGTCGCGTTCGGCGGTCTTGAGCAAATGGATCGGCTTTTTGCCGATCACGCCGGGGACGCGCCCCTTCGCCGTGATGATGTCCACCTCGCTCGCGGGGATGTTCAATTTGTCGATGCCGCCGTTCGGGCGGAAGTAGAGCAGTCCTTCGTCCGAGATGTAGACGATCTGGAACCCGATCTCGTCGTAGTGTCCGGCGAGCATCACCTTGAACTTCGCTTCGGGGTTCAATACCGCGATGCTGTTGCCCATCACGTCGCCGCGGACCTCGGCGCAGTGGGGTTTCAGATACTCGCGGAAACACTGCGCCGCCTCGATCTCGTATCCCGACGGACTCGCGCAGTTCATGAAACGCTCCAGAAAACTCAGACTCTCTTTGCCGAACATCTTGCAGTACCCCCCAGAACAGTGTTTTGAATGCGTCATCGACACCGGATAAAATGTACATCGCCCAATGGTATTTTTCAAGGACTTTTCCTCGGTCAAACGCCGGTTCCCGGCGGTGCTCCCGTCGCCGGTCGGGGATTTGCAAATTTCCATTATCCATAGTATATTAAACCGGGTTTTAGCAGCTTTGAAATAAAGTTTCCGGGCGGTCGCACCGACCGGGGGGGAGAGGAAGGCGGCTCATGGACGACAAAACTCAGCGGAATACGGAAAACGATGTCCGGAAGGAAGACGACTTCAACCCGACGATCATCATCGACCGGCCTGCGCGCGCAAAGATCAAAGAGGTGACCCGAATTCACAAGATCGCCGCCTCGTTCGGCCGCAAGAAGCAGGAAATCGAAGACATCATCGGCAAGAACAACGTCGACCACTACACCGCCTCGGAACCCGACACCTCGTCGGAGCTGAACGCTCCGCTGAGCAATCTCGACACCAGATATTCCTTGCTCGAGGAGTTCGCCACCGGCGGACATGCGACGGTCTCCATCGCGCGGGACAAGAACCTGCGCCGCATCGTCGCCATCAAGTCCCTCAACGAAGAGTCCGGAAAAAAGCCGGAACGGTTCGACTCGTTCATCTCCGAAGCCAAGGTCACCGCCCAGCTGGATCACCCGTCCATCATCCCGATCTACGGACTGAGCGGCGACGACCGCAACGGCGTGCACCTGATCATGAAGCTCGTCAACGGCAAGACGCTGCGCGACTATCTGCGGAACATCGCCGTGAATTACCGCGTCCGGGGGATCAAGAACTTTGACGAAGAGGGCGAGCTGGGCAAAAGACTGGAGATCTTCCTCCGCGTCTGCGACGCCATCGCCTACGCCCATCACCGCAAGATCATGCACCGCGACCTCAAGCCGGAAAACATCATGCTCGGCGAGTACATGGAAGTCTACGTGATGGACTGGGGTCTGGCCAAGATGATCCCGAAAGACGAGGAACCGATCGATGACGCGAAGCAGCTCGCCGGAACTCCGCGCTACTTTTCGCCCGAAGCCCTGCGCGGCGAGCGCTGCGACGCCCGGGCCGACATCTTCACGCTGGGGCTGATCCTGCAGGAGGTGGTCACGCTGCAGTGCGCGGTCAAGGGCCGGGACGAACGCGAGTGCATGGAACGCATCGTCGGCGGCGACCTGGAACCGGTCAAACACCTCTTCCGCTGGAAGATCGACAGATCGCTCAAGGCGATCATCCGGAAGGCCACGGCGTACCGGGTCGAAGACCGCTATCAGTCGGTCAACGAGCTCGCCGACGACCTCCGCCGCTATATGGGCGGACTTTCCATATCGGCGCTGCCCGACGACGCCATGATGCGGACCGCCCGCTATTTTTCCCGCCACCGCAAGGGGTTTCTGATCGCCTTCATGGCGCTTTTGTTCGGTTCGGCCGCCCTCACGGCGTTCGCCATCCACCGGCAGCTGAAATTCACGCGGGAAATGACGCTGCAGCGGCGGGCGCTGAATTTCATCTACAACCGCACCGCCATCGTGGCGAAGCATCTCGACGTCACCGCGCTCCATATTCAGGAACAGCTTTCGGCGCTCTCCCGGATCGCGGCGTATCTGCTCAGTTGCAACACCCAGAGCAAGGACGCCGACTGGGTCAAATCGTTCCACCCGCCGATGGACAAGATGAAGCGGACCGAGGCGGGAGTCTTCTATTCGCCGTACTACAAGCGGCTGGTCGGGCTGGACTACGGCATCTACACGATCGCCCCGAACGCGGATCAGACCGCGTGCATCGATTTCATCCGCAGGGTCGCTCCGGCGCTGTCCAAGATGAAGATGATCGTGCTCGGCAGCAGATCCGGCTACAACTTCGCGCAGGAGGATTACGGCAAACTCAAGGCGGAGTATCTGTACAAGGGCTTCCCGATCCGGTCGGTCTTCATCGGATCGGAAAGCGGCGCCAAACTGCTCTATCCGTGGCGCGGCAACTATTCCCGCAACATCGACCCGCGCCAGCGCGCGTGGTACAGGAACGCCCTGAACCAGAGCGGACCGGTCTGGGGCAAGCCGTACATGGACATCGACTCAGTTTCGGGGCTTTCCATCCCGTGCTCGATACAGATATTCGATCTGGAGGGGAACTTCCGCGGGGTCGCGGGGCTGGATCTTTCCGTCAACCGGCTGACCAACAGCATCCTCACCAAGGGGAACGTCGGCGACTACGTGCTCGAAAAGGCGGTCATCAACCTTTCCGGCGAGACGATCTTCTCTACGAAATCCGAGTACTTCAACCAGACCTTCGATCCCGACAAGTATCACCAGAACGCGGAGTTCAAGACTCCGCTCTTCCAGACCGAGGAGATCCGCAAACGGATCCTCGGGCAGGGCAAGGATTACGGCGTCTTCAGCGTGACGCAGGACGGTGAGAAGCTCGTCTTCTCCTTCGCGCGGCTGGAGATCTTCGACATGTACTACGTCGTGGTCGCGGATTACGACAAGCTTCTGACGCACATCGGAAAGATGAACCGATAAGCGGCATCGGGGGCTGTTCAGTTGCGCCGGGCGGGCGAGCCGTAGCGGCCGCGCGCTTCGCCGTAGCGGATAAGCTTGCGGAAGAGCAGATAGAGCGCCAGACCGTTCACCACCACCACGAGCGTCCACGAGATCGGGTAGGATATGTAGAGCGACGTGAGTGTCCGGTATTGCGGAAACACCGTGAAGATCCAGATGATGCGGAACACGCAGACGCAGAGGATCGTCACGATCATCGGCTGGAGGCTGCGCCCCTGACTGCGCAGACCGCCGCCGATCACGTCCAGCGCTCCGGCGATGAAGTAGGTCGTGAAACTCACCTTGAAGCGCAGCATCCCCGCTTCGATCACGGCGGGGTCCGAGGTCAGCATCGTGAGCAGCGACCTGCCGTTCAGGAACGCCGTCCAGCCGGCGACGAGGTTGAAGGTCACCGAACACGCCAGGCAGAGCAGTATCGCCCGCGCCGCGCGGTCGTATTTGCGCGCGCCGTAGTTCTGCCCGCCGAACGCCAGCACCGAGTGGTACATCGAAAACGAGACGATGTGGATCAATCCTTCGATTATCGCGCTCACGGTGTTGCCGGCGATGGCGACCGCGCCGAGGGTGTTGACCGCCGCCGCGATGATCACGTTGGAGATCGAATAGCAGGCGCTCTGCAGACCCGACGGCACGCCGATCCAGAGTATCCGTTTGAGTTCCGGAACGTACATGTGCACCTGCTTGAGGATCACCCGGCAGGCGCCGTGGTTCTTCATCAGCGCCGCCAGCACCAGAAACGCCGACAGCGCCTTCGAGACGCCGGTCGCGAACGCCACCCCCGCCACGTCCCACTTGAAGACGATCACGAAGAGCATGTTCAAGAGCAGATTGACGATCCCCGCGAAGGTCAGGTACCAGAGCGGGCGTCTCGTGTCGCCGACCGCCCGCATCAACAGACAGCCGAACATGTAGACCATCGAGAAGGGCACGCCGCAGAAGCGCAGCCGCAGATACAGACACGCCTTATCGATGATGTCATCCGGGGTCCGCGTCAGTTCGAGCAGCGGCCGCGCCAGAGTGACCCCCAGCACCAGCATCAGCAGACCGCTCCACATCCCGAGCGCGATGCCGGTGTGAAAGACGCGGCTCAAGCCCCGCTTGTCCTGCGCGCCGTAGCACTGGGCGGCGACCACGTTCGCGCCGCCCGCGATGCCCGAGATCATGATGACGAGCAGCCCGGTGACGGTGTTGGTCGCGCCGATCGCCGCCAGCGACTTGTGTCCGTAGATCGACCATTTGCCGATGACCGCCATGTCCGCCGCGTCGAATGCCAGCTGGATCAGATTCGCCGTCGCCACCGGGAGCGCGAAGCGGATGATCTTGCCGAGGAGCGGTCCCTCGGTCATGTCGATGTTGTGCCCTTTGCTCATGCCCGCCTCCCGATCGTCCGGTGTTCGCCGCGGTCGATCAGCCGCTTGACGATGATGAAGAACATCGCGCCGTTCACCGCCGAGATGAACGACCACGACACCGGGTAGGTCATGAGCAGCGACCCGAGCGTACGGTAGCGCGGAAAGACCGCCCAGATCCAGATTATCCGGTAGACGCACGCGCCGAGAAAAGTCACCACCAATGGCGAGATGCTGCGCCCGATGCCGCGCAGTCCGCCGCTGAAGGTGTCCATCGCGCCGAGGATGAAGTAGGTGGACATGGTGATGCTCAGCCGCTCGAATCCCTGTTCAACGACGAGCGCGTCCGGCTTGATCATCCGGAGCAGTTCCCGCCCCCAGGCGAGGCACAGCCAGCCGCCGACCGCGTTGATCGAGCAGATCACGCCGAGGCAGATGAGCACGCTCCGGCGGACGCGGTCGTAGCGTTTCGCACCGTAGTTCTGCCCCGCGAAGGACATCGCCGTCTGGTACACCGCGATCACGATCACATAGAGCACCCCCTCCAGCTGGCAGCTGACGATGCTGCCCGCCATCGCGTAGGCGCCGAGGGAGTTGATCGACCGCTGTATCAGCACGTTGGGGAAGGTCCAGCACAAGCCGTTCATCCCGGATGGGATGCCGATGTAGAGCATCCTCCGGACCTGCGGCCAGTAGAAGCGGACGTGCCGGAGCATGATCCGTTCGGGACCGGTCGATCTGAGCATCAGCCGGAGCATCAGCAGTCCCGAAAGCATCTGCGACAGCGCGGTCGCCAGCGCCACCCCCGCCACGTCCATGTGAAAGACGATCACGAAGACGAGGTTCAGGAGCACGTTGACGACTCCACCCAGCGTGAGCAGATACAGCGGACGCCGGGTGTCGCCGAGCGCCCGCAGCACCGCGCAGGCGTAGTTGTAGACAAGCATGAACGGCGTGCCGAAGAAGCAGATCCGCCAGTAGAGGCACGATTTGTCGATGACCTCCGGCGGGACGTCGATCCCCAGCAGCAGCGACCGCGCGAAGATCATCCCGAGAAAAAAGACCAGCGTCCCCAAGGTGAACGCCAGCGCCATCGCCGAGTGGACCGCGTGCGCGAGCGCCTTGCGGTCGCCCGCGCCGTAGCACTGGGCGACGACCACGTTCGCCCCGGTCGCGATGCCCCAGATCAGGATCAGCATCATTCCGTTGAGGTCGCCCGTGGTGCCGATCGCCGCCATCGATTCGTGCGAGGCGAAGCGCCCGATCACCATGATGTCCGCGAAGTGGAACAAATGCTGCATCATGTAGGTCGCCGTCAGCGGCAGCACATAGCGCACGATCTTGCCGAAGAGCGGCCCTTCGGTCATGTCGATGCTGTGTTTTCCGCTCATGCCCGCCTCCCGATCGTCCGGTATTCGCCGCGGTCGATCAGGCGCTTGACGATGATGAAGAACATCGCGCCGTTGACCACCGAGACGAGACACCACGATATCGGGTACGTCACGAGCAGCGACCCGAGCGTGCGGTAGTGGGGAAAGACCGTCCAGATCCAGATGATCCGGTAGACGCACGCTCCGAGCAGCGTCACCACCAGCGGCGAGATGCTGCGCCCGATGCCCCGCAGCGCGCCCGCCATGGTGTCCATCGCGCCGAGGAGAAAGTACGTCGACATGGTGAGGCGGAACCGCTCCATCGCCTGATCGACGACGAGTTTGTTCGGCTGGATCATCGAGAGCAGCTCCCGCCCGTAGGCGAGGCACAGCCAGCCGCCGACCGCGGTGATAGAACAGATAAGTCCGAGGCAGATGAGAATGCTCCGGCGGACGCGGTCGTAGCGTTTGGCGCCGTAGTTCTGACCCGCGAAGGACATCGCGGTCTGGTATACGGCTATCACGAGCACATAAAACACGCCCTCCAGCTGGCAGCTGATGACGTTGCCCGCCATCGCGTAGGCGCCGATGGAGTTGATCGCCCGCTGCATCAGCACGTTGGGGACGGAGTAACATGCGCCCTGCAGTCCCGAGGGGATGCCGATGTAGAGCATCCGTTTCACCTGCGGCCAGTAGAAGCGGACGTGCCGGAACATGATCCGCTCGGCGCCGGTCGATTTGATCATCATCCGGAGCATCAGCACGCCCGAAAGGATCTGCGACAGCGCGGTCGCCAGCGCCACCCCCGCCACGTCCATGTGAAAGACGATCACGAAGACGAGGTTCAAGAGCACGTTGACCACTCCCGAAACCGTGAGCAGACAGAGCGGCCGCCGGGTGTCGCCGAGCGCCCGCAGCACCGCGCTCGAGTAGTTGTAGATCAGCATGAACGGCGTGCCGCAGAAGCAGATCCGCCAGTAGAGGCTTGCCCGGTCGATGACGCCGTCCGGGACATCGATCTTCCGCAGCATCGCCCGGGCGAAGATCATCCCGAGAAAAAATACCAGCGTCCCGAAGAAGAACGCCAGCGCGATCGCCGAGTGGACCGCGTGCGTGAGCGCCTTGCGGTCGCCCGCGCCGTAACATTGGGCGACGACCACGTTCGCTCCGGTGGCGATGCCCCAGATCAGATTCAGCATCAGAATGTTGAGGTCGCCCGTGGTGCCGATCGCCGCCATCGATTCGTGCGAAGCGAAGCGCCCGATCACCACGATGTCCGCGAAGTGGAACAAGTGCTGCAGCAGGTAAGTCGCCACCAGCGGCAGCACATAGCGCACGATCTTGCTGAGGAGCGGTCCCTCGCACATGTTCACGTTGTAACGGCTTGCTGCCATCGCATGTCTCCCGGGCCGTCCCGCGCCAAAAAAATGCCGGAGCCGCCCGGCGCTCCGGATGTGATGAGTAGTTCGTATTTATAATATATCCCCGCTTCGCGGATTTTTCACCGTGTCAGCGGAGGATTTTGACGAATGACGATTCCCGCCCGCCCGAGAGCAGATTGCGGCAGATGAGATAAAGTATCCAGCCGTTCACCGCCGTGATCACGAACCACGAGATCGGAAACGCCGGGAACAGCGCATACAGCGAGGGGTGCGCGCGGAAGACCGTGAAGACCCAGATCACCCGCAGCGCGCAGGCGCCGAACATCGTCACCACCATCGGCGTGATCGAACGCCCCAGTCCGCGCAGTCCGCCGCTGATGGTGTCCATCGCGCCGAGCAGAAAGTAGACGGTGAAGTTCACCCGCACCCGCGCCATGCCGTTGGCGATCACCTCGGGATCCTTGTTGAAGATTCCGAGCAGGCTTTCGCCGTTCCAGACGGTCAGCCAGCCGAAAAGCGCCAGCGAGGACATCGACAGAACGATGCAGACGGTGATGCTCCGCACCGCCCGGTCGTATTTGCGCGCGCCGTAGTTCTGCCCGACCGCGGTCATGACCGTCTGGTAGATCGCGCCGTCCCAGGTGTGGAGCGCCATTTCCAGCACGGTCGAGGCGGTGCTGCCCGCGATCGCCGCGGTGCTGAGCGTGTTGACCGCCGACTGGATGATGTTGTTGGCGAGCGAGTAGCAGGCGCTCTGCACCCCCGAGGGGATGCCGATCCACAAGATGCGTTTCAGCTCCGCCGGGTAGAAGCGGATGTTCTTGAGGATCAGCCGCGCGGAACTGCGCTCGTTGATCAGCGCCCGGACGCAGAGGAAGTTCGAGAGCAGCTGCGAAAGCACCGTGGCGGCGGCGACGCCGCCCACGTCCAGCCCGAATCCAGCCACGAAGAGGATGTTGAGGAGCACGTTCAATGTTCCCGACATCAACAGGAAACACAACGGCCGCCGGGAGTCGCCGACGCCGCGCAAAATCGAGATCGAAAAGTTGGTGACCATCGAGATCGGCAGACCGCAGAAGCAGATCCGCAAATACCGCAGCGACAGCGGATAGACCTCATCCGGCACGTTGATCCAGCGCAGCGCCGTCGGAAGCAGCAGCTGTCCGATCACGAGCAGCGCGAAGCCGCTCACGAGCGCGAAGGCGATCGAGGTGTGCACCGTGCGGCGCAGTCCGTGCTGGTCCCTCGCACCGAACATCTGCGCCGCGACCACGTTGCTGCCGGTGGATACGCCGATCACCATGCAGACGAGCAGCCACGATATCTCGCCGATCGCGCCGACCCCCGCCAGCGACCGGGGCGAGGCGAAGCGACCGATCACCGCCATGTCCGCCGCGTGGAAGGTGATTTGCAGCAATCCGGTCAGCCCCAGCGGGATCGCGTAGCGCACGAGCTTGCCGAGGAGCGCTCCCTCGGTCATGTCGTCGTTGCGCCTGCCGAAGATCGTGCTCATCACTCCCCCTGCCGCCGGATCAGCAACGCGGCGAAGGCTCCGTCATTGACGGGCGACGGCAGCAGCAGCCGCGACTTCAGCAGTTGAAACTCCGGATGTTCCTTCAGAAACGCCGCGACGTTGAGGTCGTTTTCCTCCGGCTCGACGCTGCAGGTCGAGTAGACCAGCTGTCCGCCGGGGGCGGTGAGGCGCGCCGCGTCGCCGAGGATCCGGCTCTGCAGCGCGGCGAGTTCGTGCTGGCGCTCGGGATTGTACCGCCACATCGCGTCCGGACGGCGGCGGAACACCCCGGAGTTGCCGCACGGCACATCCGCCAGCACGAGGTCGAAGCTCCCGTCGAGTTCGTGCGGCTCCGCCGTGACCACCTCGGCGGCGAGTCCGAATTTGGCGCAGTTGGCGCCGGTCAGCTGCTGCCGCTTGGCGGAGCGGTCGGCGGCGACGATCCGCACCCCGGGACGGAGCCGCTCGGCGATCATCAGGGTCTTGCCGCCCGGCGCGGCGCAGAGATCCAGAAAACTGCCGATTTGAGTGTAGTCCGGCAGCGACGGCGCGAGGCTCGTCGCCGGGTCCTGAATGTAGATCTCACCGCGCCGGAGGGAGTCGGAATGCAGCACCAGCCCCGGATCGGCGACGGAGAAAAAGCGGAATCCCCCCCAGCCGGGGAGCGCCTCCGCCCCCTCCGGCGGCGCGAAGTCGCAGCGCATGCGGAACGAAAACGGCGGCTTCGTCATCAGCGCATCGGTCTGTTCGGCGAGCTCCTCCGGGGAAAAGCGGCTGCTCCACGACTTGTACAGCGCTTCCGGCAGGATCTCCTCCGGAGCGGTCGGCGTCGGGAGTTTCCGGTCCGTCAGTGCGCGCAGCACCGCGTTGACCAGTCCCGCCATTCCTTTGCGCGCCGCCGCGCTGACGGCGATGCTCGCCGCCGCTTCGGGCGCGATCGCCCGCTGGAAAAAGATCTGGGTCGCCGCCGCCCGCAGGATCCCGTAAACCGGCGAGGGGGGAGGGGTCCGCAGCCGCTCGGCGAGCAGTCCGTCCAGAAACCGCCGGTACCGGAAATAGTAGAAGAGCAGATGACTTACGCTGCGGCGGTGCTCCGGCGGACAGCGGTCGAGATAGCTGTCGAGCGAGATTCCGCGCTCCGTGATCTTCTGAATACCCGACGCCGCGAGGCCGAGGATGATCTCGGATATGCCGCTGTGGTTCATTCGTCGCCCAGATGCCGGTCTTTCGCGAAGTAGTTGCGGATGCAGTCCCGGACGCTGTCCTCGAGAGAAGTCACTGGTTTGTCGTAGCCGAAGCGCCGCAGCTTCGCCGTCGAGGCGCAGGTGTAGTACTGGTAGCGGTCGCGCAAAGTTTCGGGCATGTCGATGTACTCGATGCGTTCCGGCTTTTCCAGCGCGGCGAAGGCGGCGCGGGCGAGCTGGTTCCAGCTCTCCGGCTTGCCGCTGCCGATGTTGAAGAGCCCGTTCGCCTTGGGCGTGCCGAAGAGGAACATCACCATATCCACCGCGTCCTTGACGTAGAGGAAGTCGCGCAGCTGTTCGCCGTCGGCGTACTCGGGACGGTACGACTTGAAGAGCTTCATCGTGCCGTTCGCAGTGATCTGTTCGAAGGAGCGCAGCACCACGCTCCGCATCTCGCCCTTGTGCCGTTCGTTGGGACCGTAGACGTTCGAGAACTTGCATCCGGCGATCGAGCCGAGATAGCCGCGGCGCTTCGCCCACAGGTCGAAGAGCTGCTTGCTGTATCCGTACATGTTCATCGGGCGCAGGGCTTCGATGGTGTCGTCGTTGTCGTCGTACCCCTGCGAACCGTCGCCGTAGGTGGCGCAGCTCGAAGCGTAGACGAGGCGGATACGGTTCCGGACGCAGAACTCGGCGACTTCGCAGGTGTACTTGAAGTTGTTGTCGATGAGGTAGCTCGCGTCGCGTTCGGTCGTGGAGGAACACGCGCCCAGGTGCAGGAACCCCTCGATCTTCGCGCCGTCGAATGCCCCCGCGCGCAGTTTGTCGCGGAACTCGCCCTTTTCCAGATAATCCGAAAAGCGCAGCGGCGTCAGGTTTTTCCACTTGTCGGAGTTGCCGAGGTGGTCGACCACCAGCACGTCGTCGATCCCCGCCCGATTGAGTTTCCAGAGCACCGCGCTGCCGATCAGACCCGAACCGCCGGTCACGATAAACATATTTTCACCTCAAGTGTTCAAGTGCCGTCACTGTTTGTTTCCGCGCCGCAGCGTGCCCGCGCGGGCGTGGGCGGCGAGACTTTCCATATTGCCGAAGCGCTCGATGATCTCCGCTTCGCGGGCGATCGCCGAGCGCGAGTATTTGACGAGGCTCGTCCGCCGCAGGAAGGTCGCCGTCTCGATGCCGTTGAAGCGCAGCGCGCTCCCCGCCGTCGGCAGAACGTGCGACGGTCCGGCGCAGAAGTCGCCCGCCGATTCGGGCGTCCACTGCCCGAGGAACATCGCCCCCGCCGCCTTGATGCGCCGCGCGGAGCCCTCCGGGTCGGCGACGTGCAGTTCGAGGTGCTCGGGCGCGTAGTCGCCCGCGATCTTTTCCGCGATCTCCAGAGTCGGCGCTTCGATCAGGAACAGCCCGTTCGCTTCGACCTTTTCGACCGCGGCGAGCTTCGGGAGCGTCCGCTTCTGCCGGTCGAACGCCGCGAGCGCGCGGTCGATGAGTTTCCGGCTCGTCGAGACCAGCACCGACTGTTCGAGACCGCTGCCGTGTTCCGCCTGACTCAGCAGATCGGCGGCGACGAGTTCGGGGTCGGCGGTGTCGTCCGCGAGCACGAGGATCTCGCTCGGTCCCGCGACGAGGTCGATGCCGACTTCGCCGTAGAGGAGCTTCTTCGCCGCCGTGACGTAGGCGTTGCCGGGACCGACGATCTTGTCCACGCGCCGTATGCTTGCGGTACCGAGCGCCAGCGCCGCGACACCGTAGACGCCGCCGAGGCGGTAGATCTCGGTCACGCCCGCGAGCTTCATCGCGTAGAGCGTCGACGGATGGAGCGCCTTCGCGGGCGTCGCCGCCGCGATCGACTTCACGCCCGCCGCGCGGGCGATGCCCGCCGTGTGGATGACCGTCGAAACGAGCGGCGCCGAGCCGCCCGGTATGTAGACCCCCACCCGGTCGAGCGGAGTGAATTTCTCGCCCACCGTGACGCCGGGGCGCACGGAGGTTTTCCAGTTGCGGGGCAGCGTGAGTTTTGCGAAATCCGTGATCTGCCGCAGCGCGGCGCGGATCGCCCGCTTATCCGCGGCGGGGAGGCGTTTCACCGCCTCGGCGACTTCGGCATCGGTCACGCGGAACTCCTGCGGCGCGAGCTTCACGCCGTCGAACTTTTCCGCATAAAACGCCACCGCCTTGTCGCCGTCGCGCCGGACGGCGGCGATGATCTCCGCCGCCGACTTTTCCGCCTCGGGCGGATACGCCGGGCGATGGTACAGCGCCGCCGTTTCGCGTGCGAACTCGGGCGTGCCGTAACGCAGACGTTTCACTTGCTCACTCCGAATAATTCGTTGTCGATCAGCCGGGTCGTGCCGAAGAAGACCGCCGCCGCGAGCAGCACCTCTCGGGTATCGGCGTCGACCGGCTCCAGATCGTTGCTGTCCAACATTTCCAGATAGTCCACCTTGCCGCCCGCTTCGGCGAGTGCCGCCTTGCCCGCGGCGAGGACGGCGGGAGCCGCCGCGACGCCGCGCGCGAGGATCTCCGACTTGCATTTCAAGAGCGTCCGGTGGATGCTCAGTGCGCGTTTGCGTTCATCGTCCGACAGATAGCGGTTGCGCGAACTCAGCGCCAGACCGTCCGCGTCGCGCACGAGCGGCGCCGCGACGATCTCGATCGGGAAGTCCAGGTCGCGCACCATGCGCCGGATCACGAAAAGCTGCTGGGCGTCCTTGAGCCCGAAGACCGCGAAATCCGGTTGGGCGAGCAGAAACAACTTGCTCACCACCGTCGTGACCCCCCGGAAGAAGGTCGGACGGCTCGCGCCGCAGAGCGGCCGCGACAGCATCGTTTCCTGCACCCAGGTCGAAGCGTCCGCATTGTACATTTCGCCCGGTTCGGGGGCGAAGATCACGTCCGCGCCGTGTTCGGTGCAGAGTTTCAGATCGCGCTCGAAGTCGCGCGGATAGCGGTCGAGGTCCTCGGTCGGCGCGAACTGCGTCGGATTGACGAAGATCGACACGATCACGATGTCGGCGCGCCGGCGGGCGATGTCGATGAGCGACGTGTGCCCCGCGTGCAGATACCCCATCGTCGGCACGAGACCGATGATTTTTCCCTGCCGCCGGGCGGCAAGCGCGAATTGTTGCAGTTCGCGCCGGGTTTTGAAGACTGTCATTTCAGCAGCACTCGACCGTCCAGTTGTGGGTGTCCGCGACCTCGCCGTACTGGATGCCCGTCATGCGGTCGTAGAGCTTGCGGAGCACCGGTCCGATCTCGGTCAAATGGTAGTCGTAAACCTTGTCGCCGTCGAAGATCCGCCCGACGGGGGTGATCACGACCGCGGTGCCGCAGGCGGCGACTTCGGTGAAGTCGGCGAGCTCCTCGACGCGCACCTTGCGGCGCTCGACCTTGAGCCCCAAGTCGGCGGCGACGGTCATGAGCGACTTGTTGGTGATCGAGGGCAGGATCGACTGCGATTCGCTGGTCACGTAGTTGCCGTTCTTGTCGATCGCGAGGAAGTTGCTGGTGCCGAACTCGTCGATGTAGGTTCGAGTCGCCGGGTCGAGGAAGAGCGCGACGGCGCAGTTGTTGTCGTGGGCGTGCTTGCTCGACAAGAGACTCGCCGCGTAGTTGCCCGCCGCCTTGATGTTGCCGGTACCGAGCGGGGCGGCGCGGTCGAAGTCGCGCGCGACGAGGGCGTCCACCGGCTTGATGCCGCCCTTGTAGTAGGCGCCGACCGGCATGACCATGATCACGAGTTCATACTCTTTGCTCGGGGCGACGCCGATCTGCGGGGTCGTGCCGAACATCACGGGGCGGATGTAGAGGCTGCCGCCCGTCCCGTAGGGGGGAACGTATTCGGCGTTGTCGGCGACGACGGTCTTGACCGCTTCGACGAATTTCTCGACCGGAAACTCGGGCATCAGCAGCCGCCGGGCGGAGCTGTTGAGGCGCTTGCCATTCTCGTCCGGACGAAACGCGCGCACTTTGCCGTCCTTGCAGCGGAACGCCTTGCCGCCTTCGAACGCCGCCTGACCGTAGTGCATGACGTTCGCCGCGACGGAGAGCGTGATGTCGTAGCTGCCCGTGAGTTCGCCCTCGCTCCACTTGCCGTTCGCATAGTGGAAGCGGATGTTGCTCTTGGTGGGCATGAACGCGAAGCTGAGTTTTTCCCAATCGATCTTGACCATGATGCAAAAACCTTTATGTTAATGTGGTTGAAGTTGTGAACCTGCTATAATATACTCTGCCAAGCGCGAAGTTTAAAGCCCGACGCGCGCGCGAAAAGCCGCCGGAACCGGTTTTTCGCGCTCCGTTTCCCGGGAAAAAGCCCGGACGATCGCTCCGGCGGCGTTGGCATTTGCGCCTGCCGGGGATTATATTAACTTCCGGAAAAAAGCGAAATCAATACCAACGGCGTTGCTTGCACCGCCCGAACTGGAGCCGTAAAACATCATGAAACATCTTTTGGAATCGTTGTCACCGTATCTGAACCGTACCGCCGCCGTCGGCGGCAAAGCTCCCGAGGGGATATACCCCGCGTCCATCCACCTCGTCGCCGGGGCGGTGGTCGCGATGGGGCGGGACGAAAAGGCGCGCAAACTGCTGATCCTCGCCTCCGGCGAAAAGCAGCTCCCCGGCGGTTTCGAGGGCGAAGTCGTGAAGCTCGATTCGCACGAGTGCGGAGTCGTCGCGCCGCTTTCGGAAAAGAACGCCGCCGCGCTGCGCCGCCATTTCCCGTGGTGCGCGCCCCGGAGCCTCCGCAACGAGCGCACCTCGATCGGCTGCGGCGACCGGCTGGGACTGGCGACTGCGGGACAGCTGCGCGCGGCGAAGAAATTCCGCCTCGCTCCGGTGCTGGCGCAGCAGTCGATGCGCGAACTCACGATGACGGGACGCACCTTCCGCAACGTGGTGGACGACGCGACCTTCATGGTCTTTGCCGAGGATTATCGCGACGGCTACGGCGCCGACGGCGACCATCTGAAAAACATCCCCGACATCGACAAGGCGCTCGACGCCGGGATGCCGATGATCACGCTCGACCTTTCCGAGGTGATGAACGCTTCCGCGGGCGACTGGAGCGACGACGAAGTCGAACGCGCCTTCGCCGCGCTGCCCGCGGAGGAGCGGGAACACGCGCTCTCCGGGTACGCCGGGCAGAATTATCTCCTCGACGACGTTCAGGTTTCGTTCAGCGCCGCCGACGCCCGCCGCTGCGCCGTGATGTACGACCGGGCGCTCGAGTTCGCGGAGGAGGTCCACCAGCACTTGAAGAAACGCCGCGGCGAGGAGTTCGATCTCGAAATATCCATCGACGAAACCACCACGCCGACGCTGCCCGCGCACCACCTCTACATCGCGCGCGAGCTGATGCTGCGCGAGGTCAAGGTCACGTCGATCGCGCCGCGTTTCGTGGGCGAGTTCCAGAAGGCGGTGGACTACATCGGCGACGTGGCGGAGTTCGCGCGGCAGTTCAAGGTGCACGCCCGCATCGCCCGCGCCTTCGGCAACTACAAGATCTCGGTGCACTCGGGCAGCGACAAGTTCGCGGTCTACCCGACGGTGGGCGCGGAGACGCGGGGCTTTCTGCACCTCAAGACGGCGGGCACCAGTTGGCTCGTTGCCGTCGAACTCATCGCGGAACGCGATCCCGCGCTCTACCGCGACATGCACCGCTGCGCCGAAGCGCACTTCACGGAGATGCTCAAACTCTACCACATCACCGCCGACCTGAAACGCATCCCGCCGCTGGATACCCTGCGCGACGCCGAACTGCCCGAGCTGATCCGGAACCATCCCGACGCGCGGCAGCTGCTCCACATCAACTACGGACCGATCCTCACGGGCGAACTGCGCGATCGCTTCTTCGCGGCGATGCACCGCTTCGAGGAGGGCTACGCGGAAAAGCTGGAAAAGCACTTCGACAAGCACTTCACGCTGCTCGGCATCCCGAAAAGGTGATCCGGCGCGCCCCGGTCATCGGGGCGGGGAAGGAGCGCGCGAAGTTCGGTTAAGAAGTGCGGGAAAGTGAAGGAGCGGCGTGAACGTCCGCCGCTCCGGAAACCCCATGAAGCATGGTCATGTCCGACCCTCCATGCGACCACGCCGCCAAAACCCGGCGCGTTCCTTGAAAAAACGCCCGGACGAGGTAATATTATAACGAAGAAAGACGTCGGTCCGGTAGCTCAGCTGGATAGAGCACCTGCCTTCTAAGCAGGTGGTCGCGGGTTCGAGCCCCGCCCGGACTACCAGTTTTAACCTCAAAACACCCCCTAAAGCACCCTTTTGGCATCTTATGGTTTGCCCCGGCTTGAAACACGAATCGTGGCAAAATCGTGGCAGCCAAGCGCAGACTTTCAACGGTTTACGACATAAAGCGGAGAAAAGCGTCGGAAGATGGGGCGTAAGGTGGAATGGTCTTGTTACGGATAGTCCCCAATTTTTTCGCATTGCCTTTATTATAAAGGCAAAAGATCGATTATTGCTAGTGGCGGTATGGTCAGCCCCCCTAGATTCGTTCCGATTATATCCTAAAAATATTAAGGTAGTCTGTTAGCTAAAAAAAGGATGAGGGTGACCCCCCCATCCGGTGCGGCTCTTCGCTCATCTCCAGAGCGACGGACGGCTGCCGTCCAGTCCGAAGAGCTCGTTAAGCCCCCGGTAGCAGACGTCCGCCCGACCGGGGCTGTATTTCTTCGCGTGTTCGGTGAAAGCGTTCAGGAGCGACCAGCGTGTCGGCTCCGCGAACTCCTCGTGGCGGGGCTTCTGGAACTCCCGGAAGATCGGCACGATGTCGCAGCTGTTGACGGCTCCGATCTCGGCCGCTTTCACGATGGCGACCCTCGCTTCGTCGGCGCTGACCTCATGAAGCTTCAGATCTGCGGAGACGGTTTCGAGGTTGAGGAACTCCAATTCCAGTTCCTCGACCGCCGTCACCACGAGATCGTTCAACTCTATCCGCGAGGTATGGCGACGCTTCAAGACCATCGTTCCCCCGAAGGCGAGGTTGCTGCAGCACATCACGCTGATGCCTGCTGCCAATCCCACCGACAGCGACTGGTCGTGGCTGTTGCGGATGCCGATGCAGCGGCTCCACTCGCGCGAGCTGCTGTTGTTGATCCGCATCACGCCGAACATTCGCTGTCCTTCGCGGGCAAGACCGTACTGCTCGTCGAGGATCTGCCAGTTGTGCGCCTTGACCACTTCGGTCACCGCGTCGATCACGTCCATGTGCGGAACGGGATGCCAGCTGTCGGTTCCTTCCGGGGTCGGAACGTTGGCGATCTCGTCACGCCCGACGTACTTTCCTTCGCACATCATCAAAGTCATGGTATATTAAATTGAATTTTCCGTGTCTTGGCATTATATTACCAATATGTTGCGTAATATTGCGTAAAAACTCGACCGCGAAAAATATGATCACTTCATGCGTGAAGCCATTGGGCGGCGTGCCGACGCCGTTCATCGACGAAGAACCGGAGCCCGGCGTCGCTGCGCGGAAGGGCGGACATTGCGGAATCGGCGCCTGATAAGGCCGCGTCGAACGCTGTTGCGGCAATTTTGAGGGAAGCGATCTTCATTAACATAACGAGGGGGTTTTCGATAATGGCGAAAAATTATGTGGTCAATTCGGGGGTGACCAGCAGCCTGCTGGCGCTGCGCAACGGCGACACGCTGAGGATGCTGAGCGGCGGCAGCATCCATGATATCACGGCCTCGTCGGGGGGAGTCGCCTATTTGTCTGGCGGCGTGGGACTTGCGAATTCGATCTGCAGTTCCGGGTTGATAAATACATACAAAGACGTTGCGGTGACCGCGACGTACGTCAGCGCCGGCGGGTCGTTTTATCTCTACGGCGGCAGCGCCAAAAATACCTTTTTGTACAGCGGCGGCACGATGTCCGTACTCGGCGCTACCGCGAACATTATCAAGGTAGGGGATCGGGCCCATCTCGAAATGGTCGCCGGAACGGTTCTGTACGCGTCCCTCGGCGGCACCGGGAAATATCGTGCGAACTTCACCGTTTACGGCGGCTCCGCCGGATACACCGAGCTCCGCGGGGGCGGCGCCATGATCCTTTCCGGGGGAACGGGCAACAATACCTCGGTACTCTCGGGGGGGACCTTCGGCGTCGTCGGCGGCACGGCCTTGAATACCTCGGTCGATTCGGGCGGCGTCATGTCGGTCGTCGGCGCCACCGCCAGCTGGGGAGTCGTTTACGGCTCGGTGATGGTGCTCAACGGCGGAGTGATGAAAAATATGACCGTCAACGAAGGCGGCACGGTTCTGGTCGCCGTGAACGGTTCGGCCAGCGGCGGCGCCGTATACGAATCCGGTACGATCAACGTCAGGGGCGGTCGGGCGGAAAATATCAAGATTTGGGCCGGCGGCACCATGAACGTTCAATCCAACGCGTCCTGGGACGAGGGCCGCGCGGTCGGGATCACCCTGACCGCGGGGAGCGACGCGGTGCTGAACGTATCGCGCGGCGGCATTCTAGAAGACAGCGTTCTGAGTTACGGAACGCTGAATGTGCGGGGTAAGATGCTCAACTGCAGCGTCTGCGGCGAGGAAAGCTTCACCGTGCTCGGGGGAGGCTCGGCCTCCGGCACCACCATCGCCGGCAGCGGCGTGCTGACGGTATCGGCCGGTGGGACCGTATTGGATACGACGATGTTTTTGTTCGGGACCCATACTGATCCGCGCGGACAGTTGGTGATCTTATCCCAAGGTCTAGCCAGCGGCGTCTTCGCCCGTTATGGGCACTCCGTCTGCGTGTCGGGCGGAACGGTAAGTTCCGCGGTGATAGAAGGTAATGCCGCTCTGCGCGTCGTTTCCGGCGGCACCGCCGTCGATGCGAAGATCTACGGCAACGCGACCATCGGTTTGGATAGTCTGCTTTCAAGCGGGTACATCTACAGCCGCACCGCGGATTGCTTGGTAAGCGGTTCCGCCAAAGACGTGACCGTGACCGGCAGCGGCAGGATCGTGCTTTGGGGGCGGGCCGAAAATGTCAGCGTCGGCTATGCCGGCAATATGTACATCAATCGCGGCGGTCTGGCGACGGACGTGTCCGTCGAAGGCTTTTTCGATTCCGGCGTCACCGTGTTCTCGGGCGGAAGTCTTTGCCGCGTGAAGGTCTGCGCGGGGGGGAATGTCGATATCCTCTCGGGCGGATTCGTCTCCAGCGCCACGCTCAGCAGCGGGGCGGATGGAGTCTATGTCTTCTCGGGCGGGCTGCTCAGTGCGGCGACTTGCGAATCGGGCGCCAAGCTGATCGTCTCCGGCAGCGGAAGCGCCAGTGGATTGACCGTTTCCAAGGGGGCGCTCCTGTCGTTCTGCGTCGCCAAGGAGACTTTCATCTCGGGAACGAGCGCCGGTTCCGCGTTCGAGATCAAAAACGGCGCGGTCAACGGCTTCTCGGTCGACAGCGGCTGCCAGCTCGTCGTGTCGAGCGGCTGTTTGGCTCAGGCGATCCGGGAAAACGGCGGCTATGTCGACGTGATCCCCGGTGCGAACGTGAGCTTCTCCCCCAACAGCTTCAGCAAAGTGGAGCTGAGCTACAACTGCAACGCCACGGTGCACTCGGGCACCACCGCGACCGGCGTCATCGTCCACAAGAACGGGAGGCTCGTGATCGGCAGCGGCGGCTCCGCGCTCGGGATCGTGGAGGACGGCGGGTACGTCGAAGTCGCCCCCGGGGCCCAGGTCTCCTTTGCCGTCAACAGCTTCTCCGACATGGATCTGGTGAACAGCAATTGCACGGTGCACTCGGGCACCACCGCGACCAACATCGAAGTCGCCACCGAAAAGACCATGTACGTCTTCTCGGGCGGCATCGCCCGCAATCTGCAGGTCACTAACGGTACGCTGGTCGTTTCCGCTGGCGGCATGATCTGCGGACTCACGGTCAACAAGAATAAGGGGAACGTGTTCGCCTACGATGCGATCGTCAACTTCGATGTGAGCACCGACACGCCGAGTGAGACGTCGTTCGTCAACGACCTCAAGCTCATTCAGGGAACGGCGGATTATCGGATTACCGTTTCCGCATCGAATACGAAGGCAGGGGACTACGTCCTCGCCAACGGCGCGGCCGGCTTCGACCGGACCGTCACGGTCAAGAGCGATACCGGCAGCACGCTCGGTACGCTCAAAAACGGGGGAACTCTCAAATCCGGCGATCGCACCTACTCGCTGAACGTCGATGCCGACGCGCTGACGCTGACGGTAACGGGCGGCGTCGTGCCGGCGACCGCGGTGACCGTGGCGGGGTCGTTCGCCGGAGCGGGCGGAGTGTTCCAGCTGATGAGCGACGGGAGCGGCGTGGTCCGCACCGCGAATGCGGCGACGACACTCACGGGCACGCTTGATCCATCCAAGTGGGAGCTGGCGGCGGTCGGCGACTTCGGCGGACTTGGGAAAGACGGTCTGCTGTGGCTCGAAAAATCAACCGGATACGCGTATATGCAGTTCGACATGACGACCTTCGCCGAGGTGACGAACAAGTCCTACTGCCTCGGCGTGGTCGGCGACGGCTACACCATCAAAGCGGGCGGCGACTTCTCTGGCTCCGAAATCGACGGTGTGCTGATGCAAGGGCCGGCTTTCGGCGACCCGAGCATTTCGCTCAACTACGGACTTCCGGTTTGGGCGCGCGACAATACGGGAGCCACCTTCAACGGCTGGCTCGGCGCATTGGTCAACACGTGGGAACCGGGCGACCCGCTCAAGGGCGACTTGAGCGATCCCGCCTCGATCAACGCCAACAACTACAAGTACGACATCGTCGGCGTCGGGGACTTCAACGGCGACGGACGCGACGACGTGATGCTCCAAAACACCATGCCGAAGGTCGTCAATCAAGGCGGAGTGGATTACGCGATCACGGGTTCTGGCGACGTCTTCACCTTCCTCACGGGCAACGAAGAGGCGATCAAGGCGGGAGCTCCGCCAACGGTCTGCTACGCGGGGTGCGCCACCGACGGCTGGAGCGTGCTCGGCTTCGGCGACTTCGACAACGACGGAGCCACCGACGCGCTGCTCAGCGACGGCACCGGGCTCGCGGGTTGGAAGATGGGCGGCGGTCAGCGCTTCGGCGACTTCTGGTTCGGCAACCTCGCTTCCGGTCAGTCCATCGTCGGCGTCGCGGATGTCGACAATGACGGCACCGACGACCTGATCGTCGCGGGCGCGGACGACTCCATGACCGCTTGGCTCGTCAAAAACGGAAACGTAACCGGCTCGATGATGCTCGCGTAAAAAACAGACCTTTCCGGCGGGGGGATTTTCGATCTCCCCGTTTTTTTTACGCCAATTTACTGCGGGAAACAAACTCGAGGGGGCGAAACAAGGACGCCTCGGACATCGAGACTTTTCCTGCCGTTTTTTCCGAAAATCCGTCATCTGGTGGTATGGAGCGGATGCGCGAGCGACGTGTTGGCCCGGATCGGGATGCCGGGGTATCAGCTCCCGGATGATCCCGGCGAAGCGTGTGAGGCCTTTCTGGGGATTCTGTGGCAGCGGGGCCTGGCGGAGCCGGTGGTGGCCGGTGATCCGCTGCCGAGCGATCTCTCCGGAGAACAGGGAAACGCCTTTTCGTTGTTTGTATTCCCCAGATATTTTCGCCAGAGCCACCATCCCGATACGCACATCAGGATCAGCAGCCCCCAGCGTAACGGCCCAGTCAGTACCGAGAGAGAGTTAGAAAACTCTTCCGGGTGCTCTTTGGCGACCGTCTTTATTCCTTCCTCCACGCCGTTGCTCACCTTGTACGAGGCGATGACGGTTCCGGCCGCCGCACCTCCGGCAGCGACGACTTTCCACGGTGGATATTGGATCTTCGGCTTACGGCAGACCTTCACCGGATGGGTACGGCGGAGCCTTTTGGGCGGTCTCCGGTGAAGCCACGGTTCGGCGCAGAGGTTGACGGACACTGCCGCCGTCAGCAGCAACAGCAGCAGCCTTTTCATGGCGCCACCATCTTTCTGCAGCTCTCGCGGCACTCATGGATCGACTGATAGAGTATCTCCGTCAACTCCTGCTTCAGCTGCTTTTGAGCTTGACAGATGTCGGAGATGCTCCATATCGTACCCCCGGCGGCAAGAGCAACTCCGATGACGTCGCCAATCGGCAGCGGACCATCGGCTGCCGCGCAGGCGGCTCCTCCACCATAGGCCGCAGACAATTTGCCGATTATCGCTCCCAAGACGGAACGCAACGACGCCATCGTCGATTTGATGAAGACCGCTTCCAACGCCAGACTGCCGGTGGCGTAGGCGGTGATCACGGCACTGTTGCGCCCCGACGCCAGCAGTTCGTTGCGGATGGCGGCGGAATCGACATTGCAGCCGTAGACATCGGCTCCACGCTGACAGGGTACGACTATCCGGGCGTGGATCTTCGACTCGATGAACTTCTGCGTCTTTTCGGAGCCGGACATCTTGTCCTTCACCATGAGACAGCAGAGTTTGAGAAAGTTGCCCTCGGAAGTCAAATCGGCGACAACCGACGGGACGTTGCGTTCGGCCTCGTCGAAGTGAGGCTTCGCCAGAGCATCCAGTTCTTCAATCGAAGATCCGGCGCGGGGAGGTCTGGCGCGGGGTGGGCGTACACGCCCGAGTGCGATGCAGCTGAATGCGCAGAGCACAATAGCTGCGGCGAGGCCGATGAATACGACCATGCGGTGGATTTTGGTGGGTGTTTTCTGCATAATACCTCCATTTTTGGTTGGTTACGGGGATTAATTTTCCCCTTCAGGTATTATGCCGCAAAAACAGGCGTTTTTAAGCAAAAACGGCGTTTTTTGAGCGTAAAAACGCAAAAAAGCCTTGCCGGGTCCCAAAAAGACCGGCAGGTAGCTAGGGGCTAATGAGCTACCGGCATATTAAAATCCCTTGAAATTGCCGTATCCGAGGCATTCGTGCTTGAAAAAAATCAACAGACGGTCTATGTTTACTTTGAATTATTATGTCGCCGAACATGCTCCGCAATCATTTGTTTTATGTAGGCAAAATTATGGCAGATGAAACAAGTCCGATAAAATACCCGTTCGTTCAGGGCATTGCCTATACGCGCAGTGATGACCTGCTGGCGGACTCCCGCAACATCATCGAAACTGCACGCAAGGTTGCTTATCGTGCAGTCGATTTCGCGTTGGTTCAGCGAAACTGGCTGCTGGGCAAGCGCATTGCGGAAGAGCATCTGGATGAAGACGGGCGCCGAGTATGGCGAGCAGGTCATTCGCACACTGTCCGCTCAACTGACGGCGGAATATGGCGGCGGATTCGATCTCAGCAGTCTGTACAAGTATCTGCGCTTTTACCGGGTGTTCCCAATTTTGGACACACTGTGTACACAATCCGGCAACATGTTGAGTTGGAGCCATTACCGCGCACTTCTGCAAGTCACCGACCCCCGCGCTCGGGAATGGTATTTGAATGAGGCGGCGGAACAGACCTGGGACGTTCGGATGCTTCAGCGGAACATTTCCTCGCAGTATTACCAACGGATGCTGATGTCTCAGCACAAGGACGTGGTCAAAAAGGAGATGTTGGAGATCACCCGCCCCCTGCAGGATCGTTTGGAATTCATCAAAAATCCCGTCATCGCCGAATTTTTGGGCATGAGCCGGAATACCGACTTCACCGAGACGGAGTTGGAGACGGCCATCTTAAACAATATCCCGAAATTCCTGATGGAACTCGGCAAAGGTTATGCCTTCGTGGCTCGCCAGCAGCATATCCAGACCGAAAAGGAAGATTATTACATCGACTTGGTATTCTACAACTTCATCCTGAAATGCTTTGTTCTGGTGGATCTGAAGACCTCGAAAATAACGCATCAGGATGTGGGGCAGATGGATATGTACGTCCGCATGTACGATGCCCTGAAGCGGACGGAAGGCGACAATCCGACCTTGGGCATCATACTTTGCGCTGATACCGATTCGGACATCGCCAAATTCTCCGTTCTGCGCGGTAACGAGCAGTTGTTCGCGTCGAAATATGTGCTGTATCTGCCCAGCGAGGAAGAGCTGCGCGCCGAGATCGAAAGCCAGAAGGAGATCTTTCTGGAACAGCATCATAAGGAGTCGCGCTGAACGGCAAATCGGCGGAGCACCGATAAGCCTGAAAACGGGGCAAAATGAGTTACGAGTACTCGAAAAATATTCTGGTATCAGTTTGCCTCTATCTTCTTTTCTTCGTCCATTGCGGCGGCGTCATCTTTGCTGCGGAGCCGTTGCCCGTCGGGGGGAAGACGGAGGTCGCGCTTCTGCCGCTGACGGAAGACGAGCGGGCCGCGCTGCGCTGGCTGGATTATGTGACTGGTCCGCTGTCGGAAGCAGAGGAACGGAAATGGTGGCCGACGGGCGGTGGAGGTCGGCAGTTCGGACTTTCCGCGACGCGGTATCACATCGCCTTCGCGGGATACGCCGCCGCCGCGCTCGGCATTCGCAGCAACGCGGAGCAGCGGGCGGTCGTGGGCCGCATCCTGAAAAACTGCATCACGCGGTATCTCCGGCGGGAGGTGTGGGCGTATTCGCAGGCCAAGAGCTACTGGGGCAAGCGGCCGTGGGCGCCCGATCCGTGCTATCGCGAAAACGTGATGTACACCGGGCATCTGCTGCAGCTTCTCGCCTTATACGAATGCTTTACTGGCGACACGAAATACTGGACGACCGGCTTCGACTTCGTGTGGAACGCTAAAAAGCGCGTCCACTACGACGTGCGGAAATTGATCGACGTCACCGTCGAACAGATGCGCGCCGGGAACGGCGGCGTGACCTGCGAGCCGGGATTGCTCTTTTTCCCCTGCAACAACCACCCGCATTTTGCGCTCAAACTTTTCGCGGCGCTGGGACACGGCGACTGGTCAGCCGAGGCGCGGCGCTGGGAGAAATGGGCGTTGGAACATTACCGCCATCCGCTTATGGGCGGCGGCGCGCTGAATCTCGTCTGCCACACCAAAACCGGCATGTTCTACCCGCGCGGGTATTCCGGTCTGGATGCCTGGTCGCTCCTGTGGTATGAGCCGTGGGCGGAAGATCGCAAAACCGCGCTCGCGCTCTGGAAGGAGGCCGGGAAATTTGTGGATTGGAAAAAGCTCGCGGCTCCGGCGGATACCGTTACGGGGACCGAAGGGTGCATGAATCCGCAGCAGACTCCCGACACCGTCTTGGCGGCCTTCCTCGCCGCCGCGGCGCGCGCCTGCGACGATCCCGCTTCCGCCGAGCGTCTGGAACGTCCCCTTGACGCGAAGTATCTGCGCCGCGAAAACGGCTTTTACTGGCTCGATGTGGGTCGCGAATGGTGCATCGGGACCACCGCCATGCGCATCCTCGCCCTCGCGGAGTCGAACGGCTCGTGCTTCCGCGAATGGAGCGGTCATCCTGCCGGGCAGTAAAGGCTCGCGACCGCTCAGGATGCCATGACCCACAGCCGGTGAAGTATCTCGAAACGGTCCTTTTTCGCCCGGTCGTAGTCGCCGCACCGGGTGGTCAGTACGATCGCGTACATGTTGCGGCTCTCGTCGAAGAGGACGGTCTGACCGCTCCAGCCGCTGTGAAACAGCACGCTGCCGAACATCTCCCGGTTCAGAAAACGCTCGCAGATCGCCCAGCCGAACTTCCGGTAGCCATCCGCACCCGACCGTTGGTCCGGACGTATCTCGGTCATCTCCGCTTCGCCGAAGAGTTCCCGTCCCGATGCCGTCTGTCCGCGATGCAGATAACACTCGAGCAGTTTGGCGAAATCCCCGGCGTTGGTAAAAAGTCCGGCGTTGCCGGAGCAGCCGCCGTCCCGATAGATCCTTTTCGCCACGAAGTCGGAGATCTCGCCCGGCTTGGCGGTTCCCATGGTCTGCCCCAGACGCTCCGGCGGGATGTCCTCCCGCGGTTCCCCCAAAGTCGTGAATTCCATGCCGAGCGGCCGGAAGAGCTCGCGTCCGCAGAAATCGGCGAGGGATTCCCCCGTGATGCGCTCCAAAATCAGCGTCAGCAATATGTAATTCCAGCAGGCGTAATACGGGTGTCGCGTGGGCGGATGCGGCGGCGGGACGGTCAGCATATTTGCCAGCATCCGCGTGCCGGATTCGTCGAAATACGGACGCTGTTTCTGCCCCCGGACGTCTCCGAAACCGGAGAGATGATTCGCCAGGTCGCGGATCGTCACGGGTTCGTACAGCGGCGCGGAGAAATCTTTCAGATACTCCGTGAACGGAGCGTCGAAGTCGATAAGTCCGCGGTGGTGACAGATCAATAGAGACGTGACGACCGCGGCGACTTTGGTGGTGCTGGCGACATCCAGAACGGTATTCGTGTTCATGGGATATTTTCGCTCCGGCGAAGTGAACCCCTCGCCGCAGTCGCAGTATACGACTCCGTCTTTTGCCGCCAATACCGCCCCGCCGCGGATGATGCCGTCGGCGATATCCGCCTGAAGAATGGAAACGATCTCTTTCATTGTTTCACCTGACGATGCCCCGCTATCCCATCAATCGTAATTTCAGTTGTAATATATCCTTGCCCGGAGGCTTTTCCAAGCGTCATTTCCAGCTTTACGCCGCAACGGAAAAATTTGCGTACGACATATGGTCGCGGTCAATGTTTGCCGTGGTGCGCATCGCGGAGCTTTTCACGGTAGCTGGACGGCGAGTCAGAATAGTATTTGCGGAATTTGCGGATAAAATACCCCGTGTAGGCGAAGCCGCACTGTTCGGCGATCTCGCCCACGTTGAGATCGTTCGTTTCCAACAGCTGCAACGCGTGTTTCATCCGCAGTTGCGACAGGTATTCGTTGACGCCGCATCCGGTCATTTTGTGGACCAGCCGCGACAGAGACGCCGGGTGCAGATGCGTCACCTTGGCGATCGAAGTCCGCGATATGGGCAGATGAAAGTTCGCCTCCAGATACTCTCGCACGCAGTCCCAGGTAAACGCTTCTTTGCCGGATCTTGCCGGCATTGCGTTTTCCACCGCTTCGATGACGGTCGCCAGCAACGCTTTCAGCATCGCCCGCTGTGAGGCGCTGTCGGTTTCCGCATTCAATATCGCCTGCAGCAGATACGATCCCGCCATGTTCAACGGTGTCTGGGTATGATAGATGATATCCGGACCGTCCTGCGTATTGCTTCCGGCGTGGTGGTGGATGAAGAGCGTACGGATATACGATTTGCGGAAGACCACCGAGATCATGGAATGTTCGCGGTCCCACACCTCGGAACTCCAGCAGTAAGCCGGACAGAACAGCACCTCGCCGGGAACAAACACGTGATCCTGCTGTACCCCGTTTGCGGCGAAGAGTATCCTTTTTCGGTGGGTCAGCGGCATGATGAAACGCGGGTTTCCCAGCGAGGTAACGAAAAACTCTCCCGTCTGGGCGTAAGGGGATTTTTCCGCCATGAAGAGCTTGCGTATCGGCAAGTCTTCCGCCTCCCGCAGATATCGAAGCATTTTCTCGCGGCTGACTTCCATGAAGCCTCATCCTCGTTTTGTTGAATGTTTTTCCTAATTTTGCACATAATTCGCCAAAAAACAAGCGGATTTGTTAAAAAAGTATAACGAATGCTACATTTTTCCCATTGTCGGCGGGTTTGATATCGGGTATAATATATAATGAACATGACGACGGCGGGGAACTGTCCCCTGCCGGAGGATATGTGAAGCGATACTCAAGTTCTTTGGAGATAATACGATGAAGCAGCTGAAACTGGCGGGGCTGATTGCCGCGCCGTTCACTCCGTTCGACGAGCGCGGAGAAGTCAACTATGCGATGATCGAAAAACAGGCGGCGAATCTCATCGCCGACGGGGTCGTGGGAGCTTACGTCTGCGGCACGACCGGCGAAGGCATCTCGTGTTCGGTCGAGGAGCGTATCCGCATCATGGAGGCGTGGAAGAACGCTTCGCAGGGGAAGCTGATTCTCATCGCGCACACGGGGGCGCTGTCATTGAAGGATGCGGCGGTGTTGAGCCGCAAGGCGGTCGAGTTGGAGTACGACGCCTTTTCGGTGATCCCGACGACCTTCTTCAAGCCCGGCACCGAGGCGGCGCTCGTCGACTACTGCGCCGAGGTCGCGGCGTTCGCGCCGGAGCTGCCGTTTTATTACTACCACACGATGAACTCCGGGGTGAACCTCTGGATGCCGCGTTTTCTCGAACTCGCGGACGGGCGCATCCCGAACCTCGGCGGCATCAAGTTCAACCACCACAACCTTTACGAGTATCAGAACTGTCTCTACGTCTGCGGCGGCAAGTACGACATCGTCTTCGGCGTGGACGAATTCTTTGCCGGAGCGCTGGCGCTTGGCGCCAAGGCGTTCATCGGCAGCACCTACAACTACTCGGCGTGTCTGTATCGGAAGGTTTGGGAAGCGTTCGACACGGGCGACTGGCGGACGGTGGCGGTCAATATGCGGAAGATCTGCCGGGGAGTCGACTTGCTCAACGCAAACGGCGGGATCCCGGCGGGCAAAGCGATGATGCTCGTGAAAGGCATCGAGTGCGGCAAAGCGCGTCTGCCCCTGAAGCAGTTGGGGGACGCGGAGCGCCGGAGCATCGCCGACGCGATGCGGAACATAATCGGAGAATAGCACCATGAATATCGAAAAGTTCAGAATCAGCAACGATCCCGCGCTCTACGAAGCGTGGCCGGATGTCGCTTTGACCAAATCCGGCAAGCTCGTTTGCGTCTTCACCGAATGCACCCACCACGGCGACCGTTCCTACACGCGGATCATGCTGACGGAATCGACCGACGAGGGGCGAACTTGGACTCCGAAACGCCCGCTCACCGAAGGCACGAAAGGGTTGCCGTACAGCTACAACTGCGCACGCATCTCCGCGCTGCGCGACGGGAGACTCGCGGTGATCGTCGACCGCGTGCCAGCAGTAGGAGAGAAGGAAAACTACAACGCGGTCAACGTGCTGTATTTTTCCTCCGACGAGGGACAGACTTGGAGCGAAGCTATCGAAACGCCGCTCCGCGGCATCGTGCCGGACAAACTCCTCGAACTCGACACGGGGCGCTGGATTATCGCGGCGCATTACACGCGCTATGAACACCTGACCCAGTTCTGCCGGTACTCCGACGACCAAGGAAAGACCTGGAGCGATGAAATTCTGATGGCGTTCGACAAGCGCTACCAGCTCTGCGAAGTTTCCATCCTGCCCTGCGGCGGCGGCAAGTTGGTCGCCTTCATGCGGGAAAACAGCGGTCTCGGATACGACTGCATAAAGACCATCTCGTACGACAACGGCGAATCGTGGTCTCCGCTCGTGGAGTTCCCGCTGCCGGGGTGTCACCGCCCGGTCGCCGGACGGCTGCGCGACGGGAAGGTGTTCATCACCTACCGCTTCATGCAGGGGGGCAAAGGGTGGCTCGGCACCTGGACCCAAAACTTTTTCGCGGCGCTCACCGACGTAGATTCGGCGCTTGCGGTACGTCGCAGCGACGCGTGGACGCGGATTATTCCCGTCGACTACGACCATTCGCCCAAGGCCGACCTCGGCTATTCGGGCTGGGTGCAGCTCCCGGACGGGAGCATCTATATCGTCAACTACATCGTGGACGATGCGATCGACAAAGGGCAGATCCGCGGCTATCGACTGAAAATAGAGGACTTCATCATCGCGTGAAACTTTCACGCCGGAAGTTGAACGGCACGGGTGAAATACTGACCATGTTGAAGATTCTGACACCGAACAAAAAGGGCGCAGCCGGCATCGCCGCGGCGGAGTTCGCTTCGCTGTGGCGCAAGGTCACCGGAGAGAGTTTATCCGTGGCCTTGCGGGACGACCGGCGCAGCAATCTCGTGGTGTTGGGATCGGATGCTTGCAACGCCTTCACTCATCGGCTGATCGTGGATAAGGTAATCCCGCAGTTTTCGTTGGTTTCCGGTTCGGATGCCTACGCATTGCGTTCGGCGACGGATGGCAACGGGCGCAGACTTCTGTTCATCGCCGGCGGTCGCCCGCGCGCGCTGCTCTATGGAGTGTATCGTTTTTTCGAACTTCGGGCAAACTGCCGCTATTTTTGGGATGGCGACCTGACCCCCGAGGCAAAAGCGATCGACATTACCGGTTTTGACCTCGTGGAGTCGCCGCGTTTTCGCTACCGCGGCTTGCGCTATTTCGCGCATCGAAGTCTGACCCGCTTTCAGGCGGAACACTGGGATTTTCCCGAGTGGAAGCGCGAGATCGACTGGATCCTCAAAAAGCGGCTCAATCTCTTCATGCTCCGGATCGGACTGGACGATCTGTTCCAAAAGGCATTCCCGGAGGTCGTGACCTATCCGAAAGGGTACAAGATCGCCGGTTCCAAGCCGCGTTCCTATGACGACCGCACCCTCTTCTGGAGTTTGAAATACCGCGCGCAACTGCGCAAAAAAGTACTCGCTTACGCGCGCGAGCGCGACCTTTGGCATCCGGAAGATGTCGGCACCATGACCCACTGGTACAGCCGCACCCCGCAAGAGTATCTCGACAAGGTCAATCCCGCATTCATACCGCAGGCGACGACGAGCTACGGCGAGAAGAGCGGCCTCGTTTGGGACATCCGGCAGGACAGGAATCTCGAAGCCTACTGGAAGTTGACTGAGACCCACATCCGCGAATACGGTTCGCCGGAAATATTCCACACCATCGGGCTCGCGGAGCGCCGCTGCTACGCGGACCGTGACGCCAATCATCAGATGAAGCTTTATGCCTACCGCCGCATCCAGAAAAAACTGCGCGAGCACTATCCGAACGCTCCGCTGTTGGTCGGCAGCTGGGATTTCTCTATGTACTGGCAGCCGGAGGAAGTGCGGGAACTCGTGAAGGAACTCGATCCCGAGCGTACGCTGATACTGGATTATACGAGTGACACCGACGACGAACTGCGCACGTTCCGGGATTGGGGACTCTGCGGTCAATTCCCGTGGATATTCGGGATCTTCCACGCCTTCGAGCCCAACACGGAGCCGCGCGGCAACTACAAAGCGATCGCGGACCGCCTGCCGATCGCCGCCGCCGATCCGATGTGCAAGGGACTGGTTTACTGGCCGGAAAACTCCCATACCGACACGCTGATGCTGGAGTTCTTCGCCGTCAACGCGTGGGAGCCGGCTCCGTCCAACGTGTGTATTGCCTCGTTTCTGGAAAGCTTCTGCTCCGCGCGGTACGACGCCAAGACCGCGAAAAAGATGCTGCCACTGTGGCAAGCGGCGCTGCCGTTCATCGAGGCGCGGCATTGGAACGGTACCGGCATACGGAAGCGGAACGATAAAAACAAATACAAGTGGCTCTTCAGCGAATTCATTTTCAATCCCGCGGCCAGATTGCAGGACGCTCTGACCGACACGCGTTTCGCGTCGTATTTTAGGGAGCTTATGTCGGTGGTCTCCGTCGCTCCGGAGCTGTTGCGGCGCTTCGCCATGCTGAATTTGGGGCGCGAACACGAATTTGTCCGGCGCGACGTTCTGGATCTTTGCCGCACGGTGATTTCGCGCGTGCTCTGCCGGACATTCAGCGAACTGATCATCGCCGTGGGGGAATGGAAAAGCGGCGCGGACAATGCCGCCAGTATCGACGGGATGTTTGCGCTGCTCTTGAAGCAGGAGCGTCTTTTTGCCGATATTCTCGGAACCGACCGCGAATATTCGCTTTACGAGTCGCTGCTCGAACTCGAAGCGAAACATCGCACCAACCCCGACTTCGAATACACGCTCAAAGGCAACGCCGAGGATCACTACTGCCGGAGTTTCATCACCGAACTGTTCGTCGGTCTGTATATCCCGGAATTGGAGGTCTGCCGCAAAGTCTTTTGTGAAGCCGCCGCCTCCGGAGTGCGAACCCCGGATTTTGTCGGCGATCCCCGTCTTGCCGCCGTCCGCGACAACTTCTATGCCGTGCCGCTGCAGCAGTTGGCTCCGGATGGTGTCGCGGCGGAGAAGCGCTTTGCCGCCGATCTCAAAAAAATGGCCGATTCCGTCGATGCGGTGATGGCATTAAAATAACTGTGAGGAGTTGAAAATGTCGAAGTTCATAAGCGTTGCACTGCTTGCGATCGGAGGGCTGAGTTCGACCCTCGCGGCGGAAGAGTTCAAGGATACCGAAGTCAATATGTTCCGCGCCGACCGGATCGAGCCGGCGTATATACACGGACAAGTGACCGCCGTCAATGGTTACACGATGCGCGATCGCGCGCGCGACCGTTATCTCGCAAAGCACAAGCGGAATTTCTCCGGCGAGGATTGTTTCAGGATCGACGTCCGGGACGGCGTGCTGACGCTCTCCTTTTTCGACCCGCTGCCCGCGCCGTATGCCGAAAATCGGGGCGAGACGATCTTCTTCTACAACGGGATCGATCCGCAGCCGCCTGCCGCGTCGTATCACATCTCAGGGCGGGTGAAGCTGGACAAAGGCGCGCTGCGTTTCAACCGCGGTCCGAAGTTTCTGCCTGATCCCGACTGGCAGACCGTCGACTACAAGGGCAGAGAAACCTTCATCGCAGTGACCCCGGCTCCGGGGGCGCGAATCAGCATGGCGGATCTCAAGATGACGCCGTTCTACCCTAAGGTCGGCGGCGGGATCGCGCTGCCGGACGGCGGCAAACTTACGCATTTTCTGCTCCCCGAAAATCCGGACTTCGTGACGCGCTGGGGCGTGGCGATGTGGCGCGGCTGGTTGTGGAAACTTACCGGCGTCGCGCTTCCGATCGTGACGGTGAGCGAGGTCAAGCCGACTCCCGGCGCCTTTGCGGCGATGCGTGACCGGGAACTCAAACGCGGGTGGAAACTTCAGGTCGACGGCTCCGGCATCAACTTGCGCTACAGCGAAAACGATGACATCGTGCCGGCGCTCTTCGACTATCTGCGTCTGGCGCTCGGCTACTCTTTCTATGCTCCCGGTTGCGAAAAACTGCCGAAACTGCCGGTTGCGGCGCTGCCCGCGTTCGACCGTCTGGCTGAACCGCACTACAAGGCGATCGTTTCCGGTCAGCACGAACAGCTGTTTTCCGGCGGCAAGGTGGACGTCGCGCGCTACATTCGCAACGACGTGGACTTCTACCACCTCAGTCACGCGAACTGGCTCCACCTCATGAATATCACGCTTCCCGCCGAGCGTTATTTCAAGGATCACCCCGAATACTTCATGATGGATGCGACCGGCAACCGGGTGGCGGCGGCCCGTCCGACCTTCATCCACCAGTGCTTCTCCAATCCCGACGGGCGCCGGATAATGGCCGAGGGGCTCTGCGACATCGTCAAGGCACAAAAGAGCCGCGGTCTCGACAAGATCTGCTTCGAGTCGGGGGATTCCGAACAGTTCTGTCTGTGTCCCGCGTGCGTCGCCTTCAACGGCACCAAAAAGACCAACGTCGATCTGCTGATGGATTTCACCAATCAAGTCGCGGCGGAGATCGCCAAGTTCGCTCCCGAGGCCAAGATATTGCGCTGCGCCTACCTCAAACGCTGCTACCCGCCGCGCAAGGTCAAACCGGCGGGCAGCGTCAACGTCCTGTACTGCCTGACACAGCATACGCTGCCGTGCGCGCTGCATACGGATTGCGAGCGCAACCGCGAGGAGATGAAGATGCTGGAGGAGTGGAACAAGTCGCTCGGCGGCGACGCTTCGCGGCTGGGCTTCATGACCTACGACGACGGGCGTCCGCTGCAATACGTGCGCATGGCGGAGTATCTCAACCGGTTCGGCAGCGGCGACTTCTTCATCTTCAAGTGGCACTACACCCCGGTGTCGCTGCTGTTCGTGATGTCGCGCTGGAACCTCGGCGAGGACGCGAACAAACTGATGGAGGAATTCGACCTCAACTACTACGGCAAAGCCGGTAAGATCATGCACGAGCTGACGCTCTTCATCGACGAATACGGCAGGAGTTACCGCCATAAAAAACACTATGCCGGCGAGGGCTCGCAGACGGTGCTCTTCAGCGGCAACCCGGGGCATTCACAGACGTCTTTTGACCGGGCGGCGCTGGACAAGATCTACACTTACTTCGACCGGGCGCTGGAGGCGGCGGGAAATGACGGCGAACTCCGCGCGCGCATCTTCGAGGAGAAGAAATTAGTGCTCGCCGAGGATTTCATCAAGTATGGTCCCGCGTCTTGTGCCACCGATGCCGAACTGGAGGCGTTCATCAAGCGGGTGGTCGATTTCATCACGATGGCGCGCGAAGCGCCGGGCAAATTCGCCGCCATCACTCCGGATATGGATATGCGGCGCTTCCTGCTCGACACCACGGGGCTCTCGATACCCAATTCCGGCAAGTTCTGGGCGGAGGAGCCGTACGTCACAAAATTCCTCGCCGATCCTCACGCCTTCTTCGCCTCCGCGGACCGGATCCCCGGCGGCTGGTACTTCAAGCCGCTGTCGATGCGCGGCGCCGATGCTCCCCGCATTTACAATTACGAGTGCCCCGCCCGTTACAGCGTGGCGCTGCGCCGTCCGCCGCGCACCGACAAGGACGTGGTGGCGGGATACGCCCCGGCGGATGCTTCCGTCGAACGCGACCGCAGTCGGGCGATACTTACGATGAATCTCGAATACGCGCCGAAATATCCGAGCTTCCTCGCCGTCGAGGGGCAGGACGACGACAAGCCCGGCGCATCGCAGATGAGCGTTTCCGTGAACGGTACATGCATCTATGCCGGGGACGACCGCTTCCCCGAGCGCCAGTGGGGGCGCATGGCATTCTCCATCCCCGCCGGATTGCTGAAGGCGGGGCGGAACACCATCGAGATCGCCAACATCACCCCGGATACGCCGTCGCGTTCGGCGCGTTTCACCGATCCGGAGGCGGCGGCGAGGGATCCGCAGTGGGGCTGGATCGTCATCTCCGAAGCGTACTGGCTCGACCCCAGCGGGCAGTTTGAGCGCTTCGTCAACGGGGACAACACTTCGCCGTGGCGTTTCCACAACGGCAATGTCGCCGAGAAAGGCGCGGTCGGCAACGGACGGGCGGTGCTCACGGGCGGAGAAATGGGACCCGCGTATCTGCCAAACCACCAGTTCCCCAAAATTGCCATCAACCCCGGCGACCGGATCAGGCTCACGGTCAAGGCTTCGGGCAAGGGTTCGCTGCGGTTGGGATTTTGGAGCTACCGCCCGTATCGGGTCGGTCCCGGCGCGGCGGTCCCGGACGTGGGCTTCTGCAGCGGCGGCAATCTGCTGTGGATGAACGGATCGAAACGCCTGAAGCTCGACGAAACGCCGCAGGAATTGAGTTGTGTGCTCGTACCGCCCAAAGGAACGGGATTGGTCGTTCCCCGGATATACTCCGATAACGGCACGACAGCTGAAGTGACGGAGTTCAAGATGGAACTCTTGCCGCGGGACGGGGAGACGAAGGAAAAGTCGGGCAAGTGAGACGAATCGGGAAAAGCCAAAAATAAAAGGAAACAATTCCATAACCAAACCATAAAAGGGGGTCATCATGAAAAAAAGTTTTACCTTGATTGAGCTGTTGGTCGTGATCGCCATCATCGCCATTCTGGCGGCGATGCTGCTCCCCGCGCTGCAGTCGGCGCGCGACCGGGCGCAGTCGTCGAAGTGCGTCAGCAACCTCAAGCAGATGGGCACGGTCACTCAGACCTATCTGGACGACCACCGCAGCTTTTGGCCCGCGGGCAGCCGGAACAATCAGGAGGCGGACGCCGAGGGGCGGCAGTTGAACAACTACATCTACCAGCTGTACAAGGGCAAATACGTCGACAAGGGCGCGGTGGACAACACGGGCGCGCCCTTCGCGCGCTGCGGCGTGATCCCGATCTCCGCCAACAAGAGTGTCAAGTTCCCGCAGGTCTACGGCACGCAGTACGTCCACAACGCCAAGAATTTCAACGGCACCGTCTGCGGCTACTACACCAATATGGCGGACTGGAACCGCGCGGGCAAGTACCACAACACCGGGGCCACTACGGAAACCTGCAGTCCCTCCCAGCGAGTGCTGCTCTGCGACAACACCACCACCGCTCCCGGCACCGCTCAGATCGCGCACCTCTTCGTCAACGAAAGCACCGCCGTCGACCTCGGTACGCCGTACCTCGTCCACGGCGGCAAGATCAATCTGCTGACCTGGGCGGGCAATGTCGCCAGCGCCGACGACGGGGTGCTCGACTCGGATTACTATTTCCCGCACTTCGGTCAGGCGCGACCGCGCTGCGTACATACCAGATTATACGTATTGGAGGGGGTCTTCCTGGACCGCACGAAATGACCGTGACGACCGCCTGAAACGGAAGAACACGATTATTTCGCCGATGGCTTGATAAATCATTAAGGGACAAGAATAAAAATGGCTTATGTAGACACCATCAACATCACCAGTGCCACCAGCACGGGGCTGATCATCGCCTCCGATGCGTATTTCCCCGACGCAGATTGCAGAAGAGCGGAGGCAAAAACCGACGGCGTGGTCGAAAACTCGTATGTCCGCAGCGGTGGTGAGCTGGCCATCGCCAACGCCAACGGTTATGTGGAAAACATCCACATCAGCAACGGCGGATACGCTCAGATCAAGGGGATCCGGGCATCCGCCTCCGAGATCCATGTCAGTCAGGGCGGCTGGATGTTCATTCAGGGCGGCGCACAGTTGACCGACCTGTATATTTCGTCCGGCGGCGAGCTGAGGTTTTATGAGGGATCGGCGAAAAACCTCACCGTCGAGTCCGGCGGCAGGGTCTACAAGGGGACTCTCACCTCCGACGTGGCGCGGACCATGGAGAACTTGTATGTCCACTCCGGCGCCCAGCTCACCCTCTACTCGGGGTTCAATCTCATCGGCGACATCAACATCGCCTCCGGAGCGTTGACAAACGACCTCGACGCCTCGGCTGCAAACGGCACGATCTACGACCTCGACCTCACTTCGGCAGGCTCCTTCGGTAGCGGCGTAACGCTGACGCGTTACACCCAGACGGGGTGCGTAGTCGACATTCTGAGTGGTGCGGCGGTGAAGACAGCTACGCTCAACGCCAACACCACGTTGAACGTCCTGAGCGGTGCGACGGTGACCGATGTAACCCTGGCGGACAGTTTGTGTACGCTGAACATTTCGTCCGGCGCAGTTTGTGAAAACATCACCTACAACTCCGGTACGTTCACGGTCTGGTCCGGCGGGACAGCCAAAAACTTCTATAAAATCGGCGGGACCGGCGTTCTCAACTGTTTGAAGACCGGAGCAGTCATTGACGGCGGCGCCGTTTACACCGGCACGGTTCAGGCACTGAGCGCCAACCAAGTAACAAATGCGACGATCAAGAACCTCGCGATCCGTGACACCGGCTCGGCGATCGTTCGCGGGAAAACCAACCTCGCCGAGGGGATCGTCGTCTCCGGCGGAGCCCTCTATATCCAAAGCGGCGCCATCGGCACCGACATCATTCTGTCCGGCGGAGAAGTCAGTATAAGGGGTCTCGATGCGGACGGCGTCACCCATGGAACCCTTCAAAATGCCACGATCTACGGCGGCATGTTGAATCTCTCCAGCGGCGGTGTCGTTAAGGATACTACGATCGTAAGCGGCGGCTCGATGGTAATATACACTGGCGGGATCACCCAAGGAACGCTGACGTTCGACTTCACGGGCGCGACCACCCATACCACCGGACTGGTCAACAACTTGACGCGGGTAACCGCCGATGCGACGGTGGCGGTGAAGTTCTCCGAGTGGGGTTCCTCCAACCGCTACAGGCTGGCGACGACCGGCGACGCCAGCAGAATCATCACCGTGACCGACGGCTCGGTTTCGGCAACGCTCTCCAGTGGCGGTGTGATTACAAATCCTTTTGCCGGCGTCGGATACACTTGGCACGGAACATCTCTCGTCGGCGGGGGACATACCACTACCGTAGTAGATACGGCGGCGGCTCTTTCTGCCGCTACTGCCGACAGCATCAACGACAACGACCTCTCCGGCAAATGGGGGAGTTCCACCGCAGTCGCAACCGGCAACGTCTACCTCGCCGCGAACATGACTGAAGGAACCGCGTGGCTGGAAATCGACGGCTACGAAGGCGGAGCGGATACCACGCTTTACGGCGCGCAGGGCAATTCGTTTGCGACCGGTACGGTGAACATCTATGCCAAGAGCGGGAGCTTGCGTAACCTCGCGGCGGGAGCCAATGCCGGCGGTACGGTCGCGGCGGTAAATCTGACCGTCGCCGGAGCCGAACTCGACGGAACCGGCTACACTGGCGGTTTCGGCAATGTCACCGGCGAAGTCAAGACGCAGATCACGACCGGTACGTTCGCCAAGGACTTCTACGCCGGTGCGCTCGCCAACAAGCTCACCTCCGCCACCAGCGTCGGCGACGTCACCATGACGATCAACGGCGGTACCTTCTCGGGCAACATCTATGGTGCATCCTCGGTTAAGACCGATACGACCAAGGGCAACGAAACCCGCCATACGGCAGGTGACGTTACCTTGAACATCTCCGGCGGCGAGACCACCAAGGGAACGCAGGCCTGCATCTTCGCGGGCGGCTACGCAACCGGCAGCGCGACCGGAACCGTCTATACGGTCGACAGCGTCACCCTCGATATCTCCGGCGGCAGCTGGGGCACGGCTGCCGGCGGTCGCGGGGTCTTCGGCGGCATCTTCGCATCGGGTGTCGAGGCGCAAGTCACCGGCGATGTGAACATTACCGTCTCCGGCGATGCGACGATGGGCAACGTCTACGGCGGCGGCTGGGCGCAGAAGACCGGTGCCAAGAGTATCGTCGGCGACGTGAACATCAACATATCCGGCGGAACGGTCACGAATGTCTTCGGCGGTGGCAGCCATTCGACCTCCGGCGGCAACACCTCCGCGGGCAACGTCACCATAACCGTTTCCGGCGGCAACGTCACGGGTGCGATCTTCGCGCGCGGTCAGCTCGCTGGTGATGCGACCGAAGCGGCGGAGGTGATCTTCACCGGTGAAAACGACTACGGTTGTGACGTCTACGGCTACAGCTATGTCAGAGGCGGTGACGGAGCGGCGTTGAGCTTCTCCGGTTACACCGGCGAGTTCTCCGGTGCGATCGGCGGCTTCGACGGCATTACGTTCGATGGAACTACGGCGATGACGCTCGATACCGCCGCGGCCGACATCTCGAACGGCGCGTGGGAGTTCGACTTCACCGACCGTGCGGATGTGCTGGCGGGGACGTCGTTCCTGACTTGGAGCGGCGCGAACTTCGAGAACGACATCATCAAGGTGAGCTTCGCGGACGACACTCAGGCGCAGGGCGGCTGGAACATCGCCACCGTTGCCGAGGCGTTCTCCGGAACGACCTTCAACGTCGAGGTCGGCGGTACTGAGATCGCCAGCGGTCTCAACTACAGCCACCAGATCGCTTCCGGCGATTATCAAGGATGGGGCTTTGAACTCGAAAGTGGCGTGCTGAAGTTCAAGAATCTCGCAGGCGCGTAATGAAACCCTTCCTCTCCCTTCGTTCCGTCGTCGGAGTTCGCGACATCTCCGGCGGCGGGGCGGAGGGGAGTTTTTATGCTGAAACCGAAATGCCGAACGTGGGATCGCTCCACGGATAACCTTAAAAAACGAAAGGAAAAAGAAAAATGAAAAAGATGATGATCGCCTTTTTGACGTTCGTGCTGGGTTGCATGGTCGCCGAAGCGCGTGATGTGGTGAAGCTCGGTTTTTTGGTTGACGGCGACAGCTCCGTGACTCCCGTCGAAAAACTGCCGTACGGAGTGTTCCTCGGGAAAAACGTAAAGACTAGGACTGGACACATGTCGTTTCCGTTCCTCATCAATCTCGACCGAACGGAGTCGGTCGAACTGGAATTGAAGGTCGCCAAAGGCGGCACCACCTCCATTTCGCTGGTCGGCAACCGCATAGAAAAGGGCAAGAAGAGCGTTATCATCCCGGTGACATGCAAAGTATTCGAGATCAACGGCAAACCGGTGGAAGGTGTCCCCTGCGAGATAAGCGAGTGGAAGAAGATGACGACCATTGATCTCAAGGACGGCGACACCATCGTCATAAAACTCGAATTCGAGAAGAAGGGAGAATAAAAGACTTATCTGCTGCGGGTCCACATTTGTGCCGATCGTTTCCGGCAAGCGCCACCTTGCCGGGGTGGTCGGCACTTTTTTTCTGCCGCTGGCGATGATGGGTTCCAGTTGAAATCCATAGGGGCGGCGGTATATTATGATATGCCAAAGAAATCGACAAAAACACCACCCCCGATGATGCTGTCACCGGCTGTATGCGGATTTCCGTCACCGGTCGAGCAGTACGTGGACGCCCCGCTGGATCTGAACGAGCTGCTGGTGAAGAATCCTCCGGCGACTTACTTCGTCCGGGCAGCCGGGACCTCGATGGTGGACGCGGGCATTCAGGAGGGAGATATTCTGGTAGTAGGGAGCATCCAACCGGAGGACAACGCCATCGTCATTGCCTGCGTCGACAACGAATTCACCGTGAAATACCTCCGCATGGACGGCGAGTCCATCAGCGGTTCTTTGCCGTTATCATTTTTTCGGGAAAGGGTTAAGACGCCTTGAAGAATAATATCTTGGTAAAATTGCGCCATTGGCTTCTTCCGCTCGTTCTGCTGGGCGGCATCAGCGCCGTATGCGCGGAAACAGACGCATGTCCGGACTTTGTCACGCGACGCGGAAACAAGCTTTATCTGAACGGTCGCGAGTATCGTGCCATCGGAGTCAATGTTCCCAATCTGCACCAGAGTTTTCTCGGCACATGGCATCACGATCTGCAGATCTACGGTTCGACGGCGGCCGCCAAGGCGGCAATGATCCGTGCGGTTGAAAGCGCCGCGAGAAGCGGTTTCGCTTTCATCCGCTTCTTTGCCAGTCCCGGTTATCCCTCCGACATCGATAAACTTTACATGAAGGACCGCAAAGCCTACTGGGACGGAATGGATGAACTGTTCATGCTCTGCCGCAAAAACAACATCCGCGTCATTCCGTCTTTGGGATGCATTCTCGGAGCGGCCGGATTTTCGAACTACTTCGAGGAACCCGCGAGAGCAATATTCGACCGCGGCAGTCGCAGCCGTCTCGCGCTTGACGAGTATATCCGGGATTTTGTAACGCGTTACAAGGATTCTCCGACCGTTCTGATGTGGGAGCTCCAGAACGAGACCATGCTTTCCGCCGACGTGCCCGCCGTTTTTCAGGAAGAAAAGATGTTTGAAGCGTCTGTTGTCAAACGCTGGGAAACCTCGGGGACGGCCGGAAAACTTTATCGCGGCGGCCCCCGGAACGATGCGTTTTCTTACGATGAGATCATAAAACTCTATCGGGAGCAGTGTGCGTTTATCCATTCTCTCGACCCCAACCACTTGGTGACAAGCGGGGATGGGGAGACCCGCCCTGAGTGTACCAGCCGCCGGGAGACGTTTCCCGACTTCAAGTTCCGGGCGGATACCCCGGAAGAACGGATCGGCAACAATCTTCGCGCTCAGCCGCCGCCGCTTGATGTTTTCAGCTATCATTTCTACGGCAAGTTCGCAAGTCCCGGAAAGACCGATGACGAAACGTCGCGGTGGATGCGCCGGATCATCCGGGCGTCACTTGCCGAAGGGCGTCCGGTTTTTATCGGGGAGATAGGAGAGATCGACGGCCCGAAAGGAGCTCCGGAACAGAAATGGCTTCTCCACTGGATCGATGAAGCGGAAAACACGGAGATATCGCTCATGGCGTTGTGGGTATGGCATTTCCCTTGGCAGCCGGAGCTGACAATGGATGAAAACAACATCGGACCGCTCATCCGCCGCTGCCGTGAGTTCAATCGGCGCCACGCCGGAAAATGAGTACGGCAAGTTCAAAAATTTTTGACCACACGAAATATCCGACGCTTCAGCTTGCTGCAGGGGTGAGCGTGGTCTTTCGATACTATCCCCCCTCGAAGGCGGTTTCACATCCACGACCATCCCGTTCGACTCGCCTACCGCCAGCACCGGAAAGATGCTGTCGGCGATAACTCCGAAGCTCCGTGGCATCTTCATTCCCGGGCGGCGGTATAAGAAGTCGGGGGTGCTGTTCTTCGGTCTTGAGTCCGAGGAGAACCGTCAGATCGACCTCTTTGCCGATACCGCACGGGAGGAGAAGGACGATCGGCTGTCGAAGGCTCTGGACAAGATCAATGCCAAGTATGGGCGCGGAACGATCTTCCATCTGTCCGAGGGGGTCGCCAAGCCGTGGCAGATGAAGCGAGAGATGCTGACTCCGAGCTACACCACCAGCTGGAGCCAGATACCGTTGGTGAAGTGAAAAGGGCGCAGTAGCGGCTCCTCCGGTTGCTGCGCGCCTGTTCCTGTGCAGGCTGTGCAGGGGATTTTATTCCCCCCTATGGAAACCTATTTTTTTTACCGCTTACGCATACGATTTTAGGTTTTGTATATGGGGATATACGGAGCCTGCACAGCCTGCACATTTAAATGCGCCTCCCCTGTTTTGGCTTGATGTTAATATAAAAAGTATGTTGGGCGTCGCACAGTCTCCTCCGCTCGGTGGACGTTCCCGGAAAAACACGCATGACAGCGTTCTTGAAGTCCCCCCCACGACCGGATGGTAGCCGTTCCCTTTTGCCCAATCACGATATCGATTGTAGAGGCATTGCGAACCGACAAAATCACCAGGAGCGGCTTCGACGTGTTCTATCAGATACTCGCGCCTCGTGAGTTTTCATCAGCCATGCCCGACGCCTTGTGTTTTTTCAGAAAAAATCGAGAAATCGCCTTGCCCGAACGCGTTCGAGCCGGTATCTTATTCGGGAAGGGCGAGGTGCTCCGCCGCAACGACAGGGACTGGCATCAGCAGCGGCGCCCGGTCAAAAATGTCGAAGCACCCGAATTTATGGTTTTGGTTTAAATAACGATCAACGCAATAACAAGGTGGGGAGCATTATGTCACCAAAATATATGGCATGTCTGTTGGCGGCTTTGACGGCGTTTTCCGCACCTGCCGCGCCGCGGACGAGCATCGTGAAAGGATTCGGCGACGCGGCGAAAATCGAACACTCGGGCGAGGTGACGATCGCTGATGATGGACAATCCTTCACGGCGGATACGCTTGGTCTGCCGGAAGATACGGCATGGTGTCCGCAACTGTGGTCAAAGACCGGCATGCTCAAGCCGAATACGCCTTATTTGGCGAAACTGCGGCTGAAAATCGATCCCGGACGCGCATCCAAAGCCATGCTTCGGATCGTATGTCGCCCGCGCTCCGTCGGAAACCATACCAAAGATACTTTTGCGAAAACGATCACCGATCACGGCGGGGAGCGAATCGAGGAATTCCGTTTCCGCACGGGCGCAGACGCGGACTATTCGCTGTCGTTCCGCAGCCGCAGCCGTATCAAATTCACGGTATCGGATTTCGAGGTGTTCGAGCTGCCCGGAGACAAGTTCATTCCGGTCGGCGGCGAATCGTTCGCAGGCGACTGGGGCGACTTGCCGAAAGGCGCGGAGGAGTTCGAGGTCGAACGTCCGCGCGAGACGGGCGGTCCCGTCGTGAAGGCGGCGGATTTCGGTTTCTCCGGGGATAACGACCGCAATTTCGCGGCCATAAACAAAGCGATCGCCTACTGCCGCAAAAACAAGGCGTCCGTCTTGGAACTGGCTCCCGGCGACTATCGCTGCCTCGACGACGATCCGATAAAGATCACCGATCTTCGGGATTTCACATTGGACGGCAAAGGCGCCCGACTCATCTGCCGCCGCAAACGCAACTGCAGCATGCGTATCAGCGGTTGCGACCGCGTCGCGGTGAAAAATCTCAAATTCGATTGGGACTGGGAGCGCGAACCATTGGCGAGCCTCGTGGAAGTCGTCGCCGTGACGGCGGACAGCTACGATCTGAAATTCATCCATTATGAAGAGTACCCGGCGAAGGATTTGCGCATGGCGTTTTTGTCGCCGTGGGATCCGACCGTAAAATCCATCGGCTATGAAGGCGACATCGAGCGCGCATTGGAGATGTACAAAGGGCGCAACAAGCCTGATATCGAATGGGTCGGCGGCAATGTCGTGCGCATCAAAAGAGCTCCGCGCGGCTTCAAGATCGGTCAGATCTACCGCCTGCAGCATTACTACTACGACATGGGCTGCACGAACATGTCGGACAACCGCCATCTGACGTTGGAGGATATCGACATCCTCTCCACGCCCGGACATGCGACGCTGATCGTCGGGAAGCAAAAATATACGCAGTTCATCCGCGTCAACATCCGTCCGCCGCAGGGCGACGAACGCCGCGTGATCTCCTGCACGGCGGACCACTGCCACATCGGCCAGTCGCTCGGCTTTTTCAAAATGCTCGATTGCGATTTCTGCTATGGCGCCGACGACTGCCTCAACGTCCACGATTGCACGACTTTCTGCCGCAAGACCGGCGATTTTTCGGTGACGACGCAGAACGCCGGCGGCACTATGTGGAGCTTCGTGCCGGGCGTACCGCTGGAACTGCGGCAGGGCGACTATTCGCCAAGCGGTTTCAGGGAGCCGATAAAATCAGTGAATGTCATCGACCGCGCCGCGGGAACGGTCGAGATCACGTTCGACCGACCGGTCCCCGAACAAAAGTTCGACGGCTTCATTATCTTCAATTGGAACTTCAACTCGCATAACGTCATCCTGCGCGACTGCTTCTTCCACGACAACCGCGCACGCGGCATCCTGCTGCTCGGTCACGACATCACGGTGGAGCGCTGCCGTTTCCGCCATAACCAAATGGGCGCCTTGAAAATCGAAACGGGCTACACATTCAACGTGTGGAGCGAGGGTTACGGCGCGGGAAACATCGTCGTGCGCAACTGTTCGTTCGAGCAGTCCGATCCGAGCGAAGTCAGCAACGACGGCATGGTTCGCGATATATTCATGGGCGTATATATGAAGACCGACCCGTCTTCCGAACGCACACGCTATCCGATCCTGCACGACATCCTGTTCGAAAACAACACGTTCACGGACAGCTACGGCATGATCGCCTTCATCAGTTCGGCCGGCAACGTGACGTTTCGCAACAATATCTTCCGCAATCCGCAAAAACGCAAGGACCCGAAAGACTATCGCGGCTGCTTCTATCTGACCCATGCGGACAACGTGAAGATCGTGAACAATACGTACATCGAAACGCCGAATGTCCCGAACCCCGGCGTCTATATGGACACCGAGACGGTCACCGACTGCGTGGTCGCGGGAAACAAAGTCGTGAAAGAGTAGATCGATAAAACCGGAAACCGAAATTCCGCTTTTGCGATCTCCTGCCTAAAAAAAACAAGCAGAGTTGCCGGTTGCCGACACTCTACAGGGCAGGGAGTTTGGATGCCATCTCCCGGCGAAGGTCGAATCGCTCGCCGACCGCGTGGAAGGTGCGCCGCTCGGCGCGGTCCGGATTTTTCCACGCGCGCACGCATTCCAGAACGATGATGCCGTGGGAGTCGATGTAGTCGGCGACCTCGCACTCCATGTTGTAGAGGCACTCCGCGATGAGCGGAGCCTTTACCTTCTGCGCCTTTTTTTCTTCCTCGCTACATTAATTACCATTGATAATTTACTGTCAAAAAAGCAAGCGCTCGGGCTTCGCTTTTCTTTATCAACGATATATTATATTCCAAAAAACACTTTTTGCAACATCATTTTGAAAAAAAACGAAATTTTTTTGAACTTACAGCCGATCGATGTATTCGTTGCGGGCGAATAGAGCGGCTCCGAGGGCGGAGTTTTCCGTCGAACGCGATTCTGAGTCGATGGCGAGCATCCGGTTCATCGGATAGATGACCTCTTTGAACAGTGCCGCGCGGACTGCGGCAAAATAGACGCCGTCCCCGGCGCAGATGGTTCCGCGCATGGTGATGTTGCCGACGCCGAGGATCCCGACCACCTTGGCGAGGATGCTGCCCATCTGCTCGCCGGCCTCGCGGAGGACGGTCTCGCAGAGCCGGTCGCCCGAGGCGGCAAGCGCCAGCGCTTCGGATTCGGTCAGGTGCTTCCCCGTCAACTTGAAGAGGCGCTCCAGCACCGCACCGACTCCGGCGACGGTTTCGAGGCACCCGCGGTTGCCGCAGCGGCAGAGCTCGCCGTTCGGGACCGCGACCAGATGTCCGAGCTCCCCCGCCATCGGCATATGGCGCTGCCAGAAGTTGTACGGGTCGCGCAGGGACATGCCGATGCCGTCCGGCATGATGTTGATGTAGATGTGCGGGCTCCTGCTGTTGCGGCTGTGCGCGGCGAAGCAGTCGGCATCCACGCGGTCGATCAGGAAGAAATCGTAATGGAAACGCTCGCGGAACGCCTTGCCGAGCGGGATGTCCCTCCACCCCGGAAGGTGGGCGGAAAAGACGCCGGTCTCGTGGGGCGGATCGACGAGTCCGATGTCGCTCACGCCGAGGGCGCAGATGCTGTCGCATTTGAAAGGCGAGATGAATTTTTCCGTCGCCGCGAGCAGTTGGTCGAGGCGCTGATCCTGCGGCAGCTCGACGCTTTGGGACGCCAGTTTTTCGCCGAGGGCGTCCACCGCCACGAAATTCGCGCCGGTCAAATGGTGCTCGAGACCGATGAAGATGAAACACTGTGGCGAGAGCTTCAGCTTGCAGTTGCGGCGACGGTCGGGCTCCTCGCGGACGATCAGGGTCTGCGCTTCGAGATCGTTGCATACGTCGACGATGGCATTCTGGCGCATCTTCAAGGCGTGCATGATCTCGCTGCGGGTCAGCGGTCCGCGCTTGAAGATGAGTTTTATGACGCTCCGCGCGTATTTATTGGATGCGACCATCGGAAAAGCCTCATGAATCCGGCACATTCAAAATATCGCCGATAATATAGCGCCGCCTAATACAAAATGCAAAAAACCGCCAAATCAACAGCACATATTGCACCATCACCGGCAAGCGTTACCTTGCCGCGCGGTCGGCGCTTCTTTTATATCCGCTGGTGATGATGGAGTCCGGTTGAAATCCATAGGGCCGGCGGTATATTATTAACTATAACCTATAGGAGAATCCCTTACATGAAAATGAAGATGGTCGAAAAATGGAACCGTGAGTTGGTAGCGACTCAGGGCACTGATGATGAAAAGCGGCTGATTCAAAAGGTTATCGAGTTTGGAGACCTATTTGTAGATATGACCTTTGATGAAGGTACCAGCCCCTATGAACTGCGTAAAAAACAGTTAGAGACTGCAAAAGGTGAAGACAGACAAACGAAGATATATGTTGTCCATCCTGTTCCAAGTTGTAAGCAAACACTTCCTTCTTCAAAATTTTCATCGGACACTCCTTTTGAAATGGTGTCCAACTTTTGGGGGGCACATCAAAGGGTTCCGGGGGGCGCGGAGCCCACCGGACGCAAAGAGCGCGAACAAACGGAGTATGTTGTTATCGTGAAAATAACAAAGATTTATCCACCCATAATGGCGACAGCGCGAAACGCAAAAAGCCCCGCCGGATCCCGAAGGATCGGCAGGGCCGCATGTGCGCGCGGACCGAATGTCCAGACCGTCACTTCTCGACTTTCTTGAGCTTGCCTTTGACGGTGATCTTTTCGCCCTTCGTCACCTTGACGACCTGCATGCTCGTCCAGCCCTTGATCATGCCCGGCGCTTTGGACGAAGGTTCTCCGTCCGTCTCGAAAGCCTGACATTCGACGGTCATTCCGCCGGTGGGGCAGAGAGACGGTTTGAGTTCGGCGGTCTCCTTGTCGCCGGTATCGACGACTTCGAGCTCGAGGTTGAACTCCTGAACCTTGCTCACGTCGATCTTGACGGTATAGAGGCAGATGTGGGCGAACTGCGGCTGCTTGTAGTTCAACCGGTCGGTCATCGTGATGCCGTCGGGCAGCTCGTTCAGCAGTTTCAGGTGACCGCGGCACCAGAAGTTGAGGTCGAGGCTGACGTTGTCCGCGGCGAAAGACGCGGCGCCGAATGCGAAGAGCATCGCGGCGACGAGGAAAGACTTTTTCAACATGAGAAAACTCCTTTGTTTGGGTTGCACTCCCGGTGTATTCCGGCTACCCTATAAAATTAACATAGCCCGCCGAATTTCAAATGTCAAATCGGCGCCGTGGCGGGTCCGTTTTTTTTTGCGGTCGCAAAAAGTGTTCCGAAAATTGATTTTTCGAGTTGTGTTGATATATTAATCAATGGAAACGAAAAAACGGGCGGATACGGACAGATTCGGAAGAAAACGGAACCGTGAAACATACGGAAAATTATGATAGGTGAAAAGGGGAGGGGTTTCGATATGAACAAATTCAAGACTGCCGCATTGTTGACCGTTCTGGGGATGCTGGTCTCCGGGGTTTACGCCGGGGACTTCGCCGTCCGCAAGCTCAAGCTCGACCATCCGGACGGGATCTATCAAAAGGGCGAGGAGATCGTGGTGACGGGCGTGCTGCTCAAGGCGAACGAGCCCGCGCCCGACTACAAGCTCCGCGTCACGACCCGCTGGGATTCGGTCAAGGTCGTCGACACGCGGGAGTTTCCCTGCGACGGAACGCCCTTCAAAGTGACTTTCAAGACCGACGTTCCCGGCTGGGTGTATTTCACGTTTCAGGTGATCGGCCCCGACGGGAAGGTCGTCGATATGCCCGCGGAGAAGAAGGTCCAGGGCGCCAAGCCGAAACTCGTCGCCGAGATCGGCGCGATGATCTCGCCGGAGGAGCTTCGCACCGCCGACGAGTGTCCCGCCGACCTGGAGGAGTTCTGGAAGAACGAACGCGCTAAACTCGACCGAATTCCGATGAATCCGCGCCTCGAAAAGATCGACTCCGGCAAACCCGGCATCGACCTTTACACCGTTCAGCTCGACGCCGGGGTGTCGCGCCCCGTCACGGGCTATCTCGCCGTACCGGTCGGCGCCAAGGAAAAGAGTCTGCCCATCTACCTCACCTTCCTCGACGGCGTGGCGGGCGACGCCTACCGCAACAGGGTGCTGAACGTCGCGTCCAAGGGGTGCGTGGCGATGATCACGACGTGGCACGGCTTCGACGTCAACCGCGACAAGGCTTATTATCAGGAAAACTGCAAACGGATCGACCGCAACCGCTGGGAGAGCTGCGAGCGCGGTCGCGACGCTTTCTATTTCCGCGAAGTCTTCGTCCGGGCGATGCGCGCGGCGGACTACCTCAAGACCCGCCCCGAGTGGAACGGCAGGGATTTCCTCGTCGGCGGCGGCAGCCTCGCCGGAGCCCAGACGGCGGCGACCGCCGCGCTCGATCCGCAGGTGACGATCGCCTTCATCCACACGCCGAGCAACAACGGATACAATTCCGATCTCGCGGGACGCAAACGCGGGTATCCCTTCCACTGGCAGCCGGATGACTGGATCAAGCCCGAGATGCGCAAGGGCAACCCCTACTGCGACTTGGCGCACCTCGCCAAGTTCATCAAATGCGAATGCTATTTCTGCACCGGCTTCGCGGACGAGATCTGCACGCCCTCCAACGTCTACACCACCTACAACAACGTGCCCGCCGGAGTCAAGAAAACCATGACCACCAATCCCCGCACCGGACACTACGGCACCACCAAGGACTATCGGGCGGATTGGCGGTTCGAGGAGTTCTTCGAGGATTACTGGAAGAGCCGCGGCGGTTTCCAACTGCAGCGGTAAACGCAAACCTTCAATTTCGATCGGGTTTGCGTAATTGGCGGCGCAAGCCGTTGTTTGGGGCGGTTTCGCGTCAATGCCGGCGTGGAGCCGCCCGGGGTGCCGATGGTTCCGGAAGAGGGTTTTCGGGGCAACCTGCGGAAAACCTGCACTGTTGACCTTGAAATGAAAATTCTCCTCCGGAGCATATGCATTCTCGCGTTCTTCCGGGAGAGACTATTTTTCGAACTTGCATTAACACTGCCCAACCCGATTTTCTTTTGCCGTATCGTTGTCCCGTCCCGTTTGCCTTTTTTGCATCCGTGTGATAAATTATGCTTCGTTATGACGTTTGTTGAACAAAAATTACGGAAATCAGCCGTTTTGCTCCGCTTTTGAGTTTAAGCGGGCGTGCCTTTCAAGCAGGTGGTCGCGGGGGCGAGCCCGCCCGGACTCTCCGGCTTTTTTCGACGCAACTCGGCGCGGTTTCGGGAATGGAGGTGTGTTTTGGCTGTTATTAACGACATGATGTTGATTATGGAGAATTCGCCGCTCCTTTCGGTGATCATGCGGTTGGTGGTGGCGGCGTTCTGCGGTATCGTGATCGGTCTGGAGCGCGAGCTGCGCGCCAAGGAGGCGGGGGTGCGGACGCACTTTCTGGTCTGTTTCGGCAGCGCGTTGTTCATGGTGGTTTCGGTGTACGGTTTTTTGAGCATGACCGATCCGGGGCTGGTGGATGCCACGAAAAACATCAACACCCTTGCCGCCAGTCAGGATTTCCGTCGTTTCGATCAGGCGCGTATCGCGGCGCAGATCGTTTCGGGCATCGGCTTCATCGGCGCGGGCACGATCATGGTCAACCGCGGCAACATCACCGGACTCACCACCGCGGCGGGGTTGTGGGTCGTCGCCGGCATCGGCATGGCGGTCGGCTGCGGATTGTATGTGATCGGCGTGGTGGCGACGGTATTCGTGTTGCTCGGGCTGGAGCTTCTGCGCTTGTTCTTCCACAAGGCCCGCCTCAACTCGACGCTGGTCTACAAGACCACCAGCCGCGAGGCGATCACGAATCTGGAGGCGGCGTTGCGCAAGAACGGTTGGAACGTGATCTCGCACGACATGGCGGTCAAGGGCAAGCGCAGCAACGACGCCTACCGGGTGACGCTGACGCTGCAGAAGCACTCTTCGCTGGGTGACGACGCGCTGGTGACCTTCGTGCAGAAGTTTCCGGACATCACCTTGGAAAAGATCGACTCGCAAAAGTAGTCCTTTCGGGGGCAAAACGCCGGAATCGGTATGATTTTGCATAAAAAAAGCGGTTTTTTTCAGTAAAACATTGGGAATTTCCGTTCAAACGGGCTAAATTATAGGACGACGGCTTACTGTCGAACCGAAAAACAAGGAATAGTGTACTATGGGAAACCTGAAGAAGAAGCGGCGCAAGAAGATCGCCAAACACAAGCGCAAAAAGCAGCTGAAGGCCTTGCGGCATAAGAAGAAGTAACAACGGCGCTTCACGTCGCCGCGGCGCATTCGCCGCGGCGGGACGAAGAAGCCGTGCCGAAGGGCCGTCCGGTGTTGCGTCGGCGGTCGGTATCGCCGGTCGCGGGAAAGCTTTTCCGCACCGGCGGTCGGGTATGAGTTTCCGCTTCCCGGACTCCCCTTGCGGAGTTGGTTGGAAGCGGTTTTTTTTTACCGCGACGGAGCGCGGTGATGGAGGTTACGGCGATGAAGTTCTCGACGGTTGTTTCCGCATTGGCGGCGTTTTTGCTGGCGGTTTCCGCGTCGGCGGCGGAGAGCGGCGCGCTGGCGCTGTTCCGGGCGCTGCGCGAGGACGACTCCGTGAAGCGCGGTACGGCGCTGCTGGCGCTCGCCGAGCGCGACGGGTATCCCTCCGAACTCGCGCTGGACTATCTGACGCGCGCGCAACTGCCGAAGGGGAGCGCTTCGCGACTGCTGCCGCTGGCGCGGAAACGGGGCGGCTTGGTACCGGCGCTGCTGCTGCTGCGCGCGTACCGGGCGGAGTTCGACATCGCCGTCAAGTCGCCGCTGGACGAGTACGAGCTGTTCCGGCTGGTCCGCGCGGCGTGGCGCGAAACCGCGAAGCGCGAACTTACGGAATTCGAGCGACCGCTTTTCCGGGAGCTTTCCGGCGGGTTGCTGGCGCTGGCGCAGATGTGCGGCGAAACGGGTCCCGTTGCCGCCGAAGTGGATGCATTCGTACTGGCGCGGGGCAACGCGTGGCGCGAATTCGTTCCGCCGGTGCAGCTGTTGACTTTCTACTACCACCACGCCTTCACCGCCGAGGGGTGGGAACTCTTGAGCGCGCACGACGTCAAGGCGTGGCAGAACTCGCCGCATCCGGGGCGGCGCAATTTCTGCCGGCTGCTGGCGGAGTTGGTCCGTCGTCCTCCCCGCGACGAGGCGGAGATGGAGGCGCTGATAAACTTTTTCCTGACTCTGGGCGACCGTCCGGGAGCGCTTCGGGCGGCGGCGGATTTCACGCGCCGCAATCCGGGGCGTCCGCCGGCGCTGCTGCTTTTCGCCTCGACCGCCGCGGGCGACGTCGGGGTCGTCGAGAATATGAAGACGCTGCTCAAGCCCGAGACTCTTTCCCATTACCGGGCATGGGCGCTGAAAAACTCGGGAAGATACGCCGAGGCGCTGAAACTCGCGCCGCAGATCGCCGATCCGGAAACGCGCATTCTGCTGGAGCTGGAGTGCCGCATCGCGCTCGGCGACGTCAAAACCGCCGCCAAGCTGGCGCTTGATCCCGCGTCGCCGCTGCCGAAGCGCAAACGCATCTTCACGCTGCTCGAGATCGCCGAATCGGCGGGCGATGCCGAAAGTTATCGTGCGGCGGAGCGCCTCGCCGGCAAGGATGCCGACACCAACGCGGAGCTTGCCAACGCCATCGGATACGTCGCGCTGAATATGGGCGGAGACCGGGAAGTCGCGGAGCGGCGCATCCGCTTAGCGCATTCGTGTCACTTGCAGAACAACGCGGTCCTCGACAGTCTGGCGTGGGCGCGGCATCTGGCGGGCGACCGCGACGGCGCGTGGAAGTACATGGATCTGGCGCTTCGCCGGTGCGAGCCGATCCCGGAATCCTGCGAGGAGCTCGAACACGCGGGGGCGATCCGGCTGACGATGGGCGACCGCGACGGCGCGCGCAAATACTACGCCTTGGCACTGAAACTTGCGAAGGAGGGGGAACGCCGCAAATTCGGTCACGCCGGGTATCGTCGGCACGTCAAACGCATCTCCGCCGCGCTGGAGAAGCTCAAGTGAGCGTGACGTTGCCGATCCTCGCCGGGAGCTCCCTCCCGGAACTCACGGGATATTTCCGATCGCTGGGCGCTCCCGCCTACCGCGCGAAGCAGGTCTGGAAGTGGATCCATGAAAAGTTTGTGATCGACCCGCGGAGGATGTCCGACGTGCCGGAGCCGCTGCGCGAACGGCTCGCCGCCGATTTCCTCGCGCCGTCGCTGACGGTGGACGACCGCGTCGACGCCGCCGATGCCGGGAAACTGCGGCTGAAGCTCCATGACGGCGAATTCATCGAAATGGCGATCCTCCCCGCCCGGGAGCGGCTGACCTTCTGTTTGAGCACGCAGGTCGGCTGTCCGGTGCGCTGCCGCTTCTGCGCGAGCGGAGTTTTCGGGCTGAAGCGCAATCTGCGCTCCGGCGAGATGCTGGAAGAGTTGCTCGCGGGCGTCGCGGCGGCGGGACGGCGTCCGGACAATCTGGTCTTCATGGGGATCGGCGAGGGGCTGATGAACTTTTCCGAGTTGTCGGCGGCGCTGGCGGCGCTGACCGACGACTTCGGTTTTTCGCCGCGCCGCATCACCGTGTCGACGAGCGGCTTCGTGCCGGGAATGCGCGAATTTGCCCGGCTGCGTCGCGAATATACGCTGGCGGTGAGTCTCCATGCTCCCGACGACGTCACGCGGGCGAAGCTGATACCCGACACCTGCCGTTACCCGATCGGCGAGGTGCTGGCGGCGGCGGATCTCTGCCGGAGCGAAAACAAGCGCGACTATACCTTGGAGTATACGCTGATTTCCGGTGTCAACGACGCTCCGGAGCAGGCGACGGCGTTGGGGAAACTCGCGTTTGACCATCATGCCAAGGTGAACTTGATCCCGTACAACGAGACGACGGGCGAATTCCGGCGTCCGGCGGAGCGGCGGCTCCGGGAATTCGAAGCCGCCGTCGCCGCGACCGGAGCGCGGGTGACCCGGCGGGTCGAGCGCGGCGGCGGTTCGGACGCCGCCTGCGGGCAGCTGCGGATAAGGGCTTTGCAGAAAAGAAACGGAAAGGAAGATATATGAGAATATCCAGATTCGCACTCTGTGCCGCGCTGGCGGCGGTACTGGGGTTAAGTTCCTCGGGCTGCCAGTGGTTCCGTGACGACGCCCCGCCGAAGTCGAAGCAGAAGCAGAAAACCGCCAAGGCGAAGAAGCAGAACAGCCGCAAGAAGCGGCGCGATCCCGCTGATGACATGTTCTTCGGGATCGGCAAGGGCGCGCAGGCGGGCAGCTTCGCCAACGACAATCTCAACCCCCGGGAACAGCAGCTGTTGTCGGAGGAGATCCGGGAGCAGGACGAGGATATGCGTTCGATGCGGTCGCTCCACCGCGACATGGATTCATCGCGCTCCCATCGCAAGGAATGGGTGTACGGCTTCAAACCGCTGGGCGACAAATGATGCTGCTCGATCTGATCGCGGTGGGCAGAATGCGCTCCCGCGAACTTGCCGCGCTCTGCGGCGAATTCACCAAACGGCTGGGCGCGTACTCGCGGCTGAACGTGACCGAACTGCCCGACAGCGACGTCGCGGGCGAGGGCAGGGCGATCTGCCGCGAACTGGACCGCGAACGCGGTTCGAAGGTGGTGGTGCTCTCCGAGGAGGGTCGGCTCTTCACCACCGTGAAGCTGGCGGAGTTCCTCAAAAACTGCGACACAAGGGTGGTGTTCGTGGTCGGCGGTCCCTTCGGGCTTGCCCCGGAGGTCAAGGCGCGGGCGGATCTTTTGTGGTCGCTGTCGCCGCTGACCTTCACGCACGAACTGGCGCGGCTGCTGCTGCTGGAACAGCTCTACCGCGCGCTGAACTTCAACGCGGGCGGCGGTTACCATCACCGCTGAGGCGCGGCGGCGGGGAACTTAAATTCAGAACGCGTCCTCGCCGTTCAGCAGGGAGTCGAGGTGGGCGGTGTCGTTCCATGTGGTCAGCCGCCAGCGTTCGGTACGGTCGTCGTAGTGGACGACGTTGATGCCGGTGTTTCCGGTCGACGGCAGCAGCGCCTTTTCGCTGATCGCTCCCCCCATGAGGATCATGAAGAACGCCCGCAGCACGCCGCCGTGGGTCACGACCAGCACCTCCTGTCCGGCGTGGCGCGCGGCAGCCTCGCGGAAGAATTTTTCGGTACGCGCGATGAGTTCGCGGCGGCTCTCTCCGTCGGTGATCCGGCAGTCGATGTCGCCGGCGCGGAAGGCGCGCCATTCTTTGGGGAAACGCTCGGCGATCTCGAAGGTGGTGTGCCCGACCCACGCGCCGAGGTTCATTTCGCGCAGTGCCGGCGTCGCCGTCGGCTTGACGGCGGGAAACGCGAGTTCGGCGGTGCGCAAGGCGCGCGAAAGGTCGCTCGAATACACCGCGTCGAAGTGTTTCCCGCGCCAGCGGCGTCCCAGCAGCCGTGCCTGTTTTTCCCCCTCCGGGCTGAGCGGCACGTCGGTTTGCCCCTGGATGACGCCGTTGCGGTTCGCGGCGGTTTCGCCGTGGCGGATGACGGTAAATACGGTGGCCATGTTCTCGGAAAAAACTCCTTATGTCAGAGCGGCAGCTGTTTCAGCAGACCGCGCAGTTCCTTGGGGCGGTAGACGATCACCAGCGTGCCGTCGCGTTCGGTGTAAAAGCTTTTCACCGCCGCTTTGAATTCGGGCGACATCGCGTTTCGGACGGCTTCGGTGCTGGCGGAGCTGAAGTATGTGTTGCCGCCGGGGACCTTCATCCCGACGCGACCGAAGCGCAGCTCCGGAATGTCCACGATCACCTGTTCGTCCTGCATTTCGAAGTTGACTTTGCCGTTGAGATAGATTTTCCCGCCGAAGCACCACCGCGGAGCCGCGTCCACCGGCGCGACGAAGACGAAGGTGCCGTCGGGCTGGTAGCGGAGATCGAAACTTTCCGGCGGCGGCACGTCCGAGCCGCCGAATTTGGCGGAGTTGCGCACGAATTCCAGCAGCGTGTTCACCTCGTCCGGGGTGAGGCGCAGCTGCGCTTCAGCGCGGGGCTGGCGGCGACTCGCTTCGCGGGTCAGCTGACCGGTGATGCGGCCGACCAGCAGATAGTGGCGGTCCTCCAGTTTGGTCAGCGGTAATGCCCGGTGCGACGAAAAGGTCAGCGCCGTGAGTATGACGGCGAGCACCGCGAGACCGGCGAGCACCGCCAATACGACGACGCACCATTTGGGCAGGCGGCGCTTCTGCGGTCGGTCGGAGTTTTTGCCGGAGCCCTTGCGGGGCGCGGCGCCCTTCGCGGAGCGCCCGGACGGATTGTTTTTTTTGCTTGTCATGGTCATTTCGGTTCCGTGTATACTGCGGGACGGATGTAGACAAGCCGGGTCACGTCGTCGTCGAAGGGCGCCGGGCTCGACTCCAGCGCGGCAAGTTCCGGGGTGTCGACCGGGGTGATCTCCAGAGTCGGGACGAGTTTGCGCAGCGCTTCCAGCTCCGGTCCCGGGGCGGCGAAGCGGCGCGGCGAATCCGGGGCGGCGAAGCGGCGTTCCGCCGCCTTGGCGTCGAGGATCTCCGGCTCGCCCGCGATGAACGGCCTGCCTTCCGCATCCGCCGCGACCGGGACGTAGATCAGCTCCCGGTTGCGCCCGTCGTAGAGGCAGCCCAGCGTTTCGCCGCACTTTATCCCCGCCGCCGCCGCGAAGCCGAGCGCACCCGGCACGGCGCGACAGGAGCCTTTTTTACCGTAGCACCACCCCGCGACCAGCGCCGCCGCCAGCCGCAGACCGGTGAAGCTGCCCGGACCCGCGCCGACCGTCCAGCGGGCGACGTCGTCGAGCGTCAGACCGTGTTTTTCCAGCTCGCCCGCCACCCACGTCGGCAGTTTCGCCGCTTCGCGACCGCGCATCGGCGCCGCGGCGGCAAACGACTTTTCGCCGTCCGCGAAGACCGCCAGAAACGCTGTCCCGGCGGCGGAATCCAGTACCGCGTCGCAGTTCACAGCCGCGCTCCCGCCGCCGCGAGCTGGCGGCGGACTTCGGCGCCGTCCAGCTCGCATGGAGCACAGTTTTTACGCGCGCAGAGCGCCGCCGCGACCCCTGCCGCCTGTCCGATCGAACACACGGGCGGCATCACCCGCATGCTGCTGTGGAGCGCGTGGTCCACCGAGATCGCGCGGCAGCCCATCAGGAGATTCCCCGTCCCCTTGGGAACGATCGTGCCGTAGCGCAGTTCGTACCACTCGTCGGCGGGCATCTGCATCAGCGTCGTGCCCGATCCCGAGGGGTTGTGGATGTCGATCTGATAGCGCACCTTGGCGATGCCGTCGGGGTATTTGGCGCAACTCTTGAAATCCTCCGCGGTCTGGAAGACCTCGCCGAGGATGCGCCGCGACTCGCGGATGCCGATGTGATGCGCCATCGAGTGAAGGCGCGCGTTTTCGAAGCCGGGGACCTCCTTGCGCAGGAAGCGGAGAAACTCCCGCACCTGTTTTCTGCCTTCGATTTCCGCCTGCGACAGTTCCCGCGCGTCGACGCCGCTTTTCCTGATCACGCGCGTGGTGTTGAAGTGGACCACGTCCGCGTCGATGTACGAGAAGAAAAGCACGTTTTCGCGCGTGCAGTGGATATCGCCGCGCTCGACGGCGGCGTGGTAGAGTTCGTTTATGACCGCTTTTTCCGGCATCCGTTCGCGGTCGACGCCGCTCAGCTTGAAGCAGGTGGTCATCGGCTGACACAGCCCTTCGTCGTTGCCGAACTCGAAGGGCGCCCCCGCCAGCACCGCGAGATCGCCGTCGCCGGTCGAGTCGACGTAGAACTTCGCGCGGATCGCGCACAGCCCCGACTTGGAGTGAAAGACCGCCGCGGCGATCCTGCCGTCTTTCATGATCACGTCGACGAGGGTGTGGTGGTACAACAGCTCCACCCCCGCGTCGAGCAGCAGATCCTCCATCGCCAGCGCCGCCTCGTCCTTCGAGATGCGGCGGTTGGCGATGCTGTCCTCCAGCTCCTCGTCGAAGGGATCGCGCCGCTTATCCGCCTCTGAGCGGTACTCCTGCATCTTCCGGCACCACTCGACGTAGACCGGCCGGTCCAGCGACTGATGCGCAACGTGGTTGCACATGAACGGCGTGATTTCTCCGAAGACCGCCGTGCCGCCCGCGCATCCGTAGCGTTCGACCAGCATGGTGCGCGCGCCCTGACGCGCCGCCATCACCGCCGCACCCAAGCCGCCGGGACCGCCGCCCACGACCAGCACTTCGGGTTCGGCGATCACGGGGATGTTCCCTTCGAAACGGTATTCAATGGTGTCCATATCGGTTTACCTCCCTTTTTTTCAGAGCGAATCAGCGTTTTTCGTCGGAACGGTTCTTGCCGTGCAGCAGCGCTCCGGGATCGCGTTCCAGATACTCGACTAGCATGCGGAACGAGTCGATCGTCTGGTTGAGTTTGAGCAGCGTATTGTCGAGCTCCATGCGGCTCTCGACCACGGCTTCGCTGGCGGCGCGGAAGGCTGCGGAGCTCTCCGGCAGTTTGGCTGCCGCGGTGTCGCGGTTCAGCGTCTTGATGAAGCTGTCGAGGTTCTTGAGGTTGTCGTCCAGACTTGCCAGTATTCGCGCCAGTTGCTCTTCATCCAGCACGCGGACCAGCGTTTTGCTGCCGGTTTCGAGGTTCGCCGCCGCTTCGTCGATCCGGCTGATCGCCGACTTGAGCGCCGGATCGGCGAGGAGCGACACGATTTCGCGCAGCGCCCGCGAAACGTCGTCCCCGATCTCCTCGATGTTGATCTTGTTGATCTTTTCGATGGCTCCGGCGACCGACGTGTAGATGTCGGTGAAGCTCGACCGGACGCTCGGCACATACACCGTGCCGGACGAGGCGAGAAAATCCGGCGTCTCGAAGTTTGCCGTCACCGACTTGTGATAATCGAAATCGACGAATTTCAGACCCGTGATGCCGAGGTATTCCAGGCGGCAGCGCAGACCGTTTTCCCGGACCTCGCGGATGAACTCCGCCTTGAAATCGCGGTTGTTCCCCGCGAAGCTGTCGACGTCGATCTCCATATCCACGCGGACGATCCGCTTGGAAAAGAGGATGCGGATGTCCGAGACGGTGCCGATCGGCGCGCCCCGGTACTTGACCGACGCTCCCCGGCTCAGTCCCTGCACCGACTCTTCGAAGTAGGTACTGACTTTGACCTTGCTGGCGAAGAGGTCCCTGCCGCCGAGGAAAAACAATATCGCCAGCACCAGCAGCAGACTGCCGACGAGAAATATTCCGGTTTTAAGACGCCGCGACTGTTCGTTCATGGTCCAGATAGCCTCCCGATCGAGTTATGATATGATAATAGGATTGTGCACTTTTACGCCTTCATGCCGTCGCGGGTCAGAAATCTGCGGACCGCCGCCTCCGTCGCCGCGTCGCGGAGTTCCCGGGGATCGCCCTCGGCGATGATGCCGCGCGCCTGTTTGTCCAGCATGATGATCCGGTCGGCGATGGACATCACGCTGTCGAGTTCGTGGCTTATCACCACCACCGTGGCGCCGAGGTGCCCCCGCAGGTCGAGGATCAGCCGGTCCAGCTCCGCGGAGCTCACGGGATCCAGTCCGGCGGAGGGTTCGTCGAAAAAGAGCAGTTTCGGATCCAGCGCCAGCGCCCGCGCCAGTCCGGCGCGTTTGCACATCCCCCCCGACAGCTCCGCGGGCATCAGGTCGCCGAAGCCCGCCAGACCGACCAGCGCGAGCTTGCTTTCGACCACGGCGGCGATCTCGGAAGCGGACAAGTCGGTGTACTCCTCAAGCGGCATCGCCACGTTCTCCGCCACGGTCAGCGAGCCGAAGAGCGCGCCGCCCTGGTAGGTCACGCCGAAGGAGCGCATGATCTCCATCCGGAGCTCCTCGGTGGCGTTCACGATGCTCCGCCCCCGGATGACGATATCGCCGCGTTTCGGTTCGTACAGTCCGATCAGGTGCTTGAGCAGCGTGCTTTTGCCGCACCCGGAGCCGCCCATGATGAAGAAGATTTCGCCTGGGTACACCTCGAAATTGAGGTTTTCCATCAGCACCCGGTCGTCGTATCCGATGGCGAGGTCGGTGACTTTGATTTCCGGAGTTTTACCGCGTTTGCCCATATATCCGTCAGTATCCGATGAACGAGTAGAGCAAGGTCAGTATCGCGTCGGCGACCACCACGAAGAAGATGCTGCTCACTACCGCCCGGGTGGCGCCGCGTCCGACCCCCTGCGCGTCGCCTTCGGCGGAAAAGCCGCAGTAACAGCCGCAGAGCGAGATCAATATCGCAAAGACCGCGCACTTGACGATCCCGAGCAGAAAGGTCATTGCGCTCAACGCCTGGATCGTGCGTTCCCAGTAGACCGCCAAAGGCAGATCCAGATAGGTCACTCCCACCGCCATCCCGCCGACGATCCCGGCGATGTCGCCGATCGTCGCCAGAAGCGGCATGGCGATCAGCATGGCGATCAGCTTGGGCAGCACCAGATACTCTTCGGGGCGGATGCCCATGGTGCGCAGCGCGCTGATCTCCTCGTTGACCTTCATGGTGCCGATCTCGGCGGCGAAGGCGCTCCCCGCTCGACCGGTGGCGATCATCGCCACCATCAGCGGACCGAACTCCTTGAATACCGCCAGTCCGACGATGTCGACGATGAATATTTCCGTGCCGACCTTGCGCAGCTGCATCGCCGCCTGCATGCCCATCACCGCCCCCATCAGCAGGCAGATCAGCACTACGATCGACACCGAACGGACGCCGCAGAGATCGAGGTAGTAGAGAATTTCGCGCTTCCGAAGACCGTGTTTGCCGAAGAGCGCCGGCAGCGCCAGCGTGACCGCGCCGATGAAGACCACCGGGGCGGCAAGTTTCCATCCCAGATCTTTCCACGCCTGTTTGGTCGCTGCGTCCATTTGACCGCCTTTCTCCGAAAGTTCAGAACGGTCGCCCCTGCCGCTGGCGCTGGGGCTTCACCTTGGGTTCTTCGAGATAGAGGGCGTACCAGAGGTCGCCGAAACCGGCGTTGCTGAATTGCTTTTCCTTGCCGTTCATCAGCTTGGAGTGGTTTTCGAGCAAAACCGGGTGGTCGGAGTTCTTGCGGGCGGCGGTGAGCGCTTGGCGCGCCGCCTCCGCGTCGCCCTGTTTGAGCTTGATCCAGGCGTAGACCGAGGCGACGAACGCCGCGTCGTCGCTCTTGAAGCGGCGGCTCTTGGAAGAGTAGAACTTGTCGAGGCGCCGGTCGCCGTCACGGTAGAAGAGCGCCATGCGGATCGCGGTGCTCTGCGGATCCATGATCATCGCATGCTCCATGCTCTCCTGCGCCTTCTTGAACTCGCGGAGCTGGTAGTAAAGCTGTCCCTTCATCGCGGCGATCTGCCGTTTCAGCATGAGATTCCAGAGATAGAGAGACCGGAAATCCTCGGTCGCCGCCAGCGCCTGCTTCGCGGCGTCGTTCTGGAGCTTTTCCAGCGTCTGCTGAGCGGCGCGCATCCCCGACGGCGGACGGATCTGAAACAGATTGAGCTGCTTGTTGATCCGCTGCTGGGCGGTCTGCATGATGGTCTGTATCCGGTCCTGCCGGCGCTTGATCGCGCCGCGCAGCAGCAGCCCCGCGGCAAGTTGCGTCGCCATGAAACCGGCGACACCGCAGATCACACCCCAGCCCCAGCCCCATTCGGCGCGGGCGAAATATCCGCACGCTCCGCCGACTGCCAATGCGATGAGCAACGTCAACATCTGTCAATCCTTTCGCTGTGAGGCGGCGTATCGGGGTTCTTCCCCGCGCCGCGGGGGTAATGTCACTTCTTGCGGCGGCGCTGCTTCTGGCGCTCTTTGCGGGCGGCCTTCGCCGCCTTGCGCTTGCGTTCCAGCTCCTTGCGGTTGACCGCTCCCGGCGCGCCGAGGATGCCGCCTAAGGTGCCGGGCATCGGACGCTCCGGCAGCGAGCCGCCCGTCATCAGCCGCCCCAGCATGCCGTTCTGGCGCATCATTCTGCGCATGTTCTCGAACTGCTTGACCAGCGCACCCACCTCTTCGACCGGGACCCCGGCGCCGGCGGCGATGCGCTTGCGGCGTTTGAAGTCCACGAGGTCGGGATTCGTCCGCTCGGCTTTGGTCATCGACTGGATGATCGCCTCCAGATGCTTGAAGTGCGCCGGATCCAGCTGCCCCACCGCCTGCGCCAGCTGGCGCCCGCCGGGGAGAAACTTCAGCAGCGACTCCATGCCGCCCAAGCGGTTGAGCTGGTGGAGCTGAGTCAGAAAATCGTTGTAGTCAAATTGGTTGCGGCGCAGCTTTTCCTGCAGTTTTTTCGCTTCCGCCTCGTCAATCTCCGCCGCCGCCCGCTCGACCAGCGACACCACGTCGCCCATGCCGAGGATGCGTCCTGCCATGCGCTCCGGGTGGAAGACCTCCAGCGCCTCCATCTTTTCGCCCGAACCGACGAACTTGACCGGCACCTGAGTGACTTGACGGATCGACAGCGCCGCGCCGCCCCGGGCATCGCCGTCCAGCTTGGTCAGGATGAAGCCCGTGAGCCCCAGCGCCTGATGGAAGTGCTGGGCGACCGAGACCGCCTCCTGCCCCAGCGCGGCGTCCGCGACCAGCAGGACTTCGCAGGGGTTCACCGCCTGCCGGATGCGCACGAGTTCCTGCACCATCGTGTCGTCGATCTGCAGTCGACCCGCGGTATCGACGATCACCGTGTCGAAGCCCTCCGCCGCCGCGCTGGCGACCGCGTTCTGGACGATCGCCGTCACGTTGACGCTGGTGCGTTCGGCGTGGACCGTCACGTCGATCTCGCGTCCGATGGTCTCCAGCTGGTCGATCGCCGCCGGGCGGTAGACGTCGCCCGCGACCAGCATCACCCGGCGCCCCGCCTTCTTGAGGTGCAGCGCCAGTTTTCCGGCCGTGGTGGTCTTGCCGCTGCCGTGAAGTCCGGCGAGCATGATGACGGCGGGCGAACCTTCGAGGACCAGCTCCGAGGTGTCGGAACCGAGCAGTTCGACCAGATGGTCGTGGACGAACTTCACCACCTGCTGACCGGGGGTGACGCTCGAAAGCACCTCCTCGCCGATGCAGTCGGCGGAGAGTTTTTCGACGAACTTCGACGCTACTTCCAGATTTACGTCGGCTTCGAGCAGCGCGGTTCGGATTTCGCGCATCGCCTCGGCGATGTTGGATTCGGTGAGACGGCTTTCGCCGCGCAGACGTTTCAGCACTGCGTGCAGACGATCACTAAGGGAGTCAAACATAAGCCACTTTCCCGGCGGAACTTCGCACAGTACTTCCGGCGCGCGCCGAACGATTGCGAACTATACGGCGATACCGGCGCACGCTCCTCCTGCCGGATCGCTCCGGCGCGGCGGAGTGCCGCCTGTCGCGCCTGACGTTGGAATCTGGATGTTCCGCCGCCGATCAAGTTCGCCGTCGTTCTGCCGACGCGGGACCCCGGATGTTCCGATGAAGGTCCGCCTTTTTCCTTTTTTTATTTTTTATTAACCCTAAGCAAACTGATAAAACCAATAATTCATGAACGTAATATAACTTTTCATGACGCAAAGTTCAAGGCGCGCGGTTGAAAAGCGCCCGCGAACGGGGTATTTTATATCGTTATCACGTGGTCGCGACCGGCGTGTCGCCCGCTTGATTTTTTTCGTTTGATTCGCGCAAAGTTCAAATATTTCCAGAAAAATGGAGTGTGTATCATGCCGGTGGATATTCTGGTCGGTACCCAGTGGGGCGACGAGGGCAAGGGCAAACTTATCGACGTGCTGACCCGCGACGTCGATGTCGTGGTGCGGTTTCAGGGCGGCAACAACGCCGGACACACCGTCGAGATCGGCGATGAGCGTTATGTGCTCCATCTGGTCCCGTCGGGGGTCTTCCGTCCCGAGGTCCAGTGCGTGATCGGCAACGGTGTCGTCGCCGACCCCGTCGCGCTCGAGGAGGAGCTCGAAGCGCTCGACGCGCGCGGCGTGAACACCGCCAACGTCTTCATCAGCAACCGCACCCAGCTGATCTTCATCTACCACCGCGTGATGGACCGCATCAACGAATCCGGCGACGGGGTGAAGATCGGCACCACCGGGCGCGGGATCGGTCCCGCCTACGCCGACAAGATGCGCAGAGTCGGCATCCGGGCGATCGACCTCACCGATCCGGAGCGCCTCGCCGCCGCCTTCCGCGCCGAAGCGGAGAAATACAATCGGATCTTCAAACGCTGCGGCGCGGAGGAGATCGACGTCGAAGCGGAACTCGCGAAGGTCCTCGCCGCCGCGGCGAAGCTCGCTCCGCGCGTCCGCGACACCGTCTACATCGTCAACGCCGCGGTCAAGGCGGGCAAGAAGGTGCTCTTCGAAGGAGCGCAGGGGGCGCTGCTCGACATCGACCACGGCACCTATCCCTTCGTCACCAGCAGCAACACCACGAGCGGCGGCGCCTGCACCGGCGGCGGCGTGCCGCCCCAGAGCGTCCGCGACGTGTGGGGCGTGATCAAGGCGTACACCACCCGCGTGGGCGAGGGACCGTTCCCGACCGAGCTCTTCGACGACTGCGGCGAAAAGCTGCGTCAGCGCGGGCGGGAATTCGGAGCGACCACCGGGCGTCCCCGGCGTTGCGGCTGGTTCGACGCGGTCGCGTCGCATTACGCTTGCATGGTCAACGGCGTCAACAAGCTCGCGGTGACCAAGCTCGACGTGCTGGACGATCTGGAAAAGATCGCCGTCTGCGTCGGGTACGAGGTGAACGGTCGCGTGACTAAAGAGTTTCCCGCTTCGCTCGCCGATCTGGAGGCGGCGAAGCCGGTGCTGGAGTATCTGCCCGGCTGGCAGTGCGACACTTCCGCGGCGCGGTGCTGGGATGATCTTCCCGCCGCCGCTAAGAACTACCTCAAGCGCATGGCGGAGCTGGTCGATTCCACGGTGGCGATCGTCTCGGTCGGTCCGCGCCGGGATCAGACCTTCAGCGTACAGGCATGATCCGAAGGAGCGCGCACCGCCGCGACGAGAGTGAAAAATCGCCGCCGGAGCGGCTTTTTTCGTTCGTCGTTTCACTGGACAAACTCCAGTTCGGCACGGTGTTGTTTCTCTCCGCCGTCGGATTGTTGTTCATCTACTCGACCGGTATGCAGGCGGGCAGCGGAGCGTTTTTCTTCCGCCGCCAGCTCGTGTGGCTCGCCGCCGGAGCGGTCGCGTACTTTCTCTGCGCGCTGCCCGACCCGCGCCGCCCGCGCTGCCGGGTGATCGCCTTCCTCGTCTATCTGGCGGCGGTCGTCATGCTGGTGCTGGTGCTGATCCCCGGCGTCGGCATCCGGGTCTACGGCGCGACCCGCTGGCTGGGAACGGGAGCGTTCCGCATCCAGCCCTCGGAGCCCGCCAAACTGGGGGTGATCCTCGCCTTGTCGGCGCTCTTTTCGAGCATGGTCTTCAAGGTCAATTCGTTCTGGGGGGTGCTGGCGGGCGCGGTCGTCACGCTGATCCCGGTGGCGCTGATCGTGGTCGAACCCGACCTCGGCAGCGCGATCGTCTGCGTGCCGATATTTCTCGCGATCCTCTTTTGCGCGGGGCTGAAGTGGCGTTACATCCTCATCGGCGTTTTAGCCGCCGCGCTGCTCGGCTCCGCGGTGGTGCTCAACGAGACGATGCGCTTCAGACCGCTTTTGACCAACTACCAGCGCGCCCGCATCCGCACCTTCCTCAACCCGGATTACGACCGCGCCGGGGCCGGTTACAACGCCCATCAGGCAAAGCTCGCCGTAGGTTCTGGCGGTCTGACCGGCAAAGGCGTGGGCGAGGGGACGCAGAACACGCTCGGATTTCTGCCGCAGACGGTGGCGAACAACGACTTCATCTTTTCGGTGATCGCCGAGGAGACGGGCTTTTTCGGTTCGCTCGCGCTGATCTGCGCCTATGTGCTCATGCTCTACTCGATACTGCGGACGGCGTTTCTCTCCGAAGACATCTTCGGGAGGTCGCTGTGCGTCGGCGTGGCGACGATGTTCTTCACGCACATGTTCATAAACATCGGGATGAGCGTCGGGGTCATGCCGATAACGGGATTGTCGCTGCCGCTCGTCAGCCGCGGCGGATCGTTCACGGTGGTTTCGCTCGCCGCGCTCGGCATGGTGCAGGCGGTGCACCGCCACCGGGACGAGGAGTGAGTTCGAAAGGCGCGTTTTTTTACCGGGAAGGAGATTTCGGATATGACGGAACAGCAGCAAAAGGTCATGGCGTTTCTCAACGCCAACGATGTGTTCTGCCGGAACAACGGCATCCAGCTCGAGGAGGTCTCGGAGGAGCGTTCCGTGGCGCGGGTCGCGGTGGCGCCGCATCTGCTCAACGCCTCCAATGTGGTGCAGGGCGGGGCGATCTTCGCGCTCTGCGACCTCGCTTTCGCGGGGGTGGCGAACGCGGGCGGCGAGCGTACGGTGGCTCAGAACGCGTCGATCTCGTATCTGCGCCCGGGGACGGGGAGAGAGCTGGTCGCCACGGCGCGACCGCTTCACCGGGGCAAACGCAGCGCGGTGATCGCGGTCGAAGTGGTGAACGACGCGGGCAAACTCGTCGCGGTGGCGACCATCACCGGCTGCCCGCTCGGCATTCCGCTGTTGTCGGAGGAGCAATCCGGACGATGAGAAGTTTTGCGATCACAGGGCTCCACTGCGCGGGGTGCGCCCGCAACGCCGAGCGCGCGGTCCGCCAGGTTCCCGGCTCCGGCGAAGTGTATGTGAATTTCGCGACCGGCAAGCTGACCGTGTCGGGCGACTGTTCGGACGCGGCGGTCGTCGCCGCGGTCGAACGGGCGGGGTATCGTGCCGAACGGCTCGCGGATCCGCGCCGGGCTTCGGACGAGGAACGCGTTCCGGTGCTGCCGCTCACGGTCGCCGCCGTCTCCGCGCTGGCGGTGTGGGCGGTGATGAAGTTCGTTCCCGTGGAGTGCGTCTGGAAACCGTGGGCGGAATTGGTGCTTCTGATCCCCTCGCTCGTCGCCGGGAGCGGCTTCTACCGCACCGGGATCCCGCTGTTGCTGCGGGGACGCCCCAACATGGATACGTTGATCGCCTGCGGCACCGGAGCCGCGGTGGCGTACAGCTTGTGGACGCTGCTGCGCGGCACCGGCGGACATCTCTATTTCGAGTCCGCGGGGATGATCGTGGCGCTGATATTGCTCGGTCGCTATCTCGAGGCGCGGTCGCGTCGCCGTGCCACGGGCGCCATCCGCGAACTGGTATCGTTGCTCCCCGACCGGGCGGTGCGGATCGGCGCCGACGGAAATGACGAGGAGATCGCGGTGTCGCTGATCCGTCCCGGCGACCGGCTGCGGGTGCGCGCCGGCGAACGGATCCCCGCCGACGGCGTCGTGGCGGAGGGCAGCGCCAGCGTCGACGAGTCGGCTCTGACCGGCGAATCGCTGCCGGTGTCGAAGCTCCCCGGCGACGCGGTCACGGGAGCGACCGTCGATCTGGACGGTGTGCTCGTCGTCGAAGCCGCGGCGGCGCAGGCGGATTCCACGTTTTCCCGGATCATCGCGATGGTCGAAGCCTCGCAGGCGGAGCGTCCGCGCGCGGCCCGGGTCGCGGATTTCGTCGCGGGCATCTTCGTTCAGTGCGTGCTGCTGATCGCCGCCGTCACCTTCGGCGTCTGGTGGTGGTGTTCGGGGTCTCCCGGAATTGCGTTGGATTTCGCGCTGGCGGTGCTGGTGGTCGCCTGTCCGTGCGCGTTGGGATTGGCGACGCCGATCGCGCTGGTCGCCGGGGTGGGCGCGGGGGCGCGGCGGGGGATCCTCTTCCGCAACGCCGACGCGCTGGAGACCTTCGGTCGGGCGCGGACCTTCGTATTCGACAAGACGGGAACACTCACCACCGGCGAGTTCCGCGTCGAGGAGATCCGCCCCGCGCCGGGAACGACCGCGGAGGAGCTGCTTGCCGCCTTCGGTTCCGCCGAACAGTCGAGCGCCCATCCGCTGGCGCGGGCGCTGGTCGCCGCGGCTCGCGAAAAGGGATTGCCGCTGACCGAACCCGAGGAGTTCCGCGAATTGCCCGGTTACGGCGTCGAGTGTGTTCTGAACGGTCGAAAGTGGGTGTTCGGCAACCTGCGCATGCTCGAACGCGTCGGGGCGGAGAAGCCCTCCGCCGGGCTTTCGGTCCACGCAGTATGTGACGGTGTCTACGCCGGCGGAGCCCTGCTCGCCGATACGCCGCGTCCCCGTTCGGGCGCGACGGTCGCCGCGCTCAAGGTGCGCGGCATCCGCACCGTCATGCTCACGGGCGACGCCGAATCCGCCGCCGCCGAACTCGCCTCGGAACTCGGTATCGATGAGTGCCGCGCCGGATTGCTCCCCGACGGCAAGCTGGAGGCGCTGCGCGAGCTGCGCACGTCGTCGTCGGCTCCCGTAGTCATGGTCGGCGACGGCGTCAACGACGCGCCCGCCCTCGCCGGAGCCGATGTGGGGATCGCGGTCGGTTCCGGTTCCGCCGCCGCGATGGAGAGCGCGCAGATCGTTCTCGTCGGCGACGACCCCGGCGCGACGGTCGCCGCGTGGGAGCTGAGCCGACGCACCATGCGGATCGTCCGCCAGAACTTATTCTGGGCGTTTTTTTACAACGCGGTCGGCATTCCGCTCGCCGCGGGATTGTTCTTTCCCGTCTTCGGCTGGAAGCTCGTGCCGGAGTTCGGCGCGCTGGCGATGGCGTGCAGTTCGCTATGCGTGGTTTTGAATGCACTCCGATTGACCTGTTTCGTCCCGTCGGCGCTGCCGGATGAAAGTTGATGTTCGGGACCGGTGCCGGGATGGCGGAAAATTCGCGTTTTGTCCCCGGAATGGGTCGCAGAATGGATTTTTCATCGGAAAATTGCGGTTTTCCGCGAAAAAAAATTTGAAAATAGCGTTTTAAGTGCTAATGTTTATCCGGTACATGCCGCCAGTGCATGACGCGAAGGCGGCGGCGTGCCGTTTTTCATGTGGTCAAAACATATTTTTTTACAATAAAGCAACAGCTATAGCTGGGGGTTTCGTAAATGAAAGCAGCAAATATCGTATTGAGCATCCTGATCCTGTTGTTGGCGCTGGCGAGTGCGGTCTTCTCGTATTTCCTCTTCGAGAAGCGCGATTCGATGATCAAAGGCTGGGAGAAGATGGCGGCAACCATCAACAGCGCCAGCACTTCTATGGACAATACCAGCGGGACCTCGATCGCCAAATCGCTCACGGTGGAAGAGCTTTCCCACGAGAAGTACGCCGAGCTCGATTCCAAGCTCAAAAAGCTCGTCGAGCAGAGCAGCAAGATCATCGAAGAGCGCAACGACATGGCTGATGCGCTGCGCAGTATGGGCTCGATCGTCGGCATCAAAAAACTCGGCTCGGTGGCCGATTTCCGCGGCGTCGCCACTTACAGCGCCAACGTCGACAATGTCTCCCGGGGGGTTTCCCATGCCATCCAGAACCGCGATGACGTCTATCGCGAACTGGCGCTGCTTTCCAGCCGCACTCTCGACATCAGCGTCGACCCCAAGGGACTCGTCAACGGCAGCAAATCTCCCGAGATGATCAAGATCTCCGATGCCATGACCAAAGAGAGATCCCGCCGTCAGACTTACGAGCAGGAGCTGCGCAACATCGGCGACTACGCCAATGTCAGCGCCGGGGATTTCAGCAGCAGCAATTACGCCGGTTCGGTCGAGAAGATCAGCTCCGGCGTCAAAACTCTTCGCAGCAACGCCGATACCGCCAGCGCCGAGCTTGACAAGGCTCGCCGCGAACTCGTCGCCGCCAAATCCGAGATCCGCGGCTGCGAGACCAAGATCGAGCAGCTCAACAAGCAGGTCGACGACCTCAACTACAATATCGAAAAGTATAAGGTCGCCCTCGGCATCGCCAAGGAAGAGGTGGTCCCCGTGCCGTGGCGTCCCGGCTCGCCCGAAGTGCGCGCCAACACCGTCGGCGAAGTCATCAAGGTCGACAACGACTACGGATACATCGCGATCAACCTCGGCAAGAAGACGCTGGTCACGCAGCCGCTCGGCGAGAAGTCGATCACCGTCAATCCGCAGATCGACCGCGGTATGGAAATGATCGTCGCCCGCGGCGAGCTGGTAGCGAACGCCGAGTTCGTCGCCCGGATCAAGCTGGATGAAGTCGGCGACGAATGTTCCACCGCGAACATCCCCACCGGCGCCAACAAGATCAAGGTCGGCGACATCGTCTTCTTCGAACGTGAACAGCAGCAGAAGTGACCAGAACGAAGGGAGCTTGACAAATGTTCGATTCCAAGTTCTTCACGGTCATGATCGCGTTGACTTTCATCGCGATGGCGGCGACCGTGACCTTTCAGGTCCTGGAGATGTGTGACTACAATCTCTTTGCGACCATGTTCAAATAAGAGCCGCCCGCATACGATGAAACGGGTAGTTATCGGCGCCATTCTTGCGGTGATCATCGCGGGAATGGCGTTCGGTTGTACCGAGCGCGAACGTGCCGGTTACAGCTCCATTCCCCAGAACTCCCCCTCCAGCTGGGAGATCAACCCCTACGAGGGGCGCATCCGCAACTGAGTGATAGGGGCGGCGCGTCCGATTTGTCCGACCGGGTCGACCGTTTTTCGGTGTAATCCTGGTGCGATTTCCCGGAGTGAAACGGAACCTTGCTCCGCGACTCAATTCCCGGCATTCGCTTCGGTAATATCGGTCAGCGAGACCAGCCGGTCGGCACCGGCGGCGACGAGTTCATCGACGCTGCCGTAACCGTAAGTCGCGCCGATGGTGGTGATCCCGACCGCTTTGCCGGCGGTGATGTCGAGCGCGGTGTCGCCGACGATCGCCGTGCGGCGCCGATCGAGAGCGTACTTTTCGATCGCCAGCCGGAGCAGATACGACTTTTCGGCGCCGGGCGGGAGCATGCTGTGGGTGAGCAGCGTCGTGAACGAATGCTCCCAGTGGAATTTTTCGATCAGCCGCCGCAGCGGGATCTCGTTCTTGTTGGTCGCGAGAATCAGATTTTTCCCCTCCGCCTTGAGGCGCTCGAGCATCGCGTCCACGCCGGGGTAGGGGTGCGAGTTGGGGTAAGTCGAATTGTAGTAGTACCCCCAATACACTTCGCAGAGTTGGCGAATCTCCTGATCGGTCGCCTCAGGCGTAAAGGTTCGCGCCGAGACTTCGGTCGGGGGTCCGACGCGGTAGATTCGCTCGAAATCCGGCACGTCGATCTTCAAATCGGCGAACGCCGACCGCCACGCCGCCTTGATGTCTTCCGCCGACTCGCACAATGTGCCGTCGAAGTCGAAGAATATGTTGTCGATATTCTCAAAGCATCTCATTTGAAGCACTCGCTCCGGGGTGTTTTGCCCCGGCGTCACGGGATCAGCGGCGCCGCCCGAAAAGCCGCAGCAGATAGAGGAACAGGTTCACGAAATCCAGATAGAGCGTCAGCGCTCCGATCACCGCGATCCGCCCGGCAAGTTCCCCATCCTCGGTCCCGGCGGCGAGGTACATCTGTTTGATTTTGTTGGCGTCGTAAGCAGTCAGCCCGACGAAGATCAGCACCCCCGCGTAAGAGCAGATCCAGTAAAGCATGTCGTTTCTCCAGAAGAGATTGACGATCGAGGCGATGATCAGCCCGAGCAGCGCCATGGTCAGGAAACTGCCCATTCCGGTGAGGTCGCGTTTGGTGGTGGTTCCGACGATCGCCATCCCGGCGAAGGTCGCGGCGGTGATCCCGAAGACCTGCGCGATCGAAGACATCGTGTAGGCGAGGAAAATCACCGACAGCGTGATGCCGTTGATCGCCGCGTACAAGATGAACAGTGCGGTGGCGGTGGCGGCGCTGAGCTTTTTGATGCCCATGCCGATGCCGATGACCATCGCGATCTCGATGATCGCGAAAACCATGAAGATGCCGGGGTTCTTGACCAGGATTTTCGTCAGTCCCTCGGACGTGCCGACGATATAGGCGCTGAAACCGCTGACCGCCAGTGCGAGCGTCATCCACCAGTAGACTTTGGTGATGCACGCCGCCAGAGTGTCGGTGCGTTCCACCGCCCGCGGATTGCCGTTCGAATCGTAGTACATTATATATCCTCCCTGCGCGGTTGTCCGAATCCGGGACGGCATTTCGCGCATCGGCGCCGTCCGGGTCTTTATACATATGAATAATATAATGCGCCCGGCGATAAAAACAAGGGCGCGGCTGCCGCGGAATCGCGGAAGGATACGCCGGACCGCGCGAAAAAAAATTGTGAAAAAGCGTGAAAAAATATGTAAAGTCGCTTGCAAAAAATTTCTCAGGTGCTATATTAAATGATGTTTTGCGTCCTTGAGCGGCTTCTTTGAGGCTGGCGGGGGATGCGGGCTGAATGAAAA
>Ga0310786_10000173_pt1 | contig 110016 bp, 89 predicted proteins | sample AusTroGonzalo_MG_FD_203881 | JGI IMG/M metagenome (GOLD analysis project Ga0310786, IMG submission 203881) | Bovine rumen microbial communities from tropical cattle in Woodstock, Queensland, Australia - Gonzalo_03 (v2) (version 2) | ecosystem: Host-associated > Mammals > Digestive system >... | reverse complement strand
GAAGGGCTGAATAACAAGTTAAAAGCCATCAAAAGGCAGATGTACGGAAGAGCCGGCTACCGACTCCTAATGCTTAAAATGTCACTATCCAAAACAGGCTAAATTGCACCAAAAGTGACGAAGAACCTACTGGTTTTGGGATAATAATCCAGAAGCGCTTGAGTTACAAATAGTTACGCCCCACCTAATCGGGAAAAGTGACGTGCAACAGATCTGGTCTCAAAATGTTGCAGGTCCAGCGTCTTAGTGCCGCAGGTCTGTTATCAACATGTCGCAGGTCTGTGTTTTTGGCGTCACCTGCGACACAAATCTGCCATACAGAGCGTATAGCGTCGCAGGTCCAGAGTTTTTTGCAGACCAGCAACGTTTTGTTTGCTGACCTGCGACACTTTGTAATGTGACCTGCGACAGAAAAGGAAGAAAGACAGACCTGGAGCCGTTTAGTCCTGGGAGAAGTCCTTGAGGGACTGGCGGTAGGCGTTGAAGATTTTGGATTTGGACAGGAAGCCAAGGTAGCGGCGGCTATCCCCTTCCACTACAGGAAGGTTCCAGGCGCCCGTCTTTTCAAACTTGCGCATAACGGCTTCCATGGAATCCGTTGGATGGACGTACTCAGGGGCGGTCCTCAGGTAGTTGAAAACGTGACGCACCTGGTAGAGTTCCGGACGGAACATATCCTTGCGGATATCCCCAAGGGTCACATAGCCCTGGAACCGGCCGCGGGCATCTACCACCGGAAAGATAGAACGCTCACTGGAAGATACGGCTTCCACCAGCATGCCAAGGGTGTAGTCCATCCTGACAGGCAGGAAGTCATTCTCCAGAAGGTCCTGGGTTTTCATCAGGGTGAGGACGGCTTTGTCGGCCTCATGCGTAATGAGCTCCCCGGAGGCTGCTATGCGCTTTGTGTATATTGAATACTTTTCAAATATACGGGTTGTTCCATAAGCCACTGCCGACGTAAGGATTAGCGGCACCAGCAGCTGATAACCGCCGGAGATTTCTGCTATAAGGAAGATTGCCGTCAGGGGCGCCTGCATAACGCCGGCCATAAGCCCTGCCATGCCCACCATCACAAAATTTGAGGTAGGGGCAGTTCCCGGGGCTATTAGGTTCATCGTATCGGCCAGTACAAAACCCACCAGGGCACCCATGAACAGAGTGGGACCAAATGTTCCGCCCACTCCCCCGCCGGCGTTGGTGAAAGTCATGGAGAATACCTTGAGAAGTATTACCATCAGAAAGAACAGAGGCACTCCCCAGCCGTGCCATCCAATCTCCGGGTCCAGACCGTTAAGAAGCGGATGAAGGAAGTTGTAACCCTCACCGTGGAGCGGCGGAAACAGGTAGATGAGAAGGCCCAGCGCCACGGAACTGACAAGCCACTTGAGATATGGATTCTTAAGGCGTGAAAGCCTGTCCTCCATGGCAAGTGTTGTATGTATGAAATACAAGGAGAAAAGGCCGCAGAGTATGCCCAGGATAAGGTATACCGGTACATTCCTCATCTGGAAGTCCACAATGGTAGCGGCAAATACGCTTTCACGCCCAAGGCAAAGGTAGCTTACCAGCGTTGCCGATACGGAACTTAGCAACAGCGGCAGGATGCCGGACATGGATAGGTTGAAAAGGAGGATTTCAAGCGTAAACAGCACACCGGCAAGAGGCGCGTTGAAAATGCCGGCCACCGCTCCGGCGGCACCGCAGCCCAGAAGAAGAGTCATTCCCCTGTAGGACATGCCCATATATCGGCCAAGATTTGAGCCGATGGCCGCACCGGTATACACGATAGGAGCCTCAGCACCAACGGAGCCGCCAAAGCCTATTGTAAGGGCACTTGTCACAAGCGAAGACCAGATGTTGTGACGCTTTATCTTTGACTCGTTCTTTGAAACTGCCTGAAGCACCTTTGTAACGCCATGGCCGATGTTGTCCTTCACCACATACCTTACAATAAGAAGGCTCAGGAGCATACCTACGCCGGGAAGAACCAGATAAGGGAGCCGGCTTCCGGGCATTAAGAGTGAAAGGGAGTCCTGGATAGCGTGGATTGAAAGCTTCAGGAGCACTGCGGCCAAACCGCAAAGAAGGCCTGTCAAAACAGACAAGCCCAAAAGCGCAGTGCTCTCAGGCACTTTACGCAAAAGGCCCCTCAGCGGGGCCCAAAGATGATACTTACTCGTCATCTCCGCCCTGAGAATACTGGGCGATATTGTCGTCCGGCAAAGTTTCCCCGGAGTCTTCCGGTGAATCCGGAGCGCCTCCTGCCACGGCCTCGTTCTCTGCGTCTTCCTCTCCTTCCAGCCAACGGGCTACGTCCTCAAGATCGTCCGTCTTTACGTTAATCTTTACCAGGTATATATCAGTCTGGGTTTCAACGGTAACGGCATAGAAACTGGTACCATCCGGCTTGGGATACTTTACAAGGTCATTCAGATAATCACTGAAACCCTTGGGATATTTCTCTTGAAAAGCTGCAGCCAGATCCGGATGCATGCTGTTCATTTTCTCAAAGCTCACTACGTGTCTGCGCTTGCTGTCTGGCATAATCAATACTTCTTTTTAGGTTTAGTCTTTCCGCCTGCAATATTAGGTTTTTGTTTTGAACCTTGCAAGTGGTTTCCACTTTTTTTGGAAGAATTTTTAAAGAAATATGATTTTTGCTTCATCTTCCGTTCCGGGTCCTTCTCGCAAAAGACCGGCTTCATGTCCCTTGGATCAATTCCACTATAGAACATAACAGAAGAAGTTGTCATTGGCGTTGGCGTGAAATCCTGCACCTGATCCATCCATATACCCTTAAGAGCAGGGTGGTTTGCAAGGCACTCCATATCCTTGAGCGTGCAGCCAGGATGTGAAGAAATGAAGTACGGAACAAGCCCAACATGGGTTCCGGCCTCCCTGTTAATTTTGTCAAACTCCTTGCGAAGCCGCTCAAAGAGCTTGAAACTGGGTTTTGCCATCTTCTGAAGCACATGGTCTTCCGTATGCTCCGGAGCCACCTTCAGGCGGCCGGAAGTATGGTCCAGGACCAGTGTCTTCATATAAGGTTTAGAGCTCTGGTCCACAAAGCCATCCTCCGTGAGGAAGAGGTCATAGCGGATACCGCTGCCTATGTAACTGTGCCTGATGCCCTTTGTGGAGTCTATCTTCTTATACAACTCCATAAGGCGCGTGTGGTCACAGTCCAGGTTTGGGCAGCGGGCCGGGAACAGGCAGCTGCGGCGCTTGCACTTGTCGCACAGTTCCAGGTTTTTCCCATGCATGCCGTACATATTGGCAGTAGGGGCGCCTACATCTGATATATTGCCGGCAAAGTCCGGCAGGCTGTTAAGTTCCATAACTTCCTTGAGGATGGACTTCTCTGACCTGCTCTGGATGAACTTTCCCTGATGAGCCGCTATAGTGCAGAAGTTGCAGCCGCCGAAGCATCCCCTGTGGGTGTTCACGGAGAATTTTATCATGTCATAGGCCGGAATTCGCTTTCCCTTGTACCTTGGATGAGGCAGTTTGGTAAACGGCAGGTCCCAAAAAGAGTCCATCTCCTCCTGCGTTGCCGGAGGATAGGGCGGATTGATCTGCACATATCCGTTCCCTACCGGCTCTATGATAGTATCCGGATGCATCATGTTTGCATGAGTTTCAATCCAGTGGAAATTCTCTGCAAACGCCCGCTTATCCTTGCAGCACTCTTCAAAACTGTGAAGGACCAAGCTTCCGGAAGGCACACCCTCTGAAACCGCCTTCGCTTCGCTACGGCCCCTCCCACCGTCTGCTGTGCCAGCGACCAAGCAAGCTTGCTCGCCGTCCCAACAGCCAGCGGGCCCCTCCCTCTTATCCGGCCGAGGGTGGCCAGAGGTTTCAGAGGGTGTGCCTCCCGGAACCTTCCCGTTCACATAGAAAGCAATCTGCTGAATCTGCTGCATCTTATGCTTGGACCAGCCTTTTTCTATGCCATGGGTAAGTTCCAGCATGGGGCGTTCTCCCATGCCGTAGCAGAGATAATCGGCCCCGGAAGTAACCAGGACAGAGGGCATGAGGCAGTCCTTCCAATAGTCGTAATGGGTCAGGCGCCTGAGGGATGCTTCAATTCCGCCGATTATCACCGGCACATCCGGGTATAACTCCTTGAGAATCTTTGTGTATACGGTCACGGCATAATCCGGCCTGGCACCGGCCTTGCCGTCCGGGGTATATGCGTCGTCGTGCCTAAGTCTTTTGGATGCGGTGTAATGGTTTACCATGGAATCCATTGCACCGGCGTTAAGGCCGAAGTAAAGGCGGGGCCGGCCCAGCTTGCGGAAATCCCTCAGGTCATCCCTCCAGTTGGGCTGCGGAACAACGGCAACGCGGTACCCCCATTTCTGGAGCCACCTTGCGATGACAGCCGTGCCAAAAGACGGATGGTCTATAAAAGCGTCCCCGCTGAACAGGATTACGTCAATGTAATCCCAGCCCAGGGCTTGGACTTCCTTGATGGAAGTTGGGAACATATATGCCGATTCCGCCATATAAAAATTTAATAATCAACAATTTAGCTTGAGAGCATTTTAACGCCTCAATATTTGCAAAATTGCCCCGCGCCAGCGTACCTTTGGGGTGCGATAACTGCAGTGCGGGAATTTATCGGTCACCGTAACAGTTTTGCATTGTCTTGAGGGTGAGCGGTCATGCAAAAGGGCCGGTCACCTTCTTTATTCCACGTACAGCAAAAGACCTTTCAGATACTCCCCTTCCGGGTGGTATATATTCACGGAGTGGTCTCCGGGCTGGTTCAGGCGGTCCAGGATGCGCACGGAGCGTCCGCACTCTGCTGCAGCGGAAAAGACTGCAAGTGCAAAAGCTTCTTTGTCCACAACCTGAGAGCAGCTGAAGGTGAATACAAAGCCCCCTGAAGCCACCTTGGCTATTGCAGCGGCGTTGAGCCTCTGATATGCCCTTAAAGCGTTCTTAAGCGCGCCGCGATGCTTTGCAAATGCCGGAGGGTCAACAATCATAAGGTCATAGGCGCCGTCCGGAACATTCTTGACAAAGTCAATTGCATCGGCACAGTAGGATGTATGCATCTCAGATGAAAAACCGTTGAGCGCAACATTCCTGTCTACCATTGCCATGGCCCTGGCGCTGCTGTCCACTGAATCCACGTGCTGGGCGCCGCCGGCAAGGGCATAGATTGAGAAACCGCCGGTGTAGCAGAAAAGATTGAGGACCTTTCTGCCACGGGCAAGTGCGCCTACGCGGGCACGATTCTCCCTCTGGTCCAGGAAGAAACCGGTCTTCTGACCCTCGTTCCAGTTTACAAGGAACTTGTTTCCGTTCTCAAGGACAACGGCCTCATCCTCCTCAAAGCCGGGGGCACGCCACAGATAGCCGTCTATCAGTTCCAGACCTGCCTTAAAAGGTGCCGTACCGGAACTCTTGTCATACACGGCCTTCAAGCCGGCTCCGTATACCTCACGCAGGGCATCGGCAATTGCATGACGGGCGCGGAACATGCCTACGGAATGGGCCTGGAGCACGCAAACTCCGTCATAACAGTCTACTATAAGGCCGGGCAGTCCGTCACCCTCACCATGGACAAGACGGTAGCAGTTGGTAGAGCCGCCATCGGCCGCAAGTCCCAGCGCCTGCCTGAGCCTGAGGGCCCTGGAAAGCATCCTTACCCAGAAATCCGGGAGGGTGGGATCCTCGTCAAAACTTAGGACACGCACCGCAATTGAGCCTATCTGGTAATGACCGCAGGCAAGGAGCTTGCCGTCCGACGACACTACGCTTACAAGGTCTCCCTCTGCGGGATGGCCCACAATTTGGGCAATGGCCCCTGAGAAAACCCAGGGATGGAAACGCAGCAGGGATTCCTCCCTGCGGGGCTTGAGTATTATTTTATCCATTGTCTTGATATCTTTCCGGATGAAGCTGCTCCGGCGTAAGAGGGTTCTTTGGGGCACTCTTTAGCCTCAGGTACATTTCACGGCACACCCAGGCGTCCGTTGCAGCGTAGCGCTGCTGGCTGTCTGAGAGATGCTCCGCCTCCCAGTTGGAAAGCTGCTGGGCCTTGGAAATCTTCACTCCCAGAATGATGGCCGTCATCTTTTTCACGGACTTGTCCCTTATTCCGTATTCCCATACCATAGACTGAAGGTCAACAAAAGCATTGGCGTTGAAAAAAGTAAGCTTTTGAAGGCCACGTACGTCGTCACACGTTGCCGCACCCACCTTTATGGTGGAAGGATTGGCAAGTATTGAGGCAAGCTGGCGCGGAAGTCCAATCTTCTTGAGACGGAAAAGGTAGGCCCTGGACGAGCTGGAAAGCTGCAGCAGCGCCGTACCGCTTGAGTGCTGTTCCGGAGTGAAGGTAGGACGGGTCTCAGTGTCAAACCCAAGTATCTTCTGCCGTCTGAGATACCTGACGGCAGCGTAAAAAACCTCATTCAACGAGTCCACCACCACAATCTCACCCGGAAAGGAGGCCAACTCCAGTGCAGCTATTTCTTCCGGGCTAATTGATATACGAAACATATTGTGAATGAACGTATTGTGTACTTAGCGGGACCTTCTGAAGGCCGCCTTCCAAGGACTCTTCCGTAATGAAGAAACGCACTGTGGGCCTGTGTATACGGTGCGTGAAAAGATTCTCCCTCCTAAGGAGAGCATAGGTTGCGTCCAGGATGCATGCACCGGGTTCCAGAATATTGAAACTGGCGGGAATCATGGCCGAAAAGGCATCTTCCTCCTCTGTGGAACTGCGCCTTATAAGGGAAATCTCAGACCATAGCGGAGCCGGGTCCATGCCAAATCCGTCCAGTATGAGGGCGTCCATCTTCTTGCCGGTCTGGCGGTACTGCCTAAAAAGACTGCGAAGCTCCGTGCACACGTCAAGCGCCGGATCAGGGGTAATGGAAGTTATGCTGCCCTCCAGGCCCATCTCCTCAAACACATTTTCATAGACTTTTGCATCCCTTACTGGGGCCGATGCCCATACCGCAATATCCTTTGCGCCAGCCGCCACTGCGGCTTTTATGCTTTCATGCACCGGAGTCATTAGACGGCACTGCCCTCCTGTAAGCTGCTGGAGGGTGTCTACGTCAAAAAGGCCGTTTGCGGCTTGCAAAGATGATGTAAAAATAACCAGTTTAGCCTGGGAGAGGCTGTCCCATGCAAAGAGAGCGCCCCTTACGGCCGCCTCCCTTAGGCTGTCAATACCTGCCTCCGTGGTCATGAAATGGGCATAAGGCTCATTGTAGACGTCCATTATGACATCAAATGTCTCTCCCGCAAAATCCGGAAGAGAGTCACGCTTTTCCCTTCCGTCAATATTGTCCATTTTGTCCATGCTCTGGAACCTGCGGGCAAGGCCGATACCCTCTGACCTCTCTCCAAAAAGCACTATTTTGCCGTGTGAGCCAACATGGCCGGCCTGGGCGGCTATACTCCCCAGACCTGAAGAATCACTTGCCGCAGACAGCACCAGAGGTACCGTAGGACGCGGCTGCGGACCATTTTCCTTACAACCTGCGGCAAAAGCAGCCACAAGGGCTGCAAAAAGTATAATTTTCTTTTTCATCTTTAGGCGCAAATTTACTAAAAAATCCTTACTTTTGTAAAAATAGTTTTTAGATGAAAAAGATTCTTACCCTGGCTTTTATGGCCCTCGCCGCCGGCGCTTTTGCACAGTCCCGCCCGGCAGCTCCCGTCAAAGCGGCAGACTATGAGTTTACAACCGTAAAGGAGAACCCCGTTACATCCATCAAGAACCAGTATCGCAGCGGCACCTGCTGGTGCTTCAGCACACTGTCCTTCCTTGAGTCAGAGGTCATCAAGGCCAAGAATATCAAGGACCCGGCTCTGTATCCGGACTTCTCAGAAATGTATGTGGTAAGAAGGGCATACTATGACCGCGCCATCAAGTACGTACGCCTGGACGGCAAGATGAACTTCGCCGCAGGCTCAGACTTTGGAGATGTCCTTGAGGTTGCAAAAACCTACGGCCTGGTTTCCCAGGAGGACTACAGCGGCCTCCAGTATGGCTACGACAAGCCCGTCCAGGGAGAACTTGACGCCGTCCTCAAGGGATACGTTGAGGCTGTAGTAAAGAATCCCAACCGCAAGCTTACCAACGTATGGCCCAAGGGCGTGAACGGCATCCTGGACGCATACATGGGAGAAATCCCCCAGGACAAAGTGATTGCTCCGGACGCACTTGGAATCAAGCTGGATGACTATATCGGCTTCACTTCCTACACCCACCATCCCTTCTACACCGCTTTTGCAATGGAGGTGGAAGACAACTGGCGCTGGACTCCTTCATGGAACGTCCCTCTGGATGAATTCATGGCAATCATTGACTACGCCATTGATAAAGGTTACACCGTTGCATGGGGCGGAGACGTCTCAGAGCCCGGTTTCACCAGGGACGGCCTTGCAATCCTTGTAGACCTGGACGCTGCCGCAACCACAGGATCAGACCAGGAGCGCTGGGTAGGAAAGGCCGATGAAAAACCCGCCGCAAAGCCCGCCGTCAAGGAAATCCAGGTGGACCAGGCCCTGCGCCAGCAGTACTACGACGAGAAGACCTCTACGGACGACCACGGCATGCACCTCTACGGCATAGCCAAGGACCAGAACGGCCAGAAGTACTATATCATCAAAAATTCCTGGGGCGAAACCGGAGAGTACAAGGGTGTATGGTACATGTCAGAGAACTTTGTCAAGGGCAAGACTCTCAACATTATGGTAAACCGCAACGCCGTTCCCAAGGATATCCTCAAAAAGATCGGCCTTAAGTAGATGAGCATTAAAAAGCACATTCCCAATACAATCACCCTGATGAATCTCCTGTGCGGAATTCTCGGGGTGATTTCCGCGCTGGACAACAATCTCCAGACCGCCTTCCTGCTTATGCTGGCGGCCTCAGTCTTTGACTTTTGCGACGGACTGGCTGCAAGGGCCCTTGGAGCATATTCAGTCATAGGAAAAGAGTTGGATTCACTGGCCGATATGGTCAGTTTTGGCGTTCTTCCCGCCATCATGCTCATGGTGGCATCCGGCAGCTATATTCCTCTGTTCCTGGCTCTTATGAGTGCTCTAAGGCTGGCAAAGTTCAATGTGGATGAGCGCCAAAGCACGGATTTCATCGGCGTAGCCACTCCTACCGCAGCCATCATGAGCGGGGCGCTCTGCTATAGCGGAATCAGCCTCCCGGCATGGTTTATACCTGCTTTTGCCGTTGTGATGGGCCTTCTTCTGGTAAGTGAGATACCCATGTTCAGCATCAAGATAGCCAAGGGGCATAAACTTCTTGACACCAAGCACTTTGTACTGCTGGGCCTGATTCTGGTCTCCATAGCTGCAACAGTGGTTTTCAAACTTAACTGGAGCATAGCCGTACTGCTTGTCTTCAGCTGCTACCTGGTGGAGAACCTGGTGATTGCCCTCGTTAAACTAATCTGTAAAAAATGAAACTTACACCGCTGAAATTCCTCCCGGACAAGACAGATATGCCGTGGGGAACGCTGGAATATAAGATTGCGGACCTTGGCTTTGTAGATTCAATGGCCTCTGAAGGTACCCTTTCCGGGAATACTCTCAGCGACATAATGCAAACCTACCTGGAACAAGTGGTGGGAGAAACTGCATTTGAGTGGTACGGGACACAGTTCCCCGTCCTTATCAAGCGTCTCCACGTCAAAGGACGCACCTCCGTGCACGTAAATCCGGACGACGAATCCGCCGAGCAGCGCTACGACGCCTTTGGTAAAACTGCCCTCTGGTATGTAGAGGAAGCCGGCGCCAATGCCAGGCTTTACCTTGGATTCAAAAAGCCGGTAACGGCACAGCAGTTTTACCAGGCTTGTCAGGACGGCAGCGTTGAGACACTTCTTCACGCTGTGACTCCGCATAAGGGAGAGGCCTATCTCATCACCCCCGGACTTGTGCATGCGGCCCAGGATGTCACCCTTATAGAAATTGCGGAATCCTCAGAGCTGTGGTTCCGCCTTCACGACTGGGACAGGAAGGACAGGGAGATTCACCTTGAAGAGGGTTTTGACCTTATAGACTTAAGGGCCAAGGCTTCCCGTCTGGAGGAAAAGGAAACCCTTGCCGCTACGCCCCAGTTCACGGTGCACAAAATATCTCTCACCCAGGCCCTCAAGAGCCACAGGGACCAGGAGGACACCTTCCTTATATATATATGCCTTGACGGCGCCATGGCCATAGAGGCCGATGGAAAAACATTCAGGGCAGGTGCAGGAGAACTCATACTGATTCCTGCCGATGTCACTGACTTTGTTCTTGTGCCTCAGGCAAAGGATACTTGCATCCTTGAAGTTCGCATGGACCCGCGCCAGGATGACGATATTGTTTCAGAACCCGTGGATGATGGAGGTGAGAATTGACAAATACCTGTGGGCCATAAGGGTTTTCAAAACACGCACGGAAGCCACTGAGGCCTGCAACGGAGGCAAGGTAAAGGTAGGCGGCGTAAATGCCAAGCCATCCAAAAACGTACAGCCTGGAGATATAATCACCATAAGGAAGGGTGCCGTAAGCTTTGAATACCAGGTCATCCAAACCCTGGAAAAGCGTGTAGGTGCCAAACTGGTACCGGATTATGCACTTAACCTTACGCCCCAGGAAGAACTTGACAAACTGAAGGCCCCCGTAGAGACCTTCTTTGTAACCCGTGACCGCGGCGCCGGCCGTCCTACCAAGAAGGACCGCCGTGAGATAGAGCAGTTATGGGATTCGCTGGATTTCTAACGTCCGCAGATATCCTTGAAGTCGCACCAGGTGCACAGCTTGCGGTCTGCCGTGCGCTCCCAGGGCAGCTGCTGGTCTGTTATTTCCGTGAGCACAGACTCTATCTGCAAACGAATCTGCTCTGAAGCTGCCTCATCTTCCGGCATCTCCGGAAGGGCGCCGGTGTACAGATGACTCATGGAGTATATTGTATTCACAAGGCGCTTCCCCTCAAAGGCCGGATTCTGGTGGCATAGCAAATCGTAAATGTACATCTGAAGGGCAATCTTGGGGCCGCCGCTTGCATCCTCAACTTTGCCGGTTTTGTAATCTACTACGCGTACTTCCCCATCCCGGTAACTGTCCAGCCTGTCTATATAGCCTTTGATGCGGAAACCTTGGAATTTTCCATACATTTCCTTTTCAATGCCAAGTATTGTGAATCCCTTTGTGCCGTCCGTAGACGCTAGCAGCCCTGCATCATGTTTAAGGGTAGACAGGACATAGTCCAGAATCACCTCTTCAAGCACCAGATTTCTTCCTGTCACCTCAATTGAGTGCATTTCCTCCATGGTCTTACGGCGGACCAATGAGCGGAGTCCCTTCACATCCTTAAGCCATGCATCAAGCATTTGAGCAGTAATTATGGGAGCACTCTTGTAAAGCTCCTCCATCACGTGATGAAAGACGTTTCCAAGCGTTCTGGCGTCCAGGGATTCGGCAACCTCATCCTCTGTTTTGAGGCCCTTTACCACCTTGTAGTAAAAGCGTACGGGGCAGTCAAGGTAAGCCTTGAAATCTGATGCAGAAAGCACTGCGGCGCGTACTTTTTCAATATCATCGGCCTGTTTTTCTATGCTGTCCCGGTTTTCAAGCGGCTGCAGGGAGGCTACGGCACTAAGCCTTTCCATCTTTAGGCCGTAATGGTACTCCAGCTGCTTGATGTAACGGCTCTCCTCCCCTGCCTTGAGGCCTTCTGTACGGCTGTCGTAAATGAGCCAAACGTGCTCCGGACGCTGAATCATCCTGTAGAAATAGTACGCCCACACGGCATCCTGATATTCATACGTTGGAAGGCCAAAGCCCTTGCGGAGTTCCGGCGGAATGAAGGAAGAAGACACGTTTCTCCTGGGGAAGAGTCCCTCTCCGGCGCTCATTATTGCCAGATATTTAAAATCCAGCGCACGGGTCTCAAGCGGTCCCATTACCTGCAGTCCTTTAAGCGGCTCCCCGCGGAACGGGACAGAAATGCCCTGCAACAATCTCTGAAGTATCCTCAGATGTGTTGCCGGCAAAACGTCAAGGTCTGTATCCTGAAGAATATTGAGTTGGGTATGGCAGCGCTTTGCAAAGTCAAGCTCAAGTAGCATGTCTGACTTGCTGCTGAGCGTACGTCCCACAAGTCCCACTATGTCAGAGAAGTATTTCTCCAATTCATGGTTTTGGGCGGCCGATGGGAGTTTGGTGTCACGGATTACCGGACGGAAGAATATATCCAGCACAGGACTCCCCTGAAGGTCCGTGAGCGGAATGTAATACTTTGCGGCTTTTTTTACGTCGTCAATCCTGGCCCGATCTTCATCTGACAGCAGTTCACGGAAAAGACCGGAAGCAAAGAGTTCCCTTACAGGCGCATGATAAAAATACCATCCGTCCTGCCTTTGGCGCATCCTGAGCTGCATTCTGCCAAGGTTTTCCAGAAGAGTATATACGGCGCTTGAAGACATGGGATAACCCATGGTGACATTGACGCTGTCATACTGCGGAGGGATTGAGTTCAGAAGCGGCAGCAGCAGATTCTCATCCGGCAGCACAAAGGCTGTTTCCACGGGGTCACCGCCTGTCTGGGAAAGAATCCAGGGCGCAAGTTTAGCCTGTCCAACAGAGGAAGGCACGCTTACAACCGTTATTTCCGGCAGTTTAAGTCCCTGGGAATCAATGGGGAACGCCTGCGGAAATTCCTCCACGTTGCGGCTGAGGAAAAAAGACGCCTTGTTTGCAGGGTCCTTTATCATATCACTTGCATAGTCCCACACAAATTCCGCCACACCGGCATCCCTCATACGCCTTAGAAGAAGTCGCTCACACTCGTTAAGAGCGTTAAGGCCCACAAACACATACTTTACCGTATCCGGGAAAACGGGGGCAAGAAGGTCCGTTACAGAGGTCCCATCCTTAAGGCTGGAAGCCAGGTTGCGGTAAACCATTCCCTCGTAGGCCATGTTTTTGGCCGAAAGGCGCTCCCTGAATGAAGTATACAGCGGGTAAAGGATGTTCCACAACTTCACAAAACTTGCCTTCACTCCCCTTTCCTCCAGCCTGCCGTCCTTGAAATGGCTCAGGAAGTTGTCAATGGCGGTCTTCTGGTTCTGTGAAAGATAGTCGTACGACGGCTGGATTGCCTTGAAATCAGACACATTGCGCAGCAAAGCCGCAGCATCTACAAGGTACTTGTCAATGTCGTCAAAGTCTCCAAGGATTACATCGCCCCAGAATATAAAATCGTCCAGAGATTCCGCCTCCTGGTTAAGGGCCTTGTAGCAGTCATACAGTTCCAGGAGCAGGCGCAGCTTGTCCGTAACCTCAACATTGTACACCTTATAGAAAAAGTCATTGACAGTGTACATGGCCGGGGCCATCATAGGCCTTTCCCGAACCAGGCCGCCCAGATATTTGGAGAAAAACACCAGGGAACGGCGGTTCGGGAAGACAAAACAGGATCTCTCTATGTCAGGACCGTCAAAGTAATGGGCGGCCGCCTGCGCAAGGAACGGGGTCACTTATCTGATACGATAGTCGTAAGGCATTCGGGCCATGGGCCTGCCGGGATTGTTTGACATTACGGAGAGCACTTCCTTGTCAAGACCCTCAAAAGGAGTTCCGCCAAGGATGGAAGGGCCGTCCGTGCCCTTGCCCATGCTCTCAAGAATCTGCTCTGCCAGGGTCAGAGGTGCGGGATAAGCGGCAAGTTTGTAGTCGTCCGGGCCGATACCGGCAAGGCCGGCGGCATAAATAACGGCATCCTTAAGGCTGCCAATCTCATCCACAAGGCCAATCTCCAGAGCGTCAGAGCCCATCCATACACGGCCCTGGGCAATTGCATCCACGGCGCTGGGAGCCATCTTGCGGCCATCGGCCACCAGATTCACAAACATCTCATAGATGTCCTCCACGCTTGCCTGCATGTAATTGAGCTCAGCAGCGTCAAAGGGGCGCATAAGACCAAACATGTCTGAATGCTTGTTGGAGCCCACGCTCTCAAAGTTCACGCCCACATTCTTGGTAACCTTGGAGAATTCAGGAATCATGGAGAATACGCCAATGGAACCGGTGATGGTGTTAGCATCGGCATAAATCTTCTCACAGCCGTTGGAAATCCAGTATCCGCCGGATGCCGCATAATTGCCGAAGGATGCCACAAGGGGCTTTTTGGCCTTGAGGCTGTCCAGGGCGGTACGGATCTTAACGGATGCCGACACGCTTCCGCCGGGAGAGTTGACGCGAAGGACAACGGCCTTGATGGCGTCGTCGGCTGCCACCTTGTTGATTACCTTAACAAAGCGGTCTCCGCTTATATCCTTGAGTTCATCCTTGTCATCTACAATCTCTCCGTCGGCATAAATCACGGCTATATTGGGCTTGAGGACGGGCAGAACCTTTGCCTTGGCATAGTCTGCAAAAGGAATGAGCTTAAGCTCCGACTCCTTCTCCACTCCTGCCATAGTGCAGAGTTTCTGGACAAGTTCCCCGCGGGTCATGATGTCGTCCACAAGACCGGCCTTTTTGAAATCCTCCGGGAGCACCAGGGACAGATTGTCCACCAGGGCGTTGAAATCCTCTTCGGATATTTCCCTTGCCTGGGCAATGGCAGCGGACATGGTTTTCCAGGCCGAATTGATCATAACCTGGTTCTGCTCACGGTTTTCCTGTGAAGCAGTACTGCGGATGAACATCTCTCCCGCACTCTTATATTTTCCGTGACGGATGAGCTGCACGTTTACGCCAAGCTTGTCAAGGATGTCCTTAATGTACATCATCTGGCTTGAGAGGCCGATAAGCTGGTAATTGAAGCCGTGGTAAGATGACATATAAACCTTGTCCGCCACGGTGGCAAGGTAGTAAGAGCCGTTGCTGGCACCTTCCAGCCATGCTATTACGGCTTTCCCGCTGCGGCGGAACTCCTGCAGGGCGGCGCGGAACTCCTCTGCCTGGGCAAGGCCGGCCGATGCTCCTTCCGGACGAAGGAGGATATATTTCACGCCCGGATCTGCCGCGGCGGCTTCAATGGCGCTTATGGCGTCAAAAAGGCCCACCTGAGCCTCCGGCATGGTCATTCCTGCAGCCGAGAAACTGGGAACGGGATTTTCCTCTCCCTGCTCTGCAATGACAAATTCACTCATGTTAAGGTCCAGGACACCTTCCTTGGGAATGGAGGATGATGAGCCTCCTGCAATGGCGCCCACAAACATGATGAGGAAAAAGAAAAAGCCAATTATCTGCAGCACTATGAAGCCGCAGATAACAGCCAGCATGGTTTTTACAAACTCTTTCATATAATGGCTTATTTAACTAATTCAGTTGCACTGTTCCAGTCTATGTTCTCCATGTAGAACTTGTCAAGGACGGCCGATCCCATCCTTGGAAGATACATTGAAAGGCCGCAGCAGCGGAGAAGTTCTATGTCAAAAAACTTTTTCGTGCAGTCTTTGTATACAACACATTCTTCCAGAACCTTGTCCAGAGCGGCCATGTCTTCCTGTGAAACGCCTGACTGCTGAAGGATATCCCGGAAGTCATAGAAGAAGTGGTAGTTGGAGCGGAAATACTGCTGGACTTTGCTTGCATTCACTACGGCAATGCGGTTTCTGTAGCGCTCAAACAGGTCTTTTGCCACTGCGGCAAGAGCCTCAAGCTTATCTGTCCTGACTATGGAAATGGTGGCCCAGGGGTCACTCCTTTCCTTGTCCTTATACTGGGCCATATAGTCCCTGCACACCTGAACCGGGTCCGGCGTTTCCTGCAGAAGGCGGGTGGTAAGGAGGGAATAATCAAAGCCGTCGGCCATTACTTCCGTGGGAGAGAAACCAACGTAATCTGCCTTGTCCCTTAGTTCATAGGCTGTCTCCACCCCGGCCATAAGACAGGCGTCAAGGAGAATATAGTCAAGGTGATAAGGGATAGAGTTACGAAGTTTTTTCAGTTCCATCTCCACGGAAAAGTCCGGGGACAGGTCCTGGCCGATTGATTTCACGGCAGGCCACTCCGGGAGCGGTTCAAACACTTCCTTTTCTATGTTCATCATCCTGGGTGCATTCATAAGGGAAGATGTTACAGGATGAAGCCTTTCATACTCTGAAGGGTCTGAATAGTATTTCTCCGGCAGGTATCCGCTGCCGTGGGAGGACAGCACCATGCCGTATCCGGCAGCCGGAAATTCCCTTTTGACTATGCCAAAAGCCTCCTCCAGTGTATTGTTGCCGAAGATTGGCGTATACGGATCCCAGACTTTTATTGTATCCCTGACGGGGTTTCCGTTATGATCCCGGTAAAGGCGGAAAAGCACGGTTGGTGCGTCAGACAAAGTGTAGCTGCCGTTTCGGTAAAGCACCACCAGGACATTGTCACCTGCAAAGTTGCCGGGAAGCACGCTGTTTTCCAGGTCCTCAATGTCCTGCCTCAGATAGGAATAAAGACTGTTCTTGCCGCCTGAAACCATTAGCATCACCCTCCTGGACAGTGTGGAAACACGTTCCTCTGCCTTGGTTGGGGCACCGCCTTCCCCATCCCTTCCGCCGCTGATGTCAAAGTATTTGTCAGCCGTACAGGAGGTAATAAGGAGTGCAGCAAAGAGCACTGGTATGATGCGCAATTTAAGGCTCATATTATGCAAAGTTAATGATATTTTTATATATTTGTGCAAATACATAACACGCGCGTATGAAACACTTGGCAAAAATGATAGTAATTCTAAGCAGCGCCGTCCTTGCAGGCGCCTGTTCCTCTCAGGAAGAAAAAGCAGACAAAGATTTCAAATACACCATAGACTCCTTTGCAGACCTTAAGGTAATGCGCTACCGTATTCCCGGCTGGGAAAACCTTTCCCTGCAGCAGAAGGAATACGCCTACCACCTTGCAGAAGCGGCAAAATACGGCCGCGACATACTCTGGGACCAGAACTGCAAGGACAATCTGCGCATAAGGCACGCCATTGAAGCTATCCTGGAAACTGATGTTCCCAAGGATGAAAACTGGCAGGAATTCCTGGTGTACGCAAAAAGAGTGTTCTTCTCCAACGGCATCCACCATCACTATGCAGAAGACAAGTTTTTCCCGGAGTGTCCAAGGGGCTATTTTGACTCTCTCCTGAAGGCGGCCGGAATCAATGACCCGGACCTTCTTGACATCATCTACAACCCTGACATCTACCCCCAGCGCCGCTCTACCCGCACTTCCGGAGACATAGTAAAGCTATCTGCAGTAAACTTTTATGACAATGTTTCCCGCGCGGAGGTAGAGAAATACTATGCCGGTATAGTTGACCCATCAGACCCTCATCCCATTTCATACGGCCTCAACACAAAGGTGGTAAAAGGCAAGGACGGAGTGGTACGGGAACTGCCATGGAAGGTTGGCGGCATATATTCCGCAGCCATAGAAAAGATTTGCGAGCAGCTTGCAAAGGCCCGTGAGGTGGCAGAGAATGACATCCAGAAGCGTGCCCTTGGACTCCTGATTGAATACTACAACACAGGAGACCTCCGCAAATGGGATGAATTCAATATTGAATGGGTAAAGGATACAATTGGCACAGTGGATTTCATAAACGGTTTCATAGAGGACTACAATGACCCTCTGGGCCGCAAGGCTTCCTGGGAAGGATATGTGAACATCAAGGACGCGGAGGCTTCAAAGCGCACGGAAATCCTCAGCGCCAATGCACAGTGGTTTGAGGATCACTCTCCAGTAGACCCCCGTTTCCGCAAAGAGACTGTCAAGGGCGTATCGGCCAAGGTCATCAACGCCGTCTGCCTTGCCGGAGACAGCTATCCTTCTACGCCTATCGGCATCAACCTTCCCAATGCAGACTGGATTCGCAAGGAGCACGGCTCCAAGAGCGTAACCATTGCCAACATCACCCACACCTACGACTATGCCGCCCAGGAGATGCCTACAAGCACCCTTACGGAGTTTGCCTATAGCAAAAAGGAAGTGGAACTGGCAAAGAAGTGGGGCACCGTTGCAGACGAGATTCACACAGACCTGCACGAGTGCCTGGGCCACGGCTCCGGACAGCTTCTTCCCGGAGTCAGCACTACTGCCATGGGAGAATATGCCTCTGCTCTTGAAGAGGCGCGGGCAGACCTCTTCGGCCTCTATTATACAGCAGACCCCAAAATGGTGGAACTTGGCATAATGCCAGACCCGGAAGCATATAAGGCCGAATATTCCAACTACATCCGCAACGGCCTTATGGTCCAGTTCACCCGCGTAGAACTTGGCCGCCCCAATACGGAGGCTCACATGCAAAACCGCAAACTCATTGCCCAGTGGTGCTATGAAAAGGGCGCTGCAGACAATGTTATTGAAAAGAAGGTCAGGGACGGAAAAACCTACTTTGTAGTAAATGATTACGTAAAGCTCCGCGCCCTTTTTGCCCAGCTTCTGGCAGAGGTTCAAAGGATTAAATCTGAAGGAGACTATGAGGCCGGAAAGAATCTGATTGAGACTTACGCCGTAGAGATTGATCCTGATCTGCACCGTGAAGTGCTTGAGCGCTATAAAGCCCTTAACCTCAAGCCCTACGGCGGATTTGTCAATCCGGAAATCCAGCCTGTAATTGGCCCGGACGGCACCGTCACAGATTATGTCCCCGTTTATACGGACGACTATCTTGGTCAGATGATTCTGTACGGCAAGAAATACGGCACGCTTTGACAAGCGTACAAAGCATTAACGCTACTTGATGATTCTTACAGACTACAAAAATTACCTCATGCTGGAACGCAGGATGTCACCAAACACGGTGACATCCTATGTTCATGACGTGCGGGGATTTTTGGAAGCCATGGGACTTGACCCATCATCTGTAACATCCTCAGACATAGAGAACTACCTTGGCACGGTGAAACTTTCCAAACGCTCATCGGCCCGTCTGCTTAGCGCGCTCAGGAGCTTTTTTGACTGGTGCGTACAGGAAGGAGACATCAAGGACAATCCGTGCGACAAGATAGACTCCCCCAAGCTTGGTAAATACCTGCCGGCGGTGCTGAGCGTCAATGAAGTATCGGCAATCATAGAGTCCGTAGACCTGAAGGCGCCATCCGGGAAGCGGGACCGCGCCATTTTGGAAGTGCTCTACGGCTGCGGGCTTCGTGTCTCAGAGGCCGCGGACCTTAGAATCTCCCATATCAATTTTGAGGAGGGATGGGTGGATGTGATTGGCAAGGGTAACAAACAGCGCCTGGTGCCTCTTGGAGAGATTGCCGCAGATGCAATCCGGGAGTACATGATGACACGATACTCCCCCGCCTCCCGCGCCTATGAGGACCTTCTGTTCCTCAACAGTTTTGGCAAGCCCCTCAGCCGCGTTTCCATATTCAATATGGTAAAGCGCCAGGCAATCATTGCCGGCATACAGAAGGAAATCTCACCACACACCTTCCGCCACTCATTTGCCACACACCTGATTGAAAACGGTGCAGATTTGCGCATAGTCCAGGAAATGCTGGGCCATGAATCAATCCTCACCACGGAAATCTACACTCACATAGACTCCTCCACCTGGCATCGCGCCGTCCTTGAGCACCACCCAAGGCGGATTTAATGAGACTTATCCATCTTTCGCAGGTCTCATTACAAAGTGTGATAACGTATCAGGCGTAAAAGTATGTGCCAGATTGCCTGAACAGGCAGTTCACGGGAATCTTCCGGCTTTAGCCTCTCGCGGGGACCACTATATTTGTGGAGGCTTGATGTGTTGCGTGGAGCGAAGTTGCTGAGTATTAGTTAGTTATCACAAAACGGGTATCAGATTTCAGGTACCCGTTTTTGCGTTATTCGATGATAGTCAATCATTTAGCTCCACGACGTTTATAGGAGTATTCTTTGGCCCTAGGGCCATGTTAGTCTTGGCGCTTTAAGGTTCGGTAGTGCTTTGCGAGGGTATGGTGCTTTATGAGGAGCTTGAAGCAGGGGCACTTCGCCTGACGTCTCGTAGGTAGTGGCTCTGGATTTTTCCAGCCCGCTGCCCTTCGGGCTTTAGAGGGCTGTCAAAACCCTAGGAGCTCGTTTTTAGCTTCTTATGCCGACGCCTGGTGCTATAGCTTGCGGACTTTGTTACCCACCCCAGCCATGAGGGGGGGGTGCACATATATCTCAGTGCCCGGCTGACGCCTGAACCCCTCACCCCCATCACTAATTGAGACTTAATCCTCCGATTCGGTGTTGGTGCTGTAGGGATTGTGGCAGGTCTAGTCACAAACTGTCACCGGTACGACCACATACTGTTGCAGGTTACTTGCCAAAACGTCGCAGGTCCAGCGTAGTAGTGTCGCAGGTCTGCGTTTTTGGCGTCACCTGCGACGGAAAAAGGCCATACAAAGCGTATAGCGTCGCAGGTCAAACGTTTTTTGCAGACCTGCGACGTTCTATTGGATGACCTGCGACAGTTTATTGTCTGACCTGCGACATTTTACAGTCTTACCTGGGACAGTTTGTGATATAACCTGTAACAGATAATGGGAAAAATCTTTCATAACTCACTGAGCCACAGGTAGTCACGTCGCACTCGTTCAAAAAAAACGGCGGGTGATGATGGAATATTGTGGACAATGGTTAAGCGATGGTCGGCTGCAAGTGTTGGGGTGAGGGTGCAGGGACAATAGAGAGTGCCAGGATAAAGGCGAACAGGCGGGAGGTCCGGTTCCTGCAGGGAATGCCGCTTATTTGGGAAAAGGCCCATGCGGAGAACCGGGAGCGTCTAGCGGCGAAGGGCAAGGCCATGATCAATGGAAGATGGGACCTTTAAGCGGCAAGGATAAGGGAAAAAGAACGGGTGCACTAAACTCTGTACTGTACCTGTAACATACAAGAAAACCGGCCTTTAGGATAAAACCTGAAGTGCCGGTTTCTTGACGTGTACTAAAACCTAAACCTACTATAAAGATGCAGTAAAAAAGAAAACGTTGCAAGATTTTAAAAAAAATGCAACGTTTTTTGAAAAAATTATTCCTCTGCTGTTTTTTCAGCCTCTGAAACCGCCGGTTTGGTGGGCTCCGGAGCAGGTTTAGGTTTAGTGTTCAAAGCACTCATAGCTTTTTGCACGCCAACTGCAGAGAAATCCTTACAGCCCTGAATAATTCTGGCGGCAAGGGCAGGAACCTGCTCTTTTTCCTCCTTGGAAAGGTCTCCAAGAACGTAATCTATCTGCCCTCCGCGAGTGAATTCATTGCCGATTCCAACGCGGATTCTGGTCCACTTGTCTGTTTCCAGGCACTCAGTGATGTTCTCAAGCCCGTTGTGGCCACCGGAAGAGCCGTTGGCCCTCATGCGGATAGCTCCAAATGGGAGATTAAGATCGTCTGAAATGACAATAAGATTTTCAAGCGGCAGGTTGAGCTGCTGCATCCAGAAGCGTACCGCCTTTCCGCTCAGGTTCATATACGTGTTTGGCTTCAGGAGCACAAACCAGCGGCCTTTCCAGGAGACTTCTGCCACAGAGCCGTAGCGGTCTGTCCTAAAAAGGACATTGGATGCCTGAGCCCAGGCATCCAATACCATAAATCCCATGTTGTGACGGGTATTGGCGTATTCCTCGCCAATGTTCCCAAGGCCCACAACAAGGTAAGTTCCCATGTCTTTTAGGCGTTCTTAGCTGCCTCAGCGGCTGCCTGCTGCATAGCACGGGTGGTCTTGACAGAGCAGATGATGGTGTTCTTGTCAGAGACAATCTGGAGACCTTCAAACTTGAGGTCACCTGCTACCATCCTCTTGTCAAGCTCCAGAGGAGTGACATCAATGTCAAGCTGATCCGGGAGGTTCTTCATGAGACCGCAAACCTTGAGGCTGCGAGCGCTCTGAACGAACTTACCACCAGCCTGGACACCCTTGGGGTGACCGGTGATGTTGAGGGGAACTGCAATAACGATAGGCTTTACCTCATCAACTGCAAGGAAGTCAACGTGGAGGCAGTTATCATCTACCGGGTGCCACTGATACTCGTGAGCAACGGCGGTGTAAGTTTTGCCACCAAGGTTAAGGTCTACGATGTAAGATGCGGGAGTGTGGGTAAGACCCTTGAGCTCTTTCTCGTTTACAGTGAAAAGGATGTTCTCCATTCCCAGACCGTAGAGGTTGCAGGGAACAAGACCCTGGGCGCGGAAGGCCTTAAGAACGGCCTTGTTGCCCTTCTGGCGAATCTCGCCATTAAGAGTGAAATGCTTCATTGTTTTTAATTAAAAATGTGTTACTCAGTGCTCTGTTTCAAGCACCCCATTGCACCAAAAAACCTTTGCGGGTTTTTTAAGCGCGCAAAGGTAATAATAATTTTTGTATTTACAAAAAACTAGAAACTGGTAGCTATGCCCAGGAAGTCTTCTGCCTTGAGGGCGGCGCCGCCAATGAGGCCGCCGTCAATGTCCTTCTCTGCAAAGAGTTCCTTGGCGTTTGAAGGCTTGCAGGAGCCGCCGTAGAGGATGGTCATGTCATCTGCCACCTGGGCGCCGAACTTGGCCTCAACAACGTTACGGATGCAGGCGTGGATTTCCTCTGCCTGAGCTGCGGTAGCGGTTTTGCCGGTGCCGATAGCCCATACAGGCTCGTAGGCAATCACGATATTCTTGAGATCCTCTGCGGTGAAGTTGTAAAGGACAGCCTTTGTCTGCTCTGTAACAACGTCAAAGTGCTTGCCGGCTTCACGCTCATCAAGGTTCTCACCTACGCAAAGGATGACCTTAAGGCCTGCTGCAAGTGCAAGCTGAGTCTTCACAACAAGTTTCTCATCTGTCTCACCGTAGTACTGACGGCGCTCACTGTGACCAAGGATAGTATATTCACAGCCAATGGAAGTAAGCATATTCACTGCCACCTCACCGGTATAGGCACCCTTCTCATGGTCTGCACAGTTCTGTGCGGAAAGTTTTACCTTTGAGCCCTTGAGAGCATCCGCAACAAGTGCAAGATGTGTGAAAGGAGGAGCAACTACAAGTTCAACGTTTGCAGGAAGATCCTTTGCTGCCTCAACGACAGCCTTTGCAAGGGCAACGCCCTCGGGAACTGTGGTGTTCATTTTCCAGTTCCCCGCTACAATGTATTTACGCATAGTATTATTGATAATTATTCCAATTTGAGATTCTTCGCTGCGCTCAGAATGACATGTCATCCTGAGGAGCAAAGCGACGAAGGATCTATGTGATTATTTAACTGACATTACCGCCGAAGCGATTGAATTTAATTTTACATCTACTGAGTCTGCCCTGGAGGCAAGGATGCAAGGAACCTTGGTGCCTACAAGGAAGCCGGCCTGGCGCACGCCAACGGCAAGCTTGCTGTTGGTCTTCCAGAACACGTTTGCGCTCTCAATGTTGGGGAAGAGCAGGCAGTCTGCATCTCCTGCGACGGGGCTGACAAGCTTTTTAATCTGGACAGATTCCTCATCAATTGCCACATCAAGGGCAAGAGGGCCGTCTCCAATGGCCTTGATCTGGCCACGGTCACACATCTTGGCAAGCATGGCACCTTCAATGCAGGCGGGCATGCTGTCCAGCATCTGCTCTGATGCAGCTATGAAGGCAATCTTAGGCATTGCAATGCCAAAAGAACGGGCCACACCGGTTACAAAGCCGGCCATCTTCACCTTTTGACGGAAGTCCGGAGCCGGAATTACTGCCATATCAGTAATGAAGATAAGCTTGTGGTAATTGGGGTTCTCAATGACACCCACGTGTGAAAGCAGGCCCTTGGGAGGAAGGAGACCAACCTCCTTGTTAAGGATAGCGCGCAGGAACTTGTCCGTAGAGCAGAGACCCTTCATAAGGACGTCACCCTCTCCGTCATGGACCATGCGGACAGCCTCTGCCACAGCCTTAAGCTCATCCTTGATGTCCACAATCTCAAACTTTGCAATGTCTATCTTGCACTCATCGCAAACCTTGGCAATAAGATCCTTGTCTCCAACCAGAGTAACCTTTACAAAGCCCTGGTCTGAAGCAAGTGATGCAGCTTCAATAGTGTGGGAATCAACGCCCCAAGCGGCAATCATCCTTTTGCAGATGCCCTTTGCCTTGAGCTCCTCAAAAAGCTCTTTGAAATTCTTTATCATAGTCTTAATCCAAATTTTCCACAATGTGCATGGTGTCCCTGGCAATCACCAGTTCCTCGTTGGTACAGATGAGGGCAGCCTTTACCTTGGAATCCTCAGTGGTGATGATTGCGTCCTCACCAAAGGCCACATTGGCCTCATAATCCACCTTGAGTCCAAGGTAGGAGAAGTTCTCAAGGACACGCCTGCGCAGACGGCTGTTGTGCTCACCAATGCCGCCGGTGAAGATAATGAGGTCTACGCCGTTCATAGCAGCTATATATGAGCCGATATTCTTGATAATGTCGTAGGTGTATTTCTTGAGTACGAGCTTTGCCTTGGGATCTCCGCCGTTTGCCAGCTCATCCAGTTCACGGGCGTCAGAAGTCTTGGTGGAAACGCCAAGGAAGCCTGACTTGCGGTTGAGGATGGTTGTCATCTCGTCTGCGTCTACGCCAAGTTTCTTCTCAAGATACAGAACTGCGTTGGCGTCAATGTTACCAACACGGGTACCCATGATCATACCCTCTAGAGGAGTGAAACCCATGGAAGTGTCTATGCACTTACCGTTTTGTATTGCGCAGATGGAACTGCCAGCACCAAGGTGGCAGGTGATAATCTTTGAACTGTTCACATCCAGGCCGCAGAGTTTTGCACCTACGCCGGCCACAAACTGGTGGGACGTGCCGTGGGCACCGTAACGGCGCACACGGTATTTCTCATAATACTCATACGGAAGGCCGTACATGTACGCATAAGAAGGCATTGTCTGGTGGAAAGCAGTGTCAAAGGTGACAACCTGAGGGACAGAAGGAAGAGCATCCTGCATGGCTTTGATGCCGAGAAGGTGCGCAGGGTTGTGCAGAGGAGCAAAGTCTGCGCAGAATGCAATCTTGTCAATGACGTCGTCCGTCACCAGAACGGAGCCGGAGAAGAAATCTCCACCCTGCACGATACGGTGACCTACCGCCTCAATGTCCTCCAGAGACTTAAGGACGCCTGTCTTGGGGTCCGTAAGAGCTGCAAGGATGAGCTGCATGCCAACTTTGTGGTCCGGGATGGGAATGTCTGTGACAATTTTGTCTTTTCCTGCAGGGGCGTACTGCAAAATACCGGCGGGAAGGCCGATTTTTTCTGCGATACCCTTTGCAATCACGTCAAACACGTCGTCGCTCTTCATGTCCAGGAGCTGGTACTTGATGGACGAACTTCCGCAGTTGATAACGAGGATAATCATAGGTTTTTTATGCTTTAGTAAAATAATTCAAGTCTATCCATGCAAAGATACGAAATTATTGCTAATTTCGCACATGGCCGATGGTAAATCCATAGAAGCACTGTCGGTAATGTTTACGGCGGGGGTGATTGCGGGGACGATGTTGACCGCAATAACGCCGTGGGGCCTTCCTGCAACGGTTTTGACGCTTTTGGCACTTACCCGCAACAAAGACTCATCTCCCCTTCTTTTTCTCACCTTCCTCTGCCTTGGAATCTTTGCCGCGGCCACTGTAATACCCTTCAGCAATGAAAGCGCAATAGAGGCCATGGCCCGGGAATCGGCCTTAAGGCTTAAAGAGCTAATTTCCAGTATTCCTTTCAAGGCCGATGGCACCGCTCCCCTTTTGACGGCCCTTCTCACGGGAGACCGAAGCGACCTTTCCAGCGAGACCGTATCGGCATTCCGGGCAAGCGGGGCTTCCCATATCCTGGCCCTGTCCGGACTTCATATCGGCATTCTGTACCTGATATTTGACTACCTTACCTTTCCTCTTGGGAAAAGTCCGCGCGCAAAGCTCATACGCGCAGTCGTCATTGTGAGTGCAGCGGGCTGGTTTACCCTTGCAACCGGCGCCGGGCCTTCAATAGTCAGGGCCTTCCTGTTCATACTCATCGGGGAGATTTGCTGCGTTACAGGGCGGCCCAAGAGACCGTCCAGAGTGCTCTGCCTGGCGCTGCTGATTCAGCTTGTTATAACGCCGGAGGTAGTAGGCAGCCTTGGCTTCCAGCTTTCCTACCTTGCCATGGCCGGGATAGTACTTCTTTTCCCCGTCCTTGACAAATGGTATCCCGAAGGGAAAGGATTCAATCCGCTCAGAAAAATATGGCAGATGTCGGCCCTTAGCATATCCTGTCAGGTTTTTACCGCCCCGCTTGTATACCTGACATTCGGCACTGTCCCGCGCCATTTCCTTCTTACAAACCTGATGGCCATTCCAATCGTTACGGCCCTTATTGGTTTTGCCGTTGCCACAATAACGCTTTTCGGCCTCGGCTGGTGCCCGGAGCTGCTTATAAAAATAACAGACGGCCTTTGCCGCCTGCTTGTATGGGTTTTGGAAGTTATCAGTTCCTGAGAGTAAAGCCCGGAGACATCCATTCCTTCATCTGGCCATCCTCGTCTGAATAAACCAGATATCCTTCCAGCGTAGGGTCTCCAAGGATTAGCACCTGGGATGCCTGAAGGCCCACCACCATGCACCAGGTTGCAATTGCGTCCGAGTCTGCCGCATTGGAAGTAGACACCAGCGTGGCGCTTAGCAGGTTATGCTCTACCGGATAGCCGGTACGAGGATTGATGGTGTGGGAATACTTGCGGCCGTCACGGACAAAGAACTTGCGGTAATTTCCAGAAGTTGTGATACCAGCCGCCTTTCCCTCAGATGACCATACATCCTTGGGCTCTACCTGCTCATTTCCCGTAACGCGGTCTACCGGCCGGTCTATGGCTACGGCCCAGGGCTTTCCTTCAGGATTTTTGCCGTCACACCAGATTTCCCCGATATCTATGAGCATATCCTTGACGCCTATACTGTAAAGGTATTTTGCAATGAGGTCACAGGTAAATCCCTGAGCTATTGCATTGTAGTTGAGTCTGGGGCAGCCCATGTCTGCCGGGTCCAAGGTGCCGTCCAGGCGTACTGGAAGTTCTGCCGGGAGATGTCCCATGCCGCAGCTTTTCAGAAGTTCTGCTATTTGCTTGTCCGTTGGGAACGAACTGTTGCGAAATCCGAAACCCCAGACATCATAGAGCGGAGCCGCAGCAAAGTCTAGGGCACCGCCGGAACGCTCCCAAAGGCGGTATGCCGTACGGTACATCTCAATGAAAATCTCATTGGGAACAATCACCTCTCCGGCATTGAATCTGGTCAGGAGCGACTGCTTGTTATAACCGGAAAGAGTGTTGTCAATTATGTGAAGGAGAGCATCTACGCTGTCCCTTACAGACTGAGCCGGGACGCTTACACCTTTGAGGTTAATCTTTACGGAATAATTGACACCCTGAGCCGTGCCGGAAATCTGTACATACTGGTCCTTGGGCTCTCCACAGGAAACGGCCATAAGGAATATTACAAGTGCGTACAGAAGATTTTTCATTTTGGCTCAAAGTTTGCGCAAAATTACAAAAAAATAGCGATATTTGCGAGACTTTTACAAGAAAGATGAGAAAAACAATTATATGCATTCTGGCGCTTGGAGGCCTTGTCTGGGCCTGGTCCTGCAAAAAGGATGAAAGCACCACAACCACCCCCAGCCTCACAGGCCTCATTGTAGAAACCGCCGTTCCCTATGTTGCCAAAGGAGATAAAATCAGCCTCAAGGCAAACGTTAAAGGAATCACCACGTCGGACGGTTCAACTCCCGGTACCCTTGGCATATACTGGCAGGTCAACAGTGCAGACAGGGACACTCTAAGCAGGGATATATCCACAAGCAATCCTGAGTTCAAGTACAGCGTGGACACCCTTGGAACTTACACCATTTCTTGCTACGTATACGCAGAATCAGGTTACTATAACAGTTCCGCCTCAACCACCCTCACTTGCATTGACCCAGCCACCGCATTGACAGGTCTGTCACAGGACCAGACGGTTTCCATTGACGGCAAGCAGTGGATGGCAAAGAACCTTTACAACACAGAGTCAGGAGCAGACTACAAGAAGGCTTCTGTGGTTTCTCCCCTCTTCGGCCGGTTGTATACCTGGGAAGAGGCCGTTACGGCATGCCCTTCCGGCTGGCACCTTCCAACAGCGGAGGAATGGGATGACCTTGGAGATGATGCCTACTCCCTTATGGCAAAGGCCAAGTTCTGTGGAAAAGACATGTGGAGTCCGGCAATCGGCCAGGATTTAAACAACTTCTATTGTTTCAACGCCATTCCCGTAGGATATCAGGACAAGACAGCCAGTGTAGACCAGTTCCGCAGATATGGTGAATACGCCCTATTCTGGACCGCTTCTCCGGACCCGGAAGACCCGTCCCAGGCACAGCTGCGTTTCATACGCTATGACAACGACAAGGTAATGAAGGGAAGCGCAGACAAAACTTCCCTTGCCATAAGCGTCAGGTGCGTAAAGGATTAACGGAGATCCGTTACAATAAAAGATTCAGGAAGCGATTTCACGTCAAGCGTGAGATCGCTTTTTCCTTCCGGTTCAGAATAAACGATATCCGTAAGGACAAACCTTGCCCTGACTCCTTCCTCAAACTGATAAATGATATCCAGTGAATTGTCAGAGCTGCCCATAACCGTTATATCCTTCCTGAAACGGCGGTAAGAAGCAATTAAAAGAGCCGGATTTACAAGAACCGATTCCTTGTCTACGCTCTCTACTACAAGTTCCTGCGCATCGTTGTCCAGTGTCCAGAGAGTATCTCCGTCGCTTATGATGCACAGGCCCAGGCCGTCCAGCCTGTATGCATTATCCTCTACGGTAACATTGCCCACGGTTACGTCCGTGAAGTCACCGCCGTCCCTGGAGATGCTGTATTGGTAGTGGAAAGAGACACGCACGCCCTGCGCCCTGTCCAACTGAGGAATTGCCTGTGCAAAGGCAAGGGCACAGGCAAACACCATTATGGACATAGTTACAAAGCGTTTCATTCCGGATTTCTGAAATGGGCAAGTATTTCTTCCAGTTCGTTGACGTCCTTAACCAGAACCTCACGCGGCTTGGCTCCGTTCTGAGGGCCTACTATGCCGGCGGCTTCCAGCTGGTCCATCACCCTGCCCGCTTTTGCATATCCCATGCCAAGACGGCGCTGGAGGTCAGAAGTAGACCCCCTCTGGTTGATTACTATCATGCGGGCCGCCTCTTCAAAACGCTCGTCCAGCTGACGGACGTCCACCATACCGCCGTCTCCGCCTTCTCCGCCCTCTGCAGGAGGCTCCGGCAGATAATACGGAGTATTGTAGCATCTCTGGTAGCCTGTCTGGTCTCCCACAGCCTTGGTGAGGTCCACAATCTCGTCGTTTGAGATGAAAGCGCACTGCACACGCTCCATTTCTACACCGCTGTAAAGCAGCATGTCTCCGCGGCCTATCAGTTTGTCTGCGCCAGGCTGGTCAAGGATTGTGGCCGAGTCTATACGCGAAGTGACCCTGAAGGCTATTCTCATAGGGAAGTTGGCCTTGATAAGACCGGTAATCACATCTACGGTAGGACGCTGGGTTGCAAGGATTACATGCAAACCGGCTGCACGGCCCTTCTGTGCCAGACGGATTACGGAAGTTGTGATAGAACGGGCCATGGCCTTGGATTCCGGTCCTGCGCCAACGGACATTGTAAGGTCTGCGTACTCATCAATAACTACCACAATGTAAGGGAGGAAATGATGGCCTTCGTCGGCCCTCAGATGATGCTCCTTCCACTTTTGGTTGTATAGTTTGATATTGTTTACAAGGCCCTTGGACAAAAGCTCATACCTGGCATCCATCTCTACGCACAGGGACTGCAGAACTGCAGCTGCGTCTTTGGCGTTCTTGACAATTGCACGGTCCTTTTCCTCTTGCTCGCTCACGCTGTTGGGCAGAACGGCCAGATAATGGTGTAGCAAGGAGGCATAGGATGAGAATTCCACCATCTTTGGATCCACAAAGACAAACTTAAGCTCTGAGGGATGTTTGGAATACAGCAGCGAAGCCACTATCACATTGAGGCCAACGGACTTACCCTGCTTGGTGGCACCAGCCACAAGAAGGTGTGGAGCATCGGCCAGGTCAAATACCTTAACCTGTTGTGAAATAGTATAGCCGATGGCCACGGGAAGCTCTGCCTTTGACTCACGGAAGGCGGCGTCGTTGAGAAGGGCCTTCAGAGGCACAATTGAAGCCTTGTCGTTGGCCACCTCAATACCCACGGAGTCTGACAGGGTGGTAATACGGACACCCTTTGCATTAAGGGATATGCCGATATCCTCCTGAAGCTGCTTGATGGCCGATATCTTAACGCCGGGAGCGGGATAAACCTTGTAAAGTGTTACGGTAGGGCCCACTATGGCGGTCACATCCCTGACCTGAATCCTGTAACTGGCCAGTGTTGCGCGAATCTTATTGTTGTTTCGGCTCAGCTCATCCTGTGAAACCTCATGACGGCCATACAGATGGTCTCCCAATATGTTCAGGGACGGAACTTTATATTTGGGAAGGCCGTCCGGAGGGTCCAGGCGGTTGTCTATAGGCTTCAAGGGTTCCCTCACCTCCTGCTCCAGAGTATCGTCCGTAACTACGTTGATACCGGGTTTGTCATCGGTCCCGGCTGTCTCTTCCGGCTGCTCAGCCTTGGACTCTTTCTTTTTGGCAAAGAGAGGCTTGCGGGGCTTTTTCACGGGTTCCGCTTCCTCTTCTGCCACAACCGTATCAGTAGATACAAAGGGAGACGGGACAACATCCTCATGGATGGGTTCCATATTGCCGGAAGGCTCTCCTGGAGTCACAAACTGCCTGCCGGTCACCAACTGAGCAAAGCGCAGACTCATGCAGTACGTCCAGATTGCAGCTATGACAAGGATGAAAAGAATTGTTATGATTTCTCCGGTTTTTAACAACGACCAGTTAACCACTGCCTGACCGGCACGGCCGCCAAGGCCGCCGCCGAAAGCTGTCTCCCACCCTGCAAAAACGCCCACAAGGGCCAGAACCCAGGAAAGGACGAAAGACAGGGTAAACATCCCCAGGAGCCACTTCTTGACATTGATGCCAAGGCTGGGCTTAACCAGTTTAAGGCTCCACGCAATGAAGAAAGCCACAATGCAATATGCGGCAAGGCCAAAACTGTCCGTTACAAGGAAACTGCCTATAGAAAGGCCGGAAGAAGCCGCAGCATTTGCAGCCTCCGTTCCCGCAGGGGCCGACGTCAGGCTCTGGTCCTGCTGCCAGGTGAAAATGTATGAAGTGACGGATATGGCCAGGGTTACTGTAAAAAGCAGCACGAGGGCTATCCCCACAAGGCGGATGCCCTCCCGCTTCCTTTCACTCATGCGGTTCAGGTACTTAGAAAACAATGCCATTTACTTCTTGCCTTTTTTACGGAAATTGCGGTTGTGCTTACCGGCGTTTTTGTTGCCCTGTGAGAATATTCCCGGGCGGGAGAAACTGGTTCCTTCAGAGATTTTTGACAGTTCTACGTCTGCCGGTACTTTGACTTTGCCTCCGGACAGACGCTCTATATCCATGAAGATGGTTTCATCGCTTACCGTATCCTTGTTCCAGATAAGGTACTGCTGACGCATGTAGATTGCCAGGGAGCGGATCATCTCTGTCTTTTGCTCCCCTTCCGGCTCTGACGCTATAAGGTCCAGGATGCTCTCTATGTTACGGCCGTAGTGACGGGCGCGGATAGGCTTGGTATTGAGCGGAATGGGATCCGGCCTGCTGTTTACCACCTCCGGCTCCGGCTTGGGGAAAGGAGAGTCTATGTCCAGGTCATAGCCGGCAATGATAAACAGATGGTCCCACAGCTTCTGGGCCCAGTTTTCCTGCTGATGGACCTGGGGATTCAGGCATTCCATCACCTTAACCACTGCCTGGGCCTGCTCACTGCGTTTTGTCTTGTCCGGGATGGCCTTAAGCTGCTCCACCATTTTAAGGACCAGCCTGCCGTATTCCGGCATCTGCAGTTTTTCTACTTCTGTATTGTAATAAAGCTTGACACTGTTCTCACTCGCTTCCATAAAGACTCTCTATTTTAAACAACTACAAAGTTAATTAAATTATCGTCCAAATACCAAAGATATCCCTCAACTTTTTCATATCCCATCCGGCGATAAAGCTTTACGTACCGGCTCACCTGGGAAATGTATTTTGATTCCGGCTTGCCAAACTTGAAATCCACAATATCCACCTTGCCTCCGGGATGAATCACCACCCTGTCCGGACGATACTCTCCTGCCCCAGGAGCAATTACAGAAGCCTCCAGGCGCACCTTGGCTTCCGGGGAGAACCAGCCCCTGTCTTCTACTGAGGCAATGCGCCCGGAAAGGAACCCCAGAGCCTCCTCCTTTCCGGAAGAGAGCAGTTCCCCGCTCCTAACGGCCGATTCCACTGCAGACGGAAGGTCATCGGCCACCACTACCTTTGAGAGGATATTATGAAGAACATTGCCGCGGATACGACGGCTTGCCTGCGGGCCATAGCTGCCGTCATCTCCAAAATAATCCGCCGCTTCAGGGCTGAATTTGAGACGGCTGCCACTGTCGGCCGGGAAGGAGGCATAGCCGGCTGTAATAACTGAGGCCTCATGCTCTTCCCTTTTGAGACTTCCAAAATCAAAAGGCTCTCCCCAACTGTAAGCATTATTCTCACAGAAACTGTACAACAGGTGGGACATGTTTTTGGGCGTGCCAAGATTCTCCGGAGGCTTAGCCGCAATAACCTTTAGCCCGTATTTGGGGCGCGTCATGGCAACGTAGAATACGTTCAGATTATCTACGGCCTGCATAGCCTTTTCCTTGAGATAATCCTTGCCGAAAACTGTCTCTGCGTTGGAATCCGTAAGGTCCACATAGTAAGTGCCGTCCAAAGGAGCATCGGCCTCACACCACTGGCTGGAATGCTTGTAAAGGGTTACCTTCTCTGCAAAAGGGAATATGACAAACGGGAATTCAAGTCCCTTTGACTTATGGATTGTCATGACTCTCACTGAATTTCCTTCCTGGGGGGAGGCAATCTTGGGGTCTGCATCTGCCCAGTCTTTCAGGAAAGCGGCCAGATTATTGCCGTTGGTGGACACCCAGTCCTGCAGATAATCCATAAAAGACTGGATATAAGGGATTTCAGAGTTGAAATCTTCCGGTTTAGCCTCTGAAAGATCCCTCAGCAGAGCCTCTGCAAGGTCTACCAGAGAATGGTAATGCTCCGGAATGCTGACGCCCAGAGAAGAGGCCAGATACCCCGCAGCCGTTGGCTTATCCCCACCCCCGGGAGCCTCTGCCAGCGAAAGCTGGGACACCAGCCGCCTAACGGTGACAGAGGCCTTGACATAAAGGGAATCATCCGACACTACAGGTATGTTATTTCCTACAAGCTCCGCGGCTACCAGTGCGCCGTCCGCATTGTTTCTTACAAGTATGGCTATGTCTTCCCAGCGGGCGCCGCGTGCCTGGAGGTCAAGGAGAGTCTGGATAATTTCATCGGCCTGACTGTCAGTAAAAACCACGTCTACGCTGCCCGGAGCGTCCTCTTTAAGGCAGGGATCCTGTTCCACATCGGCATAAAGACCCGGCGCCACCAGGGCCGACAACTGCCCGGCCGCATAAGTGAAGAATTCATTGTTAAACTCCACAATCTTCCGGCATGTGCGCCAGTTTTGCTCAAGGACCTTAAGCTTATGGGCGGGGAATTCCTCCTCCAGCCTGTGGCCCAGAAGGTTCCAGTCGCTCCCCCTCCAGCGGTATATGCTCTGCTTGACATCTCCAACTACAAGGGATGTATTTCCGGAATCTATGCTGTTATGAAGGAGAGGACGGAAGTTGTCCCACTGGACGTCTGAGGTGTCCTGGAATTCATCCAGCAGGAAATCTTCAAAACGCACTCCAAGCTTTTCATAAATGAACGGCGTGTCCGTGCCGTCAATGATGTTGCGAAGGATGGTATTTGTGTCATCAATTGAGATGACGTTCTTTTCATGCTGAATCTCCTTGAACGATTTCTGAAGCTCTGACGCCATTCCAAGCGCATAAATCTGGGCCGACACTATCTCTGCGCTGAGGTACAGACGGTACTCATCCCCGCAGAAGAGATTCACAAAATCCTCAAAAGGTCCCTCAAGCATGCCCTGGGCCTGCTGCATCAGATGGGCCTTGGCCTTGGCAAACCAAAGCTGCGGATCCCGGGCCTTTTTTACAAATGAATCGGTTGGTGCCTTGATAGTCTTGTCCTTGGACGACGCATAATCTGCCAGGACCTTGGGGAACTTATACGCAAAATCCTCCACAGTCAGAGAACAGGCGGCAATCAGTTCCAATATTCTCCCGGCCTGTTCCCTTACCTTGTTTTCAAACTGCCGGCGTATCATTACGCACTCTGCCTTAAGCTCTTTCAATTGAGCACGGTCCCCAAAACGACGCTTCTCTTCCGGCAGCTTGTCCAGGCTCTTTGCAAGGGTCATGAGCCCGTTTTCTATTGAGAAGCGGCCATTTTGCCTGAGCTGCGTCATGGCGCTTTCCGTAAGCCAGTCCAGAACCGCCCTGTCCCCTTCCTGGAGATTGTCAAGAACGCGGTCCACGCTCTCTGTCACTAGAGCGTCCCTGTCCAGCTGGACCTGATAGGAAGAGAACTGGCCTATCTCCCTGGCAAAAGCGCGCAGCGCCTGCTGGAAGAAGCGGTCTATGGTGGAAACCGCAAATGCCGAGTAGTCGTGCAAGATTCCTGAAAGTTGAACCGCAGCACGCTTCTGAATGGCCTCAGGGCTGAGTTTCAACTCCTTTTCAAGCTCTTCAAGATACTTTGATTCCTGGGGATTCTTGCTTAGGGTATACAGCTCCTTAAGGATGCGGCGCTTCATCTCCTCAGTGGCCTTGTTGGTGAAAGTCACCGCCAGGACATGCCTGTACGCATCCGGCCGGTTTTGCTCAATAACCAGTCTGATATACTCCTTTGCCAGATTATATGTCTTGCCGGATCCGGCCGACGCTTTTAGAATCTTGAGCATACTTTACAAAGATACACATTTTTACAAAATAATGGCCTGCATCACTGCGGGCCATTATTTTGGTTAGTTAGTAGTGTATTCTTACCTTAGAAGGTTAATTTGTTGGTTAGAAGAAGCGTTTATTGCCTGCAAAGGAGCTTTCACCCGTTTGCTGATGCAAATATAAATTAAAATATTTAAAACGCAAAATTTTTTAAACTTCTTTTTAATTAATAAATTATTTTAAAAACTATAATCTATTTTAATTAAGAAGTTTACGGGAGGCTGGGGGTAAACACCCATGCCGGTAGAAATGGTTCCGGATGCTTCATTGTAACTTTCCCAGCGCCATCCGGCCGCATAATACTTTCTGTTGAAAAGATTATTGACAAAGGCCGATACTTTTAATCCAAAATTGAAGGCGTAACTCATGCCGGCGCCGGCCGTCCAATAGGATGGCACAGTAAGCTGCTCCCGCATAGTGTTGTCAAGATACTGCTTTCCCACGTATTTGGCGTGCATGGATAGTTCCGCGCCTTTGAAAGGCATTATACGTATACGTCCCATCCCCACTATGGAAGGTGACATAAGCATTGTGGCACGGCCATAATGAACCGGGAAGGTGCGGCCGGAGTCGTCGTCATAGGGAACGTATGAGGTATAATCGGCAATCTGATTTACTGACAGAGAAAGGTTTCCGTCAACGGCAAGCCATTTCAAGGGACTTACTGCGGCCTGAAGTTCAACACCTCTTCTCCAGCCTCTGGGGACATTCTCCTTGATGGCATAGCCGGATGAGGACAGACGTCCAGTTTCAAGGAGCATATCCAAGTACTCCATCATATATAAGTTGGCCTGAAGCGTCAAAATCGGCAATAAAAGACGGTATCCAAGCTCTGCGTCAAACATTTTCTCCGGGGCAATGGGGCTGCTTTCCCCCTTCACGTTCTCCTTTATGTCTCCCCTTCCGGGTTCCCTGTGGCCCAAGGCGGCCGAAAGGAAAAACCTGTGAGGACCTTTTTCTACACTCACGCCCGCACGGGGGTTGAAAAAACGCCATACCCTGCTGTAGTCAAGGCGGTCGGCGGGGTTGGCGCCGTAAGACAGCCAGTCGTCGTCGGCCCCGTAAAGGCCATAATTGATAGCCCTGTACTGAAGGTCAGCATAGGCTGTCAGCCATTCCACTGGACTCCACTCGGCCCTTGCGAAGACACTTGCATCGGCCTTCCTGCCCGTGTTGTCATACCAGCCCCGGAAATAATCTGGCGCGTTTTCCATGCCTTTGACCCAGAGGACATCACCCCAGTGCCCGCCGCGGTAATATGAAAGGCTGGCGCCGGCGGTGGCCTTCAGCTTGGAGGCACTGTACCTGAGAGATGAATTGAGCACAAAGAGGTCATTGTCCATCTCCTTGCGGTAGATCATATCGGCCTTTGCGGGGAAACCGTCCGGCGCTTCAAGGCCGAAGGTCTTCAGCTTCCTGTTCATCTTGTAATACTGGTCAAAGCCGTCTCCCCTTGTATAATTAAAGGTACTGCTCCAAGTAAGGCCATGGGGGAATAAATGCGTATAGTTGAGCTGAAGATGATGCTGGGTGTAGTTGTCCGTCTGGTTGGGATAATAGTGGACGTTGCCTTCATCGTCGTAATACTCCCCGGCATCATTGTAGGTGGGGTCCTTGTAATACTGTTCAAGGTCTATGCCGTTCCAGGTAATACCGCTTTTTTGCGAGCCCATAAGGTAAGTGAGCCTCAGGGAGTTACGCTTGCCTATCCAACCAAGGACTCCAAAGAGGGAGGCGCTCTCCACCTGGGCGTTGCGTATGTATCCGTCAGTCAGGCCAAGGGACCAGGCCAAGTCCATGTAGAAGCCACCTGGAAGTCTGCCGGTAGAGGCCGATGCCTGGAGCATCCCCGTCCGGAAAGAGCCGGCGGAAAGGGACACATGCCCGGAAGGCTGTGCCTCCACAAGTGCCGTGTTCATATTTATGGAAGCGCCAAAGTCCCCCGCTCCGCTCATGGTGGTTCCAAGTCCCCTCTGCAGCTGAGCGCCGGCAATCAGGGATGTCAGGGCCGGGATGTTAACCCAGAAAACTTCCTGTGACTCTGCGTCGTTGAGGGTAATTCCGTTGAGGGTGACATTGATCTGGGAGCCTTTGCTGCCGCGCACAGTCATGGCCGAATTCCCCAGCCCGGTACCACCCTCGTTGTAAGTTACAACAGACGGCTGGAGTTCCAGAGCCATCGGCAGGGAAAAGGAAGGATTGGCACTGCGGAGTTCCTCCTTGCCTACATTTGTAAAACTTACGGGAGTCCTGTCACCGGCCCTTGAGGCCGATATCACCACGGAGTCCAGACGCTCCGGACGCTGCTGTGCCTGTGCTTGTTCCTGCGCTTGTGCGCACAGCGGCAGTGCAAGCAGCACTGCGCAAATCAGAGTTTTTTTCATTTCCTTACGGCGGTACAAACCGCATCAAGTTCAATGGGTGTAATCTCAGAAATCAAATAATGATTTCACCCCAAATGTTTATTTAACAAGCTCTATCTGATAGAGTTTTGGCCATTTCTTTCCGGTAAGGTATATCTTTCCTTCCCCATCCACGGCTATGCCGTTAAGAACGTCCGTATCACTCATCCTCTCCTTTTGAGGCAGCAGTCCGCTGCAATCCACCGTGGCCGTAACCTTGCCGCTGGAGGGGTCTATTATGGCAATCATATCTGTCAGATAGACATTTGCCCATATCTTTCCGTCTATCCACTCCAGTTCATTCAGGTTCCTGAGAGGACGCCCGTTCAGCGTCACCTGGACCTTCTTTTCTGTCTTGAGATCTTTGTTCAGGAAGAACAGGCTGGATGAGCCGTCAGAGGCAATCAGGCTCTTTCCGTCTGTTGTGAGTCCCCAGCCTTCACGGGGATAACCAACGGTAGACTTGTATTCCAGAAGTTCAGGGTCATAACGGAAAACTACCTTGTTTGTCCAGGTAAGGACATAGAGGTCTCCGTTAAAAATGCAAGACCCCTCCCCAAAGTACTTTCCGCTGAGATGCTTTTCATTTATGGAACGGCCAGTAAGCAGGTGAACGGTGCGGATGGTGCTCTCTCCATACTGCCCGGTTGTCTCATACAAAGTTCCGCCATGGAAGAAAAGGCCCTGAGTGTAGGCTCCCCTGTCATGAGGAAATTCCTTCACAACTTTTACCCTGTACTGTTTTACCTGAGCGCCTGTGCAGGAACACAGACACAGCAGCAGAAGCGGCAGTATTATTCTGTTAAGTCTCATTTTTCGGCACAAAGATAAGCATATTTCCTGTTTTTTAACTATCTTCGCATGATTGTAATTATTCTGACTATGCTAAAAGTTGACGTAACATCCTGCGCGCAGTTCATAGACGCCGCAAAGTACAATGAGTATGTAGAGAAATCCCTTAAGGCTTTTGACACCCTCATGGATGAATCCGGAGCCGGAAATGACTTCCTTGGCTGGAAAAATCTTCCCGCCGGAGTACCTGAACGCCTTCTGGAAGACATTGAGACCATCCGTGACGTATGGGTTCACAAGGGAATTGACCTTGTGATAGCAATCGGTATCGGCGGCAGTTATCTTGGCGCAAAGTGCGTCATTGAGGCCCTCAGCCACAGTTTTGCAAGGGATCTCAAGCACAAGGACGCCCCCCAGGTAATCTTTGCCGGCAACAACCTGTCAGAGGAATACATGGCAGAAGTCATGGACCTTGCCCAGGAGCGCAACGTAGCATGCATAGTCATTTCTAAGAGCGGCACCACCACGGAGCCTGCAGTAGCATTCCGTGTAGTAAAGCAGTTCATTGAGGCCCGCTACGGCAAGAAGGAAGCCTCTGTGCGTATTGTAGCAATCACAGACGCTAAAAAGGGAGCCCTCAAAACCCTGTCAGACCAGGAAGGCTACCGCACGTTTGTGGTTCCGGACAATGTAGGCGGCCGATTCTCCGTCCTCACTCCCGTAGGTCTTCTTCCCATTGCCGTTGCAGGATTTGACATCCGCAAACTCCTTGAGGGAGCCCGCAAGGCATTTGAGGTATTCACCGTCAAGTCAAATGACAATCCGGCTATTGTTTACTCAGCCATGCGTAACTACCTCTTCACTGAACTTGGCAAGAAGGTGGAAATCCTTGTCAACTACAATCCAAAGCTCACCTATGTTGCAGAATGGTGGAAGCAGCTATTTGGTGAATCAGAGGGCAAGGACGGCACCGGCATCTTCCCCGCCAGCGTAAACAACACGGCAGACCTTCACTCCATGGGTCAGTTCATCCAGGAAGGTACCAGAGTCATGTTTGAGACCGTTATCCATGTCAATCGCGCCCAGCGCAGCCTGGTAATTGAGTCTGATCCCCAGAACCTTGACCAGCTCAACTTCCTTTCCGGTAAGCACATTGAGGAATGCAATCACATGGCAGAGCTTGGAACACGCCTGGCCCACATGGACGGCGGCGTTCCCCAGATAAAGGTAGACATGGACCGCATAGACGCATATAACCTTGGCATATTGCTGTACTTCTTTGAGTTTGCCTGCGGTGTGAGCGCCTACACCCTTGGTGTGAACCCGTTCAACCAGCCCGGCGTAGAGGCATACAAGAAGAACATGTTCGCCCTTCTGGAGAAACCCGGCTACGAGGAAGCCACAAAGGCCATCCGTGAGCGCCTTTAAGCCTTTACCCTTCCCCGGCCAATGGCCCCTTGCATACCCCGTGCACGTTTTACCCCCATTTTCGTGCACGGGGTGCCATTTTTGCCGAGGCCGTGCACGATTTGACCCCTTTTTCGTGCACGGGGTGGTGCATTATTCACAAAAAGAGGTCAACTCACTTTTGAGTCAACCTCTTTATTACATGGCAGGACCGTAAGCCGCTTTCTGTTTTTGAATCTGTCATTTATCTTCGCAACCTACCCCCCGGCATCGGACGGGCAGCCCTCATCTGCCGGTATATTTGGTCTTGCAGGCCCGTCGGCGTACCCGCGGCATGTTGCCATACAGCGTCGTGGGCTCTTACCCCGCGTTTTCACCCTTACCCTTGCGGGCGGTTATTTTCTGTTACGCCGATTGAAGATTACTCCCCACTGTGCTTTCCACAGACGGGTGCCCTTTCCTGTGCGGACTTTCCTCAGCGTCATCGCCGCATTGGAGCGGAGATTTGCCGCGACAGATCGTCCTGCCAATTAGTCTTGTACGGAAACCAGAGCCTCTCTGATCTTTGCCTCTATTTCTTCTGCCAGCTCCGGGTTGTCCAGCATAAGCCGCTTCACAGCCTCACGGCCCTGAGCCAGTTTGGCGTCATTGTAGCTGAACCATGAACCTGACTTTTGTATAATGCCAAGTTCTACGCCCAGATCTACAATTTCACCGCTGCGGGAGATGCCCTCTCCAAAGACAATGTCAAATTCTGCCTTCCTGAAAGGAGGGGCCATCTTGTTCTTTACCACCTTTACCTTCACGTGATTGCCAAGAGCGTCTTCACCGTCCTTGATCTGGGTGGTACGGCGGATATCCAGACGTACGGACGCGTAGAACTTGAGCGCGTTGCCGCCGGTAGTGGTTTCCGGATTGCCGAACATGACGCCAATCTTCTCACGCAGCTGGTTGATAAAGATGCAGCAGGTGCCGGTTTTGGAGATGTTTGCGGTGAGTTTACGGAGCGCCTGGCTCATAAGGCGTGCCTGAAGGCCCACCTTGTTGTCTCCCATCTCTCCCTCAATCTCTGCGCGGGGAGTAAGGGCGGCAACAGAGTCAATTACCACAATGTCCACTGCGCCGCTGCGGATGAGGTTGTCTGCTATCTCCAGGGCCTGTTCACCATTGTCCGGCTGGGAAATGAGCAGGGTGTCCAGATTCACTCCCAGAGATTTGGCATAAGTGCGGTCAAAAGCGTGCTCTGCATCAATGATTGCAGCAATTCCGCCTGTTTTCTGGGCCTGTGCGATAGCATGGATGGCAAGGGTTGTCTTACCTGAAGACTCCGGACCGTAGATTTCCACTATCCTGCCTTTGGGGTAACCGCCGATTCCCAGAGCATGGTCCAATGCTATGGAACCGCTGGGAATAACCTGGGATGCATCCCATTCCGGCTGGTCTCCCAGCTTCATGATTGTTCCCTTTCCAAAGTCTTTTTCAATTTTGTCGATTGTAGCCTGGAGCGCCTTGAGGCGTGCGGCGTTCACTTGAGATCCTTCTGCTTCTTTTGCCATTTCACTAATATTAAAAAATCAAATTGCGGCATCCTGCATCCGCAATCGCAAAGATATAAAAACTTCTGAGAAATAATTACTATTTTTGCATATAAAAAGAACAGGAATATGAAAATACGTCTTCTGGGAAAGACTCCTGACCAGCTTAAGGAAATTGCCATCTCTGCAGGCCTCCCCGCTTTTGCCGGGAAGCAGATTGCAAGGTGGCTCTACGTGAGCCGCGTGCGGCAGATTGACCAGATGACAAACCTCTCAAAAGCCGGCCGTGAAGCCCTTGCTGCAATTGCAGAGGTGGGAATGACGGAGCCCATTGACGTACAGACATCGGCCGATGGTACCAGGAAGTACCTCTTCCCCGTTGCGGGAGACACCACCAACGCGGTGGAAGCCGTCATGATTCCGGATGGGGACCGCAAGACCCTCTGCGTCAGTTCCCAGGCCGGGTGCAAGATGGGCTGCAAGTTCTGCATGACCGGGCGTCAGGGCTTCCACGGGAACCTTGACCCGGCCGATATCCTGTCACAGTTCTTTGCCATTGAAGAGGCCGGAGAGCTCACTAACACCGTTTTCATGGGTATGGGAGAGCCGCTTGACAACTGGGAGGCAGTCTCCCGCGTTATAACGGTCCTTACGGCAGACTGGGGCCTGGCATGGAGCCCCAAGCGCATAACCCTTAGCACCATAGGTGTCATTCCAAAGCTCAGGTGCTTCCTTGACGAGTGCAAGTGCCACCTTGCAGTAAGCCTTCACAACCCCTTCCCGGATGAGCGATTGGAGATGATGCCGGTCCAGAAAGCATGGACGGCGGCGGAGGTTATAAGGCTTCTGAAAACCTATGATTTCTCAGGCCAGAGAAGAGTCAGCTTTGAGTACACCGTATTTGAAGGATGGAATGACACGCCGCGCCACGCCCAGGCCCTTGTTAGGCTGCTCAGAGGCCTTGAGTGCCGGGTAAACCTTATCCGCTTCCACAAGATTCCGGATTTCCCCTACGGTCCCGCATCGGCACACAAGATGGAGCAATTCCGTGACATGTTGTCAGAGGGTGGGATTACTGCTACCATCCGCGCATCCCGCGGAGAAGATATTTTTGCCGCCTGCGGCCTCCTGGCCGGAAAACACAACGAGAAATGAAAAGACTTCTTCTCATACTGGCCGGAGCCCTGGCCCTAGCCCTGCCCTTGTTTGCACAAGAGCCGGCAACGGCGGAGCCGTCATCGGCCACTTTTGGCCTGAGTGAATCGGACGAAGCCTTTGTCCAGGCCATGAAGCACAGGCTGGACAGCATAAGGCAGCACAGGCCCACCGTAGCCCTGGTGCTTTCCGGAGGCGGGGCAAAGGGGGCGGCAACAATCGGCGCGCTCCAGTACCTTAAAAAGTATGAGTTCCCTATTGACGTTGTGGCCGGAACAAGCGTAGGCGGCCTTATCGGCGGTCTGTATGCCCTTGGTTACAACCCGGACCAGTTGGAGGAGCTCATCAAAAACATTGACTGGGACATAGCCTTGTCTGACAAAGTGGACAAGTCCTACATCCCCTACTCCCGTATCCGCTATAAGGAAAAATACCTGCTCTCCATACCGTTCTACTACAGGAAGGATGACTACAGACGCTTCATTACCGGAGATTTCTCCATGTCGGACGGTCTTTCCAAAAAGTTTGACATAGGCGCAACCGACGACTTCAAGAACAACCTTCTGGGCTCCCTCCCCTCCGGTTTTGTATACGGACAAAACGTAAACCAGATATTCACTTCACGCACAGTTGGTTACAGTGACTCCCTGGACTTTGCAAAACTGCCCATCCCTTTCATGAGCGTTGCTACGGACATGGTTTCCTGCAAGGCAAAAATCTGGCACAGCGGCTCAATCAACTACGCCCTTCGCACCACCATGTCCATACCGGGGCTCTTTGTCCCTGTACGCACGGAAGGCATGATCCTGGTGGACGGCGGAATGCGCAATAATTACCCGGCCAACCTGGTCAAGAGGATGGGGGCCGATATTGTAATAGGCATAGACCTGGCCGGAGAGAGCCCCAGCGCAGAGCAAATCCAGAACCTGGGAGATATCATGATGCAGGCCATGGACCTGTTCTCCAACGACGCCCGTGAATACAACCTTCCCCTCTTTGACGTCTCCATCCATCCCAATCTTGCCGGATATAACATGCTCAGTTTCAACAAGGAAGCCGTTGAAACCATGTACTGGATAGGTTACAAGGCGGCGGCGGAGCAGGCTCCAAAGCTGGATTCCCTCAGGAATGTAATCGGCAAGGAAAAATTCCACCTCAACGCCCGCCCGGCAACGGACATCGGCACAGATCCCGTGGTCATTGACGGCATTGACATTTTGGGCGTTTCAAAGAAAGAGGCCGACTATATCCGCTCCAGGATGTACATCAAGCCGGGCACAATTGTCAACAAGCGGATAATTGAGGAGGAGGTTGCCAAAATCTTCGGCAAGGGCGCGTATGACTACGTGAACTATGAACTTCGCGGAGAGAAGGAGCCTTACCGCCTCACTCTCATTTGCAAGAGAGGTCCCATGCATCAGTTTGGCCTTGGGCTCAGAATGGACTCTGACAACCTGGTAAGCATCCTGCTCAACGTGGGCCTCAACACCAACGCCATGAGCGGCCACTCCCTTGATATCACCGGCAGAATAAGCACCAACCCGTGGGGAGAGCTGCATTATGCGTACAACGCCCCCGTCTTTGCAACCTTTAACGCCAGGGCGTTTGTGCGCTACACCAACCAGAACAGGTTCCTTTCCGGAACAAATATCCTTAACATATCCTTCTTACAAGGTACTCAGGAGCTGTTCATTTCCAATATGCGCTGGAGCAAACTGGATATCAAGATAGGCCTCCAAAACCAGATGTTCAAAGTCCAGAACGTCCTTTCTTCAAATGTGGGAGACTATGATTACGCGTTAGAGTTCAAGGACTATCCCGGAGCTTTCATGAGCGGACGCCTGGAGACCCTGGACGACGGTTTCTTCCCCACCAAGGGAATATCGGCAGGATTCAAGGTAGATGTCATGACAAGGGTCCTGTATCCGGGCCAGCCTCCGGTTTTCGGCGTAATTGCGGCCGATGCCATGATTCCAATCTCCGTTGGGCGTTTTGCCCTTATCCCCCAGGGCCGGCTTCGTATCCTTCTTGGGGATGACATCCCAATCCAGTATGCCAACATAATGGGCGGAGACATCTTTGGGCAGTACATAGACCAGCAGATGCCCTTTGTGGGCCTTGGCAACTGCGCCTTCCGCCGCAACTGCCTTGCAGTAGCCCGCCTGGACGCCAGGATGAGCCTGTGGAAGAACCACTATGTTTCCATACTTGGTAACGTCAGTTATGACTTTGTCAATTTCAAGGAAATGTTTGGCGGAGAACTTGTTGGAGGAGTTGGCCTGAGTTACGCCTACGACTCCATCTTTGGCCCCCTGAAGTTCCAGCTGCACTGGTCTACCCTCACAAGCAAGGTTGGCGCATACCTTTCACTTGGATATAATTTCTGATGGAGCGTTCAAAATGTCTTTCCCGTCTTCAGAAGCTCTGCTCAAAGGCAGAGTACTGCAGCGCCGATATATATAACAAGGCCCTGAAAGACCTTGAGGGGGATGCCGAGGCCGCCGCTGAGATTGTGGCCTCCCTTCTGGAAGACCGCTATGTGGACGACGCCCGCTACGCCGCCGCCTTTGCACGTGAAAAATCCTCCATCCAGGGCTGGGGCCCCATCAAGATACGCTATCAGCTCAGGATGAAACGCATCCCGGAACCAGTCATAACCGCCGCTCTGGAAGGACTTGATTCCGCTATGGCCGATGCCCGCCTTGTGAAACTCCTCCAGGCCAAGGCAAGGACCCTGGAGGGAGATCCCCAGATTAAGCTTAAACTTTTAAAATTCGGCCTTACCCGCGGCTATGACTACTCAGTGGTCAATGACGCACTGCTCAAGCTTTAAAGCGTGTTCCTGAGAGAGCACGCTTTCTTTTTTAAGTCCTTCCAAAGTATACTCCTGAGGAGCGTGATGTTCACGATACACAACAATTGCATGAGCCTCTGCCCCGGAGATGTACGGATGCTTCCGCAGTTCCTCCTCCGGAAGGGTCCATAGTGGGTAAGGAACTGGCTTTGAGCAAGTTATAAAGTCACTCAGGCCATCATACCTGGCCCTGTCAAAGTGGTAGATATCCATGAGCTGCTGCGTCCTTGAGTAGCCATGGAGGCTTTTTCTGTAACTGACTATTTTCCCGGCAAAGTACGGCCCTATCCCGGGCAGGTCCAAAAGAGCCGTGCTGTCCGCAGTGTTTATATCCAGTTTAGGGATGTCAATGTACGGCTCCAGGCGGGCGTAAACACTGTCTGCCACCACATAAGACTTGGCAAAATCCTCCTTCCGGCGGAACCTTCCCCCTTTTTGCCGATAATTATCTATGGACTGAGCCTGCTTTTCACTGAATCCCAAGCGCTGCAGATCCTCAACGCTCACTGTATTTGGATTGAAGCGGAAGGACTCCACTTGGCGCGTGGCGGCCCTCACCGCCTCCACCACTGGACTGTGGGAAGCGTTTTTACGGACCGTTGACATGCCAATCCTGCCGGTGGCAGACAACTTCTGTGGACCATCGGCATTATTTTTTGGTCCGCAGAAGTTGTCTGCTACCGGCATGGCATCGGCGTTATTTATTGGTCCACGGAGGGTGTCTGCTACCGGAACATATACATACACCGTGTCAGGATGGTCCCGGCCGGCTTCTATACGCGTGACGGCGGCCTTGTGTACAAACACGGCCACTTCATAACCTATAATGAGAAAGACCAGGGCGATTGCCCCGGTGACAAAACTGGCGCTAGGCGTCTTCTGTTTCTTCTTCCCCTCTTCCATACCTCTTCTCTTTTTTGACTTTGACCGGCTCTGCGCCGGCAACTACAATGACAATCTCCCCTTTGGGCTCATGTTCACGGAACCACTGCGCTACCTCCTCAAGGGTGCCTCGGCGGTGCTCCTCAAACATCTTGGAGATTTCCCTGGCCACTGAACACTGCCTCTGGGGGCCGAAGAACATGGCAAACTGCTCCAGGGTCTTTACCAGACGGTAAGGAGACTCATAGAACACCATGGTGCGTTCTTCTGTGGAGAGTTCCTGAAGCCTTGTCTGTCGGCCTTTTTTCTGAGGCAGGAATCCCTCAAATACAAAGCGGTCACAGGGAAGGCCGCTGGAAACCAGGGCAGGAATGCAGGCCGTGGGACCGGGCAGCGTCTGAACAGTTATTCCCTCACGGGCGCAGGCGCGCGCAAGCAGGAAACCAGGATCTGATATTCCGGGCGTTCCGGCGTCGCTCACCAAGGCCACGTCAAGTCCACCCAGAATCTTTTCCTTCACTATCTCCACCGTCTGGTGCTCATTCCATTTGTGATGACTCTGAAGGGGCACATGGATATCGTAATGATGCAGCAGCACGGACGTGGTGCGGGTATCCTCTGCAAGTATAAGATCTGCCTCCTTCAGGACCTTCACGGCGCGGAATGTGAAGTCTTCCAGATTTCCTACCGGGGTGGGAACTATGTACAGTTTTCCTGTTTGACTTTTCTCCATAATTGACTATATTTGTAAGTCAACACAAACAAAGTTACGGAAATGTTTTTGGAAAATGCAAAAAAATCGGGCTGCATTGAAGTTATTTGCGGCTCCATGTTCTCTGGAAAGACGGAAGAACTGATAAGAAGGCTTAAGAGAGCTCAGTTTGCAAAGCAGAAGATTGCTACTTTCAAACCCACTATAGATAAAAGGTATTCAGACTTGGACGTAGTGTCCCATGACTCCCACAGCATTTCCTGCACCCCCATCAAATCCCCGTCCAGGATGCTCCAGATAGAGCCTGACGTACAGGTAGTAGGCATAGACGAGGCACAGTTCTTTGATGACAGCATCATTGGCGTATGCCAGGAGCTTGCAGCCCGCGGCGTGAGGGTTATCATTGCCGGACTGGACACGGATTATCTTGGCAAGCCCTTCGGCCCCATGCCCGGCCTTATGGCAATAGCAGAGGATGTCCAGAAGGTGCACGCCATCTGCGTACGCTGCGGTTCCCTGGCAAACCACTCCCACCGCCTGTCAGAAAGCAAAAAGCTGGTGGTTCTGGGAGAAAAGGACACCTATGAGCCCCTGTGCCGGGAATGCTATTACAAGGCTCTCAAAGAAGACGCCGGGGAAAAATGAAAATGAAACTTACCGGCGCTCTCCTGGTGTGGCTTTCCGTCTGGGGCTGCGGGGCATCCGGAAAACAGTCCGGGGCGCAGGAGCAGACAGACAGCATCTCCTTTGTTCAGCTGGAATTCAAGGTCCCGGCAAAACTCCAGGCCGTGGCGCTGGAACTTCATCCCTATGAGAACCAGCCAGCACTTTTAACCAAAGGGCTTGACAATCTGGATGGAACGGTCCATATCCAGGACTCCCTGGTACGCCCTCACAGAGGGCCTATGGCCGTCCTTCTGCAAATGAATGACGGTTCCATATGGACAGCCCGCGTAGAAGAGGGCACTGGAAAATTTGAGCCGGTACGGCTTGCAGAAGAGCCTGAACCGTCAGAGATAAAGTATGAATACATAAGGCAGCATCGTATGCCTGTTGAGCCCGGAGAATACTCTGGGATATGCCGTGTAAAGGATGATGTCTATGCCCTGGTGCATGACAAAAGCAAAGGCGGCGGCATCCACTATTTCAACATCCCGCTGGATCAGGCCGGCGTGATTGGCTCCATAAGCCAAAAGGAAGCGCCTGGCAATGCATCAGGAGTCTCCGGCGCAGACAATGAGGACATTGTTTATGTACCTTCATCCAACACGCTCTATGTATGCGCAGAGTCAGACCAGTCCATACGGGAATACACCATTGAAGGCACTCCTACAGGTGTCGGCATGATAATTCCGGAAGACCTTAAGGCAATTCAGCCCAATGCCGGATTCGAGGCCCTTGCCTATGACCCCTCAAACAATTATTTCTGGGCCGCAACGGAAAAATCCCTCAAGGATGAAGGCCTTAACAAGAACATCATAAGACTCCAGCGTTTTTCCGGCACTAATCCTGACGCCAGGTACCTCTATCTGATGACTCCACCTATGGCCGATGAATCCCAGGCCTCCGGGGCACAGGCTTATGTACACGGAATATCGGCCATGACCGCCCTGGAAGACGGACGCCTCATTGTGCTTGAAAGAGAGGTTTACGTCCCCGGCGGAAGCGTTATAGAAAAAGCGCTGGGCGCATTCACGCTCAGCACTTTATACGTTGTGGACCCGCTTCACGACAAGGGCGGAATCCTCCAGAAGAAACTGCTTGCCAGAATCTTGACATCGGCCATTAACCTGGCCAATTATGAGGGCATGTGCCTTGGGCCCAAGCTCTCCGGCGGGCGGCAGTCTCTGCTTTTGATTGCAGACTCCCAGAACGGCCAGGGCGGCCTTACCGGGGAATACCTGCAAATCATTTCTATTAAGCCGTAGCCTTTGCGGCTTCCTCCTCTTCCAGCTTGGTATAAGCCACCTTGCCAACAAGGGTAGTAGGAAGAGATTCACGGAACTCTATCTCTGAAGGAAGGGCGTACTTTGCAATGTGTTTTTTGCAGTATGCCCTTAATTCTTCCTCCACCTCCGGGCTGGGGGCGATGCCGTCCCTGAGGACTATGAAAGCCTTCACCCTCTGCATCTTCAAGGCGTCCTTAACGCCAATGACGCAACAGCGCTGAACAGTTGGATGTCCCTCTATAATATTCTCTAACTGAGAGGGATACACATTGTAACCGGAAGTAACGATCATCCTCTTGATGCGCTGACGGAAATAGATAAAGCCTTCACTGTCCATCTTGCCAAGGTCTCCGGTATGGAGCCAGACGTGACCGTCGGCATGGGTTTGCATGGTCTGCCTGTTCTCCTCCGGATGGCCGATATAACCAAGCATCATGGAAGGACCGGTGAGGCAGATCTCACCCTCCTCACCGTAGGGCAGTTCCTCTGTTGTCCCGGGCTTGCAAATCTTGAAATAGGTGTCCGGGAAAGGAATGCCGATAGAGCCCTCCTTTTCCTTGTCATGCGGCGTGAGGCAGCATGCGGTAACGCACTCTGTGGTGCCGTAGCCCTCACGCACACGGACGCGGGCATTGTGCTCCTTAAGGAAGGCATCAAACTTCTTTTTGAGCTCAATTGTTAGTGAGTCTCCGCCGGAGAATACGCCCCTGAGGCAGCTCAGGTCCGCTCCGTCAAGGTAGCGGTTGCGGGTAATTGCCTCAAAGAGGGTGGGAACGCCCGCAATGAAGTTAGGCTGTGTATTGCGGATGAGTTTGGCGTAACTCTTCACATTGAAGCGGGGAACCAGAATTGATGTTCCGCCCACAAACTGCAGTGTATGGATGCATACACCAAGGCCGAAGCCGTGGAATACCGGCATTGCCGCCAGCATCTTTGCGTGACGCACTTCCTCCATGGCCATATTGGCAGTCTGCCAGGCCAGGGCGTTGAAGTTAAGGTCACTGAGCATAATGCCCTTGGTTGTGCCCGTGGTGCCGCCGGAGAAGAGTACAACAGCCTCTGAACGGTAATCCTTCTTTGCAACGTAATTGTCAGTCACCCCCTCTCCCATTGCCATAAGAGCGGCCCATGACATGTCGCAGCCGTTGTTCTGGAGTTTGGGGAACTTGCGCTCAGTAAGTAGTTTCTGGCCTAAGTTGAGCGGGAACTTCAGTTCCTCTGACACGCGGCAGATGATGAGCTTTTTGAGTGGACGCTGCTGTTTAACCTCAATGAACTTGGCATAGAACTGATCCAGAGTGACGGCAATGTCACAGCCAGCCTCGTTCATATAAAAGATAAGTTCTGACACGGCGGAAAGCGGATGAACCATGGTTGGAACAGCGCCTATCCTGTTAAGGCCGTATAGGCAGAACACCGCCTGAGGCACATTTGGAAGGCAAACCAGCACTCTCTGGCCGGGTTTTACTCCAAGGGCGTAAAAACTGCGGGCCGCCCTGTCTATCTCCTGTGCAAGGCGGGTGTAAGTTGTAGTCTTGCCCATGAAGGTAAGAGAAGGAAAATCCTTTTCAATTGCAGCCCGTTCAAGGACTGCTTCCGACATTGTCTTTTCCGAATACTCCAGTTTAGGAGATACGCCCCCGTAACTCTCCATCCAGGGTGCCGCAATGTTTGTGATGTCGTATTTCATTAGTTCAGTCTATTTCAATTGGAGCGGAAACCGGAAGGTCAAGCAGTTCCGGATTCTGGAATATCTTACGGACCAGTTTCATTGTCTTGGCAAAATAGTAGCCGTCGGCAATACGCTCGTCAATGGTGAGGCCCAGTTTAATTGTGTTGCGGAGTTCAAAAGTACCGTCTTCATTGAAAAACGGCTGCTTTTTAACCTCTCCTATAGTCACAAAGAATGAGACGGTGCCGCAGTCAAACAGATGATGATAGTCAGCATTCATCTTTATGGAACCCAGGTTGGTAAGATAGGCGCTTGAGTATGTGGGGTCATCTTCGGCCAGGGACTTGGGATAGATGCCGTAGTACTCCATCTTCCTGAGGGTCCATGCCATGATGCGCCAGAAAAATCTGGGGAACTTTGAGAGCAGCTTAAGGATATCGTCCACGCCGACGCTCTTGTTCTCTCCCCTCACCTTTGTCACAAACTTTTGGACATAGGTATGGACCTGCTCTATGGGGGCTTCACCCTCCTCCCGGAGGACGAACTTTGCCATGGACTCCTCTCCGTCGTCGGAGAACTTGCGTTTGACGTTGAAGGCCACCTGGATGCTGTCACGCTCATAGAAATGGCCGCCGGCAATGAAGTAATTCATCTTGGGCCGCAGGTATATGGTCTTGGCCACAGCGGCGGCAATGAAATGAAACCAGGTATATTTGAATTCCGGATTCTGCGCATTCTTGGCGGCAAGGTACTTATCAACCTGAGTGAGGTCAAACACCTCTCCAAGAACTGCCTCATTTGCCGTTCTCTTGCCAAAGAGGTAAGGCATCATCACATGCACCGGGTCCAGTTCTCTCAGACGGTAGCCGTCCCACCGGTCCCCCCAGCGCTTTTTTCTTTTGGTCATAAAGGTTTATGGTTTAGTAACTTACAAAAATAAACATTTTTTAATGAAAATTTCCGATATGTGACGTAGTTTTTATATCTTCGTGTCATAACAATATACTGATATGAATCACACTCCCAAATCTTTGTGCATAACGGCTCTCATGCTTGCTCTGTGGGCTGTGCCGTTTTCTTGCACGCCACAGCAGCCTGCCCAGAACCAGTCAACGGACCAGCCTGAAGATCCGGGAACAGATCCAGGGGACGACCCTGGAGATGATCCGGGCACAGACCCCGGCACAGACCCCGGAACAGACCCGGAGACTCCTTCTTTTGTCATTACAAACATGTCCGGGAAGGAATTGGATATGTTCCTCCAGGAGCGCGGCCCTCTGGACGGAGCCATCATGGTAAAGACCAACCTGAAAAATGAGGAGTGGGAAGTAAGCGGCGGAGAGGACTGGTGCCGAGTAACAAGGGAGGGAACGCTTATCCGCTTGAACATAGACGCCTACGGAGAATCTCATGAGTATCTGTATCCGCGTACCTGTGAACTTCTTTTCAAAGCCAATGGCCTGGAGGACAGAACATTTGTCATCGCCCAAGAAAGCGACACAAGGATAGGGCCATACTCATATCAGTCAGAATTTACGCTCTCCCCCACCGGAGCACCGCTTGACATCTTCATCTACAGCAATTTCTACCGCTGGAAGGTAATTAACCATAACGACTGGTTTGACACCGAGCAGCCTAACCAGGTAACGCTCCGCGTCAAAGCGCATCCAAAGGCCGAAGGAGACAAGACCACTCGCTCCGGAAAGATTATTCTGATGAGCGCCGCGTGGAAAGAGGAGGATATCGAAACCTTCTATTACAACCGCGTAAGTTACTTGTACTTCAGGGACGGAACTCCTGATATGTCAGGAGAAGATTATGAATATGGAGACCATAAAGATTGGGACTAAATGCTTATGAGACAGTTTATTTACGCAGGAATGATCCTGCTTGCAGCAAGTGCCTGCACCCGTGAGACCTTTAGCCCCGAAGCTACAGACTCCCATGAGATATGTGCCAGCATCGTTTCCGGTGACAATGCCACCAAAGCCATCCTCCTGGACAATCCGGGCGTCAGGATGGAATCCTTCTGGACCGGCGGAGACCAGATAGGAATAGCCGGGCAGGACGGCAATCCCGTAAGTTTCTCGGTGGCCTCATCTGATATCAGCGGAGACGGTAAAACGGCCGTGTTCCGCTCTGAATCCACTGTCCCATCAGGAACTCTGACATCCTTCAGCCCGTTCCAGGCCGATGCTGCCATAAGCGGAGGGAACGTCCATATGACACTACCCGCCAAACAGCATTACACCATGGGGAACGGAGTGTCCCAGCCGGACCCTCAGGCAAATCTGATGGTAGGGACCGGAAGCGCCAGCGGCGGCCTTGCCTTCCGCAACACCCTGGCAATACTTAAAATTGGCCAGCGTTTTGATGCCGAAACCACCATCAAACAGGTCATATTCAAAGACTTGTCTGGAGCAGCCGTAGCCGGAAGTGTAAGCATCTCCCCGGGCAATTCTCCTGTTGCAAGCGTAAGCGGTAGTGAACTTTCCATCACTTTGGACTGCGGTGAGGACGGCGTAAAACTGCCTGCCGGAGAACCTGGCCGTTTCTACATAATGGTACCGGCCCGCACATACTCAAAAGGCGTTGAAATCACCTTTGTAACGGCAAGTGGAGAGCGCGTCACCCACACTACCGGCAGCAGCAAGGGCACCACCTTTGAGCGCGGTGTGATTTACCCGGTAGGAGATGTTCCAACCAGGGAGTATATTGCCTCAAACATAGCTGTCCTGAATGAAAATGCCGTTGTTATGACGGCCGACATCATGCGTCAGGTAACCATTCTTTCCTGCGTAAAAGGCCCCGTCTTCTGTGACGACGGCTCCGTGGCAGAGTTTGGAGGCACCTCCATAGAACTCCCTTATATGGACATCTATGTCCCTATTGACATGGGCTTCCGTGAAGGACAATTCCTGATTTTTGACGCCACGGACGACTTCCCTTCAGGCGGCGTGCTCGTGGTCAAGGAAATCTTAGCGCCTTTTGGAGACGACAACCACGCCCTCCTGAAGGCCGAACCCACCGCCAATCCCTTTGCCGCCTACAAGAGCCTGGAATTCGGAGACGGAATGTATAATGAAGACGGCAGCTTCACAGAGGACGGCGGCCTGGACGTAGACCTTTCCGGCTATTTGAGTAAAATCGTTGACGCACAGGGGAATAACGTTCCCTTCTACCGCACCCCCGAAGGAAGGATCGTTTTCTCCGAAGACGAAATTGGCCTTCCTGACACAAAAGCATCCGTCTCCAGCACAACCCTCTCCACCCCTACCCTGGAGATTTCGCGCGGGACAGACAATGTCTCCGGAAAATTCAGCGCAGGCATCAGCGTGGGAATGAAAGCCGGCGTAAGCGTGATGGACGGGAAGCTAAACTGGATCAATTTCAACTTCAACCCTGTGCTCAACCTCTCGGCCGAATTCTTAATCAAGGCCGAAGGTGACATCGGCAAGGACGTGCACCTGCTCACCATGTACTTTGTCCCCGGCATTCCTATCTGCCCGGGCGTCTTCCTTACTCCTGAACTGTCTGTAGGGGCAGGCGTAGCCGTTGGCGGCAGCATTCAGTTCAAAACCACCATCAACTACAATATGGATCTGGGGAGATTCGGCTTCTCATACCTTAACGGCCAGGGGTTCTCTTTCCGCCATCTGGAGTCCGAGCCGGCGCCAAATAATATGCAACCGGAGCTGAGTTCGGAACTTTCAGGCAGTCTATGGGCCAGCGCGTCCCTTACGGTAACCCCCAGCATCTCCCTTTGCGGACTGCTGTCGGCGGGCCTCCAGACAGAGATAAAATTGAAATTCGGCCTGGAAGGTAATACCGCCAACGCTTACGGCGCCAAGCTTTACCTGCAGCCTGTTCTGGGATTTGCCCCCACTACGTCTTCACTTGGCGGCCTGTACACCAAGACCTGGGACGACCTTATCCCGGAAATCGAATTCGACCCCATCTGGGAACGCTATCTATGGCCGCAATTTGCCGGTACAGACACTTTTGGGTCCATCCATATGTGCGGCCCCACGCATCATCTAACCAGATGGAAATACCATGACGACGACGGTTATCATCTCATTCATCCCCTTTCCATAGGATACATACCAGATTACGCGGCCTATATTTACACGGTGAATATGTTCACGCATATAGACAAGTGCAAGTATCATCTGCAAATGGCTAAGGATCACCCCACACTGGATCCTTGGGATATTGAATTGATTTTATATACAGGAACCACTTCCGGCGGAGACTGGAGCCATATCGCTTACGCCGGCTGTGAATATAATAGAATTGGAGATTGGGTATGGAATATGCCGGTATCCATGGCTTCAACGCATCTTCTCAAGTCTATTCCTGCCGGATCCTATGAGGACGTGAATGAATATGGAGAAATACCCTTGTCTTTAGGCTATGACGGGAAAACGTATGGCATTGGAATCAATGCCAAAAACAGACGAACCGGCAAATGGCTGTGGGAACATTCCAGAGAGGGTAATGGTTTCCGCGTACTATGGGGACATCTTCCGTTAGGAGACATCTATACCACGGATTACATTACTAAGGAAGAGTATGAAGAGGACTGTGCCTATGTTCCAGTTCGCACCACCCCGGACTATGGCCCCAACGGTTACGAAGACTGGAATTGGAATTAATTTGCACACCGGCCTCAGCTTACGTTTTGCTTAAAATGCTGTAAATCAGCGTATTATAATATTTCCTCCCGGCGTTCGACCGGGAGGAAATATTATAATACGCTGGGAATCAATGAATTAGCAAAAACGGGCTATGTGCCCCATCTGGGAGTCAAATTGCTATTTCTATTTGGCATGTAACTAAATTTTAGTTACATTTGCGCATGGGGACTAAAGAAAAGCTTATAGAGAGAATTAAGGGTAGACCTGCAGACTTCACTTTTGATGAGGCCACAAGGCTATTGTGTTTGTTAGGATACACCAAATCCAACAAGGGCAGGACGTCAGGGTCCAGAGTAATGTTTATAAACAAGCAAAACCAAAAGATTTTACTCCATAAACCACATCCTGGTAACATTCTAAAAGGGTATGCCCTAGATTTAATCCTTATGAAACTATTTAAAGATCAGGAAATTTGATTATGAATACACTAAAATACAAAGGCTACGTAGGTTCGGTAGCATATAGTGAACCAGACAAAGTGTTTTTTGGAACACTTGAGGGTATAGATGATCTAGTTACCTATGAAGGAGAATCTGTTCAAGAACTCACGGCAGCATTCCATGAAGCCGTGGAAGATTACCTTGCATTTTGTCAGGATCATGGGGAAAAACCGCAGAAAAGTTACACTGGGACTTTCAATGTACGCATTGACCCGGAAACACACCGGGAAATCGCCTACCTTGCTACAGAAGCCGGTATTTCCATCAATGCCTTTGTTAAGCGCGTGCTTAATGACGCTGTTAGAAATCCGTGGACTGGTACCAATAATACCCAACCCGCCATGCTTATGGAGTCTAAAGGCCCCAGATACGGCACCTGGGATGAGTTCAAGCTAGCCGTTCCGCACAAGGACTCTGACTTTGCTGTGGATATGGCTAACAGAATGGGTTGGGAGATACAAAAGATCAAAGCCTCATAATCAATTGATTACAAGGCTTTAGAAGTGCACTCTTAGGGACTCGAACCCTAGACCCGCTGATTAAGAGTCAGCTGCTCTACCAGCTGAGCTAAGAGTGCTGGTATTTCTCTGTGACCCGTTCGGGGCTCGAACCCGAGACCCCAACATTAAAAGTGTTGTGCTCTACCAACTGAGCTAACGAGTCCTCCGTCCCAAATCGGGATTGCAAAGGTAGTTACTTTTTTTGATTCTGCAATACTTTTTTTAATTTTTTTAGAGATTCTTCGCTTCGCTCAGAATGACAGTGTGCTAAGCGCTAAATTTCTTTATGTGCTGCTCCTGTGACAGACGGCAAACAAGGAGCCTTCCGCCTGACTCTGTAACGATGTATCCGTCAAGACCTTCCACTACAACGGTCTTCTCTCCGGAGACGTGGACTATGCAGTTGGAGCAGTCAAACAGACGGACATCACCTCCCACTACAGAATTGCCATCCTCGTCGGCCTTTAGATGGGTCATTACTGAGCCCCAGCTGCCAAGGTCACTCCAGGCCAGATCCTCCGCTATGACGTAGATTCTGGGACTCTTTTCCATGACGGCATAGTCTATTGATATCTTTTCACAGGTGGGGAAAAGCCGGCGGAGCTGCTCCGGCTCATCTGCAGTGAACATATAAGCTGCCAGTTCATCCATAACTCCGGCAATCTGCGGAGCATAAGAACGCAACTCATTCACAATGGTATTTACGTTCCATACAAAAATGCCGGCGTTCCAGAAATAGTGTCCGTCTTCAAGATAGCCTATAGCAGTATCCAGGTCCGGCTTTTCCTTGAATTCAGACACCTTAACCAGCTGGCCCCTTAGAGCTTCTGCAGCGTGGATGTAGCCGTAACCTGTTTCCGGACGGGTGGGCGCTATACCTACAGTGACAATGGCGTCACGCTCCTTTGTGAACTCCAGGGCCTTTGCAATGGTATCTGCAAACTCCTGAGTGCGCAGCACAAGAGCATCGGCCGGGGTCACAACTATGTTGGCCTCCGGGTCCCTTAACTTGATTTTCCAGGACGCATAAGCTATGCACGGGGCCGTGTTGCGGCCCTGAGGCTCTGCCAGAATCTGGTCCAGAGGTATCTGCGGGAGCTGTTCATGCACAATGGAAACATACTTCTCTCCTGTAACCACCCAGAAATTCTCTGCCGCGCAAAGGGGCAGAAAACGCTCCACGGTAAGCTGTATAAGGCTCTTTCCAACGCCAAGCACGTCAATGAACTGCTTGGGCATATCCGGTGTTGACAGGGGCCACAGCCTGCTCCCTATGCCACCGGCCATAATAACCACATGTGTACTCATAGTTCTACAAATATACAAATAATTTTGTACCTTTGGACTATGATTCCACAGTCAATAGAAGATAGTTTTGAGTCCCCGCTTGGGGAAGTCAAAGCCGGCTTTCCGTCCCCAGCCGATGACTTCAGGGAAAAACTGGACCTGGTTAAGCTGCTGGTAAGGCACAACGCGTCCACCTTCTTTTTCCGTATAGACGGCGTCTCAATGGTAGACGCAAATATGGATGAGGGTGACATAATCATTGTAGACCGCGCCGTTGAGCCTTACAACGGCTGCAAGGCCGTGTGCTTCATAGACGGCGAGTATACGGTAAAGCGCGTGGAGATGGGCCCGGACGGCGCCCTCCTTGTACCATGCAATGAATCAAATCACAACTTCAAGCCAATCCCCGTGGGGCCGGACAACGACTTCCTTATCTGGGGCGTAGTGACCTGGGTTATCAAGAAAGCCTAGACAGAGGATGTACGCCCTTGCCGACTGCAACAACTTCTTCGCCTCCTGCGAGAGGGTTTTCCGTCCGGAACTTCAGAATCGGCCGGTAATTGTCCTTTCCAACAACGACGGCTGCGCCATAGCCCGGAGCAACGAGGCCAAAGCCCTTGGCATCAAGATGGGAGACCCCTTTTTCAAAATCAAGCCCATCATAGAGAGGAACAACGTAGCGGTTTTTTCTTCCAATTTTGCCCTCTACGGGGACATGTCGGCCCGCGTGCAGGAGGTGCTCAGAAGTTTTGCTCCCTCCGTTGAAGTCTATTCCATTGACGAGGCCTTCATGGATTTCACCGGCGTAGAGGCCGATTTTGACGCCCTGGCAAAAAAGATATCGGCCGATTGCCGCCGCCTTACCGCCATTCCAGTTTCCGTTGGGGTGGCTCCCACAAAGACCCTTGCAAAGATTGCCTCGAAGCTCTGCAAAAAGTACCCCAAGCTCCATGGAGGCTGCTATATGTACCGGCCGCAGGACATAGAGAAGGTGCTGAGGACATTCCCCGTGGAGGATGTCTGGGGTATCGGCCGGCGGTCGGCCAGGAAACTCTCCGACATGGGCATACGCACCGCCTGGGACTACACGCAACTGCCGGAAAGCACGGTGCGTTCCATCTTCATGCTTCCCGGTTTCCGTACCTGGAAGGAACTCCGCGGCATCCCCTGCATTGAATTTGAGGACATGATTGAGCCAAAGCAGAGCATCTGCATTTCACGCAGCTTTGCCCATGAGATATCGGCCCTTCAGGAATTCACTGATCAGATTGCCACATTTGCCGCGCGCGCAACGGAAAAACTCCGCGCCCAGGACACTCTGGCAACGGAGATGGCCGTCTTTGCCATGACAAACAGATTCAAAGAGTCCGCCCCTCAGACAAGCGGCGGACTTTACACTGTATTTCCTGACGGGACGGCCGATTACACCACCATTGCAAGCGCAGCGGTGCGCCTTGGCAGGACGCTGTTTCGCAGCGGCTTCGGCTATAAAAAGGCCGGCGTCGTATTCACAAAGATAATCCCCAGAAGCGGCTCTTCCACTTCTCTTTTTGCCGATACTGCCGCGCTGGAACGCGCCTCACGCCTTTCCAGCGCCGTAGACAGCATCCACAAAAACTTCGGCCACGGGGCTCTCCTTCTTGGCAATCAGGGCGACGGACAGTTCCACATGGCCCAGGAGCACCGCTCTCCCCACTACACAACCCTCTGGTCCGACCTTCCCACTGCCACAGTAAAATAGCGCTTATTGCCGATATTCCAGGATATCTCCCGGCTGGCAGTCAAGGGCCTTGCAAATGGCCTCCATGGTGGAGAGCCGCACGGCCTTGGCCTTGCCGGTCTTGAGGATGGAAAGGTTGGCGGGAGTTATGCCAATCTTTTCTGCCAGCTCGCCGGAGGACATTTTCCGGCGGGCCAGCATTACATCTATGTTAGTGATTATAGGCATTATTCTTCCGGTTTAGTTTGATCATCCACCTTGCCCTTAAGGTAAGAAGGAAGTTCCATTCCAGCCATCTTGAAGAGGTCCTCAAGCGGAGGTACGGACTGCATCATACCGGAAATGAAATTGGAGGTAGCGGTTTTGCCGTTTGCCGATGAACCTGTATCCCAAACGGTCACCTTGTCTATGTTGATTCCCTTCACAGCCTCTACCTGGGTCTTCACCAGTTCCGGCAGCTTGTCTGCAATCATCATAAGGACGGCCTTCTGGGCATCTCCCTCTGCAGCCTTCACAAGGTTCTGGAAACCGTCGGCCTGCTTTGTGAGAATCTCAAAGATACCGCGGGCCTGGGCGTCCATCTTGGCGTAGATGGCATCGGCCTCACCCTTTGCAAGGCGGCGGGCCTTCTCTGCCTCTGCTTCTGCCTCGATGATTTTCTTTTCCTTGTCAATCTCTGCAGCCACAACAATGTTGGCCTGCTGGGTTGCCTTCTCCCTTTCTGCACGGGCTATTTCAGCGTCACGCTCACTCTGGTATGCTTCTTCCAGAGCCTTTGCGGCCTGCACCTTTTCCGCTGCAACGGCAAGGCGGACAGCTTCTGCCGTCTTCTGACGACGGAGGGCGTCTGAATTTGCAATCTCAATCTTTGCATTGTTCTCACCCTTGACGGCGTCTGCGTCTGCTGCAGCAACGTTCACGCGGGTATCCTTGTCGGCCTGGGCCTTACCGGTTTCACCGTAACGGTTCTGCTCTGCCACGCTCTTCTTTGCGTCGTTGATAGCCTTTGCTGCGGCTTCCTTACCAAGAGCCTCAATGTAGCCAGACTCATCCCTGATATCAGTGACGTTTACGTTGATGAGCTTTAGGCCAATCTTACGGAGTTCTGCCTCAACGTTTGCGGAAACGCTTGCAAGGAATTTATCACGGTCTGCATTGATTTCCTCAATGTCCATGGTGGCGATGACAAGACGCAACTGGCCAAAGAGGATATCCGTAGCAATGCTCTGGATGCTGTCCGTGCTAAGGCCAAGAAGGCGCTCTGCAGCGTTTGTCATAACCTCTGTCTCTGTGCTGATACCCACGGTGAAGCGGCAGGGAACGTCTACGCGGATATTCTGCTTGGAAAGGGCGTTGGTGAGGTTGCACTCAATGGAGATAGGTTTGAGGTCCAGATATGCGTAATCCTGGAACACGGGCCAGATGAAGGCGGCGCCTCCGTGGATGCATTTGGCCGATGACATGCGGCCGGTCTTACCGTAAATGACAAGAATCTTGTCTGAGGGGCAGCGGCGATAGCGCCTGAGGATGGCGGCCAGGGTAACAAAGATAACGGCCACCAGGATGAGTGTTAAGGTAAGTGTGGGCATAATTTAAACGGTATAAGTATTAATGTCTTCTACAATTACGGTATTTGAGTCCATCACATCTATGACGCGGATGGGCGTGCCGGTTACAAGGGCCGATTCACCCTCTGTCACGGCGTCGTATTCCCTTATGGCTCCATTGATGGAAATCTGGACTTTACCCTTGCCTGAGCGGGCTGCGGGGATGGTGAGATAAACTGTACCTTCACGGCCGGCGGCGCTCTTTTCAAGGTTGATATTGCCGCTCTGCTGCATGGAGGACAGCCATTTGAACATATACATGACGGCCACAACCAGTGCTACACCAATAAGTATGGACACCAGAATGAGCAGCGGCCATGAACTTATGCTGTCCTGCAAAAGGATGGCGCTCCATCCAAAACCCAGGACAAAGTTCACGAAGTTACGGACCGTGTACAGGTTGGAGCCGCCCTCTATGTTTGAGAGGTCCGCTCCGTCCATGGATGTATCCACGTCCGTGTCAAAATCTGCGTCTGCATCTGCACCTATGAAGGTAAGGATGCTTTGGATGATGAAAACGAGGGTGGCGGTAAGAGTCACGCCCCAGAGAATTTTCATAACCAGGCTGAGCCCGGCCCACCATGAAGAGATCATTTTGCAAAAGAATTTGGTTTTCTTCTGCAAATATAATAATTATTTATTGATTTGCAATAAAAATTAATTAAAATCCAAACATTTCTTCCTGAGAGACCACCTGAACCGGGCCAAGTGTACGCAGGAAGTTCATGTCAAGGTCTTTTAGGTCTCCCGTAATGGCGTAGTAATAAGTGCGGTTACGAATCCATTCCTGGTGCGTAGCAAGAAGGTCAAACATGGTCAGGCTGCCCACTTTGTCGTAAATGAGTTTCTCACGCGGATATTCAAGGCCAAGGTCCTTAGTGCGCATGTAACTGTAAAGGACAGAAATGCCATGGATGCGGTTGGTACGTATCCTGTTGAGTATGGCCGACTTTGCAATTTCAAGATTCTCCGCCGATTCCGGGAGATTCTCTATGATGTCAGAGAATCCTTCCACGGCCTTGCGCAGCTTGTCGTTCTGGGAGGCAATGGTGGCGCGGAAATAATAGTCGTCGTTGGTGAATGAGGGACGCACAAGTTTTGCACCGGCACTGTACGCCAGGGCGCGGGACTCACGCATCTCCTGGAACACTATGGAGTTCATGCCGGAGCCGTAATACTCGTTGAACAGCTCAATGTTGGGGGCCTGCTCCACAATAAGGGTCTCTCCCCTGTTTGAATACTGCAGGTAATTGAACTGGCGGGAGTTATACTGGGTCACAAACACCTTGGGCTCCTTTGTGATGGCCTTCTTGGGGAAGTTGCGTTCTACGGGACGCAGGTCATCGGCCGGAAGCACTTCCAGCATCTGCCTCACTTCCTCCAGACTTGCAGGTCCGTAGTAAAGAATTTTGTGCTGGCAGTTCACAAGGTCACGGACAGAGGCGAGGAGTTCATCTGAGCTGATGCTGCGCAGCCTGTTGTTTGAGAGTACAGACTTTTTTACATAGTCTCCGCCAAATACCATGTAACGGCTAAGAGCTGCGTTGCATGCGCCCATACGCTTTTTATCATCCTCCCTTGCGCGTATAGTGTCATCCTTGAGGCTGCCCAGGGCTGACTCATCCCCCACTGCATTACGGGTAAGGTCAGTAAGCATATCCAGAACGCTGCCGGTATTCTCACCAAGGCCGTGAATTGTGAGGTTTGTCACGTTTTCCGTCACGTTCATGCTCCACTTTGAGGCAAGTGAATAGAGCTTTACAGAGATATCCGTGGCCGACATTGACGGTGTTCCCAGAAAGCGCAGGTACTCAAGGCCGAACTCCAGCTCCGGGCTTGTCTCAATGCCCCTTTCATACCAGAACGTAAGAGTTGCAACGTCATTCTTGACATTTTTCTTATAAAGTAGCGGCAAACCCTTGTACTCATCCACGGTCATATCCGTAGTAAAGTCTACAAACACAGGCTCAATGGGTTCCACCTCTGCGGCGGCTATTTTCTGGAAGAATGCGCTCTGCTTGTCACGGTTGGTTACTATAGGCGTAATCTTTGGCGCCTCAATGCGTTTTACTGAAGGGTCCGGGCCGGTATGCTTGTAAACAACGGCATAATTATCCTCCTTCAGATACTTTCTGGCCCACGCAGCCAGGTCCTCTTTGGTCATAGTCTCACTCCTGCGGGCCTTGTCTATAGTTTCCTGAATTGTCTTTCCGTCTACAAAGGAATTTAGCATAAGCCATGCACGCGAGCGGTTGGTCTCCATGGCCTGCATAATACTGAGCCTGTAATTGGCACATGCCGCATCCAGAAGTTCCTGGGAAAAATCACCTGCGGCAAGCCTTTCTACCTGCTCTTTCAGTATTGCTTCCACATCTTCCAGTGACTGCCCGTTCTTGGGAAAGCCCTGAATCAGGAACACACTTGCTCCAACATGGTCATAGGGCATGACCATTGCGTCCAGCACCCTCTGCTTTTGAATCACTTCCAGGTCTATAAGGCCGGCAAGGCCGTTCATAAGGACAGAAGAGGCCAGACGGCCATATTCCGCATCTTCAAAGCTCCTGCCCGGGGTGCGCCATCCCATAAGCACAAACTCAGACTCAAAACCAAGCACATCGCTATGGCGCTTATCCCCAAGGTCCTTCTCCTCCACGGGCTTCCTTGAAGGCAGCTCATTGTTGGGAGTCCAGTCCCCAAAGTACTTTTTGATAATCTTCACGGCCTGGTCCGGGTCAAAGTCTCCTGACATGCATATTGCCATGTTGTTGGGCACATAATAGGTGTCCTTCTGGTGTCGTATAGCCTTCAGGGAGGGATTCTTAAGGTGATCCTGCGTGCCGATAACAGTCTGCGTCCCGTACGGATGGCCGGGGAAAAGCATGGCGTTAAGGGCGTCTATGGCCTTTTCTGAATCATCCGCCATGGTAGTGTTCTTCTCCTCATACACCGCTTCCAGTTCAGTATGGAAACCACGGAATACGCAGTTGCGGAAACGGTCTGCCTGAATGCGGGCCCAGTTATCCAGCTGATTGGAAGGAATCTCCTCCACGTAGCATGTCACGTCCTCACTTGTGAACGCATTTGAGCCCTCACTGCCAATAAGTGACATAAGTTTGTCATACTCATTGGGAATGGCCAGCTTGGAAGCCTCATAGCTAACCTGGTCTATACGGGAGTACAGCTTCGCCCTCTCCTGAGGGTCCGTCAAGCCGCGGTAGACCTCAAACAGGCTGTCTATCTGAGAAAGCATGGGCGCCTCCGCCTCATAATCCTGAGTGCCAAAGAGCCTTGTTCCCTTGAACATCATGTGCTCAAGGTAATGGGCCAGTCCGGTATTGTCCTCCGGGTCATCCTGACCGCCTACCTTGACGGCTATATATGTCTGTATCCTGGGTTCATCCTTGTTGACAGTCATATATACCTTAAGACCGTTTCCAAGGGTGTAAACTTTGCTGTTCATGGGGTCATTGCCGGCTGTTTCATAGCTGGAACAAGAAAGGACGGCAAGTGAAGCTGTAATAAGGATAAAAAGTCTCCTCATAGCCAATACAAATGGTTCAAACGCACAAAATTAATTAAAAAAGTCTTATCTTTGCGCGTTATATTATTAAAGATGAAGAATTTTGTTGAAGAATTAAAGTGGCGCGGCATGATCCAGGACATCATGCCCGGCACGGAAGAGAAACTGATGGAAGGCCCCCAGGCGGCTTACGTAGGCATTGACCCTACCGCAGATTCACTGCACATAGGCCATTTGGTGAGCGTAATGATACTCAAGCATTTCCAAAACTGCGGCCACAAACCCTTCGCCCTGGTTGGCGGTGCCACCGGCATGATTGGAGACCCCTCCATGAAATCGGCAGAGAGAAACCTTCTGGACGAGGAAACCCTCCGCCACAACGTGGAAGGCCTCAAAGCACAGCTGTCCCGTTTCCTGGATTTTGAGTCAGACGCTCCCAACAGGGCAGAACTGGTGAACAACTATGACTGGATGAAGGATTACAGCTTCATCAATTTCATCAGGGATATCGGCAAACATATAACCGTCAACTATATGATGGCAAAGGATTCTGTGAAAAAGCGCCTCCAGAGGGATTCCTCAGAGGGTATGTCCTTCACGGAATTCAGCTACCAGCTCATGCAGGGCTATGACTTCTACTGGCTCTGGAAAAACCGCGGCTGTGTCCTCCAGCTTGGAGGAAGTGACCAGTGGGGCAACATCACCACAGGCACTGAACTCATCCGCCGCATTGACGGAGGCACCGCCTTCGCCCTCACCTGCCCCCTCATCAGAAAGGCCGATGGCACCAAGTTCGGCAAAACTGAAAAGGGCAACATCTGGCTGGACCCGGAGCGCACCTCACCCTATGAGTTCTACCAGTTCTGGCTCAATGTGGCCGATGACGACGCAGAGCGTTACATAAAGATTTTCACCATGCTGGACCGCAGCACCATTGATAGCCTCATAGCAGAGCACCGTGAAGACCCCGGCCAGCGCAAGCTCCAGAAGGTCCTTGCACGGGAGGTTACGCTCATGTGCCATGGCCAGGAGGCTTACGACAACGCCGTAGCTGCATCCCAGATGCTCTTTGGCGGCAATGGTGAAGCGCTCAGGAAACTGGACGAGAGAACATTCCTGGCAGTCTTTGGGGATGTCCCTTCATTTGACATTGCAAAGGAAGACCTTCCCTGCAACATTCTTGACCTGCTGGCCGTCAAAACCGCCATTCTGCCCTCCAAGGGCGAGGCCCGCAAAATGGTTCAGGGTAACGGCATAGCAATCAATAAGGACAAGGTGACGGACATTGCCGCCAACGTAACTGAGGCAGACATAGTGAACGGTCACTACATCCTTGCCCAGAAGGGAAAGAAGAATTACTTTATCATTAATGTGAAATAAGATTCTTCGCTGCGCTCAGAATGACAAATATGTCTGTCATCCTGAGGAGCAAAGCGACGAAGGATCTTCATTCGGTTATGGAAAAACAAGCAAGTACAAGGCAGCTTAAAGTTGCCAGGGAAATACAGAAGGATCTTGCAGAGCTTATCCGCGCAAAGGGCATGGCCGCTTTCGGCGGAGCCATGGTCACGGTGAGCGAGGTAAGGGTGAGCCCGGACCTGAGCGTGGCCAAAGTCTTTGTAAGCATCTTCCCCTCAGAGAAACAGGGACCGGTCATGCAGATACTGCAGGAGAACAACAAAGCTCTCCGCGGAGAACTTGGCCACATGGTGGCTAAACAGTTCCGCATTGTACCGGAACTTATCTTCATCCTGGACACCACCCTGGACTATGTGGAGCATATAGACCAGTTATTGAAAAAGTGAAACTGCCGCTCATATTTGCCATACGCTACCTCTTTGCCCGCAAGACACACAATGTAATCAACATGATATCGGGCATTGGGCTGGCCGGCATGGCGGTAGGGACGGCGGCGCTGGTGGTTATCCTGTCCGTTTTCAACGGCTTCAACAGCCTTGTAAGTTCTTCACTTGAGACTTCAGACCCGGATCTGGTTGTAAAACCGGTATCCGGGAAATTCTTTACCCCGGACAGTACATTATTCGGCCCGGTGCTGGAAGACGCGCGCGTACTGAAGCTTTCCAGCATACTGGAGGAACAGGTATTCCTATCATACGACGGCAAGCAGAGCCTTGCACGCGTAAAGGGCATAGATGAGGCCTCCCAGGAGGAATCCCCCCTGAAAAGCCGCCTTGTGGACGGAGCATGGGTTTTCCACAGCGGAGACCGCCCCATGGCGGTTGCAGGAGCGCTTCTTGCCAAAAACATGGGCATGAATCCCCGCTTTGTCGCCCCAGTGGAGATCTACTATCCTTCAAGGAAAGAAAACATTTCCCTCTCTAACCCGGCAGCATCTCTCCGCAGAATCAAGGTCCAGACCGCCGGAACCATCTCCGTCAACTCAGACCTTGACGCCAAGCTGATGCTTATACCAATAGAGTGCATGAGGGAGCTTCTGGAACTGCCGTCGGAGGTATCCTCTCTGGAGATTTGGACAGCACCCGGCACGGCCGATGACGTACGGAGGGACATATCGGCCAGCATCGGCCCAGCTTTCAAGGTCCTTGACCGCGTTGGCCAGGAAGAGTCCCTTTTCAGGATGATGAAGTATGAGAAACTGGCCATATTCATGATACTTATCTTTGTGGTCATCATTATAGCCTTCAACATCTACAGTTCACTCAAGATGCTTATCATTGAGAAAGAGGGAGACATTGCCACCCTTCGCGCCATGGGAGCCTCGGACTCAATGGTTCGCAGAATATTCCTTCTGGAAGGCTGGCTGGTGTCTCTTATCGGCATGGCGGCAGGCCTTATGATTGGCATTGCCATAGTCCTTGTCCAGCAGAAGTTTGGAATTGTGGGCATGCCGGGCAACTTTGTGGTACAGTATTACCCCGTTGCGCTTAAGCTGTCAGACATTGTATGGACAGCTGCAGGCGTATCGGCAATAGGATACCTGATGGCCTTCATCCCGTCGGGAAAGATATAACATAGAAGCACGCTTATGAAAAAGCTGGTTTTAACTCTGGTATGTGTCTGCACTGCAATGCTTTGCATGGCAGGTGAGCCGCCCGTCCCCCACTCCGTTCGTATAGGCTGGGGAGACATGCTTTTTGAGACTCTGGCATTCCACGCCAGCTCAAAAGACAGTTATGACCCATCCGTCCTGCCGGGAGATTTCACGTCCAAGGGCAGGTACGGCTACGGATACACCGGGCACATATTTGCGGACTATATGTACTCCCTTACCCCTGTAGTCAGTGTTGGTGCACAAGCAGACTTTGAGGGAATCTTTTGGAAGGAAGCCCTTAGGGACGCATCCGGAGCCGTTACAGGAAACGTTACACAGGTCAACAACTACAACCTGTGCATACTCCCCACCGTCCGGTTCACCTACTTCCGTTCAGAGTGGGTGGATATCTATTCCGGCCTTTCGGTAGGGCTTCTCATGGCCTTTGACAATCTTAGGCAGTTTGAACTTGCCCCTGCTTTCAACCTTAACCTGGTTGGTGTCAGAGTAGGAAAAGGGCATTGGGGCGGAACTGCGGAGCTTGGCATGCTGAATGCGCTCAAAGGCTCAAATGACATTTATATGTTTGGCTCAAGGCTCCTTAGCGTGGGCGCTTATTACACCTGGTAGCATGAAAAAGTACATCACAATATTGCTGTCCATGGGCCTTGTATTGGCCTGCCAGCACCCGGAAGTGCAGTACGCAGATTTTGACACTTTCAAAGTCATCTCCACAAAGTGCACGGACGCTTTCATGGCCGACGGCAGCCTGAATCCTGACGTCCTTGTCCTTGAAGATGAAGAGGATGAGACCAAGATTGCCAAAACCTCCGGCGTGGAGATTGTCAGGAGCATGATTGGCACCATGAACTGCAACAAGCTTGTCCACATAGCCGGCACCTACCGCGGGCATGACGTGGACGGCTCCCCCATTACTCTCTCCGGCAAGCTTATCCTGCCAAAGAACGGTCCAGTAAAGAATATGGTTCTTGTTAGCCATTTCACCATAGGTTCAAACGGGGAATGTCCCTCTGAGGCATTCCCGCTTGAGGGCATATTAGCCACTAAGGGCTATGCGGTAGTGATTGCAGACTATATAGGCTTTGGCGTCACAAGAGACCGAATCCATCCCTATATGCACGTTGAAAGCACTTCAAGAGCTGTGGTGGACATGGGACTTGCTGTCAAGCCCTACCTTGAACATATAGGCCGAAAACCGGAGAGTGACAAAGTGATTCTTTTTGGCTACTCCCAGGGAGGCTCCACCACCCTTGGCGTAATGAAGATGATACAGAATGAGTGTGCCGATGTCCTGCCTCTTGAAAAGGTATACGCCGGCGCCGGGCCCTATGACCTTGCTGCAACCTATGACGTTGCCGTGGAAGAAGACCAAACCGGTATCCCATGCGCTATTCCCATGATTATACAGGGGGTAAACTACGGCCATAACATGGGCCTGGAGATGAAGGATTTCTTCAAGTCTCCCCTGCTTGAAAACTATCAGGAGTGGATTAACTCCAAGGACTATACAGTCCATCAAATCAACAAGCTGATAGGTGCAAAGAGCCTCCGTGACATCATGACCGATGAGGCCAGGGACAAACGCAACCCCAAAACGGCAACCCTGTACAAGTCCCTTATGATTAACTCAGTTCTGGACTTCTCCCCTTCCGTACCGCTTCACATGTTCCACAGCCGTGAAGACAAAACCGTACCATTTGTCAATTCCCAAAAGGCAGAAAAATACTTCAAGGGCCAGAATGTCACCTACGATTTTGGAGATTATGGCGCCCATGCCTCCGGTTTTGTCCGCTTCCTGTTTTACGTAGTAAATACACTGTAAATGAGACACCTACATTATATATTACTGGGATTGCTGATATGCGCTTGCACTGCAGAGCGCATGCCCAAAACCTCCTTTTACATAACAGTGAGCAATGTCCTTTCCACAAAGGCCAAGGTAGTGATAGAGCCGTCCAGCCCTGACGCATATTACTGCTACGGCTTCCTTAACAACGCAGACCTTGCCGACTATTATGCCAAGTCGGATTTGGACAATGCTCTTTTCCAAATTGATTTCTCCAAGGAAAGGTGGACACTTATATGCCAGGATGAAGGCCGTACAGTCCCTTATGCAGATCTCTTCTGCTACAGGGGACGCCATGAGATTGACTATACCTACCTTACCCCGGACACTGACCACAGGATCATTGTCTTCCAGATAAATCCTGATACACAGGAACTTATTGGCAACCCAGTTTCCAAGGTTTTCCACACAAAACCGCTGGTAATGTCTGACATTACTTTCACCATTGGATTTGATGCAGACCTTGTTACCATAAAGCCCTCAAACCGCGACGGATACTGCTGGGCTTATCAGCTCACTAAGGACATCCTTGAAAATTATGGTGACACAGAGGCTTTCTACCGTAACCTTGTTTTCATGTGGGAAGACTATGGTTTTATTGAGTACAATAAAGTGAGAGGTCCCGTCAGTTGGAAATTCTCTGAACAGGACCCCTCAATGATAGAAGGAGGAAAGTATTCCCTGGCAATAAGCGGCTATGATTCAGATGAAATCAACACAGATGTGACCACAATTGATTTCATCTACCATAAGAATGAACCCTGTGTGCAAGTAGTAGACTAAATCAGTCCTCCGGAGCAAACATGGGATCCCATGCCGGCAGAAGGATAGGTTTTGCAGACATCAATGAAAGTATGTCCTGAGGGACGTACTTTTTTTCTACCACAAGGCGGAACATGTAGTTGTCAAACCACTGGTCCGTCATGATGATGTTACCCTTGTAGCCGCTGCTTGCGCCCCAACTGTTTTCCACCATCCACTTTACCGGTTTATCTTCCTTTATATCCACCGCTATAAGAGTCATGGCGTGGGTGGAGCCGCTGGCGTGAGTCAGGATGCGGTCCTTCTTGTCCATCCCGTACTGAACGCCAAGAAGTGACTGATAGTCAAAGTTTTCAAGGTCTGCAACGCCTTTGCTGCGGTCCAGGAACTTGCCTACGTCACAGGAGAAATACAGAGCCGTATTGTCCTTGATTGAGGCAATGGCCATCTCCTTGATACGGTCCATGGGAAGGTTTACGTATACCCAGTTCTGGCCGTCGTATACATGGCGGTCATAGTCAATCTCATACACCTTGCCATATTCAAGGGTAGGATTGTTCATCACCATCACGTAGTTGTTCTCCAGGTCTTCTCCCAGGAACTCCTTGTAAAAGCCCTGCGGAGTGTAAGTCTTGCCGTCTTCCCTCCAGGTAAACTCCGTAGGAGGCACGCCAAGGCAGAGGGCCAGGACGCGGTATACATCCTTAAGGACAGACATCTTGACAGCCTGGGTATCGGCCGGTTTTGCAGCCCTCAGTTTAAGGCCGCCCTCCCTGAGAATAAGGGAAAGCTGCTGCCTCATGGCCGATGTATTGTTGGCCGAATAAGTTTCCGGCATTACCTCTGACGGCACCACGCCGTACTTCATGATAAGGTTGGAAACGCCGGTGAACTGCCCGCCGTCCCCTATGGGATGGGCAAACAGCCAGTCCACCTTGCGGTCATCCATGGGAAGCTTGCGGGTATCAATCACGCCCTGCAGGAAAAGATTTGCCTTTTCCAGCTGGTCATAGAAGAAAACGTAGCTCTGGGAGAAAGTGAAAGCGTCCAGCTTGTGCTTTGCAATCATCTTGGCCCTGAGTACATTAAGGCCAGTGAAAAGCCAGCATCTGCCGGATGACTTCTGGTCTGTGCGTCCAACCGTCTTCACTTCATTTGAAAAATGAGTGTCCGGCATGGCCAACTTCTCTGAAGACGCCGCCAGAACGGTCATGGAAGTGGCGCCAAGGGCATTGCGCACAGCCTTGTCCTGAGAATTACCCTGATATGAGGCACCAAGGTCTTGTAACATTTGGGCCGATATGCCTCCGGCCTTGTTCTGAGCAGCCGCTCCAACAGTAAGGAGCATGAGCGCTAAAGCTAAGGTCTTTTTCATTATTTAATCACTCCAAGTTCTTTACCTACTTTGATGAATGCCTCAACGGCCTTGTCCAGATGTTCCCTGTTGTGGGCGGCGCTTAACTGAACACGGATTCTGGCCTGTCCCTTGGGAACTACGGGGTAATAGAATCCAGTCACAAAAATACCTTCCTGGGCCATTTTTGCAGCAAACTTCTGGGATAGAGGTGCGTCATAAAGCATCACGGCGCAGATTGCGCTCTGGGTGGGCTTTATGTCAAAGCCGGCAGCAAGCATCTTTTCACGGAAGTAAACCACATTCTCCATCAGTTTGTCATGAAGGGCATTGCTTTCCTTGAGAATCTTGAAAGTCTCAATTCCGGCGCCGGCAATCATGGGCGGGATGGAGTTTGAGAAAAGGTACGGGCGGCTGCGCTGGCGCAGCATGCTTATAATCTCCTTACGGCCGGTTGTAAAACCGCCAACGGCGCCGCCAAAAGCCTTGCCAAGGGTTCCGGTGAAGATATCTATCCTGCCATAGCAATTGAACTGCTCTGCTACGCCGTGACCGGTAGGGCCCACAACGCCGGCGCTGTGGCTTTCATCCACCATCACAAGGGCGTCATATTTTTCTGCAAGGTCACAGATTTTATCCATGGGAGCCACATTGCCGTCCATGGAGAACACGCCGTCAGTGACAATGATACGATGGCGGCAGCTCTGGGCCTCCTTGAGTTTTTCTTCCAAGTCTGCCATATCGGCATTGGCGTAACGGAAACGCTGAGCCTTGCAAAGGCGCACGCCGTCAATGATGGAAGCATGGTTGAGGGAGTCTGAAATAATTGCGTCCTCCGGGCCGAAGAGAGGCTCAAACACGCCGCCGTTGGCGTCAAAGCACGCTGCATAAAGGATAGTATCCTCTGTATGGAAGTACTCACTCACAGCCTGCTCCAGCTGCTTGTGGATATCCTGTGTGCCGCAGATGAAGCGCACGGAAGACATGCCGTATCCGCGGGCGTCAATGGCATCCTTTGCTGCCTTTGCCAGGCGGGGGCTGTCTGCCAGGCCAAGATAGTTGTTGGCGCAGAAGTTAAGCGCCTTGCTGCCGTCTTCCAGAGTGATTTCTGCACTCTGGGGGCTGGCTATATTCCTTTCATTTTTGTAAAGACCTGCATCCTTGATGGCCTGAAGCTCATCCTGAAGATATTTCTGGAATTTCCCGTACATAATAGTGATAGTGTTTATGTTTTCAAATTTAACTCTTTTCGGTTGAAAATCCACCAAAAAGTAATAAATTTGTATGAGATAAGTCCAATATATGAAAAATGTACTTGTAATAGGTTCCACGGGCCAGATCGGGTCGGAACTCACAATGAAAATTCGCAGGGAGGTAAGCGGTTCAACAGTAGTTGCCGGGTACATCCCCGGGGCAGAGCCAAAGGGAGTTCTTCTGGAAAGCGGCCCCGCAGAAATTGCCGATGTCCGTGACGCGGCCGGCCTTGCCGCCATTGTGGACAAGTACAAGATTGACACCATCTATAATCTGGCCGCCCTGCTCTCTGCCGTTGCAGAACGCAAGCCGCTGCTGGCCTGGGATATCCAGATGAACGGCCTTATCAACATCCTTGAAATTGCCCGTGAAAAGGGATGCGCCGTATTTACCCCGTCATCCATCGGCTCATTCGGCCCGGAGACACCGCATGTCGGCACTCCTCAGGATACAATCCAGCGTCCCCGTTCAATGTACGGCGTAACCAAGGTTGCAACGGAACTGCTGTCAGACTATTATTTCCATAAGTACGGCGTGGACACAAGGTCTGTCCGTTTCCCCGGCCTCATTTCCTACACAACCCTTCCTGGCGGAGGCACTACGGACTATGCCGTGGAGGTTTACTATTCGGCAGTTAAGGGAGAAGAATTCATCTGCCCCATAGCCTCCGGCACTTTCATGGACATGATGTACATGCCGGACGCCCTTCACGCCGCCATTCAGCTTATGGAGGCGGATCCTTCCCGCCTTAAGCACCGCAACTCCTTCAACATTGCATCCATGAGCTTTGAGCCGGAGCAGCTCTTTGCCAAAATCAGGGAATACATTCCGTCCCTTCGCGTACGCTATGAGGTAGACCCTGTGCGTCAGGCCATAGCAACCTCCTGGCCGGACAGCATGGACGACAGCTGTGCCCGCGCAGAATGGGACTGGGCGCCCACCTTCACGCTGGACGCCATGACAAGGGACATGATTGAAAATCTAAGAAAACGCCTTCTGAAATAGCGTGAATACTATCTGGATTGTTCTGCCCATCCTGACGGTCCTGATGTTCGACCTGGGCCTTACACTTAAACTAAAAGACTTTTATCAGGTTGTAACAAAGCCCAAGGCTTTCTTTGTAGCCCTTACCGGACAAATTGTTCTGCTGCCCCTCATCGCGCTGGGGCTTGGGCATGCCTTTGGCCTGGAGCCTGTGTTTTTCATCGGCCTTATGCTTATAGCCTGCTCCCCCGGAGGCAGTTCTTCAAACATTTTCTCCAGGCTGGCAGGCGGAGACGTAGCCCTTTCCGTCACACTTACCGCGGCAAGCAGCCTAATTACCCTAATTACCCTGCCGCTGCTTATGGGCTTTGTGACGGCATCGGAGGGTTCACAGGTGGGCATTACTCTGCCGGTAGGAAACCTTCTCAAGCAAAACCTCCTGCTTATGCTGCTGCCTGTAGTAATTGGCATCATCATCAATTACTGCTGGGAAAATGCGGCAAAAAGCATTGACAAAGTGCTGTCCAAAGCCGCCTTCCCGGCTCTTATGCTGCTTGTCACAATCTTTTTTGCACAGCACTACAAGACAATATTCGCCAACCTGGGGCGCCTTGGAATCTGCGTCACTGCGCTGATTCTCATTGCAATCTTCTGCGCCGCAATGCTGGCTCGTATTTTCAAAATTGACGGCGCACAAAAACGTACCGTCAATATTGAAGTTGGCATGCAAAATGCTGCCCAGGCTATTGCGCTTGCTACCAGCCCCTTTGTTTTCAACAATCCTCAGATGGCCATTCCAGCCATACTGTATTCCCTTATGATGAACGTGGTGCTGCTAATTTACGTTGCCGCGGTCAGGAAATAGGAACTCTTCCAGCGTATTTTTGTAAATGCTGCCGTAGTACTCACCGTTGTAGATGCAGGCGTGGGAGCCTGTGGTACGGTCTGCAACGTAAGAGTAAAGGTCATGGATGCTTACAGCCGGAGTGTACTAAAATGCAGAATAAGAACAGTCTTTTCATAAAAAGCATTTTGTAATTTAGCAATTGTGACGCACAAATGCAAAAACTATTAGCTGTTTTTAGCACCGCCTTCCCGCAGGCGCACCTATCGTCCCCATTTTTGGGACGGTAGGTGCACTTCGCGTATATGCATCAGTGGAGTATAAGTAATTGACGCACAGATGGTTGTGAATTATTTTCCCATTACCAGTAATGGGAAAACATTCTGCAAGTAACTGAGTCACAGACAGTTACGCTCCACCCAATCAAGAAAAGTAACGAGCCGTGACGCGGTTACAAGTGTTGCTGGTCAGGCGTCTTAGTGCGGCAGGTCCTGCCGCCAAACGTCGCAGGCCGGGCAGCGTTGTGTCGCAGGTCTGCGTTTTTGCCGACACCTGCGACGCCAATCAGGCTCTCACGGCAAATAGCGTTGCAGGTCCAGCTTTTTTTGCAGACCTGCGACATTCTATTGGATGACCTGCAACGTTCTTCATCTTTAGGCTGGCTACAATCTTTGCTTAAGAAAATGCAAAACAACCGGGTTTTTGCATTGAGCCATAAAACTTTTTGTACAATTTTGGCACAATTTTAAAGAAAAACCCCATCTGAAGTGCGTCAGACGGGGTTTTGAAGTGACTCCAACAGGACTCAAACCTGTAACCTTTTGATCCGTAGTCAAATGCTCTATTCAATTGAGCTATGGAGCCGTTTGGAGGGCGGGTTACGCCACTTCCTTATTTTTCAGCAGTGTAGACTTTCTCCCTGATGCGGGCCTTCTTACCGGTAAGGTCACGGAGGTAGAAGATACGTGCGCGACGCACTTTACCAAATTTGTTAACCTCAATGCTGTCAATGAACGGGCTCTGGTAAGGGAAGATTCTCTCTACGCCAACGCCGCTGGCAACTTTACGGACGGTGAAAGTCTTTGTGAAAGCATCCTGACCGCTGATCTGGATAACCACTCCGCGGAACTTCTGGAGTCTTTCCTTATCACCCTCCTTAATCCTGTAGGTCACGGTGATTGTATCACCGGCCTTGAATTCCGGGTAGGAAGCAGCTTTTTCATTCTGGAAAGCCTGCTCTGCAATTTTTATCAAATCCATAATTTCTAAATCACTTTATGCAACATTGCGGTTTGGCTCCTTACAAGAGGTTGCGTTGTTTTGGGACTGCAAAGGTACAAACTTTTAGCAAAGAACCAAAACTTTTTTCAAGATTTTTTAGAAAATATTTTTCACTTTATCAAAGGTATTCTTGTCTTCCCTTGTAAGATCCGGTTTGAAGCTGGAACTGTCCTTCATTTTTTCAAGCGTTGCGCGCTCCTCCCTGGACAGTTTGTGGGGCACCCAGACCTGGAATTTCACGTACAGGTCTCCTGTTCCATGGCCGTATCCCTGTACACTTGGAAGGCCCTTTCCTCGCAGTTTAACAACAGTGCCAGACTGCGTACCCGGCTCTACCTTTACCTTATAACTACCGTCCAGACAAGGGACTGAAACCTCACAGCCCAGCATTGCATCCATGACGGAAATAATCCTTGTGTGGAACAGATTGTTTCCATCCCTCTGCAGCTGAGGGTGCTGTACCTCGTTGATAACTACCAGGAGGTCTCCGTTAACGCCCCCGCGCGGAGCGGCATGGCCTTCACCGCGAATTGTGATCTGCATTCCGTCCTCTACGCCAGCCGGAATATGAACCTTTACAAGTTCACGCTTGCGCTCAAGGCCGGTACCATTGCAGCGTTTGCATGGATTGGTAATTATCTTTCCTTCACCCTGACACTGGGGGCATGTACCAATAGTGTAGCCTATTCCGCCAAAAAGACCCCTTGTCTGCTGGCGGACACGGCCCTGACCGCCGCAGGTAGGACAGGTTTTTATATCCGATGCATTCTTTGCTCCGCGACCACCGCAATCCGGGCAGGGACGGGCACGCTCCAGGGATATCTCCTTGTCACAGCCATTAGCTATCTCTTCAAGAGTGAGTTTTACGGATGTGCGGATATCACGTCCCCTGAGTACACGGGGACCGGTCTCCTGCTGGCCTCCAAAACCGCCGAAGCCACCAAAGTCAAAGCCAAAGCCGCCGCCAAAAATGTTGCGCAGGAAATCATTGATATCCATGCCGCCAAAGTCAAAGCCGCCGGCTCCGCCACCCATCTGCTCTGCCGCAAAGCCAAACTGGTCATACTTTGCCCTCTTGTCCGGATCACTCAGGATTGAATAGGCCTCTGCCGCCTCCTTGAAGTTGTCTTCTGCAGTCTTCTTTTCTGCGTCCGTACCGTTCACCCAGCGGTCCGGATGCCACTTGAGCGCCAGCTTGCGGTAGGCGCTCTTAATCTCATCTGCTGAGGCTTTCTTGTCTACCCCCAGGACCTCGTAGTAATCTCTTTTGTTTGCCATAATTTATGCTCCCACTACTACTTTAGCATAGCGGAGAACCTTTCCGCCCAAGGTGTATCCGGTTTGGACAACGTCTATGACCTTACCCTTATGGGCATCGTCAGGAGCGGGGAATGTTGTCACGGCCTCATGGAGCTCCGTGTCAAAATCCTCTCCCTGTGCCTCTATCTTTTCAAGCCCTTTGCCCTTGAGATAGGACATAAGCTTGCCGAATATCATCTTTGTGCCTTCCTTTGCCGCCTCACTGTCAGTGCTCTTCTCCAGACTTGCGAGTGCAATCTCACAGTCATCCAGGATAGTAAGCAGGCCTTTGATTGTATCCTCTGCCGCAGATTCCCTGAGCGCAATCTTTTCCTCTGCCGTTCTACGGCGGAATGTATCAAATTCCGCCATAAGCCTGATATAATCTGCCTTAGTATCTGAAGCCTGCTTCTGGGCTTCCTCTGCTGCGTTCTTTGCCTCTTCCAGTTCTTCTTTAAGGCCTTCTATCCTGGCCTCAAGTGCGGCTGTATTGTTCTTTTTTTCTGCCATGATAAGTATGATTGTGCCCACACACCTATCAAATTTTCTGCCAGCAGCACCAATTATGACAATATGTCAGTTATGACATAAAAGGGGTATGGAAATACGGAATGCCATTGTCACTGAACAGCCTTGCGGCTGTGGACATGGGGAGGAAGAAGCCATCCTCCCCTGCCTGCAGCCAGATGTCAAACGCAGCGACTGCCGGGATGCTACCGCAAAACCAGATGCCGCTTATGCATACACATGAAACACTCCTTATCCTTGCTTCTATAAAGGAGTATATCATCTGAAGCCCGCGGACATAATAATCCGGGAGATTCTTTTCACTCAGGCTCTCCGGGAGGCCGTCAATCTGGATAGTCTTTCCGTCACAGATAATATGAATGTGGTGTTCCATAACTTTTTTTGTTGCAAGTTACGGCCCGCATCCAGGTTTTTCCAAATTTTGGCAAGGCTTGCCAGAATTTGGAAATGTCAGAAAAAAAATTATCCGGCCACCTCTCTGAGGAAACCGGATAAACTAACCTTAGGCGCAAATGCTTATTTCTTGCGGCTCTTGTATCTCTGATAGAACATATCCACACGACCGGCGGTATCCACAAGCTTCACCTTACCAGTATAGAACGGGTGTGAAGTGTTGGAAATTTCCAGCTTCACCAGCGGGTACTCAACGCCTTCCACGGTAATGGTTTCCTTGGAGGGAGCGCAACTACGGGTGACGAAGACAGTGTCGTTTGACATATCCTTGAAAGCTACAAGACGGTAGGTTTCGGGATGAATTCCTTTCTTCATTTTTACGTAAAATATAATTGTTAACAATTTTGGGCTGCAAAGATAACAATAATATTTGTATTTGCAAAAAGATTCTTCGCTTTGCTCAGAATGACAATGTCATCCTGAGGAGCCGCAGGTGACGAAGGATCTATTATTTCATCCTGTACGGCTGGTCATCGTACAGCAGGTATCTCTTTGCCTTGCGAATCCACTTTTGCTCTTCCAGCTTCACATGTTCCTGGATAACGTCAAAGGGAATATTTTCCTTAAGATACTCCTCCAGCACAGGATCGGCCAACTTAGTCCAGAAAGCCGGTTCAAATTCAAAGGCCGAATAATGCTCACGGAACCAGCGCATAAGGTGCAGGGTGTGAAGCAGGCAGTGGTAGGGTTCCCCGGGGATGAGCATAATCTGGAAACCGAAGCAACGTTCCCCCTTGTATCGGCCGGCAGCAGGGGTGAACGAACAGGGCCTGAGAAGCGCACCAGGCGCCTGCGGCAACTCCTCCGGCCTAAGAGGCTTGATAAAGGGCGCACCTATATATTCATAGGGACGGGCAGTGCCGATTCCCGGCGTTATAGTGGTATTATTCCACAGTCCCCCGCCGCTGTACAGGTATGAACTGAAAAGCCCGGGGATGTCCGACGCCGGGGCAATGGTCCAGGGCATCAACTGCCTGTTTGCGTCCGTTGCCATTGCCGATATGACATGTACGGGAAACTTTGCCCCAATCTCTGACGCATAAAGGTTCACCACCTCTCCCAGCGTTAGTCCGTGCCGATGTGCAAGCTTTGGGACATACATCTCCCCCGCCACAGCCGGGATGGTTCCCTCTACCACCCTGCCGGATGGATTGATGTGATCTACTATGTACAGGGAAGGAGCGTCATCGCCCAGCAACTTAAGCATTTCCATAAGCTGCATCACGTCCTTGGTATAATTGAAATACCTTACGCCAACGTCCTGGATTTCAACAACTACTGCATCCAGGCCTGCAAGCTGGTCCGCCTCAAAGACTATGTGGTTGGTATCCGGAGTGAGTTCCGCATCCCTGGGATTGAACACCAGAGCCAGGTTTCCCCTGCTCTGGAAAAGTTCCCACATCCATCGGCCCTTTCCTGTATCCCAGCAGTTCTGGGTACAGAAACACCCAACCTTGCCATAAAGCAAAGCCTTGTCCAACTGGTCCTCCAGCGGCGTTGTCCTGAATGAAAACATAGATTCTTCGCTTCGCTCAGAATGACACGACAAAAGCGGTGGCAGTATGTGTTACAAAACCCATGGCCACCCTCGGCCTTGTAAGAGGGAGGGGCCCATTTATGGGAGGGGTCGGCAAAGCCGACGGTTTTGTAACATATACTGCCATAGCGTTATCCAATTATTTTATTTGCTACTGCAATAACCTCGTTGCCAAGGGCTTCGGCCGCCTCCATTGTGGAAGCCTCTGAGTAGATACGGATGATGGGTTCAGTATTGGACTTGCGAAGGTGAACCCAGGTCTTGTTGGCCTCAAAGTTAATCTTTACGCCGTCAATGTCATTGATATTCTCATTGGCGTAGATCTTCTTGAGTTCCGTCAGGATCTTCTCAATGAGGGCGGAATCTGAGAGTTGAATCTTGTTCTTAGCAATGAAGTACTGCGGGTAAGTCTTCTTTAACTCACTCACCTTCATCTTCTTATGAGCCAGGTTGCTCAGGAAAAGAGCCACACCCACCATGGCGTCACGGCCAGCGTGGATAGCGGGATAAATGACGCCTCCGTTTCCTTCTCCGCCAATCAGGGCTCCCACCTTGTGCATGAGGGTGGTCACATTGACCTCACCAACGGCCGATGCATAGTAAGTGCCGCCATGTTTTTCTGTGATGTCCCTCAAGGCACGGGTGCTGGAAAGATTGCTTACCGTTGCAATGGGTTTGCCCTCTTTCTGGGCCAGTTCACACAGATAATCGGCCACGGAGACAAGCGTATATTCCTCCACAAAGGCTTCTCCGTTTTCCATAATAAAGGCCAGACGGTCCACATCCGGGTCTACTGACACGCCCAGATCGGCCTTTTCCTTTACCACTGTCTCTGACAGTTCTACAAGATTTGCCGGAAGGGGCTCCGGATTATGGGCAAAGTCTCCGGTGGGGTTGCAGTTGAGTTCTATACACTTGACACCCAGGCGTTTAAGCAGGCGGGGCATAATTATACCGCCCACGCTGTTTACTGCATCTACCACAACGGTGAAGCCTGCAGCCTTAATGGCATCTACGTCCACGGCGGGCAGCGCAAGGACAGCGTCCAGATGCTTGTCTGTGAAATCCTCTTCCTCTATCTGACCAAGTTCATCCACCTGGGCAAAGTTGAACTCCTCACTTGCAGCAAGGTCCAGAACCGCCTGGCCTTCCACTGCCGTCAGGAATTCTCCCTTGTCGTTGAGAAGTTTGAGAGCGTTCCACTGTTTGGGGTTATGGCTTGCCGTGAGGATTATGCCGCCGTCGGCATTGGCAAATAGGACAGCCATTTCCGTTGTGGGGGTGGAGGCAAAGCCGCACTTTACCACATCTATTCCGCAGCCGACGAGAGTTCCCACAACTAGTTGCTCCACCATGTCCCCGGACATACGGGCATCCTTGCCTACCACTACTTTGTAGCGGTCTCCGTTGGGATTGGGTTTGCGGGAAGGAAGTGTAGCAGCATAAGCAGCAGTGAACTTGACAACGTCAATGGGGGTGAGGGCATTGCCCGGCTCACCGCCAATTGTTCCGCGAATACCGGAAATGGATTTGATGAGTGTCATATTTTTTGATTTTAAGGTTCAATAAATCATACAAATATATTAATTTTGCAAGCTTTTAACAATAGCTCACCAAATGAAAGGGTTTCTCACTGTTTTGATGTTGGTGTTTTCCAACGTTTTAATGACATTTGCGTGGTACGGCCACCTCAAGCTCCAGAAAATGAAAATTTCCACGGACTGGCCGCTTATCCTCATTATACTTATGTCCTGGGGCATAGCATTCTTTGAGTATTGCCTGCTGGTCCCGGCCAACAGAATAGGCTTCGTTGACAACGGCGGTCCGTTCAACCTGATACAGCTCAAGGTTGTACAAGAAGTAATATCTCTTACCGTATTTACTATAATAGTAATGTTCCTCTTCAAAGGCCAGGCTTTCCAGTGGAACCACTTTGCCGCCTTCATCTGCCTTGTCCTTGCAGTATTTTTTGTTTTTTTGAAATAAAAATTTGGAAATCCGGATTTTTTCCGTACCTTTGCATTCCCAACCCGCTGGGTTCGTATAACGGTTAGTACTCGAGATTCTCAATCTCGCAATAGGAGTTCGATTCTCCTACCCAGTACCACAAGCCCCTGATTCTTCAGGGGCTTTTTTGTTGTAGGAAGATTGTTTTTTGCTATATTTGCCGTATGAAAATTCTCCTTTGCAATGATGACGGCTACAAGGCGCGCGGGCTGCACGTCCTGGCCCAGATAATGTCCGGTTTCGGGGAGGTTCAGGTTGTGGCTCCCAAATTCCACCAGAGCGCAATGTCATGTGCCGTTTCGCTTGGCGTAAAACAGCTGGCATACAAAGACCTTCCAAATGAAGGCCCCGGCAAGTGGACCTATTTTGACGCTTCGCCGGCATCATGTGTTAAATTCGGCCTTGAATTCAAGTATGAAAACCGTGATCCGGACCTTGTGGTCACCGGCATAAACCATGGCACAAACGCCTCAACAGCAGCCAATTACAGTGCAACGCTGGGGGCTGCAGAAGAAGCTGCCATCAACGGTATCAAGGCTATCGGCGTATCCCTCTGCGACTTCCGTCCGGATGCAGACTTCAGCGCCGTCCAGGCCCTGCTGCCGGAAATTATGCGAAAGCTGCTGGATAACTGGCCGGAGAATCGCCCAGGACTGGTTTACAACGTTAACTTCCCGGCAGTTCCGCTGGAAGACATCAAAGGAGTGAAGTTTGCCCGCCAGGGCTTTGGCCACTGGGAAAAGGAGTTTGAAGCATGGGATGAGGGCAGCCTGGGAGACCTCAATGACAGTTTCCTCTGGCAGCACTACCGCGTGAATCTGGAAGACGGAGAGAAGGCTGTATTTATGAGGGGTACCTTCGTGAACGACGACCCTGATGCCGACACCGCAGACCATCTGCTCCTTGAGCAGGGTTGGGTAACAATAGCCCCCTTGAATATCTTTATGACAGACATGCAGGAATTTGAGCGCCTGACCAAATGAAGTACTACATCATAGCGGGAGAAGCTTCCGGAGACCTTCACGGCTCCAACCTGATGAAGGGGCTGTACGCAAAGGATCCGGAGGCCGATATACGTTTCTGGGGAGGCGGCATGATGGATGCCGTATACAAGGAGCACCAAAGCGGCAATGGCCTTGTCAAGGACTACCGTGAAGGTGCTGTCCTTGGCTTTGTTGAGATTCTCCTCAGCGCCCGCTCCCTGATGAAAAAGATTAAGTTCTGCCAGGAGGATATATCGGCCTGGAAACCGGACGCGGTAATCCTTATAGACTACCCTGGCTTCAACATGCGCATTGCGGAATTTGCCCACAAAGCCGGTTTCAAGGTATATTATTATATTGTACCCAAGGTCTGGGCCTCCAGAGAAGGACGCATTGCAAAGCTCAAGGAGTACGTAGACAAACTCCTGATAGTATTCCCATTTGAAATTCCCTATTTCCAAAGCAAGGGCGTTGAAGCGACCTACGTTGGCAACCCGCTTGTGGACGCCATAGAGGAAAGCCCCGCCATGAAAGAGTCTAAGGCCGATTTTCTCTCCCGCACCGGCCTTCCGGACGCACCTTGGATAACCCTCATGGCCGGTTCCCGGAGTCACGAGATAAAAGCCATGATGCCTGTTTTCATGGAACTGGCCGATAAATGGCACCTCCGCCATCCTGAATACCACTTTGTAATAGCGGGAGCGCCTTCCAGGACCGCGGTGGATTACAACACAGGCGGCCGCCCGTTTGTCCATCTTGTCTTTGGGGAAACCTATGGTGCCCTCAGGCACGCATCGGCCGCAGTAATCAATTCCGGCACGGCGTCACTTGAGGCAGCTCTTATCGGCACACCTCAGGTCGTTGGTTACCGTATGGCCTACATAACCTACGTCATGCTCAAGGGCATGATAAAAGTCAAGTTCATATCACTTGCCAACCTTATCATTGACCGCCCTGCCTTCCGGGAGCTGCTGCAGGATTATTTCACGGCCGACAATCTCTCAGATGAACTGGAGCGCATACTCACGGATCACTACTACCGTTCCCGCATGCTGGCCGATTACGACGAAATCCGCCGCCTCCTTGGCGGCCCCGGCGCCTCAGAAAGAGCCGCAGAGACTATAGAATCTTGTTTATAGTCTCCGTGCCTTTGGCCAGGTTCTGATTGCCACGAATTTTGCCACTGGCAATATCTGAACCTTTCTTTATCCAGTAGTTGGCCTTGTCTATGTCCCTCATGATGGGGCCGGATCCGTTCAGGTATATTTCACGTAACCTGTTTGCCGCTCCGCCGTGACCGGCTTCTCCGGCAGCCTGGTAAAGTATGAGGGCATCATTGAAACGGCCCTGTTTCCAGAAGATTTCCGCAAGGTTGAACTGGCAGTCAGGGATGCCGGCCTTGGCGCCCTGAAGCATGTACTGCATAGCTTGGTCAGGATTTGTGTCCTTGAGCAGCTTGCATAGCTGATTTATGGCGTAGGACTCTCCGGTATCGGCCAGGATCTTGTACATCACAATAGCCTTGTCCTTATATTCCTGTGCCAACTTGGGGTTGTAGATTCCGTAGAGTTTAGCCTGGTCCGAGACAAAAATCTGAGACAGTTCCAGCATGGCTTCAACGTGCCCGCCCTGTGCTGCTAATAAAAGTTCCGCCAAGTGTTTTGGCTCCGGAGTCATTGTCCAGAATTTACCCCAACGGTACATATCATCTATGCTCCTGCTGCCATCTACCTCTGCATTCAGCACCAATTGCATATATTCTCCCTCTTCAAACGCGGGAGCGTTCATTCTCTTTAGAATTTTGGCGGCTTCCTGGGCATATATGTTTGTGGTCTTTGATGCTTTTTTGTACCACACTATAGCCTCGGCCCTATCAGGCTCCAGGCCGGGTGCCCCCTTCTCGTACATCTGAGCTATGAGGAACATGGCATAGCCCTGGTCCGGTGCCTGTTCTGCCACCTTCTTGAACCACCATACGGCTTCCTTGCACTGACCCTTATCCTTCATGATCTGCCCCATCTCCATCTGGCATCCAATATGGCCTTTTATGGCACCCTGTTTGGCATAGTCCTCTGCCTTGGCCAAGTCTTTTTTGAACAATTTGCCGTTTCTAAGCTGCCACGCCATCTCTTCCAGAGCGCCGGGGATACCAGCATCGGCCGCCTTTTTAAGGAGCAACTTGCTGGTTTTATCTCCTACGTCATTGTCCTTTTTGCGCCACACCCAGATGTCATAACATTCTTGTGGCGTTTTGGCGTCAATATCAACGCTTGGTTTATGGCTCTTATCCTTGAGACGGTTGAAAAAGGCCTTGATGTCAAAAACGGTGTCCTCCCACCAGTCCCGAAGGTCGTAAATGATGTCTTCAATGTCCATGGTTAACGGTGTTTTTGCAAACTTACTAATATTCTGTGAGTTGTGCAACCTGTTATTATGAAGTGTCGCAGGTCTGGCATAGGAACGTCGCAGGTTATACATGGAAATGTCGCAGGTCTGCGTTTTTGGCGCCACCTGCAACGCAAATCCACCTCTAACGACATATAGCGTCGCAGGTCGGCCATTTTTTGCAGACCTGCGACATTCTGTTAGATGACCTGCGACGCCTAAGCATAAAAAAGGGCTGACCATTGGCCAGCCCTTTAAGAAATTGAAGGAAAAACCAAAACGGTTTTACTTAATGCAGAGCATTTTGAAGTAAAACCAAAACGGTTTTACTTAATGCAGAGCATTTTGAAGTAAAAACCAAAAGGGTTTTACTTCATAATGACCTTTGCCATTTCAAGAACCTTGTTGCTGTAACCCCACTCGTTGTCGTACCAGGCGCAAACCTTTACGAAGGTCTTGTCAAGCTGGATACCGGCCTTCTCGTCGAAGATGGAAGTGCGGGCGTCGTTGCGGAAGTCTGTGGAGACAACAGCCTCGTTGGTGTAACCAAGAACACCCTTGAGTTCACCCTCAGAAGCGGCCTTCATGGCAGCGCAGATCTCCTCATAGGAAGCCTCCTTTGCGAGCTCGCAGGTGAGGTCTACGAAGGAAACGTCACTGGTGGGAACACGCAGGGACATGCCGGTGAGCTTACCGTTGAGTTCAGGGAGAACCTTACCTACAGCCTTTGCAGCACCGGTGGAAGAAGGAATGATGTTCTCCAGGATGCCACGGCCACCGCGCCAATCCTTCTTGGAAGGACCGTCAACAGTCTTCTGGGTTGCGGTTGCAGCGTGAACGGTGGTCATGAGGCCACGGACTACGCCGAAGTTGTCATTGAGCACCTTGGTGATAGGAGCAAGGCAGTTGGTGGTGCAAGAAGCGTTGGAGATGATAGTCTGGCCAGCGTAGGTCTTGTGGTTTACGCCATAGACGAACATAGGGGTAGCATCCTTTGAAGGAGCACTCATGATGACCTTCTTAGCACCAGCCTTGATGTGAGCCTCTGCAAGTTCTGCGGTGAGGAAGAAACCGGTTGACTCAACAACTACGTCTGTGTTGAGAGCGCCCCAGGTGATGTTTGCGGGATCCTTCTCGCAGAAAACCTGAATCTTGTTGCCGTCTACGATAAGGTAGTTGCCTTCAACTTTAATCTCGTGCTTGAACTCACCGTGAACGGAGTCATACTTAAGCATATAAGCAAGATAGTCCGGATCAAGGAGGTCATTGATACCAACAACCACAATGTCCTTGTTGAAGTTTTCAACAGCAGCGCGGAAAACCATCCTGCCGATACGGCCGAAACCGTTAATACCAAGTCTGATCATAATTTTGTTTTAATTTATTTTAGTTAAACGATATAGCGTTTTTAAATCCTTGCAAATTTACTAATTTTTTCTGAAATATTGATACTGTTTTACCAATAACTTTCAAGCATGGATAGCTGCCAGCCTGGAGAGGGTTTTCTTACCGGTCTTGAGTTCTTCATACTGCCGGCGGAGGGTTGCCAGATGGTGACAGTCAGAACCAGTCATGCAGTACCAGCCGCGGGACAACAGGTCCTCTGCCCTGGCCTTTACATCCGGTCCGTAATAGCCCACAATTGAAGGAATGTTAAGCTGGAGACGGACGCCCATCTGATTAAGTCTCTTATAATCTCCCGGCGACATATAGCAGTACCGCTCAGGATGTGCCAGAAGCGGCCAGTAGCCTGCACTCTTGATACGTTCCAGGATACCCCAGAGATCCATGGGAGGGCTTACGATAGAGGTTTCCACAAGCACTACTGAATCTCCGTGCTCCAGGATATCACCGGCGGCAAGACGCTCCTCAAAAAGAGTATCTAGCATATACTCTGCCGCAAGGCGCAGTTTAACAGGACCCTGATAAGCATCTTTTAATTCCTGGAAACGTGCCTTCAAGCCTGCTGTGGTATTGGGCACATCTTCCATGATATGAGGCGTGAGCCATAGTTCCTTGACGCCCTGGTTTTCAAGATATGCAAGGGTTTCAAGGGATTCATCCAGTTCCTGTATACCGTCATCTACTCCAAAGAGTATATGAGAATGATTATCGACAGCTCCCTTCAGGAGGGAACTGTCGATAACCGTAGATTTAAACAGCTCTAACATAATGACTTACGACTTGTCATCATCTGAGCCTTCTCCATAGCCGTAACCATAACCGTAGCCATAGCCGTAACCGTAGCCGTAACCATAACCGTAGCCATAGCCATAACCGTAGCCGTAGCCCTTAACGGCAAACATATCTACGCCGTTGAGGATAATGGCCATTCTCTTGAAACGACCCTGACGGTACAGGTCTTCCACCATTGGCAGAGCCCTCTTGTCAAACAGGCCCGCACGCAGGACAAAGACAGATATATCTGCCATGGCTGCGATAATGGAGGAGTCTGCCACAAGGCCCACAGGAGGAGTATCCAGGAAGATATAGTCATATTTCTCCTTGAGTTTGGAGATAAGGACCTCCATTCTGCCATTGACAAGAAGTTCTGCAGGGTTGGGAGGAATAGTGCCCACCGGCAGAATATCAAGATTGTCAGAGATGCTCACAAGCAGCTCCAGCGGATTGCTTACCTTGCCGTTGAGGTATGCAGCTACACCGCTGTCTGACATATTGAGGCTCTTGGAGAGAGTTGCCTTACGGAGGTCAAGGTCTACAATCACCACCTTCTTGTCCTTCAGGGCCATTGACTTGGAGAGGTTAAGTATGGTGAATGTCTTACCTGCATTGGGGTTGAAAGACGTAAGCATGATAACCTTGGCAGGTTCTTCTGCAGAGTTTATCATTACGTCAAGATTGGTACGCAGTACACGGAAGGCCTCGTTGATGGCATTTCTCTTTCCGTGCTGGACCATAATCTTGGTGTTGGAATTGTCGTACCTGTTGGCCACAATCCTCTTCCAGTAGTTGCGGGGCATGCCAACCTGAGGGAGCTCTGCAAGGAAGGGAACATCCATTTTTGCCAGGTCTCCCTTTGTCTTGACTGTTGTATCAAGTACCTTGAGGAGATAGAATACTGCAAACGGAAGACCCAGGCCGATAATCATGGCCACAAGGAGGATCATCATCTTGTTGGGAGAAACAGGACCGCTGCCGCCGGTAGGACGCATGATAAGACGGGTGTTTCCAACCTCAAGGAGACTCTGAAGCTCATTTTCTTCCCTCTTCTGGAGGAGGAAGATGTAAAGCTGCTCCTTAACCTTCTGCTGACGCTCAATTGAAAGGAGTTCCAACTGCTGGCCTGATGTGTTGGATACCCTGGCAAGAATCTCACGTTCGCGGGTTTCAAGCTGCTTGGATTCCAGCTGGAGAGTGTTGATAAGGCTCTCTATGGAACGGTTGATTGCAAGACGCAGACGGTCAAGGGAATTTGTAAGGTCCTGAACCAGAGGGTTCTTCTCTGAGGAAAGGGTAAGAGCACGGTCCCTCTCAAGGATAATCTTGTTGTACTCCCCTATCTGCTGAAGCACAGTGCCATTGTCAAGGCCTGAGTTTGCAGGCAGAAGGTCATTTGTATGCTGGGGATCATTCATGTAGTCCCTTATCATCTTGGCAATTGCAATCTGATTAGAGACCTCAAATGAGCGGTTGCTGAAGTTTGTTGACTGCTGGGTAAGTACATTTCCGGACTGTGCGATATCCGTAATCTGGTGGGACTGCTTGTAGTTCTTGAGCTGAGTCTCAATGCCTCCAAGTTCTTCCTCTATAACTGCCAGACGGTCTGCAATAAACAGGGATGTTGCACGTACGGACTTGTTGCGATCCTCTATCCATGCCTCATTGTAAACATCCAGGAGAGTGCCCAGAATGGCCTCTGCCCTTGCTGCAAACAGATCTGTCTTAGATATGATAAGAACGGATGACATTTTGCTGGATAGAGAGACCGAGAGACCTCCGCAGTAAGCTTTTGCCCTGGCGGCGGCATTGACCCATGAAACCGTAATCTGGTTGTTCCAGTTCTCTATGAAGGTGGTAGGAACAATTCTCATGCGGCCCACGGGGGTTTGCAGAGTATCTCCAAGGGATGCCGTAATAACCTTTGCGTCAAGTTCCAGTCCTGCAACGCGGAAATCTTCTATGGTGAAGGTTCCTTCCTTGCTTCCTTTCTTTATTATAAAGGAGAAGGCTGACGTGCTGCCGTCATCCAGGCGTTCCATCTGAACGGGGGAATTCTTGTACAGCTCCCTGGTTCTCATAAACTGCTTCTCAACGTAGGAAGTTTCCAGACCAAGCCTGGCTACAACCTTTTCCATGAGGTCTGGAGAAGAGAACGCTTCAATCTCATTGTCCACATTGGTTCCGCTGGTCATTCGGCGGTAACTGCCGGAGATTGAGGTGAGGTCCCTCATCATTGCATTCTGGGTAGCCTCGTCCACAATCACCTTTTCTGAGCGGGAATAGGTTTTGGGGGTCTTATACAGGTGGAATGCAGCCAGGAAAAGGGTTATGCACACCGTAAAGACATACCACCATTTGTGGTCCCAAAACAGCGCCCAAAGATCTGACAGCTGGATTGCACCTTCTTCTTCCGTATCCTGCACGGGAGCAGGAGTCTGTCCTGGTACGTATTCTGACATATCTTATTTTTTCAGGTTTGTTAACATTATCACGAAAGTAGTCACGTTCATGCCCAGTGAAGCCAGGGACATCCAGAAGCTTCCGGACTTGAAGTAGTTCTCATTGATGGTGGACTGACCGGCCTTGACGGAGTTGGGAGTCACATATACCACATCATTCTGCTGGAGGTAGTATGCCGGGGAGTTAAAAATTTCCGTATCCCTGAGATCCATGCTGTAAATGCGGCGCTCACCGTTTTGTTCACGAACCACCATTACATTGTTGCGCTGACCGGTAATGGTAAGGTCACGGGCCAGGGCAAGTGCCTGGAAGATGGTAATCTTGTCACCGGTTACTGAGTATGTGCCGGGACTGGAGACGTCACCAATAACAGAAATCTTGAAGTTCATGAACTCCACGGTAACATTTGCGTCCGTAAGAAGGCCGTCGTCCACAAGACGGCGGGTAACGAGTTCCTGAAGTTCCCAGCGGTTAAGACCCGCAACGTGGATCTTGCCAACCTGGGGGAATTCAATGTCACCGCTGTTGTCCACCACATAACCGGTAATACGCTGCTGACTGCCGCTCATGATTTCACCACCGGTCTGGTAAGAAGTGATTGACTTGTTGAACTGGGCAGCAAGAGCGGCGTTACGGCTGTTCACGACAATAGACAACTGATCCTGTGGCTGGATAATAATACCCTTGTTCTCCACCATGGGCATTATGGTATCTCCCTCTACGTCCTGAAGATAGTTGATCTTTTTCCACGTGTGGGGGCTGCAAGAAGCCATTCCTGCCGCGATTGCGAGAAGAACAAGTGTCTTAACAATTCTTTTCATAGTATCTCTAAAATGCCAATTAGCATACAAAATTAGTGTTTTTATTAATGAGAACCAAAAATTTTCTACCTTTGTAATATGAATTCCGGCAGACCTCCCATATTTTTGTACACAGACGGTGCCGCCAGCGGCAACCCCGGCCCGGGCGGTTACGGAATAGTCCTGAGATGCCAGGGCCATGAAAAAGAGATATCGGGTGGCTTTTCCCTAACCACCAACAACAGGATGGAACTGCTTGCGGTTATAATCGGTCTGGAGCAGATAAAGTGGGACAACGCAGAAGTCCACGTAGTGAGCGATTCTTCCTATGTTGTAAAGGCAATCAACGAGGGATGGCTGGACAAATGGAAGCGGAGCGGCTTCAAGGGCAAAAAAAACGTAGACCTCTGGCTTAGGTTTGACACCGTGTACAAACGCCACCGCGTAGCCTTCCACTGGATAAAGGGGCATGCAGGGCATCCGGAAAACGAGAGATGCGACGCCCTTGCCGTAGCCGCCTACCACATACCAGGCCTGCCAGAAGATATAGGATACAAACAAGAAAACGAATTAATATGAGCTTACCAAAACTGGTCGTGGGAATTACCCAGGGAGACAGCAACGGAATAGGATATGAAGTGATTATCAAGTCTTTGGCCGACGAGCGCAGCCTGGATTCCTTCACCCCGGTGGTGTACGGATCATCCAAGCTGATGGGCTTCTACCGCAAGACCCTTCACAATCTTGACCCGATGGACGTGAACGTAATATCGTCCGCAAAAGATGCAAAGCAGCGCAGGATAAACCTTGTGAACTGCCTGCCGGACAGCATTTACGCAGAGCCCGGCCAGTCCACCCCGGAGAGCGCCAAGAATGCCATAGCCGCCCTTGAAGCTGCCGTAAAGGACCTCAAGGAGGGTCTCATTGACGTACTTGTGACTGCTCCCATCAACAAAAGGGCCATGCACGCGGAAGGCTTTGCGGACACCGGCCATACGGAATATCTCCAGAAGGAGTTTGGGGCCGATGATGTCACCATGATAATGGTAAGCGACCAGCTCAAGGTAGGCGTGGTGACCGGACACATTCCCCTCAGGGATGTACCAAAGTCAATCACCCGGGAAGGCATCCTGGGCAAGCTCCGCATCATGAAGGCATCCCTGGAAAGGGACTTTGGGATAACAGATCCCAAGATAGCCGTCCTTGGCCTCAACCCCCACTGCGGAGACGGCGGTCTGCTGGGAGACGAGGAGCAGAACATCATCCTCCCCGCCGTGAAAGAAGCCCAGGCACAGGGCATCCAGGCCTTTGGTCCCTACTCCCCGGACGGATTTTTCGGCCTTGGAAACTACAGCCGGTTTGACGCCACCCTTGCCATGTATCATGACCAGGGCCTGGCTCCGTTCAAGGCCATAGCATTTGCCGACGGTGTAAACTTCACTGCCGGCCTTCCCATTGTGCGCACATCTCCGGACCACGGCACCGCCTACGAAATGGCAGGACGCGACGAAGCCGACCCCAGGTCAATGATGAGTGCGATTTACACCGCAATCGACATCTTCCGGAGCCGGCTCCGCTACGACACCTTGATGGAGGAGAGACTCCCCTCCTCCAATCAGAACTGAGCCTGCGTGCTGAGCCTCAGGTCTTCTGAAGAGGCTGCAGCCCAGAACGTGTAAGTTCCGCCCGCAAGCACCCACTTGTCGTCGGCCCACTGCTCAAGCGGATTCACAACACCCTTTATGGGAACGGTCAGCACTGTGCTCTCTCCGGGAGCCAGTACGCCGGTCTTTGCATAGGCGCAGAGTTCCCTGACGGGACGTCCTTCCGTAAGGGCGGGCTTGTTCACATAGAACTGCACAACCTCACGGCCAGCGGCCTTACCGCTGTTGGTGACTGTTACAACAAGGCTGTCTCCTTCAAGGGAGAAATCACTGTAAGTGAACTGAGTATAGCTGAGGCCGAAGCCAAAGGGATACAGGGCCTTTTTGCCCGTGGTTGTGAAGTGACGGTATCCCACCATCAGATCCTCTTCATATCGGACAGTGTTGATTTCACCTTCAGACACACCAAAGTTGCGAGATGAAGGCACATCTTCATACTTTCCTGCCAGGGTAACGGGCAGTTTTCCGGAAGGATTGACAGCACCGGAAAGGATATCGGTAATTGCGTGACCTGCTTCCTGGCCGGGGAGCCATGCAAGCAGGATTGCATCTGAGAGATCTTCCACGCCGCTCAGGTCAATGGGAGCGCCAACGTTAAGCACAACCACAACCGGCTTGCCATTGGAGTGGAAGGTCTTGTAGACCTGCTTGAGAAGGAGCCTTTCCTGTGCGGAAAGAAGGTAGTCGCCCTCTGATGCGCTGCGGTCGCCGCCCTCTCCGCTCATACGGCCGATGGTGACAATTGCAAGGTCTGCCTCCGATGCGCCCTTAACCTGGGCCTCGGAAACCTGATACTCAGAGGCCGTGGGAACTACCCAGAAGTATTCTGCCGGCATCTGGGACTTCTCGTATGCGATATGCTCCCTGTAAGCCTTGGAAAGATTCTGATCCAGCGTATAGCCGGCTGCCTCAAGTCCCTGATCCAGAGTCACTTTATAGGCGCGGTTCACATAGCCTGAACCTGAACCGCCGGGCTGTGTGTCATAGCCGTAGTTGCCGAAGAGAGCTACCTTTTTGCCGGAAGACAGCGGGAGTGCGCCGTTGTTGTGAAGGAGCACCATGCCCTCTGTTGCAATCTTGCGGGAGACGGCGGCATGAGCCTCCAGGTCCGGGTCATCGGCATAGGCAAATCCCTTCACGCGGGGAGTTCTCTCCAGCACCTTAAGGATGCGCTCTACGTTCCTGTCAAGGACCTCCACGGGAAGGAGACCGCTCTCAACTGCGGCAAGCAGTTCATCTATCTGGTTGGGGGTTCCGGGCATGAGGAGGTCGTTGCCGGCCTTCATCTGCAGGACGGGATCGTCTGCGCCGAACCAGTCTGTCATGACAAAACCGTCATAACCCCATTCGTCACGGAGAACCGTGGTCAGAAGCCACTCATTCTCAGATGCATAAGTTCCGTTTATCTTATTGTAGGATGACATGACAGTCCAGGGGTCCGATCCCTTGACGGCAATCTCGAAGCCTCTCAGGTACAGTTCCCTGAGTGCACGCTGGGAGATAATCTCGTTGATGCCGTTGCGGTAAAGTTCCTGGTTGTTGGCCGCAAAATGCTTTACGGAAGTGCCGACTCCCTGGGACTGGACTCCGCGCACATAAGCGGCTGCCGTAAGGCCGGAAACCAGAGGATCCTCACTGTAGTACTCAAAGTTTCGGCCGGTAAGAGGATTGCGCTGGAGGTTAAGGCCGGGAGCAAGGAGAATGTCTACGCCGTAGCGGTGAACCTCGTCGCCGATAGCTTTGCCAACCTCTTCCACCGTCTGGGTATCCCAGGCCGATGAAAGCAGGGTGCCGGTAGGGAAAGCCGTGCAGAAGAAGGTCTTTTCTACGCCTTCCCTGCGGGGATCAATGCGAAGGCCGGCAGGGCCGTCGGCATATACCACGGCGGGAATACCAAGCCTGGGCACATCATAGCCGTCACCGGCCGCACCGGGAACCTGGTTGCGGGAAACGGCTGTGTTCTCTCCGGAACCGGGATAATCGGCCCTGTTGTTCACGCCGGGAGCCACGGGCGGAGGAGTTGCCAGGTCATGGAAGGTACCTACGACAGTGCGTACCTTTTCCTCTGTTGTCATTGCCGCAACCACCTTGCTCACGTCGTTCTTGCCAAGTTTGGGGGTGCAGGCAGCCATCATTAAAACTGATGCCATTGCGATAGTCTGGATTCTCATAATCGTTAGGTTTTAATCGTTAATTCCCTGTTGGATGCCCTCAATTATCCAGGGGGCGCTGATTTTCATGCCTTTGCGGCGGTCAAAGATGCCAAACTTGTCGGCCCCGTTGCCGAAGGAGTTGTTGTCCCAGACAAAGGAGGAAAAGCCGTGTTTGCGGGCCTGGGACACATAAGTCTTGCAGTAGTAGGTCATATTCTGGTGGACGAGGTCCAGGTCATGGCCGCTGTGGCAGTGGTCCGAGAGTCCCCACTCCCCTATGCATACACCAAGTCCCCTGCCTTCCCATTCCATGGCGGCCCTGTCAAACAGGTCTTTGAGGTAGGCTTCCCCATTTTCCGGAGCCGGGCCGTACTGCCTGTAAGGCTCTCCCCAGAAATCCAGTTCTCCGCTTCCGGCATACTCCCAGGGGTTGTAGAAGTGGAATTCAACGCTCATGTAGCGCTTGCCGTTTCCGGGAATGTCCTGTGGAACTATAAGCTGCCCGTTAAGGCCGAAGTCCGGGTTGCAGACATAGGTCTGGACCAGAAGGTGACGCTTTTCATTATTGCCGCCCGTGGAACGCACAATGTCCACAAAGGTCTGGTTGTACTCGTTCTGGACGGCAAGGTTTTCCTCAGTGGGAGCGCCCCAGAGGTCACGGATGTGAACCTCGTTGGTACCGGCAAAAGCCAGGCGGGAGTCATAGCCTGCAAACTCGCTTGCAATGTTAAGCCAGAGAAGGGCCAGTTTCTGATTGTTCTCCTCACTGAACTCATACAGAGGGCGGCCTTCCAGCCACTTGTCATGGTGAGTGTTGATAATTACCTTCATATCCTCTTCCAGGCACCAGTTCACCACTTCCTTGACACGAGCCACCCATTCCTTATCAATGGTCATGGCCGACGGATTAGTGATGTGGCACTGCCAGCGTACGGGAATGCGGACGGCATTGAATCCGGCCTTCTTTACGGCCTGGATTGTCTTTTTGGTCACTACCGGGTTTCCCCAGGCTGTCTCCGCATTGATAGAGCCTTCCGGCATGCCTATCTGCATGCTTTCTCCGTCCTGTCCGGGAGCGCTGCACTCAAGCTGGTTACCAAGGTTCCAGCCTACCACATTGCGGTTCCACTGCTGGGCGGTAGGAAAGGCCGATGACGGCTGGGCCGAAGCCGCAGGTTCTGCCTGGCAGGCCACAAGACCCGCCAGCAGAACTAATGTTAGACACATTTTCATATTATTCTACCGTAATTTTGGTTATGGTGTAACCGTGGCCAACAAATGCGGCACCTTTAAGATTCAGGTTATCATCCAGTTCATTCATCATCTGGATGGACAGTTCATTGAGCGTATACTCAAAAACATGTGAAGTCTCTCCGGAGAAGTTGTCATCTTCACGGGCATCATCCTTATGTCCCGTAAGAATCTGGCGCCAATCTGAAGCCATGCAGCCCATGGCGTAGTCCTGACCTTCGGCGATAGTGCAGTATGCACGGACAATGTCTCCAACCTTAAGGGCCGCAAACTCGGTCTTCAACTGCTCGAACGGAGTTCCCCAGTCCACAAAGAATGAGCCTTCCCAGATACTGGTTTCCACCTTTGCGGGAGCTTCCTCAACAACTATCCTTGTGAGGGTATAGCCATGGCCAACAAATGAGGCACCCTTAATATTCAGGTCATCATCAAGTTCATTCATCATCTGGATGGACAGGTCGTTAAGTGTATACTCAAAGACATGTGAGGTTTGTCCGGAGAAGTTGTCATCTTCACGGGCGTCATCCTTATGTCCTGTAAGAATTTGACGCCACGCTGAAGCCATGCAGCCCATGGCGTAATCCTGACCGTCGGCAATGGTGCAGTATGCCTTTACGGTGTCTCCCACTTTCAGAGCGGCAAACTGAGTCTTCAAGTCGTCAAAAGGAGTACCCCAGTCTACAAAGAAGGAACCTTCCCAAAGCACAATATCAGCGGTGACGATGAGGGTGGCGGCGGGTTTACCGGCAAAGCTTACGTCATTGCCTTCCGTGTCCTTGCCGCTAAGGGCGTATTCTCCGGCCTCAAGATCCGGGCAGGTGAAAACAAGCTGGGCAAAGGCCTTGCTTACAATTGTGAGGGCGGTTCCGTCGGCGCTCAGGGACGCTACATTCTGGAGATTCACGCCAGTAAGGGTGATATCCTGTCCGGCCTTTCCGCTTACGGCCGACTGCTTTACAGAAGGTAAGCTGCTCACGGTTAAGGTGTACTGACGGTAAATACCGTTGCCGCTGTTATAGTAGGCGGGTTCCTCGGTTCCGTCTTCATAGCGGAAAGAGACGGCATATTCGCCGTTTGCCAAATCTGCAGGGACAGAGAACTCTATTTCAGTGTCCGAGGCATTGACAATTGAGAGTTCCGTCTTGCCGGCAAATATCTTGGCAACCTTTCCCAGATTGCTGCCGGATATCTTTGCAGTGGAGCCGGGAGCCACCAGGGCGGCATCGGCGCTATACACGGTCACAGGGTCAGTTGCGGCCGGGTAAACCAGAATACGGAAACTGCGGGATGTGCTTTTTCCCTTGACCGTTTCGGCCACAACCTTACCGGTATGCTCTCCGGTTTCAAGGAAGTACTCTATGGCGGGGCCTTCGGCCACTGTCTCTCCGTCAATCTCCCACTTAATGGTGGTATAGTCCACAGGGGTAACCTTTATCTCAAAGGTGAACGGCACTGTACGCTCTATACTGGCTATCACGCCAGGGGTACCGCCGTCCCATTCCGGGATATCTGTATTCAGGATGCGGGGACTGTCTTCTTCACCGGCGGTGTAGAAGGGTTCCTTTTTGCTGCAGCCAAAAAGAGTGAGAATTGCAGCCAGTGCTATGATATATGTCTTTTTCATGGTCATTCAGTTTTATTCGTAACGGCCTTCGTTCTTGTCCCACCATACACGGGTGTGCCAGTCGTCTTTTCCGTTAAGAGGAGCGCGTGAAACGGCTTCCTTGTAGTTGAGGTTGTTGTACTTGTCTTCAAGGTCCGGATAACGGAGACGGTTGGGAGTGGACATATTCTCGTCGTCATAAGTAAAGTCTGACGGGAACTTTGCCAGCGCAGCCCTGTCCATAAGGACGGGATAATCTGCGCGCCTGAGGTTTGACCAGCATTCCACGGGGTTAGTCAGGTGAAGTATCCATGCCTGGGTGTTGATTATTTCCTTCTCGTTCCCTGCAAGGGGCGTTGCGGTAAGGAGGTCTGTCAGATAAGTCTGGATCTCATTGCTGCCGATATACTGGGTAACAGGGAGATAGTGGTCGTTGAGAAGTTCCATGGCTGCGGTGACACCTGCCTTGAAGTGGTCTTCCACGCTGCCGGTAACGGTCCAGCCCTTGGAGGCGGCCTCTGCAAGGAGAAGTTCAACCTCGGCCGATGTCAGGAGGATGCCTGGACGGTTGGGACGCTCAAATTCAACGGAGAGGAAGGGCCTGAGGAGACGGACATTGTAGTTGTTCTGGTCATACCCTGCATCCGGGTCCTTCTCCACCATGGTTTCAAGAGTGGGGATAGCAGAATTTGACGGGGCGTTTACCCAGTTGTTCCACCAGGCTGCACCGGGATTGGACGGATGGGAACCGGAACCGCTGCTGATTTCCCAAGCCACAACCTCATCAGTCAGGTCAACGTTACCCACATTGTCCGGAGAAACGTCGCTGCGCTTGGTGTTGATATAGTGGCGGCAGATGCGGTAAAGACGGGGATCGGCAGTATCCTGGAGCTTGTTGAAAAGCGTTGCGCATACAAAGCTGGGAGACTCCGGGTCCTGGCCGTAGAGGATTTCACTGAGGGCGTTCACCCTGAAATCAAGGTCCCTGGCACCTTCATAAAGAGTGAAAGGAGCCTCGATATACCTGACATAAGCGTCATCCTCGGCGGAAGCGATGTATCCGCCCTGGGCAGCAAGCGCAGCCTCAAACTCCTGACGTGCCTTATCAGGATTCACATCGGAGATGCGCATGGCAAAGCGCAGCCTCAGGGAATTGGCGTATTTCTTCCATTTTGCCACGTTTCCGTCATAAGCTGTAACGTCACCGCTAATCTTATCCTCTCCGGTACCAAGCTGGGCCTCACACTGGGCCAGTTCAGTGAAGAAGAAATCATAAATCTCTTCCTGCGTGTCGTACCTGGGATTAGGCTCACCTGTGCCGGCCTCCAGGCAAGGAACGTCACCATAGATATCCGTAAGGATTGAGAGCATATATACGCGGTGGATGCGGAGAACGGCATTGAGGTTGGGCATCTGCTCTGACAAAGCAATGCCTTCCATCAGGTTCTTGATTCCAACGCCGTAGAACCTGTCCCAGACAAGGCGCATCTGGTCATTGTTGGCATGTACGCTGCCTGCATAGGCGCTTACGTTCCAACCGCCGGCCATGTGCTGGGTAAAACCGGTGATATAACTGCGGTATGTATCCATGAAGCCAAAATCACCGTAAGTCTGGAGCAATGACGTGGTAAGGAACGCATTGGGATCCATGGCGGAAGACTTTGACGGATCTGTGTTGAGACCGGTCATGTACTGGTCGCTGCACCCTGCAAGGGTCATTATGGACAACAGGGCGGCTGATATGGTTTTGAAAATGGTTTTCATTGCACTAGAATTTCAGATTTACATTCACGCCGAAGCTCCTGCGGGAAGGAAGGGAACCATACTCCAGACCCAGTCCTGAAGTATTGTATGCGGAATCAGGGTCAATGTTGGGGATGTTCTTCCAGATTATGAAGGGATTGCGTGCCACAAAAGATACGCTGACGCCCTTGAAGACCTTGCCCAGCGCCTTTTCAGGAACTGTGTAGGTGAAGGTAATCTCACGGCACTTGATATAGGAATTGTCATAGATGAACATGCCGGGAGCGCTCTCTGACATGGCCTTCCAGTAACTCTCCGGGTTTACGGGGATGTCATTGGGGCGGTAGGTACCGTCACCGTTGTCAATGACGCCGTCAACCACAAGGCCTCTGGCATTACCGGAAGCGAGCCATGCATCAGATGACATTCCGGCTGCCAGACGGGCCTCCTCGGATGCGTACCATTCGGCCCTGCCGTTGAGCGTTTCCATGGCCTTACCGGTCTGGTAGGCTGATCGCATTGACATTGAGAAGAGATCGGCCCCAACCTTTACGTCAAACGACGCGGCCAGGCGGAAATTCTTGTAGGAGAAGCTGGAGTAGAAACCTCCGGTCCAGTCCCATGAAGAGTTGCCCAGAATCTTTTCCTCCGTATCAATGACGGGAAGTCCGGTTCCTGCATTGATAATAACCTTGCCATCGGCATTGCGTAAAACGTCCTTGCCGATGATTGCGCCGTAGTCCTGACCCTTGTATGCGCCCACTGACACGTTGCACCAGGTGGCCTTTTCAAGTTCAAGGTAATCCATGCCTTCAACCAGGTCAAGGACCACGTTACGGTTGCGCGAGAAGTTCATGCCTGCATCCCAGGCGAAGTCCCTGATCTGAAGGATTCGGCCGTTCAGGGCAACCTCAATACCGCGGTTCTGAATTGCACCGGCATTGACAAGGCGCTTCTCATAACCGGAGGCCGATGATGAAGCAAGGGCCATGATCTGGTCACGGGAAATCTGGTTGTAATAGGTCACGTCAAGTCCCAGACGGCCGTGAAAGAGTTTGGACTCAAGGCCTATCTCATAGGAAGTGGTCATGGTAGGACGGAGGTCCTTGTTGGGCTTGATGGTATTGCTGATACTGCCAATGGTGTATCCGGTGTAGGAATACTTGGCGGTAGTGTACATCTTTTCCAGCTGATAAGGGTCAGTGTCACTACCTACTACTGCCCAGGAGGCGCGAAGCTTTCCGTACTCCAGCCAGCGGAGCTTGAGAAGCTCTGAGAAAACCCAGCTTGCAGAAACAGAAGGATATACATATATATTATGTCCTGCAGGAAGGGTGGAAGACTGGTCTGAACGGACAGTGGCTTCAAGATAATAGGTATGGTCAAAGCCAAGGCTTGCACTGGCAAACAGGGAGTTTATCTGCTTGCGGTAGCTGCTCTGCTGGACGCTCTGCTCTGAGTAGTTCATGATTGCAATCACGTCCTTCTGCTGCTGGCCTAGGCCCGACATTGCAGTTGTTGCGTTGTTCACGTAGAAGATATTGCCGCCTGCTGTTGCATTGAAGTCAAATCTGCCCCAGTTTGCATTGTAAAGGGCAAGCAGCTCTGCATTGAGGGTCTTGTTGTCAAAATGCTGTTCCGTCAGAGACCCTGCAAGGTTGCCGGGAGTGGTGGCTGCCACATAGTCCTGGAAAGTCATTTTGTTCATGTCAGTACCTATGGTACCCTGGATGCGGAAGCCGTCCAGAACGTTCCATACGGCCTTGCCGGTAAAGCGGAACACGTCCTTGCCGGAGAGGTTCAGGTTCTTGTAAAGGTCCCAGTAAGGGTTGCGGTTGTACTGGTCGTTACCGTTCCACTTAACGTATGAACCGTCTTCTGTCTGATAGTTCTTAAGCCATTCCTGGTTATAGGTACCGGCCAGGGTCATGAGGTTCTTTCCAACGTTGCTCTGGGAATCTCCAAGGGCGGGACGGTTCTTCACGTCCTCACGCGTATAATTAGCGGTGAAATCAAGATCCACCTTGCCCATGGAGGTGTTTACGCGGAGATTGAAATTATCCCTGCTCATGTTTGAGTTGGGAAGGATATCCATGTTGCGCATATCCGTGAAGGAGAAGCGGACGCCCGTCTTTCCGGAAGCGGCCGACAGGATGAGCGTATTCTGCGCCGTAAGACCGGTGCGGAAGAACCCTGAAGTGTTGTCTGGATACATAAGGAAAGGACGAACCTGACCGTCAGTGTAGCGGACCGGAAGTCCGTCGGCCTTGGGGCCCCAGCTGCTGTTTGTACCGGAAGAAACGGTAGGAGAATACTGTCCGCCGTAACCCATGCCGTAAACCTGCTGGATATTGTCCCATTTGGCAAGCTGGGTGTCAACGGTAGCAGAACCGTTGTATTCAACGCTGAAATGGTCTTTGCCAGCCTTCTTGGTGGTAATGATAATAACGCCGTGGGAAGCGCGGCTGCCGTAAAGGGCTGAAGCGGCAGGTCCCTTGAGGACGGTCATGTTCTCAATGTCGTCCGGATTGATGGCCGATATTCCGTCACCAAGGTCATAACCACCGGCCTGTCCCGCACTGCCGAAGTTGGTATTGTCCAGCGGAACGCCGTCAACCACATAGAGGGGCTGGTTGTTGCCGGTCATCTCAGTATTACCGCGCAGGATAACGCGCGTAGAACCGGAAGGACCGCCTGCGGTTTCACTCACCACAAGACCGGCCACTTTACCGGCCAGGGAGTTCACCACGTTGGTTTCTTTTGCCTTGTTAAGGTCTTCACCCTTGACCTCGCTCACGCCGTAACCAAGGGCTTTGCGCTCACGCTTGATACCAAGGGCTGTCACCACAACCTCATCAAGCAGCTGGCTGTCCTCTTCAAGAAGGACCGCCATGCCGTCCTGGGCCTGGACAAGTTTGGTTACGTAGCCCAGGGAACTGATCTCAAGGAGGATGCCGGGCTCACATTCAATTGTAAAATCACCGTTGTAGTCGGTGACAGTTCCTACGGTTGTGCCGGGAATCTTTACTGCCGCTCCAATTAGCGGTCCAAGATTGTCGGCCACATTGCCTTTGACGGGTTTTACCGGTCCGTCGGCACTGGCAGCCAGGGGCATGAAAACGCCTAAGACAGCCATAAGGCAGATGGAAATGATTTTTTTACTCATGGATATAATGGTTAGTTTAGCATTGTTTGCGGTTAACTGATGCAAACATACCATATATTTCGCGTGAGCGCGTTTGCTTGCTCACAAAAAAGGTTTCAATCCCGACAATTGTCAGTTTTGAAACCTTTTTGTCAGATTTTATACCCCAGTCCTGTACTTGGAAGGTGAAATGTCAAAGTATTTCTTGAACACTGTACTGAAGTACTTTGGATTGTCAAATCCCACTGCCTGGGCCACCTGGGCTACGGGTTCTCCGTTTCCAAGGAGCACCTTTGCCCTTTCCATGCGGATGATTCGGATGAAATCCTGCGGAGACTCACCGGTAAACGCCTTGAGTCTCATATACAGGTAAGTCCGGCTCATGCCTATTTCCCGGCAAAGGTCGTCTATGGAGAAATCTGACTCTGCAATGTGTTCCAGCACAATCCTGGTCACAGAATCCACAAACTCCCTGGTGCTGCCGTCCCCTGGTGTTTCTTCCGGTTCAGGGGTACCATCGGCCTGGACTGTAGGGCTTGACAGGGCCAGCCTCATGTAACGGTTGTGAAGCATGTAAACTTTCCAGGCTCCTACAAAAGCACCGGTTATGAGAAGGAAATACAATGTCCACATCCACCAGGTATTCCAAACCGGAGGAGCTACTGCAATTGTGACCGATGTCCTGTCCAGAGGCATCCCGGAAGGAACAACAATACTCTCCACCTCCAGGAGATGTGTTCCGGACCCTACTTCCGCAAAGCGGAAATGGCCTTCTGCCAAGGGGCGGCTCCACTCACCCTGGTCCATACGGTAACGGTAGGCTATGGAGTGCTGATACCTGAGGTTTACACTCTCAAAGAACAGTTCAAAGGTGTTGTCCCGGTAACGCAGCCTGAGCCTGGGGTCAGGAGCAAGGAGCCGGGCCATCTTGTTGTTGTATTCTGCGCGGCTTCCGGCCTTGAACCATGCTCCCACAATCCTCAGCGGGGCATTGAACTCTATACTCTCTATCTTTTCCGGAGCTACGGACACTGCTCCTCCTGTACTTCCAAGCAAAATGTTTCCGTCCGGAAGAATGGCCGATGCCCCGCGGGTATACTCCCGGTTAAGGTCCCATATATGGTTAAGCGCCGATACTTTTCCTCCAGGGCTAATCATGGCCAGTCCGTTTTCCGTTCCTATCCACTTTATGCCGTCCGCTCCGGACAGAATGCTGGTCACACCGTTTCCGGGAAGACCGTCTTTTTGGGTAATCTGCCTTGTACTGCCGCTTTCAAGGTCAAGGATGTAAACACCGCCGCCGTCAGAGCCTATCCAGAGCCTGTTTCCATCCACCAGAAGATTCATAACGTAACGGTTAGCATCCTGGCTTTCAGGTGAATAGGAGAGAGTTCCGGCTACATCTTCCCCGGGCTCTACCACGCGTATTCCGTCGGCCGTTCCTACAGCCATGCGACCGTCCGGGAGCTGCACAATGTCCTGTACATTCCTTACGGGGTAATAGCGGAATCCCTGGGGTGTGCGCTCCGTAAGGTCTCCGGAGAGGCATCCCATCCACAGGTTGCCGTCACGGCTGCGGCAGAAAGAATAGACATGGTCTGAGCGAAGGGAGCCTCCTGACACGCTGTAAGCCGGAGTGCTCCTTCCCTTCCTGTCCAGGCGGATGACTCCGCTTCCAAACGTTGCCAGAAGAAGGTCCTCCCCGTCTTCAATCATGTCAAGGATCACATGGCCTTCGGCCGCCATTGTCCACCTGCCGCCGGACAGGATACTGACGCCGTCGTCCGTCCCAAGGACAAGTCCCCTGCCGGGGAAATGGCCCACGCAGTTTACGTGGACGTTTGGTGTGTGGTAGATTGTGGCTATGCCGCCGGAGGGACGTGCCACGTCAATGCCGCCGGAATATGTACCTATGAAAATGTCTCCCCAGCTGTCCTTGAGAAGGGCATAAACGCCGTTTCCGTGAAGAACGCCGCGTGAGCCCTCGCTTGCATTGAAAAGAAGACTGGCCGATGGCTGGGAGTCCCTTGACGGAACCATATACACACCGGCACCGTCCACGCCCACTAGGACATTGTCATTGTCATAAGCCACAATGCTCCTAACCGGGTTTACAGGGATTCCTGTTACAGCTGTGGCTGTTCCGTCCGGTTCTATAATGCGGACGCCCGTAGAGAATGAGCCCAGCCAGATTCTGCCAGAAACGGGATCATAATAACCGGTCTCCGCATTGCAGGGGAAGAAGAATCCGGCCTGTGATGAGGATGCATCGGCCTTGAAAACTCCGCTTTCCGTACAAAGCAGATGTGTATCTCCTGCACTGAAGATAAAGTGGGTGAAGCGGCTGTCTGCAACCGGACGTATTATACCGTCATTTATGCAGTAGGCGCCTTTGTCCAGTGCCACCCACAGGCCGCCCTTATCTACATACAAGTGATTCAGAATCACGTACTTGCCTCCCATTAGAGAGGAGACATCGGCCACAAGGTCAAAACAGTCCGCAATCTTGTTGTAAAGGTAGACCCTTCCCTTGTTGTCATAGGCGTAAAGGTCTGCTTTGCCGTCCTCACTCAGAGCCAGCCCTATTGTACGGCCGCCGAAATGGCTGTATGGGGCGTCCGCATCCAAGAAATAATTCTTTACGCTTCGGCCGTTGAAGCGGTCTACGGTATTTTTTGTTGACCACCACACCACGCCGTCCTGCGTCTGGCAGATGCTGAAAATATGCGGCCCGGCCACGCCGTCTTCCATGCCAAGGTGCGTGAAGGTGAAGTCCTCCACGGCGGCTGCTCCTCTGACGCCAAAAGCAAACAGAGGCAGAGCCAGCAATATGAGAATCAGCCTTTTCACTTATTCCTTCATCCAGCGGTCAAGCCAGCCAAAGTAGCTGCGGTGCCAGTAAAGAGCGTTCTGGGGCTGGAGAATCCAGTGGTTCTCATCAGGGAAAACAATGAGTTTTGAGGGAACGCCCATGAGCTGTGCGGCGTTGAAGGCGGCCATGCCCTCCTCCACAGGGACGCGGAAATCCATGCCGCCGTGGATGCAGAGAATGGGCGTATGCCAGTTCTGAACCAGTTTGTGAGGAGAATTTGCATAGTGCCTTACAGCTGCAGCCTTGTTGCTCCAGGGAGAGCCGGCCTGCTGGAAGCCGCCAAAGGTAACGCCGTCTCCCTTTGCTCCAAGCTCACCAGGGGTATAAGCGTATTCAAGCGGAGTTCCGCCGTTGTCCCAGTTGGGGAACCACATCTCTTCAGTGGTCATGTACATGTGTTCCTCGTTGAAAATACCGGCATGGGCTATGAAGCAGTCGTATACATCCTTATGGATGCCCGCTAGATAGTAAACGCTGTATCCGCCGTAGGAGGCGCCGCAAGCCGCAACGCCTGAGATGTAAGGCTGGGCCTTTATCATCTTTGCGGCACTCAGGTAATCCTGCATGTTAAGGCCGATGTAATCTCCCGAAATCTGCTCACACCAAGGCTGGCCGAATCCGGTTGTGCCACGACGGTTGGGAAGAACCACCACATAGCCCTGGTGGCACATGAGGAGGTAATTCCAGCGGTAGCTCCAGTCCTGCGAATTGCAACCCTGGGGGCCTCCCAGAGTAATCTCAATTGCAGGATACTGCTTGGTGGGGTCAAACTGCGGAGGATAAAGGACCCAGGTGAGCATATCCTGCCCGTCAACTGTCTTGACCATACAGGCCTGAGTTTCATGCTTGTCCAGGCGGCTCAGGATGCGGTCATTCTCAAAGGTAATCTGCTTTATGGCATTGTCATTCACAGCTACAAGTTCCGTGGGGAAATCCATTGACATGTAGGTAGTGAGAAGGGTTCCGTCCTGCTTTACGCCAAAGGGCGAACCAAAGTCAAACCAAAGATTATCGGCAGTTAAGCGGAAGATTTCTCCGGCGTCCGGAACCACGTTGTAGATGGCGCCGATTCCGTCTGAGAGGGCGCTAAAATACAGGGACTGGCTGTCATCGGCCCACACGGGGGAATCTACGTTGAATTTGAAATCTGCGCTGATGTCACGGATGTTTTCCACGGCGGGATTGGCGCTCTGGCCCTCATCTGCCTCATTGTAGATAACATCGGCCAGCATCAGGCGTACCTTGTCGGCCTCATATCCGTCCCTTTCCATGGAGAGCCAGGCAAGACGGGTGCCGTCCGGGCTCCAGACGGGGTGGGTGTCGTAGCCGCCGTCAAATGTCACCTGAGATGTTTCTCCGGTGAGGGGGCAGTAAATGAAGATGCAGGTGTTGGTGGAGAAAGCGTACTCCTTTCCGACGAGTTTTTTGCAGGCGTAGGCTATGTATCGGCCGTCCGGGCTCCAGCACAGGTCTGCTATGTCGCTGAACGGGCCGTTGGGCAGCTCAAAAGGTTCATCACCAAGGATGTCCATGCCCTCCTTAACCACGCCGTTGGCAAGGGTAGCCAGGAAGGTGTGGGCAACCTCTGTGCGCCAATGGTCCCAGTGACGGTACATCAGGTCCTCCGTGGCGTAGGCCTTGGCCTTGTCAAGGGCCGGATCTGTATCCGAGGGCACCTCCACGTGGCTGTGCACGCCTTTTACATAGAGGAACTGGGCATTGTCCGGAGACAGGAGGTAGTCATCAATTCCTCCCTCTATGTCCGTGATCTGCTGACGTTTCCCAAGTTTTCCTTTGACAAAAGCAGCCTTGAAGAGCTGACCGCCCTGGAGGAAGAAAATGGCGTCTCCGTCCTTGCTCCAGCGGGCCCCGGAGATGCTTTTGCCGTCCATGGTAAGCTGGACGGGGTCTCCGCCTTCCACTGAAATTGCAAAAAGATTGCGGACGCTGCGGTTTTCCTCAATGGAAGTATAACTGACGCCGTAGAGTATGGTTTTTCCGTCCGGGGAAAGCTGAGGGTCACTCAGGCGTCCCAGGGAAAGGAGTACCTCCGGAGTCATTCGGCCGTCTGTAATTTCAATGTCTGACGGGCCGATATAGCCTTTCTGTGGTTTCATTTCCTGATTGTTGCAGGCGATGAGGCCGATGGCCGCCACCGCGATTGTTAAGGACTTAAAGGTTTTCATATTGCTCTAATGCTTTTTTCAATTCCTGTTTGACGGACTCCCTGAGACTTTGAGGCTCAAGGACTTCTATCCTGCCGCCACGCCGGCACAGTTCCATCACAAGGCCGGGATTTGGGATTAGAGTCATGGCGTAAATACAAGACTCCCCGTCGTTTGACACCAGCATCTGGCTTGGATGGATGGGAAGATCTTCTATGTAAGCGGCTTCCCTTAATGTGGTTCTTATTTTAACCAGCACCGGCTTCTCCCCTTCCGGAAGGTAGATGCCATAACTGTCCCTGAACAGATTGTCTACGTTGAAACCAGCCGGCATCTTGAAACTCTCTCCGGTACGGGAAAGGCTTTCTATGCGGTCAAGGGCATAGGTCCTGAGTGCACCGGCGTCATTGCTCCAGGCTACCAGGTACCAGCGTTTTGCAAATTCCTTGAGGGCATACGGGTGTATTATGCGCCGCTGGGCTTCCCGACTCAAATATTTACGGTAACTCATTTCCAGCACCGCGCAGTCCAGAAGGGCCTGAATAAGAATAGTCAGGAACTTTTGACCGGACGGTATATCCTCTACGATTACCCTTCCGCTTAGCCTTTCCCGGCTTAACGTGAGCAGGCTTTTGACCGTAAAAGTATTGATGAGGTAGTCCGTTGCCGCCCTTTTATCCACGGCACTTTCTCCCTCTTCTATACGGTAACGGTTTGTGCTTCTGTTACAGGTGATTGCAATGCCAAATACCTCCTCCACAGCCTGCCTGTGGTTGATGAAACTACGCCTTGGATATGGCTCCTGATACCTGTTCTCCCACCTTTGCTGCAGTTCCCCCAGTGACAGTCCCCTTTCCCCGGCCTCCACGAAGGTCTGGACAAGGAAAATGTACTTATCTATAAGTTCCGGCACCATAACATGCAAATATAAGAAATTTTCCCTTACCTTTGTCATAGTATGAATCTGGATACTTCCATACAGTATCTTCCCGGGATGGGACCCAAGAGGGCGGAACTAATGCAGGCGGAACTTGGAATAGCTACCGTAGGAGACCTTGTGCGCCTGTATCCTTTCCGCTACATTGACCGCAGCAGCATTGTTCGCATTGCCGATATTCACCCGGACCTTGCCATGGTTCAGGTCCGTGCCACGGTCACAAAAGTACGCCTCTATGCTAAAAATGGGGCGGAACTGCCACCGGAAAAACTCAAATACAACATGGTGGCCCGCCTCAGCGCCATTGTTGCCGATGACAGCGGAGAGATGGAAGTAGTGTTTTTCAAGGGCGTAAAGTGGATGCATTCCAAGCTTGTTCCCGGGGCAGCTTTCATCTTCTTTGGCAAGCCGGCTGTGTTCAACGGCAGGCTCAACATGGTGCATCCGGAAGTGGATGCGCCGGAGGCTTCTTCGGCCGGTACTCTTACAGGCATTTATCCATCAACGGAGCGGCTTAAAAACGGCGGAATTACCGGACGTTTCATGACAAAAACCATAGCCACCGCACTTGAAGCAACACTTCCTGAACTGCAGGATACTCTTCCGGATTACATATTGAAAGAGAAGGGATTAGTGCCGTTAACTTATGCTCTGCGTCAAATACATTTTCCCGTAGACCAGAACGCTCTGGCAAAGGCTACATACAGGCTCAAATTTGAGGAACTGTTCCTTCTGCAGTTAAGTCTCCTGAAGCAGAAATACGTACGCAGCAGCAGCGCCATCGGCCTCCGGATGCCTCTTGTTGGAGACGCATTCAACGCATGCTTCAACGCACTTCCCTACCAGCTTACCAATGCGCAAAAACGCGTCATAAGGGAAATCCGTGAAGACATGCGCAGCGGCCATCAGATGAACCGACTCCTTCAGGGAGACGTTGGTTCCGGAAAGACGATGGTAGCTGTCTTAAGTTGCCTGATTGCCGTAGGAAACGGCTACCAGGCCTGCATCATGGCGCCTACGGAAGTGCTTGCACAACAGCACTTTGCAAATGTCTCTAAGTATTTGAAGCCAACCGGAGTGCGCGTAGAACTGCTCACAGGTTCAACCGGGACGGCAGCGCGCCGGAGCATACACGCAGGGCTTGAGGACGGCAGCATAGGTGTACTTATAGGCACTCATGCCCTAATTGAAGATACTGTCAATTTCAAGGCGCTTGGCCTTGCCGTAGTTGACGAGCAGCACCGCTTTGGAGTTGAGCAGCGCGCACGCCTGTGGAACAAAGGTTACGGAGGCATTCCGCCTCATGTTCTTGTCATGACGGCTACTCCCATCCCGCGCACTCTGGCAATGACACTGTACGGAGACCTGGACGTTTCCGTTATTGACGAGATGCCTCCCGGAAGAAAGCCCATCACAACTATCTGTGTGGGGGAAGGCAAGCGTCACGCCATGCACAATTTCATACGGGATGAAATTGCAAAAGGCAGGCAGGCATTCATAGTTTACCCACTCATCTTTGAGAGCGAAAAGCTGGATTACAAGAACCTTGAACTGGGTTATGAGGAAATAGTTAAAGCCTTCCCCCTGCCTCAGTATAAGGTTGCCATAGTTCACGGCAAACAGACCAACCAGGAGAAGGAATTCAACATGAGCGCCTTTGCCGCCGGACGCGCGAACATATTGGTTTCCACTACGGTTATTGAGGTGGGCGTGGACGTGCCAAACGCATCTGTAATGGTAATTGAAAGCGCAGAACGCTTTGGACTTAGCCAGTTGCACCAGCTCAGGGGGCGCGTAGGCCGCGGCGCAGAACGCTCATACTGCATCCTTATGAAGGGCACTAAGGTGTCAAAGGAGTCCCTCAAGCGCCTGGAGCTTCTGTGCTCTACAGAAAACGGCTTTGAACTGGCAGAGCAGGACATGAAAATGCGCGGCCCGGGAGACCTTGAAGGCACTCAGCAGAGCGGTCTTCCCATATCCCTTAACATTGCATCACTGGCCAAAGACGGTCTTATCCTTTCCGACGCCCGCGGCTATGCACAGCACATCCTGGACCAGGACCCCACTCTCTCCCTGCCGCAGAACGTTCCACTTGCAGCAGAACTCCGCAAGGACAAATACATCACCAAAGATTACTCCCAGATCTCCTGAGGCTCCTCTTTTCAGTGGAGTATAAGTAATTGACACACAGTAAGTTGCTGAATGTTTTCCCATTACCGGTTGGCTCACCGGGATTTTTCCGTGGGAACAAAGTGTAAGTATAAAGCGTGTTAAGCGTATATTCTCGTTAACCTGAAGAGGAAGAACTTCAGATCAATGATACCTCTGAGTTGAGCCCTGAATGCCTTG
>Ga0310786_10000172_pt1 | contig 110177 bp, 83 predicted proteins | sample AusTroGonzalo_MG_FD_203881 | JGI IMG/M metagenome (GOLD analysis project Ga0310786, IMG submission 203881) | Bovine rumen microbial communities from tropical cattle in Woodstock, Queensland, Australia - Gonzalo_03 (v2) (version 2) | ecosystem: Host-associated > Mammals > Digestive system >... | reverse complement strand
TAATCTTAAGACAAATACGATACATGTGGTAGATACTATTGAGGCCCCTGAAGATACGATACATAGGGGTGATTACTTGGTACTAGGTAAAGCAGGCGTAAAGAAAAAACTGTCACAGATTGAGCGTCGATCTGGAGCAACGTTTGGGTATGTGGGAGAATGGCACTCACATCCTAATGGTCCTGACGATTTTAGCACTACTGATTTTGAAGAGTTTGCCAATAAAGCAGAAGAAATGGTAGCCGATGGTGCTACAAAGCCAATCTTGGAGGCGCTAGTGTCACCGGTAGGTGTGAGTTGTGCGGTGCTGGCCTTGGTATAGTTGTGTTTTCGTGTGTTTAAAATATTTTTTGTATCTTTGCACTCGATATTACATCATCAAGTAAAACGATAAACGACGGTCCCAAGATACAATATCAAAAACAAAAAGCATCCAAAATATTTGATAATTGTTGCTTTTCTGAAAATTGTTAGATATTTTTGCAGTCGGTTTAAATTTGAGAATAAATAAAAAAGTATAATATGCCAACCAACCGTATTTATCTCTGCCTCGCTAAAATGTCACCTAATGGCGCCGAGCAACGCTATATTCAGGAAGCGTTCAACACCAACTGGATTGCACCGTTGGGACCAAATGTCGACGGTTTTGAGAAGGACTTGGAATCGTTCTTGGGCAATGGTGTGTCGGTTGCGGCTGTGTCGTCGTGCACTGCAGCGATTCATTTGGCATTGCTGCTTTTGGGCGTAGGTAAAGGCGATGAGGTGATAAGTCAGTCGTTTTCGTTTTGTGCAAGTTCGAATCCTATAACATATTGCGGTTCTACGCCTGTTTTTGTCGATTCCGATAAAGAAACTTGGAATATGTCGCCCGAACTTCTTGAGAAGGCGATCAAATCCAGAATTGCCGATACTGGTAAAAAACCGAAGGCAATAATCGTTGTCGACCTCTACGGAATGCCAGCTAAATGGGATGAAATAAACGCCATCAGCCGGAAATACGACATTCCCGTTATTGAAGACGCTGCCAACGCCCTTGGCTCGTATTACAAAGGCAAGCCCTGCGGCACTTTTGGCGATATCGCCACGCTTTCGTTCAATGGAAATAAGATAATAACCACATCGGGTGGTGGCGCTGTCGTCTGCAAAGGTGCAGAAACCAAAAAACGTGCTATTTTCCTTGCAACGCAGGCAAAAGAGCCATATTTGCATTATGAGCATCAAATAATTGGCTACAATTATCGTATATCAAATATCTCTGCTGGAATCGGAAGAGGTCAAATGACTGTTTTGAAAGATCATATTGCTCATCACAAACACGTTCATGAACTTTATTGTGAGCTGTTTAAAAACGTTGAATGCGTTGATATTCAGAGTAATCCAAATGTGAATTATGACAGCAATTTCTGGCTTACCAACATAGTTTTTAAGAAAGACATCGATACAGAATCGTTTTGCCTGGAACTAGATAAGGCTGGAATAGAAGCCCGCCCACTATGGAAACCAATGCATCTGCAACCAGTTTATAAAAATGCTCCGGCGTTTACAAACGGAGTAAGTGAAAATCTGTTCAAACATGGAATTTGTTTGCCAAGTGGTCCGTGGGTGACAGATGAAGATGTTAAATATATCGTTAAAAAATCAAAGAAGCAATTATATAAACTATGTCAAAAACTGCATTAATTACCGGAGTGACTGGCCAAGACGGCAGTTATCTCTCTGAATTTTTACTTGAAAAAGGCTACGACGTACACGGCATCATCCGCCGTTCGTCAGTCGACTATCGTGAAAGAATAGCCCATCTCGAGGGTAAACCACATTTCCATCTGCATTACGCCGATTTGGGTGACTCGATGTCAATCGTGAAAGTGGTCGATAAAGTGAAACCCGATGAAATCTACAACCTTGCTGCCCAGAGCCATGTGCAAGTATCGTTCGACTCACCAGAATTTACGGCAGATGTTGACGCTACTGGCGTTTTGAGAGTTTTAGAAGCCGTTCGCGCCTGCCATCTCGAGAAGACTTGTAGAGTGTATCAGGCTTCAACATCGGAGCTTTACGGAAAGGTGGAGGAAGTGCCTCAAAACGAGAATACTCCGTTCCATCCATATTCGCCGTATGCAGTGGCAAAACTTTATGGTTTCTGGATTGTGAAGGAGTATCGTGAGGCTTACAATATGTTCTGCTGTAGCGGCATTTTGTTTAACCATGAGTCGGAACGCCGTGGTGAGACTTTCGTCACAAGAAAGATTACTTTGGCAGCCGCAAGAATCTCGCAGGGCTTGCAGGACTGCTTATACCTTGGAAATCTTGACAGTTTGCGCGACTGGGGTTATGCCAAGGATTATGTAGAGTGCATGTGGCTGATACTTCAGAATGATGAGCCGGAAGATTTCGTCATCGCAACAGGCGTGCAGCATTCAGTGCGTGAGTTTACCGAGTTGGCATTCCGTCATGCTGGAATTGAGCTGAAATTTGAAGGCGAAGGCATCAACGAAAAGGGTATCTGCGTGAAAGGACCTAAGAATCTCATCGGCAAGACATTGGTAGCGGTGAGCAAGGACTTCTACCGTCCGACCGACGTTGTTAACCTTTGGGGCGACCCGACAAAAGCTAAGGCAAAACTCGGCTGGAATCCTGCAAAGACAAGCTTTGAACAGCTTGTGAAACTGATGGTTGAACACGATATCGCAAAGGTGGCATCAGAAGGTGCAGCACATAAAGTCAGAATGAATTTGGCTGAGTACCTTGAAAAGGGTATTGTGAAGTAGCGAATACGAATTAAAAAATGATGGCTTCGCCAAAGAAAGTCTTTGTCTCAGGTTGCTATGACTTGCTTCATAGCGGCCATGTTGAGTTTTTCCGTCAGGCATCACAGTATGGTGACCTTTATGTTGGAATAGGGTCGGATGAGACCATTCTCCATTATAAGGGTCATCGTACCCTTTATAACGAGAATGATCGCCTGTTTATGGTGAAGGCTATCTGTTATGTGAAAGATGCCTACATAAACGCTGGCAGCGGCATTATGGACTTCATCCCTACTGTCGATGTGTTGAAGCCGGACATATTCGTTGTGAACGAAGACGGTGCCTCGGACGAGAAGCGTAAGTTCTGCGAGGAGCGTGGCATGGAGTACATAGTGCTTAAACGCAATCCTCACGAGGGTTTGGAAGCGCATAGCAGCACTGCTATCAAAGAGCAATTGTGTCGAATTCCGACGAGACTTGATTTGGCGGGCACGTGGATAGACCAGCCATACGTAAGCTGTTATTACCCTGGTTGGGCAATAACCATATCACTGGAGCCCACTTTTGAAGTGCGTGAGCGTTGTGGACTGTCGACTTCAACGCGAAACATGATAAAGAAGATCTGGCCGTTGGAATTGCCCGACATGGATCCCGAAACGCTAGCTCGCCTTGTGTTCTGCTATGAGAATAACCCGGAGCGCAGCGATGGTATCATTAGCGGTGCACAAGACTCGATAGGTATCTGCATACCTGGACTATGCCGCCATTATTATGATAACCAATATTGGCCATCGAAGATAGAAACCTGCAAAGACGAGGAAGTGTTGAAGTTTCTCGAATCACATCTTGTCATGATTCCAATGGAACCCCGTCAGCCAGGCTGCAGCGTAGTGGAAGGTAAAGATATAACCGAGCCGAAGGTAAAAGCACTTGCCAAAGCGGCGGATGACTGCTGGGACGCTATTATGCGCAAGGATTTGAAAGCATTTGCTGCTGCTTACAAAGCTTCATTTGAGGCACAAGTAGCAATGTTCCCAGCTATGATTCAGGGTTGTGTCCAAAGCTACATCAATGAATATAAAGATATGGTTTTGGCTTATAAAATGCCCGGAGCAGGCGGCGGTGGTTATTTAGCTTGTGTGGTATCAGATGCAGAGAAGTTTGCATTGGAGCATCTAGAGGCAATAAGATTAACGATTAGAAGAGCTGGAGCGTAATGAAACTCGTAGAGAAGAAATACTTATTGCCGTTTGTGGTCGTCACATGCCTCTTTGCGCTTTGGGGCTTTGCAAACGACATCACCAATCCGATGGTGGCGGCGTTCCAGACTTTAATGGAACTGCCGGCAGCGAAAGCATCTCTCATACAGTTTGCTTTCTATGGCGGCTATGCTACTATGGCAATACCTGCGGCGCTATTCATCCGAAAATATAGTTACAAGAGCGGCATACTGCTGGGTTTGGCATTGTATGCTGTTGGAGCATTTCTATTTATTCCTGCAGCAGCAAGGCAGAGTTTCACTTTTTTCTGTTTCTCGCTTTACATTCTGACATTCGGTTTGGCCTTTTTGGAAACCACAGCCAATCCTTTCATTCTTTCGTTAGGAAGCAAAGAGAACGCTACTCGCCGTTTGAACATGGCACAGGCGTTTAATCCTGTGGGTAGCCTTAGCGGAATGGCGGTTGCAAGTCTTATTGTACTGCCCAACCTATTGAGTGACAAGCGTGATGTGACCGGGAGCGTTATTTTCCCAATGCTGAGCGAAGCGGAAAAAGCAGACATCCGTTTACATGATTTAGCGATAATCAGAGATCCATATGTTATTCTTGGAATCGTGGTTCTGATGATGTTTGTGATAATAGCGTTGGTGAAGGTCCCGAATGCTGAGCGTGTCGAAGCAACAGCCAAAGGAACGCTAAAACGTTTATGGAAGAATAATGTTTACAGAGAAGGCGTGATAGCCCAAGTTTTCTACGTAGCCGCCCAAATCATGGCATGGACTTTCATTATCCAATACGCTGATAATCTTGGGATTAGCAAGGCTACAGCACAAAATTATAACATTGCTGCCATGTGTCTGTTCCTCACAGGTCGATTCCTTTCCACATGGCTTATGAAATATACCGATGGAAGGAAATTGTTAACTATCTTTGGAATAGGTGCAGCTGTGTGTTCCTTGGGTGCCATACTCATTGTCGGCAAAGCGGGTTTGTTTTGTTTGGTAGGTATCAGTCTCTTTATGAGTTTAATGTTCCCCACCATTTACGGCACCGCATTGGATAAAGTATCTCTTGAAGACGCTTCAATTGGAGCTGCATTCCTCGTTATGGCTATTGTAGGTGGTGCTTTAATGCCGCCGCTGCAAGGCATGATTATCGATTGCGGCACTATAGTCGGACATCCGGCGGTTAACGTCAGCTACTGCCTACCGCTGCTGTGTTTTGTGATAGTGACTATTTACGGAATAAGAGCACGGAAGATATGAAACGATATTGTCAGACGTTGACTTTAGTCGACGATGAACATATGATTGCTAAATACGTAGACGCCCATAAGCACGTGTGGCCTGAAATTATTGAAGGTCAACGACAAGTCGGTATCCTCGATATGCAAATCTACCGTAAAGGTAGAACACTCTTCATGATTTGCGACACGGTAGATGAGTTTGACTGGAAGAAGGATATGGCTAAACTTGCCACTTTACCACGTCAAGCGGAGTGGGAAGCGTATGTAAGCCAGTTTCAAGGCTGTTCGGCAAATGCCCGCAGCGACGAAAAATGGCAATTGATGGAAAGAATATTTTGAAAATAATTTAGATTAAAATATGAATAAAAATTCAAAGATTTATGTTGCAGGCCATAATGGTTTGGTTGGTTCTGCGATTTGGAATAACCTAAAATCACGTGGGTATAATAATCTTGTCGGAAGAAGCCACAAAGAGCTCGATTTGACCGATCAATATGCAGTGAAGAAGTTCTTTGATGAAGAGAAACCGGATGCAGTCGTCTTGGCCGCCGCTTTTGTTGGAGGAATTATGGCCAATTCGCTCTATCGTGCCGATTTCATTATGATGAACATGAAGATTCAGTGCAATGTGATTAGCGAGGCCTACGCCCACGGGGTTGAGAAACTGCTCTTCCTGGGTTCGACTTGCATCTACCCGAAGAACGCTCCACAGCCCATGAAGGAGGACTGCCTGCTGACTTCACCGCTGGAATACACCAACGAGGAGTATGCCATCGCGAAGATTGCCGGCCTGAAGATGTGCGAGAGCTACAACCTGCAATACGGCACCAACTACATTGCAGTGATGCCCACCAACCTGTATGGCCCGAATGACAATTTCCACTTGGAGAACAGTCACGTGATGCCCGCCATGATGCGCAAGGTGTATCTGGCCAAGCTGATTCACGATGGGGCATGGGACAAGATTCGTCGAGATTTGGAGATTCGTCCTGTAGGTGCCAACATCAAGGAGAATGGCGAGCAGGTGCGCTATGTGATTGACGGCAAGAGCGAGGAGGCACTGATTCGCAAGATTTTGGCCTGGTACGGCATTGAGGACAATAAAGTTACGCTGTGGGGAACCGGTACGCCATTGCGTGAGTTCCTGTGGAGTGAGGATATGGCCGATGCAAGTGTGCATGTGTTGCTTAATGTTGATTTCAAGGATATCATTGGCATTGAGAAATATTCCAGCGTACATTATGGCGTTGCTGCCGATGGGGTGGTCGACCGCAATCATTCAACAGGCCGAGGCGGCGCAATACCTGCATTGGGTGAAATAAGAAATTGTCATATCAATGTTGGAACGGGTAAGGAACTGACCATCCGAGAGCTTTCGGAATTAGTTGTAAAAGCAGTAGGTTTTAAAGGAAAAGTCGAATTTGATGCTTCAAAACCGGATGGCACAATGCGTAAACTTATCGATGTAAGCAAACTTCATTCTCTCGGCTGGACTCACAAGGTGGAAATTGAAGACGGCGTTCAAAAGCTGTTTGAATGGTATCAAGCAAGTCTATAAGCTTAGGAGATTAGAAGATTATAAGCTAAGAAGTTTAGAAGGTCAGGCTCTGGAAGGGGCTTGGCCTTTTTATTTTTAAATGAAATTTATTATTTCTTTGAAAATTTTGTAATTTTGCAAAAGAATCTTCTAAACTTTCAACTTTAAACTTGTAAACTACTCTAAACTCTGCACTTTAAACTTTCAACTAAAATGTCTAGAAAGAAAACTAATAGCCTTTCAACGTTTGTCAATACGATATTGCGTATCTACGGCGAGCATCCCTTCAAGCCGATGAACTACAAGCAGATAGCAAAGATCATGGGCGTTCGCGATGCTGCAGGCAAAGACGTGATATTTCAGGTGCTCGAGACCCTCAACCGCGACGGTCAACTCATTGAGCATCATCCATATAGCTATACTCTGAACCCCGATCTGGTGAGCGAATACGGTCCGAAACCGCATTACGTGGTCGGCATCGTCGACATGAAGAGCACAGGCAAGGCCTACGTGGTGCCTGAAGACGGCGGCGAGGACATCCAGATCGCTGCCAACAACACGGGCAAAGCGCTGCATGGTGACAAAGTCAAGGTGGCGATGTTCCCGAAACGTAAGTCGAAAAAGACAGAAGGCGAGATTGTGAAGGTCATCCAGCGCGCGCATAACGAGTTTGTGGGCATTTTCAGCGTGTCGCACGGCTACGCCTTCGTGGTGCCCGACAAAGACACCATGCCGGTCAACTTCTTCATCCCGCGTGGCAGCTACAAAGGCGCCCGCGACGGACAGAAAGTCATAGTGAAGCTTGCCGATTGGCCCGAGAACTCGCGCAACCCGTTCGGCGAGGTGGTCCGAGTGCTCGGTTACCCGGGCGAGAACAACGTCGAGATGCAGTCGATACTCGCACAATACGAGTATCCGCTGGAGTTTCCGAAAGATGTCGAGAAAGAGGCGAGTCAGATCTCCGATAAGATTTCTTCTTCAGAAATTAAAGCCAGAAAGGACTTCCGCGATGTCCTTACCATCACCATCGACCCTCGCGACGCAAAGGACTTTGACGATGCCATATCCTACCGCAAGCTCCCTAACGGCAACCACGAAGTCGGAGTTCATATCGCCGACGTGTCATATTACGTGAAACCAGGCTCGGCTATCGACCAGGAAGCACAGCAGCGTGGTACCTCGGTTTACCTTGTCGATAGAACTATTCCGATGCTTCCCGAAAAGCTCTGCAACATGGTATGCTCGCTTCGTCCCGACGAGGAAAAACTGACGTTTTCGGCTGTCTTTGAGATGAACGACAAGGCCGAAATTCTGAAAAAGTGGATTGGCAAGACTGTGATAAAATCCAACCGTCGCTTTGCATACGAAGAGGTACAAGCCATGATTGAGGGTGGGGAAGGCGATTATAAAGAAGAAATATTGATACTCAATGATTTAGCCACCAAGCTTCGCGAAAAACGTATGGCTCAGGGCTCAATCAACTTCCATTCCGAGGAGGTGAAATTCATCCTCGACGAGAAAATGCACCCCATCGACACTTACGTCAAGGTGCAGAACGAGGCGAACATGCTCATCGAGGACTTTATGTTGCTCGCAAACCGCACCGTGGCGGAGGCAATCGGCAAGAAAGACTCGAAATATCACGGCTACACCTTCGTTTATCGTGTACACGACGAGCCTAACCCTGAAAAATTGTTCAGTTTCATTTCGTTAGTGTCGAAATTGGGCTATTCGATGAATATCAGTACGCGTGAAAACCTTGTGAAATCGTACAATGCCTTGTTCGATGCAGTGGAAGGCAAAGGTGAGCGCAATCTTGTTGAAACTGTGGCACTTCGCACCATGGCGAAGGCTCTCTACAGCACCGTCAACATCGGTCACTATGGCTTGGCATTCCCGTTCTACACTCATTTCACCTCGCCAATCCGCCGTTATCCCGACCTGATGGTTCATCGTCTGATTGAGCGCTATATGATTGATAATCAGCCGAGTGTGAATCAAAATGAATACGAGGTTTTGTGTCAGCACGCCTCCGAGATGGAGCGCAAGGCTGCCGAGATGGAGCGAGAGTCGGTGCGCTACAAACAGGCTGAGTATCTGCAGGATAAGATCGGCAAGGTGTTCGATGGCTTGATCTCTGGCATCAGCAAATGGGGAATTTATGTCGAGCTCATCGACAGCAAATGCGAGGGTATGGTGCGCTACAGCACCCTCGACGACATGTACTACCTCGACGAGGAGAATTTCCGCGTCATCGGACAGGAAACCCGCCAGATCTACCGCCTCGGCGACGCTGTGAAAGTCCGCGTCGAAGCTGTGGATTTGATTAAAAAGCAAATGGATTTCACAATGGTGAGTGCGAAACGCAAAACCAAAGGAAAGGCCATGTAAGGACACACCGCGTGTGTCCATAAAAATTTTTGTTTCATACAACAAAATTTTATAATTTTGCGGTTAGAAAATTATTAAAAACTTCATATTATGGTTAACTACAAGGATTTAGGGCTCGTGAACACCCGTAAAATGTTCGCAAAAGCTGTCGATGGCGGCTATGCCATCCCGGCATTCAACTTCAACAATATGGAACAGATGCAGGCCATCATCATGGCGGCAGTGGAGACGAAATCGCCAGTGATTCTTCAGATTTCGAAAGGCGCACGTAACTACGCCAACCAGACGCTGCTGCGCTACATGGCAGAAGGCGCTGTGGCATACGCCAAGGAACTCGGCTGCGCTCATCCTGAAATCGTTCTTCACCTCGACCATGGTGACTCATTCGAGCTCTGCAAAAACTGCATCGAGATGGGATTCTCATCGGTGATGATCGACGGGTCGGCACTTCCATACGACGAAAACGTAGCACTGACACGCAAAGTCGTCGACTACGCTCATCAATACGACGTGACAGTCGAGGGCGAACTCGGCGTTTTGGCAGGCGTTGAAGACGAGGTCTCGGCCGAGGCAAGTCACTACACAAAACCTGAGGAAGTGGTTGATTTCGTGACCAAGACAGGCGTCGATTCACTCGCAATCTCCATCGGAACATCGCACGGAGCATATAAATTCACGCCTGAGCAGTGCACCGTCGACCCTAAGACAGGCCGTCTGCTGCCTCCACCTCTCGCCTTCGACGTGCTCGAGGCCATCGAGAAGGAGCTTCCGGGCTTCCCGATTGTGCTTCACGGCTCATCATCGGTGCCGCAGGACGATGTCGACACCATCAATAAATACGGTGGCGGACTGAAGGCAGCTGTCGGTATCCCAGAGGAACAGCTCCGCAAGGCAGCAAAGTCAGCAGTGTGCAAAATCAACATCGACAGCGATAGCCGTTTGGCAATGACTGCAGCAATCCGCAAGACTTTAGCCGAGAAACCGGCAGAGTTCGACCCTCGTAAGTACCTCGGACCAGCTCGCGACCACATGAAAGAGCTTTACATGCATAAGATTATCAACGTCTTAGGAAGTAATGGAAAATTAGCTGAATAAGATGACAAAATCTTTATTTTTAAAAAGGGCTTTTTTAGCAGTCCTTTTCGTGATGTTTGGTTTTGCAGGAATGGCGCAAACCACTTTTACTGCTGGTGATTTGAATTATCAGGTTAACCCTGATGGTGTATCTGTGACATTGACAGGACATGTTGACGGTTACAATGCTACCGGACCATTGAACGTCCCTGAATCGGTTAGTTATGAAGGCGTTGACTATGCTGTGACAAGCATCGGCAACAGCGCGTTTTTGTATTATTTTTATTTGACAAGCCTGTCACTCCCGAATTCCTTGATTACCATCGAGGATGGCGCTTTCGCGTATTGCTCAGGTTTTACTGGTGATTTAATCATTCCAAATTCAGTGACCACCATTGGCGCAAGCGCATTTTTCACATGCTACAGCTTTGACGGCGATTTGGTGATTGGCAACTCGGTCACGACCATCGGCGAATATGCTTTTGACGATTGCGCAGGTCTGCATGGCGTGCTGAACATCCCGAGCAATGTGACAACGATTGGCTTAGACGCTTTCAGATACTGCGCTTTCAGCGGCATCACTGTCGATTCTGCTAACCCTGTTTTCGACTCACGCGACAACTGCAATGCCATCATCCGTACGAGCAACAACGAGCTGGTGTTGGGATGTGTAAACACTGTGATTCCTACCTCCGTCACAGCGATTGGCGAGAATGCGTTTTGCGGTCTCGATGGGCTGACATCAATTAACATTCCGAATTCCATAACTTCTATCGGAGCAGGCGCTTTCTCGTTCTGCTTTCATCTGACTGGCGATTTGACGATTCCGAATTCAGTGAAAACGATTGGAGCCGGTGCGTTTTTCCAGTGCTCAGGCTTTGACGGAACATTGACAATAGGCGAATCTGTAGAATATATCGGCGACTATGCCTTTAGACAATGCTCTCATTTTACAAATGCCGTCTCTTTGGCAACCGTGCCTCCTGAGCTTGGCAATGAGCCAGGATGGAATTGTGTTGTGTTTGAACAGTTTGGTACTCAAACACTTACAGTTCCTCAAGGATGCGCCGCAGCTTATCAAAACACGGCTTGGTACGACCCAATGGGACTGAACGGTTTTTATGAATTTATTGAAGCTGAGCCGCAAGCGGTTTCGGAAGTTGAAGATGCCATTTCAGCGGTTTATCCGAATCCGACCAACGGTGTGACCATAATTGAGGCTAAAAATCTCCAAACCATTAGTGTTTTCAATACTTTAGGACAAGTAATTTTTAACACTTTTGTCACCGGAGATATCTTCGAATATGACTTCAGTAATCAAGAGGCTGGAATGTATTTTATCAAGGTTGAAACGGAAAAAGGAGTTGAAACTAAAAGAGTGGTGGTAATTTAGGTTATAGGTTATTGGTTATAGGTTATTGAAATAACGATGTAATAATTTAATGGTTACATCGTTATTTTTTTATGAAAAACTTTTTCCTATTGCTGATTTTGGTGCTTTGTGCTTTAAAAATAACAGCACAGGAAGAATATTTCACAGTAAAAGGAAGGATTTTTTCGAACGACAGCTTAACGGCAATTCCTAATGTGAATATAGTCAGTGAGTTATCGCGTTATGGAACGACTTCAAATCGGGACGGATGGTTTTTGATAAAATCAAAACCAATTGATACTCTTTGGGTTAGCTGTGTAGGATTCTACCGTCAACGAGTTCCGATTTTTCGAGATAGTATTTTAGATAAAGAGCTGATAATCAAGATGATACGAAGTAACGTCATGCTTGATTCGGTTGAGATATATCCTTGGCCCGACTATGAAACCTTTAAGCAGGAAATCATCAATATGCCGTGGCGCAGGCCGTATATGGTTCCTGGAATCTCGAAAGAAGGCGACGAAGCGTTTATTCACAAAAAGCCAGTTCGGGAGCCAAAAGGCTCGGTTGTCAGTCCTATCACATTGATTTACAATAGGTTCAACAAAAGAGAACGCTTCAAAAGAAAACTTGAGCGCAATCGCCGACGTTTCAATCGCGAGATGGAACGCCTCGGCGCGGATTCATTGATGATTCCGGAATGACGAATTTCTTTGAAAGTTTTTAATTATTTTCCTATCTTTGCAAAAAATATTTTATGGCAAAGCGCAAAGTACCGCATACCTACGTCATCGTTTTCTTCATAATCGTGGTCGCCGCCGTTATGACCTGGTTTATCAAGCCGGGAATGTATGTGGACGGGCAGTTCTATTATGAAAACGAGTTACCCATTGAGTATCAGGAGGTTTTTCAGCCCGAAGCTCAGACGTGGCAGGTGTTTTCGGCGCTTTTCAACGGCTTTGTGCAACAGTCGAAAATCATCATCTTCATCCTGATGATAGGCGGCGCATTCTGGATTATGAACAAAAGCCGAGCCATCGACATGGGAATTTTTTCTTTCCTGAAATTTACGCAAAAGCTTGAAAATCACAAGTTTATACGGTTTTTGGGCATCGACAACATCATCATCGTGCTGATAATGCTGCTGTTCAGCCTCTTCGGCGCGATTTTCGGGATGAGCGAGGAGTGCGTTGCCTTTGTGATTATCATCATACCGCTCGCAATATCAATGGGTTACGACAGTATCGTGGGACTCTGCATGGTGTATGTGGCGGCTCATATCGGCTTTGCGGGTGCGATTCTGAACCCGTTTACGATAGGTATCGCGCAGGGAATCGCCGACGTGCCGCTGTTTTCGGGCATCGGCTACCGCATCTTCTGCTGGGTGATTATCAACATCTTCGGCATTGCTTTCGTGCTGCATTATGCCCATAAAGTGAAGAAAAATCCGACGAGTTCAATCATGTACGACGATGACGCTTACTGGCGGAAAAACAGCGTGGCACAAGGGCAGGAGTTTGAGCATTATGTACCAAAATCAGCTTGGTTTGTGTATGCTTTTTTGCTTGTCGCGATGGTGATTTTCTCGTATTTAAATCCAAAAACGACGTTGGTAATAGGTTCAAGCGCCTTTGTGATGCCGATAATCCCGATTTTGACCGGAATTTTCGCAGTTTTAGGAGCTTTTTCGTTAAGAAAAACGGTACATAACTTCATTTTGCTGCTGCTTCTTTACACCATCATCTATCTCATCGTCGGCGTGATGGGTTACGGCTGGTATGTGATGGAGATCGCGTCGCTATTCCTCGCCATGGGCATCTGCAGCGGCATCGCTATCGGCAAGAGCGCCAGCGACATAGCACGACTTTTCATCGAAGGGATGAGCGACATTTTGTCGGCTGCAGTGGTCGTCGGATTGGCTGGCGGCATCGTGATAATTCTGCAAAATGGCGGCATCATCGACACGATTCTGTACGGACTCTCGAAATCGATGTCCGACTTCGGCAAGGTGGCGTCGGTGGAGATAATGTATGGCATTCAGACACTTATCAACATCATCATACCGTCGGGCTCGGCCAAAGCGGCCATCACGATGCCGATTATGGCGCCGTTCAGCGACCTCATCGGGGTATGCCGTCAAGCCACTGTGATGGCGTTCCAATTCGGCGACGGCTTCACCAACATGATAACGCCAACCTCAGGGGTGTTGATCGGAGCATTAGGAGTAGCGAAGATCCCATATCAGAAATGGCTGAAATGGGTGTGGAAATTTATTTTGATGCTGATAATTTTAGGTGGAATATTATTGATTCCAACGGTTTTAATGACATTGGAAGGGTTTTAATGTAGGGACGCACCGCGTGCGTCCAATAAAATGGGCACATTGTTAAACATAAGAAATCTCCGAATTTCATTCCTTCGCGATGGCGAATGGAACGAGGCAGTGCATGGTGTCAGTTTTGAGGTGCCGAAGGGCAAAACCCTTGGAATCGTTGGTGAATCAGGTTCGGGAAAGTCGGTGAGCAACCTGGCAGTGATGCGGCTTTTGAACGAGAAGCAATCGCGAATAACAGCCGACGAAATCACCCTCGACGGGAAAGATATCCTGCATCTTTCGGAAAACCAGATGCACGACATCCGCGGCAAGCGCATCGCCATGATATTCCAAGAGCCGATGACGTCTCTAAACCCCGTGTTTCAGTGCGGTTTTCAGGTGACAGAAGCTATTCTTGCCCACGAAGATGTCACCGAGGATGCGGCCAAGGCCCGCACCATATCCCTGTTCAAAAAAGTGATGCTGCCACGCCCCGACGCCATCTACAAGAGCTACCCTCACGAGCTCTCGGGCGGACAGAAACAACGCGTGATGATTGCGATGGCGCTGGCCTGCAACCCCGAGCTTCTGATAGCGGATGAGCCCACCACAGCATTGGATGTCACCGTCCAGAAAGAGATCCTGAAACTTTTGAAAGACCTTCAACAATTAGAAAATCTTTCGATGATCTTTATATCTCACGACCTCGGCGTTGTCTCCGAAGTCTCCGATTACATCGCGGTGATGCACAACGGCAACATCGTTGAATACGGCGAGGCCCAGGAAATCCTCAACAATCCAAAAGATCCATATACAAAAGGTCTCCTCGCTTGCCGTCCGCCGATGGATTATCGTCTGAAACGACTCCCAATAGTGAAGGAATTCCTCGACGGCACCTGGAAAGAAGACGCTGATTTCAAAAAGCAACTTATTGTCACTCAACAAGATAGAGAAAATCATCTGAAAGAAATATACAGTCGTGAGCCGTTGTTGAAGGTGGAGCACCTGAAGACGTGGTTCCCGCTCAAAAAAGGCGTGTTCAATCGTGTTTACGACCATGTGAAAGCCGTCGACGACGTGAGTTTCGAAGTGTATCCTGGCGAGACGCTGGGTCTCGTTGGCGAGTCTGGGTGCGGTAAGACAACTCTCGGCCGCTCGATTTTACGTCTGGTTGAGCCTTCTGAAGGCAAGATAATCTTCGAAGGCAAAGATGTTATGTCGCTGAGCGGCAACGACTTACGTGAATATCGCAAACATGCGCAGATTGTCTTCCAGGATCCGTATTCGTCGTTGAATCCGAAGATGCGCATCGGCGACGCGATAGCGGAGCCGATGATGGTGCACGGACTGGAGCCGGATGCTAAAAAACGTCGCGACAAGGTGTGTGAGCTGCTCACCGAGGTCGGACTGCAACCTGAGCATTATCAACGTTATCCGCATGAGTTCTCAGGCGGTCAGAGGCAACGAATCTGCATCGCGAGGGCACTGGCAGTGCATCCTAAACTGATAATCTGCGACGAGTCGGTGTCGGCTCTCGACGTGTCGGTGCAGGCGCAGGTTCTGAACCTCCTCAACCTACTGAAAAACGACTTCGGATTTACGTATGTGTTTATCTCTCACGACCTTAGCGTCGTCCGCTTCATGTCGGACCGCATCCTCGTGATGTACAACGGAAAGCCCGTAGAGCTCGGTGACGCCGATGAGATTTTCAACAACCCGAAGAATGAATACACAAAGAAGTTAATAAACGCTATTCCCAAGATATGAAAACAATAAAAGAAATCTACCGAATAGGCCACGGCCCTTCATCGAGTCACACTATGGCTCCTCGCTTCGCTGCGGAGCAGTTCCTCGAGCGTCATCCCGATGCCGCAAGTTTTGAGGTCACGCTTTACGGAAGCCTCGCCGCCACAGGCAAAGGCCACCTTACCGACGTCGCCATCCTCGAGGTGCTAGAGCCTCATGCCAAGGTCAACATAGTGTGGCAGCCGAAGATATTCCTGCCATATCATCCTAACGGCATGACATTCAAGGCTTTAGATGCCGAAAACAAAGTTCTGGAAGAATGGACGGTTTACAGCGTTGGCGGCGGTGCCCTCGAAGAGGAAGGGAAGCCATCGAACATCCCCGACATCTATCCGCTGACGAAGATGACCGACATTATGAAATGGTGCGAGGAGACTGGCAAGACCTATTGGGAATATGTGCTTGAGACTGAGAACGATAAGACTCTCATCCCGCATATCAAAGCCGTCTGGCAGACCATGAAAGAGGCTGTTGAGCGCGGATTGCGTACTGAAGGCCGACTGCCCGGACCGCTGAATCTGCCAAGAAAGGCTGCACAATACCACATCAAGGCGATGGGCTACCAGCACACTTTGCGCAGTCGTGGACTTGTGTTCTCCTACGCCCTCGCCGTTTCCGAGGAAAACGCCTCGGGCGGTCTCATCGTCACGGCGCCTACCTGCGGCTCAAGCGGAGTGCTTCCGGCCGCATTATATCATCTTCATAAAAGCTACGAATTCGACGACCTGCGCATCTATCGCGCCTTGATAACCGCCGGTCTGATTGGAAATATCGTGAAAACTAACGCCTCGATATCTGGCGCTGAGGTAGGCTGCCAAGGTGAGGTGGGAGTGGCCTGTGCTATGGCAGCGGGTGCTGCCTGTCAGCTCTTCGGAGGCAGCGTGGCACAGATCGAATATGCCTGTGAGATGGCTCTCGAACATCACCTCGGCATGACTTGCGACCCGGTCTGCGGACTGGTTCAGATCCCGTGTATCGAACGTAACGCCTTCGCCGCCGCCCGAGCACTCGACGCCAATATCTACTCGACATTCACCGATGGCCGTCACCGCGTCTCCTTCGACAAGGTGGTCGCCACCATGAACAAAACCGGCCGCGACCTGCCATTCCTCTACCGCGAGACGTCAGAGGGCGGTTTGGCTGAAGACTACAAACAAATGGAATAATCGTCATTTCGAGCGGAACGAATGTGGAGTCGAGAAATCCTCTTTGAGAAGAAACAATATAAGAAAACCGATTACTCAATGGATTTATCGGATGGAGGATTTCTCCATTCCGCTACGCTTCAGTCGAAATGACGATCCTTTCGAGCAGTTCCTTCATTCCTTCCGACGCCCCCTTCTTGATATGAGTGATCGGGCGGCGGCTGTTGATGTTAACATCCTTAGGATCAATGAGATACACCTCGGCATCGCTTGGCACGTAATACAAAAGACTTGCTGCGGGATACACGTTCATCGAGGTGCCGATGATGACGAAAATGTCAGCTTTTTCAACGTATCGCACCGCAGTCTCGATTTCAGGCACCGCCTCGCCAAACCATACTATGAACGGCCTCAGCTGACTCCCGTCGCCGGCCTTGTCGCCCATCTTCACCTCAAATTCCTCAGGTTTCAGCTCGCGGATGTAACGCGGGTCGTTGGGGTTGTAGCTCGAACACACCTTCGTCAGCTCGCCATGGAGGTGGATGATGTGGTGACTGCCCGCTCTCTCGTGCAGGTTGTCGACGTTTTGCGTCACCACCGTCACGTTGAAATACTTTTCCAACTCGGCGCAGAGGATGTGACCTTGGTTCGGCTTCACATCCAAAAGCTGCTTGCGACGCTCGTTGTAAAATTTTATAACTAATTCAGGATCAGCCTCATAACCCTCGATTGAGGCCACCTGCATCACGGGGTATTTGTCCCACAGTCCGCCGGCGTCTCTGAACGTACTAATTCCACTTTCGGCACTGATGCCCGCTCCTGAAAGAATGACAAGGTTTTTCATAATTCAAAAGTTTTAGCCAACAAATTTAATAATTTTTGAGATAAACAAAGCAGAAAATCGTCAATTTTTCGTAATTTTGCCTCGCGATGGCTGGAATTTATCTCCATATTCCGTTTTGTAAAAGCAAATGTGCTTACTGCAATTTCTTTTCGGTCGTTTCCGAGAAGCAACGTGCTGATTTTCTTGATGCATTAAAAAGGGAAGCAGTTGTAAGAAAGGATTATTTGGGTGGTGAAGAAGTGAGGACGATATACTTCGGCGGCGGCACTCCAACGGTGCTCGAAGCTCTCGAAGTTCTTAAAGTTCTCGAAGTTCTCCGAAATAACTACTCAATCAATGCCGCCGCCGAAGTCACTCTCGAAGCAAATCCCGATACTGTATCAAAAGAAAAACTTTTAGAATACAAATCATTGGGAATCAACCGTTTAAGTATTGGAATCCAAAGCTTTTTTGATGACGATTTGCAATACCTCAGCCGAAAACACGATTCAAAACATGCCCTTAAGGTTCTTGATTGGGCAAAAGAGGTTGGTTTTCAGGAAGTTACACTCGATTTGATTTACGGCATTCCGACTCTGACCGACGAAAAATGGCGTAAAAACCTTGAGATTTTCTTCTCGACAGGCTTTAATCATCTTTCGGCTTATGCCTTGACGATTGAAGAAAAAACGGCTTTAGGCCAGCGGATCAAAAAAGGATTGGCTGCGCCGGTAAGCGAAGAAGAGGCCATCAGGCATTATGAGATTCTTGTCGAAATGACTGAAAATCAAGGGTTTGAACATTACGAGATAAGCAATTTCGCGCGTCCGGGACATTATTCGAAGCACAATACCATTTACTGGAAAGGTGAAAAATATCTCGGTCTCGGGCCTTCAGCTCATTCTTTCGATGGCGTTTCACGTCAGTGGAATGTAGCAAGCGTAAAGGATTATTGTGACAACTATTCCTTTGAACGTGAAGAACTTACGCTCGACGACCGCTACAACGAATATGTCATGACTTCCTTGCGAACCAATTGGGGCTGTGATTTGAATTATATTTGCGACAATTTCGGGGAAGAATATGTCAAAAGGTTTAATAATTTGACCAAAAAACATAATTTAAGCGGAAAAATGTATCAAAAAGACGAAAGTTTCATCTTAAATGACAAAGGCATGCTTTTCGCCGACGGTATCGCTTCAGAACTGTTTGTCTGATGACTTTTTATCAAATTAATTCCCTTCCCTATTAAATAATTCTGTATCTTTGTCGATTATTTTAATCATAAGACTATGACTAGACATTTACAACATCTCAGAAAACTTGCAGTCATGACGCTGGCAATGCTGGCTATATCATTGAATACCAACGCCCAAGAGTGGTATATCTACGGCGTCTACACCTTCAGCGCACCGCATCCGGTAGGCGATTTTCATGAATATCACTATCAAGGCGAGACAGTGATGCTCGGTGGTCTCGACTTCCAAACCATCTACGTCCGCAACGAGAATAACCAGGTTCACCTCGCAGGCGCCTACCACACCGACGGCGACCAGATCGTTTACTGCAAATGGAACGGCGCAGCCTACGAGGACGCCGAACTGCTCTACGACTACGACCTCGAGGTGGGCGACTACTTCCACGATGACACCGACCACCCGATGCAGGTGACGGAAGTGTCAACAATCACCGACCTTAACGGCGTGGCAAGAAAGAAAATCACTTTCACATTCTTAGGCCTGACCGACGTGACTGAGTTCTGGGTCGAAGGTATCGGCAGCAACCGCGGCTTCATGAACGTGGGCATGTGGGAAGCGTCACCCGACAGCGATGGCGAGATGTACCATCTGCTCTGCTATCACGAGGGTAACAACGTGGTGTTTGTCAACCCTGAATACAACGAGTGCAACCTCCCTTACGGCATCGAAGAGAATCTTGTCGAAAACGACGTCAATATCTATCCTAACCCTGCAAGTCAAGAGGTTAACATTCTGATTAACAATGGTTTAAATATCTCAAGCATTGAAATCATCGACCTCACAGGTCGCGTCATGCTGAAGAGCGAGAAGGCTGTTGGCATCGACATCAGCGATCTCCCTGAAGGCCAGTATTTCGTGAAGATCATCGGTGAGACGACCATCGTTAGAAAACTATTCATCATCAAATAAAAATTCGCGATTATGCAGAAAGTCTGGCGAGCATTCACATCGTTCATCCTCATGCTGACGCTCATCCTGTGCGCCTTTGAGGTCTACAGATGCACGCTCTATGTAATTGATTCAGTCAAAACCGGCACCTATCAGGGCTACCTCTGGCTCGCGATAGGCATGGCGGCGTTCCTCATCTTCACGGCTCTTTTCTTCAAGAAAAACCGCCATCTGGTCTACACCCTGACCCACGAAGGCGCCCATTTCCTTGTCGGAGCACTGTTCCTGCGTCGTAAAATCACCGAATTCAACGCGAAAGCCATCGAATACATCAAATCGGGCGAGAACCTCGGCGAGGTGTGGTCGGTGGGCAGCAACAACGTCTTCATGTCGCTGGCGCCTTACATGCTGCCTTATTTCACCTTCATATTCGTCTTCATGCGCCTCATGATCAAGCCCGACTGTCTCCCGATAATCGACTTCATCATCGGCTTCACCCTGATGTTCCACTTCGCCTGCTGGAAAAGCTACATGGGCTCCTACCAGGGCGACCTTAAGGTGTGCGGACTCTTCCGCTCGTATCTCTTCATCTGGACCTTCATCTTCTTCAACGTGACGATAATTCTTTATTCGCTCGGCGGCGGGATGACGGCTCCGGTCGACATCATCCAAGCTAATGTGAACTGGTTCACCCAGGCCTGGAACGACATCCTTTGGGTAGTATCATTGATAACAAAATAAATTTTAAATATATGAAAATCAAATACTTAGCTATGGTAATAGCACTTACTGCAGCACTGTTCAGCTGTGGCGAAAAGCAGGATAAGAAATCTTGCGAAGAGAACTACGAAGCCCTTGCAAATCAATATGCTAAGGTGACTTTGACCACCGACATCAGTCATCTCTCCGACAACGAGGTGAAGATGCTCGACTTGCTTTTTAAGGCAGGTAAGATAATGGATAACATCTATTGGACTGAAAATTTCAATGGCGATAAGGACGAGTTCCTCAACGGAATTCAGGATCCTAACGCTCGTAAATATGCTGAAATCAACTACGGTCCATGGGATCAGCTCGACAACCGTCGCGTGTTCATCCCTGGTTACGGTCCGAAGCCGGAAGGAGCAGGATTTTATCCTACCGATATGACAAAAGAAGAGTTCGACGCTTGGGAAAACCCAGATAAGACCAGTCAATACACTCTGGTGCGCCGCGATGAGAACGGTAACCTCAAAACCGTTTGGTACCATGAGGCATACAAAGATGAGATCCGCAAGGCAGCAGAGCTTCTTGTCGAAGCTTCGCAACTCGCCGAGGATAAAGAGTTTGCCGATTATCTGCAATTCCGCGCAGGCGACCTCCTCATCGACGACTACTACCATTCAGACATGGCTTGGATGGATGTCCGCAACAACAATATCGACTTTGTGGTAGGTCCTATTGAGAACTACACCGACGGCCTCTACGGCTACAAAGCCGCTCATGAGTCGTTTATCCTTATCAAAGATAAAGAATGGACTGAGAAACTTACACGTTACGTGGCATTGCTGCCTGAACTTCAGACAAAATTGCCTGTCGACGACAAATATAAACAGGAAAAACCGGGTAGCGACGCCGATTTGGCTGCCTACGACGTGATTTTCTACGGTGGCGACTGCAATATGGCATCGAAGACCATCGCCATCAACCTGCCTAACGACGAGAGAGTGCAACTGCAGAAAGGCACCCGCAAGCTCCAGCTGAAGAACGCCATGAAGGCTAAGTTCGACAAGATCGTCGTCCCGATTTCAGAGGTCCTGGTAGCTCCTGAAGCCCGTCAGAACGTGAAGTTCGACGCATTCTTCGCCAACGTGATGTTCCACGAGGTGGCTCACGGTCTGGGCATCAAGAACACCCTCGACGGCAGCGGCACAGTGCGTCACGCCTTGAAGGAACAGTATTCAGCTATCGAAGAGGCTAAGGCCGACATCCTCGGCTTGTTCCTCGTGACCAAGCTCCATGAGATGGGCGAATACAACAACAGCACTCTCGAAGAGAACTACACCACATTCATGGCTGGCATCTTCCGTTCGGTGCGTTTTGGCGCCGCCTCGGCACACGGAAAAGCCAACATGATCGAATTCAACTTCCTCGCCAACGAAGGAGCCTTCACCCGCGATGAGAATGGCTTGTATAACATCGACTTCCCGAAGATGAAGCTCGCGGTCGAGAAGCTCGGCGGCGCTATCCTCACGGCACAAGGCGACGGCAACTACGAGTATGTGAAGGAGTGGATCGCCACCGACGGCGTCATCAAACCTGAGCTCCAGGCTGACCTCGACAAGCTCGCCGGCTGCGGCATCCCGAAGGATATCTGGTACGAAATGGGAATGGAATACCTCGAGCGTTAGGAGGAACAGAGCATGACGACGGCGGAAATCATATCGCTGATAGCGACGAAAGAGCTCAACGACATCGACCTGAGTGGCATCACCCTCGAAGGGCTTGACTTCGGCGGATGCACCTTGACGAAAGTGAATTTCAAGGGCTCCACGCTGAGACACTGCTCATTCGAGGAGGCGGTGCTGGACTGCTGCAGTTTTGAGTGTTCGGGTAAGACCGACACCCCTAACCTGCAAAGCGTCTCGTTTAAGAAAGCTACGCTGATCAACTGCCGTTTCCGTTACGCCAACATCGCGTGGAGCGACTTCCGCTATGCACGTATCGACCAGGCCACTTTTGAAGATTCAACCATCGATTTCTGCGATTTCTACCGTTGTTTCTTCGAAGGCGTGGTGCTGTTTAAACATGCGAAGATAAGCAACTCGAGCCTGTATTACACCTATTTTGGCGACGCCACCAACCTGCGTCGCGAAAACCTCGTCGACGGCCGTATCTTACAGCAAAACAAGAAAAACTACACCAAGTTTTTGGTCGACTGGCACACATACGGCACAGGTGTCCGCACCAACGACATGAAGGTCGTCTCCGACTGGAGTCCCGATGCGGCAGTGAAGGCCCGCTGGTCGGATGCCGAAGATATCTATAAGACTCTCATGGGCTTATGGACACAGCGTGGCTTCAACGCCGACGCCAACTGGGGCTACGTACAAGGACGGCGCATGGAGCGTCGGCGTATGATGACCGACCTCACCGACAAGAAACTGGGCATCTGGACTAAAATCGGAAGAGTGTGGCATATCATCGGCAACAGCCTGTCGGACCTGTTTTTCGGATACGGCGAGAGCATGTTCAAGATGATTCTCACCTATATCTTCACGGTGCTGCTGTTCGCATTCATATTCAGCTCTGAGGTGTCACCGCTTCATTATCTGGAGGCGTTGGGCATCAGCTTGAAAAACATGGCAGGCGTCGACTCGGAAGTGCTTCACGACGTTTCGCCATTGGTCGACATGCTTAACCTCGTGCAGACCACCATCGGAGTGCTACTTACAGGTATCTTTGGATTTATTTTAGGAAATAAAATTAGAAATCAATAGTAATATCAAATCAAATTTTAAAAAAAATGAAAAAATTATCAGTTTTCTTTGCCATCATATTCGGTATGATGGGCATCGTGCGCGCTGACGAAGGCATGTGGTTGCCAATGTTCGTCGAGCGTTTGAATTATGTCGACATGCAGAAAATGGGTCTCCAGCTCACACCTGAAGAACTCTACAGCATCAACAACAGCAGCTTGAAAGACGCCATCGTGGGTCTCTCAAACGGCGCTCACCCACGCGGATTCTTCTGCACAGGCGAGATCGTGTCGAAAAACAGCTTGCTTTTCACCAACCACCACTGCGGCTACAGCTCAATAGCCGCCCTCTCGACGGTTGAACACGACTATCTCAACGAAGGATTCTGGGCCAGAAGCTTCGAGGAAGAACTCCCGGCAGAAGGCGTCTCAGCATCGTTCCTCGTGAGAATGGAAGACGTGACCGAGGCAATCCTTGGCGTCGTCACCGACGACATGGACTACATGGCACAGCAGCAGGCCATCAACGCCAAGATTAAAGAACTCGAAGAGGCAGCATCGGAAGACGGCAAGCTCAACCCTGTCATCAAAGGATTCTTCGAGGGCAACGAGTATTACATGTTCGTCTACAAGACCTACACCGACGTGCGTCTCGTGGGAACAGCACCTCAGTCGATTGGTAAGTTCGGCGGCGACACCGACAACTGGATGTGGCCTCGTCACACCGGCGACTTCTCGATTTTCCGTGTCTACGCTGACGAAAACGGCGAGCCGGCCGAGTTCAACGAGAACAACAAGCCTCTCACTCCTAAGCACTCACTGCCAATCAGTCTCGACGGCGTGCAGCCTGACGACTTCACCATGATCTGGGGCTTCCCAGGCTCGACAGAGCGTTACATGACATCATTCGGCATCAACTACAACGTCGACGTGTTCTACCCAATCGTTTACGAAGTGTTCAAAGCCGAGACCGACGTCATGGACGAATATATGAAGGTCGACAAGAACATCAACATCATCTACGCAAGCAGCAAAGCAGGTTTGGCCAACACATGGAAGAACTTCGAAGGCCAGATCACCATGCTCCGCAAGAATAAAGTCGCTGAGCGTAAAGCCGCTCTCGAGGCCGACTTCACAGAATGGGTCAACGCCAACGAGGAACGCCAGGCCGAATACGGCGAGGTGCTCGGCACTCTCGACGACATGTACAGCATGCTGAGCGAGGTGGCAGCCGGACTGTTCTATCCTAACTTCCTGGCACAGCTTTACCCGATGGGAACAGCAACAGAGTTTGTCCAGTACTATCAGATTGCAAGCAGCAAGGAGTCGACAAAAGAAGATAAGCTGGCAGCAGCCGAGGCTTTGAAGGAAATCGACGTCGATGCTTTGTTCAAAGACACCGACCCGCGCGTGCAGAAAGACATGCTCGTGGCAGTGATGAAGATCTACGGCAGCAAGTTCGAAGCCGATGAATGTCCTGCTTTCGTCCAGAAACTCCTGAAGAAGAACAAAGGCAGCTGGGAAGCTGTGGCAAACTACATCTACGACAACTCGATGTTCAGCCAGGCCGAGACAATGAAGGCTTTCATCGAGAAGCCAAGTGTCGGAAAACTCAGAAAAGACCCTGCTTTCCTCATGCTTGGTGGCTTGATGAACCAGCTCTACGGCTCAGTTCCGGGCTACAGAATGGCTAACAACGAGATCGCTCAGGCCGACCATCTCTTCGTGAAGGGACTCCGTGAGTTCTACGCCGAGACACAGCCTGAAAAGGTTCTCTATCCTGATGCAAACTCAACACTGAGAATGAGTTACGGTTCGGTGAAAGACTATCAGCCGGCCGACGCTATCTCTTACGACTATGTGTGCACCGCCAACGGTATCCTCGAGAAATATATCCCTGGTGACTTCGAGTTCGACGCTCCTAAGGAGCTCCTCGACCTCATCGAGAAGAAAGACTTCGGTCAGTATGCCGACAAGAACGGCGAACTCATCACCTGCTTCCTGTCGACCAACGACATCACAGGCGGTAACTCGGGCAGCCCTATCATGAACGGCAAGGGCGAACTCCTCGGACTCGCTTTCGACGGCAACTGGGAGGCTATGAGCGGCGACGTTAACTTCGAGCCGAAACTCCAGCGCACCATCAACGTCGACATCCGTTACGTGCTCTTCATCATCGACAAGGTCTACGGCGCAACCAACCTCATCGATGAATTAGAGATTCACAAGGCAATGCCGGAACCGATTCGCGTTGAAGAGGTGAAATAATCCCTCGCTCTGCTCGGATTAATTGCTGACGTTGCGGCGGCATTAAAGTTCTTAGAGTCCTTAAAGCGCTCAGAGAGCTTAGTGCCGCCGCAATTTTTTTAAATGTTTTTGTAAATCTACAAAAATTTCTTATATTTGCAAGATTAATATCATCATAAAATGAAAAGAATCTTTGCAATACTCCTCGTTTTCGTAGCATTTCTTGCAAAAGCCCAGACTCCGGGCGAAAATTTCGATGTCACTCATTACGAGATTCATATCAATAATATCGACTTTACTGGTCATACGATTCAAGGTGAAACCACCGTCACCCTGACAGCCTTAAGTTCGACAAATGTTATCAATCTTGAGCTTAAGTCGTTGACAGTCAGCGCTGTAACAGCGACTGGCGCCAGCGTAAGTAATTTTGTGCAAAACGGCGATGTGCTGACGATAAACCTCTCGTCAGCTTTAGCAGCCAATGCGAGCGCTTTATTCACAATAACTTACGGTGGAAACACCTTCAACGAGAGCTGGGGCGGCGTAATGTGGACTAACGGCTACATCTGCAACATGGGCGTCGGATTCGAGTCAATACCGCACAACCTCGGTAAATGCTGGTTCCCATGCGTCGACAACTTCACCGACAAGGCGACATATTACCTGTGCGTCGTTGTTCCAAACGACAAAAAAGCCATCTGCGGCGGCAACTTCATCAACACTTACGACAATGGCGACGGCACCACCACTTGGCACTGGGAGATTCCTCAGGAAGTGGCGACCTATCACGTCTCGTTTGCGGTAGGCGACTACGTGGAGTGGACCGACACCTATAACGGCATCGAGCGCGACATTCCGATTACAGTTTATGTAAAACCGAGTCAGATCAACAACGTGCCGGGCACCTTCGTGCATGTGAAAGACATCGCCAGCTTCTACGAAAACTGCTTCGGTCCGTATCCTTTTAACCGTATCGGATATGTAGTGACAAGCGTCGGATGCATGGAACATGTCGATAACATCGGCATCACCAGCGGCATCGTGACAGGCAACACCTCGCAGGAGGAGTATGTGGCGCATGAGATGTCGCACATGTGGTTTGGCAATAAAGTCACCTGCTCGACGGCCGAAGATATGTGGCTCAACGAAGGTTTTGCGCAGTTTTGCGGAGTTTTCTACCGCTCGGCAGTCTACGGCGAGGACGACTTCCAGCAGGCCATGAGCACCAAAATCAACACCATAACAAGCTGGTGCAAGAGCGAGAACAACTGGATTCCGCTCAACAACATCCCGCAAACCATGACCTACGATGGCAGTGCCGTTTATAACCGCGGCGCTGTAGTCGTCAACACCCTGATGAACTACCTCGGCCGCGACACGTTTTTAGCTGCTTTGCGGAGCTATCTCAACGCTTACAACTACAGCGCCGCGTCGTCGGAAGCACTGCGCGACGCCCTCACTGCAGCCACTGGCATCGACATGAGCGGATTCTTCGACACCTATGTGTTTACCGCAGGAATGCCGCACTATGGCGTTGATATTCTTAATGTTACGCCAAACGGAAACCAATACGACGTTACCGTGAGGATGACTTATCAGCACATCGGACCTGAGCATGTCGGACTGAACAATAGGGTGGAGGTGACCTTCGTCGACAACGCAGGCGAGCTGCAGACTGTGCTGATCAACTGGGACGGAGCGGAGGCTAACTGGACCTTCCCGCTCGACATCAACCCAATAGCAGCATTTGCTGACTATTACAACCACTTCCTGGATGCCAAATTCGATAAAAACCTGATGGCTACCACAACCCAGAATTGGTCGGTCAACCAGCAGCTTGCACTTACCGTCAACAGCGTTGCCGACTCGGTGATGCTGCGCGCCGAAGACCATTATGTGGCGCCCGACAACGACCCTAACATCCCCGCTTTGACGCTTTCTACCAAGCATTTCTGGAATGTCTTCAGACATGATTTCGGCGATGCCGATGTCACCGGAAAATTCACTTATTCAAACAATGCCAGCATGGACGGCGACATCATCCACACCGAAAACGACTCGGCGGTACTGCTCTACAGGGCTAACATCCACGATGTGTGGCACAGCATCCCTTATACCCAACAGGGCAACTGGAAAATCGGCTATTTCATAGTGAGCGACCTCCCGAGCGGACAATATACCGTAGGAGCCATCGACAAGACGCAGCTCGGAACAGGCGAGTTGTCAGAAGTCGTTGATTTCTTTACAGTTACGCCAAACCCAGCAAGCGACAGAATCAAGATTAATACCACAATTGAAGATGGTAAAATATTGATAGTCAATAATTTAGGACAAACCATCGGCTCGTTTTCCTTTAAGGGAAAAGAAATGACAATACCTGTAAGTGATTATAAATCAGGTGTTTACTTCGTATATTTAATGGACGGGAAGAAAAAATTCATTTCGGTAGAAAAATTGATAAAGAATTAAGATTTTTTCGTAATTTTGCATCGAATTCGAGTTTAATTTTAATTATAATAACGTTATTTTTATGAATCCAACTCATATTGAACACATTGGAATTGCCGTCGTAAGCTTAGACGAGTCGATTCCTGTTTTCGAGAAGATGCTCGGAACAAAATGCTACGCCATCGAAGAGGTTAAAGATCAGAAGGTTAAGACTGCTTTCTTCAAAGTAGGTCAGACCAAGATAGAGCTTCTCGAGCCAACATCACCTGAGAGCACCATCGCCGCTTTCATCGAGAAAAACAACGGTAAGGGCGGTATGCATCACATCGCATTTGCAGTGGAAGGCATTGAAAATCAGCTTGCTGACGCCAAGGCAAACGGCTTCCGTCTCATCGACGAGACTCCACGCGGCGGCGCTGAAGGCCTGACCATCGCTTTCCTGCACCCGAAATCAACAGCCGGTGTCCTCACAGAACTTTGCGAAAATAAGAACAAATAATAAATATTCAGAAAATGATAATCGAACAGAAAATTCAGGAGTTGTTAGACAAGCGCGCTCTTGCACGTCAGGGTGGCGGCGAGAAGCGTATTGCTGCACAACACGAAAAGGGAAAGTACACTGCTCGTGAGCGCATCGCCATGTTGCTCGACGAGGGTAGCTTCGAAGAATTCGACATGTTCCTCACACACCGCACCACCGACTTCGGTCTGGAGAAGCAGGTGTTTCTCGGCGACGGCGTCGTGACAGGCTACGGCACCATCAACGGTCGTCTGGTTTACGTGTATTCACAGGACTTCACGGTGCTCGGCGGCTCTCTTTCAGAGACCATGTCGAAGAAGATATGCAAGGTGATGGACCAGGCCATGAAGGTCGGCGCTCCTATCATCGGCATCAACGACTCAGGCGGCGCACGTATCCAGGAAGGATCACGCTCATTGGCAGGTTTTGCTGAGATTTTCCAGCGTAACATCAACGCCTCGGGTGTGGTGCCACAGATCAGCGCCATCTTCGGACCATGCGCAGGCGGCGCAGTCTACTCACCGGCATTGACCGACTTCATCCTCATGACCGAACAGAACAGCTATATGTTCCTCACCGGCCCGAAGGTAGTGAAGACAGTGACAGGCGAAGACGTCAGCACCGACCAGCTCGGCGGCGCTTTGGTACACAACCAGAAGTCAGGCGTGAGCCAGTTTATGACAGCAACAGAAGAAGAAGGTCTGCAGCTCATCCGCGACCTTATCTCGTATCTGCCACAAAACAACCTCGAAGAGGCTCCGCGCATCGAATGCAACGACCCTATCGACCGTAAGGAAGACTCACTCAACGCCATCATCCCGGATAACCCGAACAAGCCATACGACATGAAGCACATCATCCACGCCATCGTGGATAACGGCGAGTTCCTCGAGGTCGCACAGGACTTCGCGAAGAACCTTATCGTCGGCTTCGCACGTTTCGACGGCAAACCTGTCGGCGTGGTCGCCAACAACCCGGCCTTCCTCGCAGGCGTGCTCGACATCAACTCATCACGTAAAGGTGCACGTTTCGTCCGCTTCTGCGACGCATTCAACATCCCGATCGTGACATTGGTCGACGTCCCTGGCTTCCTGCCTGGCACAGTGCAGGAATACGGCGGCGTGATCACCCACGGTGCTAAGATGCTGTTCGCCTACGGCGAAGCCACAGTGCCAAAGGTCACCATCACCATCCGTAAGTCATACGGCGGCTCACACCTCGTCATGGGTTGCAAGCAGCTCCGCGCTGACATCAACTACGCATGGCCTACAGCAGAAATCGCCGTCATGGGTCCTTCAGGAGCTGTCGAGATCCTCAACGGTAAAGAGATCTCAGCCATCGAGAACCCAGAAGAACGCGCCGAGTTCGTAGCCAAGAAAGAACAGGAATACCGCGACAAGTTCGCAAATCCTTACGACTCAGCGAAATATGGCTACATCGACGACGTCATCGAGCCTCGTAACACACGTTTCCGCGTCATCAGAGCCCTCCAGGCACTCGAGACAAAGAAAGACACCAACCCACCGAAGAAACATTGCAACATACCATTGTAATTTTGAATTTTAAATCTTTAAATTTTGAATTGAAATGAATATGTTAATGATATTATTATCGGCTGTCAGAGAGCCTATCGCTACTCACGACTGGGTGGTCACCGTCGGTGGCTTCTGCATCGTGATCACGGCATTGGTTGTGCTGTTCCTCATCTTCACAGGATTCTCGAAGCTTGTGAACCACGACTTCAAGAAAAGCAAGAAGACTACTACAACCACAACGCCAAGCACCTCTACAGCAGCGGGCTGGAAGGTCGACGACGACCTCGCAGTGGTCATCGGACTGGCTCTCGCACTGGCGAAAGACGTCCACGACGAAGAGTCAGGATTCGTGACCATTCAGAGAGTCGAGCGCCGCTACTCCCCATGGAGCTCGAAGATTTACGGATTAAATGGTTTAAACAGAAGAAATTACTAAGCTATGAAGAAATTTAAATTCACAGTCAACGGAAAAGAGTACGAAGTCGAGGTGAAGAACTACGAAGGCGAACACGCCGAAGTAGTCGTCGACGGTACTCAATATAATGTAACAGTCCAGCGTGAAGAGGAAGCCATTCCTACCTTCGTCGCTCCTAAGCGTCAGGCTCCAAAGCCGGCAGCAGCACCTAAGGTCGAGGCTCCGGCAGCCACATCGGCACCTGCCGACGGCTACAAGTCACTGGCACCGCTTCCGGGCACCGTCATGCAGATCTACGTCAACGTGGGCGACGTCGTGAAACGCGGCGACAAACTCATGATGTACGAAGCCATGAAGATGGAAAACAACTTCCTCGCTGAGATTGACGGAACAATCAAAGAAGTTAAAGTCAGAGTGGGCGACAACATTCTGCAAGGCGCTGTTTTATTTGTAATTGGCTGATTATGAAGAAGAGATTCAACGTTAAAAAGAAAGCTCTGCTCATCGTCGCGCTGGTGGCCATACTGCTCGTGCTTCATGGCATCATGACCTCAAGTCCTGCCATGGCCGAACATGTGTTCGACAGCACACAGACAGTGACGACAGAAATGGTGACGACAGAGCTCTCGCCGGAGGCACAAGACGCTGAGATTCAACAGCTCTCGGCAGGCGAAGCCATCGGCGACGGCATGTATTCGTTCTGGCAGTTTACGGGATTCCGCAACTGCACACGAGGCAACCTCATCATGATTCTGGTGGCCTTCGTGTTTATCTTCCTCGCAGTCAAATACGACTTCGAGCCTATGCTGCTCATCCCTATCGGTGTGGGTATCATAGTGGGTAACATCCCGTTCATCCAAGACTCGTATACCTTTGACCTTCAAGGCGCTTTGGCAGCCTTGTCGAAGATCGAGATTCAAGGAAACCTCACTTTCGACTTGACAGAAGCACAGAAGTTCTTTGTAGGACTCTTTGCCGGACAAGACACCATGAACTGCACTCAGGCTCTCGAACACTTCCACAGCATGAGTCCTGAGCAGCTGCAGGCGTTCCTGCCAGCCGGTATGGACCCGACAGCACCAAACACAGCCAAGTTCTTCGACGGCTTGATCAGCCAGGTGTTCAACATGAACATCCAGACCGGCGTCTACCAGAAGGGCTCAGTGCTTAACTACCTGTATTTCGGTGTCCGTCAGGGTATCTATCCTCCTTTGATCTTCTTGGGAATCGGAGCAATGACCGACTTCTCGTCATTGATCTCACAGCCTAGGTTGATGATCCTCGGCGCCGCCGCCCAGCTCGGTGTGTTTATCACCTTCATCAGCGCGCGTGCCCTGGGCTTCGATCCGCATGAGGCTGCAGCTATAGGTATCATCGGCGGCGCCGACGGTCCTACAGCTATCTTCATCTCAACAAAGATGGCCCCGCATCTCCTCGGTGCAATCGCTATCGCGGCATATTCCTACATGGCCCTCGTGCCTGTTATCCAGCCGCCTATCATGCGCTTGCTCACCACCAAAGAAGAGCGTCTCATCAAGATGAGAGAGCCACGCGCAGTGGGTAAGACTGAAAAGGTTATCTTCCCGATCGTCGGCCTGCTTCTCACCACCTTCATCAGTCCGTCGGCATTGCCATTGCTCGGCATGCTGTTCTTCGGTAACCTGCTGAAGGAGAGCGGCGTGACGAAACGTCTGGCCAACACTGCAGCCAACCCGCTCATCGACATCGTGACCATACTGTTAGGCCTCACCGTCGGTGCCTCGACGCAGGCCGACGTGTTCCTCACGACCGACTCACTCATCATCTTCGCCTTAGGTGCCTGCTCATTCGCCGTGGCAACATTCGGCGGCGTGTGCGGTGCCAAGCTGATGAACGTGTTCTGCAAGGAAGGCAACAAGATCAACCCTCTCATCGGTAACGCCGGCGTGTCGGCAGTGCCTGACGCAGCACGTGTGTCCGAGGTCGAGGGACAGAAATACGACCCATCGAACCACCTCCTCATGCACGCCATGGCGCCAAACGTTGCAGGCGTTATCGGCTCGGCAGTGGCAGCTGGTATCCTGATGAGTTTCATTGGAATTTAAACGAAAATTGATTGTAGAGACGTCATAATATGGCGTCTCTACATTTTTATTAGGGAAAACATTATGTTATTAATCGGTATCGCCGGCGGCTCAGGATCCGGCAAGACAACAGTGGTTAAGAAATTGATTGAGGCGCTTCCTGAGGACTCAATCAGCGTGGTGTCGCAAGACGCCTATTACTGGGATAACGGCAACCTATCGCCTGAGGCGAAGAAAGAAATCAACTTCGACCATCCCGATGCCATCGAATGGGACCTGTTGGTGAAGCATCTCGACATGCTGAAACGCGGCGAGACCATCCCGATGCCTATCTACACCTACGTCACCTGCGCCCGCTCAAAGGAAGTCATACCGGTGAAGCCGACAGAGGTAGTGATAGTCGAAGGCATCCTTATCATGACATGCCCTGAGCTCGTGAAACGCTTGGATATCAAGATCTTCGTGGATACCGACGGCGACGACCGCCTGATGCGTATCATCAAGCGCGACATCGAGGAACGCGGCAGAACAGTGTCGGACGTATTAAGACATTACGAGACCTTCGTGAAGCCGATGCATAACCAGTTTATCGAGCCTACGAAGCGTTTGGCCGACATCATCATCCCCCAGGGCGGCAGCAACCAGGTGGCAATCGACATCATGGCAAGCCGCATCAGGATGCAGCTATCGCAAATGAAAAAACAGGAAAACAACTAGCGAAGCGTATAGGCATACCCTCTTCCTTGGAATTTTACCTTCTTCAAATCTGAACGGCGACTCGAAAGCTTCACGAGCACCTGATTGATTTTTGCCTTCATCTTAGCCTCATCGATATTGATATTCAACGATTTAGCCTTAGCCATCGCCTTGGTGTATATCTCATTGCTGATGGTAGGCTTGCCGTTTTCCTTAATCACATCGAGCACTATGGTGTCCCACTGCGACAGCGGATACGGCTTGCGCGGGGTGGTTTTATTTTCACTTAAAAGCCGCGTCAGCTCATCGATTTTCTCGTTGAAAAAGTCGATTTTAGCCTGATTTTTATTGATTTCCGACTTGAATTCAGCTATCAATCCTAATATCTCATCCTTTGTGAGTTCGCGCTTTTCCATAATTTTCAGATATTTTATTATTGTTTTGCAAATTTAAAAACAATTTTGAATAAAATGCTATATTTGCAAAAAATAAGTTTCATGAAAGAGATATTAGACTTTCTTAACCTCATCGTTGAAAACAACAACCGCCCGTGGTTTCAGCAGCATAAAGACCTGTATCAGAATGCGCAGAATAAGTTCAATGCCATCGCTGAGCAGATATTAATAGGTGTACAGAAATTCGACCCGCTCACCCGCGGATTGACCTTGAAAGACTGCACCTACCGCTTTTATCGTGACACGCGTTTCTCGCCCGACAAGAGTCCTTATAAGCGTCATTTCGGCTTGTTTATCTGTCCGAACGGCAAAAAATCGGGTCTGGCGGGCTATTATTTCCACGTTGAAGGCGAAGGAGCCGAATATCTCGGTCATCATGGGCTGTATCCGGGCATGTATATGTGTGAGCCGTTCATCACGAAGAGTGTGCGCGAGGATATCAGCACCAAAGGCGACGAGTTTGTGAAGGCTCTGAAGAAAGCGAAGAATTTTACGATGGATTTTTCTTCTAAATTGAAAAAAATGCCGAAGGAATATCCTGTCGACCATCCTTACGCTGAGTATCTGAAGCTCAAGGACTTCTGTCTTTATGAAAACATTTCCGACGACATGATTTATTCCGACCACCTGGTCGAATGGGTCGTCGATGAGTTCCGCTCGTGCTACGACTTCAACTCGTTTTTAAACCGTGCGGCGCTTTTTGCGATGGAAAATGAATAATTTTTCTTTGTTTGATGCAGCAAAAACGGTTTTTCTTCGTTAAAGAGATGTAAAACGGATGAAATGTTAGGATTTGGCATTGTTTTGGACATGGCAAGAAAAGGCAACCAGCGCTCGATGATGAGGCTCTACGACCTCTGCTGCGACGCCGTCTTCAACGCCTCCTACCGGATAGTGCTGAACGCCCAAGACGCTGAGGAGATTACGCAAGACTCCATCCTCAAAGCCTTCGCAAATCTTGACAGTTTCAGCGGTTCGGAACGCGATTTCACGGCACTGGTCAAGACAATAGCCATCAACAAGAGCATCGATATGTTCAGGAAACGCAGCAAAGAGCCGTTTTACGAGGAAATCGACAACACAGCCGACCGTATCGATGACGACGACACCGATTTTGAAGATTTCCCGATAGAAAAGATAAAAGAGGTGCTGAATAACCTCCCCGACGGCTACCGCCTGACGATAACAATGAGATTGATAGAAGGAATGGAATTCAGCGAGATAGCGGAACAAATGGGAATAAAAGAGTCGAGCGTGCGCTCTCAATATGCCAGAGGGCTCGAAAAGTTGAGAAATATAGTAATTGCTAATGACAAGGGGGTTCCTCGTCCCTGTGGGACTCGGAATGACAGGGATCACACAATAGGAGAGTGTCATTCCGAGCGAAGCGAGGAAACTCCTGCAAATTGAACGAAAACTATTAAACTATGAATATAGAAAACAAAATACAAAGCAACAGATCGTCATTCGATGACGTGAAAATGCCAGCCGGAAGCAGGGCGCGTTTCGAGGAACGGCTCAGCCGAGAGGCAGGGCGTTACGTCCGCCGCGACGACATCGCCATCCAAAAGCTCCGGATTATGACATGGACCTCGGTGGCGGCGGCAGCGATAACCGTTTTCATGGTGATTTCGGGCATTTTCTTAGATGGAAGAATATCAACAAAATCGCCGCAAGTGGCTGAGAATAAATTAGTTACGATGCGTCAATTTTACGACGAAAAGATGGATGAAGCCATCATGAATCTGGAGGTTGTGATGCAGAATGTCGACGACTCGACACGCATGCAGATCAACGCGGTGATCGACGGACTGACAAATATGGGCGATATTTTTGCCGAGATGGCTCCTCTTCCGGAAGAGAAACAGATGGCTATAGCCGAACAGATGTACGACAGCAGATTAAAAACAATAGAGTTAATAACAGAAAAGATAAACAAATAGAATTATGAAAAGGTATTTAGTTTTAACAGCATTATGCCTGATGGCTTTGGTTGGCACAGCCAACAACTATAGAGGCGAGGGCGGAAAATACAGATACGAAGCCCAGAAACTTATCGAACAGACCTACAGCGTCGACGCTAACCCCGTCCTCGAGATGGTCGGAAAATACAGCGATTTCATCATCACTCCATGGGATCAGCAGATGATCGACTTCAAGGTGAAAATCATCGTGAAGAGCAACGACGAAGACAAACTCAAAGCGAAATTCAACTCTATCGACGTGAAATTCGACAAATTCGGAAACAAAGTGACCGCCGAGACGGTGTTTGGCGACTACAAATACAGGACTTTCAACGGCACGATGATCATAAAATACTACGTGAAAGTGCCGAGAGACGTCTTCATGGAACTTGAGACAAAATACGGCGACATCAAGGTGGAGACCGTGGCCAAGAGACTCGAGGTCGACATTAAATACGGCGACCTTAAGGCCGACAGTCTGCTCGCCGACAACAGCATCGACATAAAATATGGCGACATCAACATCAACTACGCAAATAATATCGAGTTGGAACTCGACTACGGCGATGCAAAAATCAGAAATTGCGACAAGCTCAGTGCTGAGCTGAAATACAGCAATATCTATGTCACTAATCTCAACGAAGGTAATATCGAAAACAAATATTCGACAGTGAAGATCGAGAAGGTGGCGAAGATCGACCTCGACGACAGCGCCTATTCCGACATCAAGATTTCGAATGTCACCAACAGCATGATTGTCGAGATGCGCTACTGCGACCTCAAGGCCACGTTCAGCACGCTGAAGCCTATCGTCGACATCGACGGACAGTATTCCGACGCGACGCTGTACATCAAGGAAGACGCCTCGTTTGACTACAACCTCAAGTCGACCTACAGCGACATCATCTTCAAGGGCTTCTTCGACACTAAGGTCATCAAAGGAGCAGGCTCGTATGGCGATGGCGAACGCGGAAGGCTCTACATCACTACCGCCTACGGCGACGTGAAAATCAACAAAGAGTAATTATCTTTTTTTCATACTTTGAATTTTTAATGCCGAAAATGAAAATTTTCGGCTTTTTTATTCATTGTATACCACCTCCAGCATCACGTTTCCGACCATCTGCAACGTCTTGACATCGATGCAGTCGATGTTATCCTTCAACGTGTGCCAATACGGGAAGAAACACGAGGTGCGGTCGGGGTCGCCAACGAGGTCGATGATGTCGATTGACGGTATTCCGGCGTAGTGAATCATATAGATATGGTCGTCGTTGATCGGGTCGCCGAGCTCGTTCACAAAATGCTCGTCGTAGCCCATCTCGCGGGCTGTGCGCCACACCTTATTCAGCACCCATGCTGAGTTGTTTTGCGAGTAATATTCCTTCGGAAAACGTGGATTTGAGGCTCCGACCATGTCGAGAAGTATGCCGTAATAAGCTGAATAATTGCTTACATGCGGCTTTTTCGACCAATACTGTGAGCCGAGACCCCAAGAGAGGTCTTCGCGTTCGCTTACGTCCATCCATTTTGGTGAGCCGTAGTCTTCCAAGTCGAAGAAAATCAAGTCGATACCGACACTTTCGTCGATGCGATGGTTTTTCATCACACGTGCCATCTCCATCATGATGCCGCAGCCCGAGGCGCCGTCGTTGGCTCCGTCGATAGGCTTGCGCCAGTTGGCTTCGTCGGGGTCGTTGTCGGCGTAAGGCCTTGAGTCCCAATGCGCTGCGACGATGATGCGCTTCTTTGCATCGGGGTTGAACGCCGCGATGATGTTTTTGCCATTCATCACTTTGCCATCGTAGATGCGTGATTTGAATTCCTGTACGAAGACGGTGTCGGCGTAGCCGTTCAGAGTGTTTACTAGCCACTCGGCACATTGCTGATGCGGCATCGTACCGGGAACTCGCGGACCGAAGTCACACTGGGCTTTCACGAAATAATAAGCCGAGTCGCCGTTGAAAGCCGGGACAACCACGGTTTTCTTAGTTGTCTTCGGCGCCGAGGGCTGCTTCGGGTTATTATTCCTTTCGCAAGAAATAAAAATAATCGCAATAGCTAAAACAAAAAATATCTTTTTCATATTTAAAAACATTATGCTCGTCATTTCGAGCGTAGTCGAGAAATCCTCCATCCGAAAAAGCATATTCTAAAGAGGATTTCTCCATTCCGCTTCGCTTCAGTCGAAATGACGGTTCTATTTGTAATATTTTTCCCCGTTTCTGATATACACTCCTCTGAAATTATCAGGGACTTCATCACCTAAATATCGCCCTTCAATATCGTATGTCTTATTATCTATCAACGAGTTATTTTCTGGGATTTCTTCAATTCCTTCATATCCCACGTATGGCACGAAGGTAACAAGACCTAGGCTCGGGTCGTCGTTTTTATGATAAATATGATCCTCGATGCGCTCGATGCTGTGAGCGTCCCAGTCGTTGCCGACAGCCGTGAGGTCGCAGGCCGAGTTGTTGTACAGGTCGTACACTACGCCGCCATTGCCGTTGTCGTGAATCTCGTTATGACCCCAGTCGTCCTCGGTTCCCATGTCGATATCGTGCTGATAAATCGCCGTGATGCCCCAGAGGTTGCCGGTAATCACGTTGTTGCGCAAGATAGCCTTGTTGCTGGTCGTGTAGCCGTAAATCGAGATGCCGCTGCCACCGTTCATCGGGTTGTCCTCGTGGTTGTTGTCGGTAAACTCGTTATCCACTATGACCGACGAGATGGTGTAGCCCTGCTGGTTGTAGCCGTAACGGTTTTCGCGAATCTTGTTGTTTTTCAGCAAAACCTTGGTCGAGCCGGTGTTCATGATGTCGGCTACCGAGATGCCGCCCACATACCACTGCGCCATGATGGTGTAGACGTCGTTGCCCACGATGCGGATGGTGTCGTTGCCGCCCGGACCGAGGTTGATCTGCGGAGCGTTGACCTGGTCGGTGCCGTTGGTGTCGAAGTCACAGTTCAGGATCTGCGGCGAGGCCTGGCCGTTGGCCGGCGAGCTGATGGCCGAGCCGCAGTTAAGCATGAAATAACAGTTTTTAATCACCGGGTCGCAGTTGAAGATGTCGATGACGGCATTGCTGTAATCCCTAGTGAAATAAACGAATTTCACGTCGTCGAAGGTCACTTCCGACTCAATGACTTTGATGCCTGCGCCGTCGGAGAAATACATCTTCTTCAGCAAGCAGTTGGTGGCGTTCTCAAAACGCATGCTGAAATGGTTGGTCTCGTTCAAGCCGTAAAACTTGGTTCTGGTGCTTGAATTAGTGCAAACCATTGAGCCATTGATAGTTAAGAGCACCGTGGCAAAATCGACTCTCGACGTCTGATTGTCGATTTGCAGCACGTCGCCTGTCGAAATGGTGAGGTCGGCGTTGACAACATAGCCGTTTTCACCGACAGTGACAACTCCGCCTGTGATATCAACAAGGTCAGCAAAGGTGTAGGTGACGCCTTCACCAGGACTTGTCCACTGAGCACGGAGTGTAGTCGCTATTGTCATAATAACGACTAAAAACAAAACTGACTTTTTCATTATATGACACAATACTTTGGCCTTTGGCCATTAGCTTTTTTGCCAACAGCCAACAGCCGAAGTTTACTTCTTAATCGCTGCAATACCTGGAAGTTCCTTACCTTCGATGGCCTCGAGCAAGGCACCGCCGCCTGTCGAGACGTACGACATCTGGTCGGCCAGGCCGAACTTGTTGATGCAAGCCACCGAGTCGCCGCCGCCGATGAGCGAGAAGGCGCCGTCTTTGGTAGCCTCAGCAATTGCTACAGCAATGGCCTTTGAGCCCTGTGCGAAGGTGTCGAACTCAAACACGCCGCTCGGACCGTTCCAGAGGATGGTCTTCGAGCCTTTGATGACCTTGGCGAAGAGCTCGCGGGTCTTTGGACCGATGTCCATGCCTTCCCAGCCGTCGGGGATGTTCATCGGGTCAACTACCTGAGTATCAGCGTCGTTGGCGAATTTGTTACCTGCCAAAGTATCGATTGAGAGAACCAAATTCACGCCTTTTTCCTTGGCTTTTGCCAGGATGTCGAGGGCGAGGTCGAGCTTGTCGTCTTCGCAAATCGAGTTACCGACTTTGCCGCCGAGAGCTTTCTTAAATGTGTATGTCATGCCGCCGCAAAGGATGAGGTTGTCGACCTTTGTGAGCAGGTTCTCAATGATTTCAATCTTTGTCGACACCTTCGAGCCGCCCATGATAGCCGTGAACGGGTGTTTGATGTCGTTCATCACCTTGTCGACTGCCGCCACTTCCTTGCCCATGAGGTAGCCATACATCTTATGGTCGGCATCGAAATAATCGGCGATGAGCGCTGTCGAAGCGTGAGCGCGGTGTGCTGTTCCGAAAGCGTCGTTGATATAGTAGTCGGCGTACGAAGCGAGGGTCTTGGTGAACTCTTTCTGAGCCGCTTTTACCTCTTTCTTTGCCTCGTCGTAGCCTGGCTCGCCCTTCTCAACGCCACGTGGCTTGCCCTCTTCTTCCGCATAGAAACGGAGGTTTTCGAGCAGCATCACGTCGCCGTCTTTCATATTTTTGATAGGCTCAGCGGCCTTCATGCAGTCGTCGACGAAGATCACCGGTTTGCCGATGAGTTCCTCGAGGTGTTTTACTAACGGCTTCACCGAATATTTCGGATCGGGGTTCTTTTTCGGACGGCCGAGGTGCGACATGATGATGAGTTTGCCATTGTCTTTCAACACTTTTTGCAATGTCGGCATTGCCGCACGCATACGGGTGTCGTCGGTGATGTTGAAGTTGTCATCCAACGGAACGTTGAAGTCGACGCGCACAATGACGCGTTTTCCAGAGAAATTAGTTTTGTCAATGTTAACCATGATTGTAATTTTTTAATTGTTATATAATCTTTTAATCCTTTAATCTTTTGAACCTCTTGAACCCTTTAAACCCTTTGAACTCTTAAACCAATTATCAATTGTCAATTCTCAATTATTCAATTTCCGAAGCACGCAAAAATCCTCTTGATTAACTGCTTGATACTGTTCGGCTTAGGTAATTTATCTTCCTCCACTGCCGTGAAATCGGTATCACCTCTTTTTAGGTATTTTTCGGTGAAAGTGCCTGAGCTGATGCCCCATTTGAGGATAAACATCTTCTTGCCTTTATTTTTGCGCATCCTCTTGGTCGATTTGCTTCCGAAATGATAAACCAGACTGTTGCCAACGCCAATAAAATCGCGCACTCCCGCATGCCAGAGCTTACGCGAGATGTCGGGGTCGGAGTACCATCCGGGATGAAACTCCACGCTCATGCCGCCGACGAGGTCCCAGCAGTCGAGAGGCATCACATTAGGCGGCCAGGTGCTTCCACGCCAGTCGCTGCGCACCAGGTTTTGCTGCTCTTTCAGCAGTTCTTCCTCGCGAAAACTCTCGATATCGGTACCGAAGTCGCGCACCACCACGCACGGATTGTTGCCTGTCGGCTCGACGAGGGTACTCGAAATCATGAAATATTTATGTGTATCACGCTGGTTATCAGTCAGTTGGTTGATTCGCTCGAGAATCGGCACATCCCAGTTCGGCATGAAATACATGTCGTCGTTGGCATAGAACACAAACTTAGTGTCGATGAGGCTTCGGCAGGCATTCAGAGCGTAGCAGATGCCGATGTTTTCCTTCGCATAGATGTAGTCAATCGCTTGATTTTCAATCCATTGAAGCGTACCATCGGCGCCTTCGTTGATAGCCACGATAATCTGATGCTCGTAAGCCGAGTTTTTGCGGATGCTGTTCACGCAAAGGTCCAGATACTTCAGGTTGTTCCACGTCGGGATGATGATCGTGAAGCAGTAATCCTTTTTTTCGGCACGTTTATATTTCTCAAAGCTAATCATAACTTCTTGTCTGTCAATTCTTTAAGTGTTTTATATTTCATCCTTGTGGCCTTGGCGGTGGTAAGGCAGATATGCCATCCGTCGGCGCCGTCGAGGAAGCCCAGCTGGAAGAAATAATGCTGTATGAAGCTGAAGATAGGCGACACCACCATGTAAAACGAGGCGTGTTTCTTGCCTTTCATAAAATAATGCTGTCCGCGCATCTTGGCGAACTTAAACTGCTGATTCTCATAGTCTTGCGCCGTCTCAAAAGAGTAGTGGAGCAGGTCGCCTTTCAACACTTTTTCTTTTACCTTGGTCGAAAACTCCAGCGTCTCGTGAATCTCGCCCTGCCATCGTCCCACGGTGCGGTTCCAGATGCGGATCTTCCTGTCGGGATACCAGCCGCAATGACGGATCCAGTGACCGCAATAATTCGTTAAGCGATTCATACTGAACACTATATCGTGCGGCATGTGCTGGTTTTTATACTTGAAAATCGACTGCTTCAGCTCATCCGACAGCTCTTCGTCGGCGTCGATGCTCAAAATCCAGTCGTTGGTGGCCAGACTGTTGGCGAAGTTCTTCTGTTCGGAATATCCGAGCCAGTCCTGATGCACAAACTTAACGCCGAATTGCTCGCAGATGGCGGCGGTGTCGTCGGTCGAGCCCGAGTCGACAACAACGATCTCGTCGGCCACATCCTGCACCGAATTGAGGCATCTCAGGATGTTGCGCTCCTCGTTTTTCGTTATTATCACCACCGAAATCTTCATGCTATTCAACGTTTTGCAGTCGTTTTTTATAGATATAATTGAACGATTGGAAATTCGATTCGCCGTAATTCTTCATGCGTTGCACCACCTCAGGCTTCTCTTCGGCATAATTCTTTCCGTCAAAGTCTTGATAATGATAGAGTTGCGGAGGTTTATTCTTGCTTCCGATGAAATACCAGTCGTTGTCAAACACGCAATATTCGGTATCTCCGCTCGAGAAAACCATCGGACGTTTTTCTTGTAACAGATTGATACCCATTGTGTTATTCACAAATGATATGTCGAGCATGCCCATCAGTGTGGGGTAGATGTCGACTTGCGACACGAAGCCGCTGTTGATCTCGGGCTGCAGTCTCGAAGGCGCGTAAAACACCAGCGGGATGTGGAAATAGCTCACCGGCGGGATGTACGACTTCACGTAGTCCTTGCCGTGGTCGCCTACCAAAACGAAGATGGTATTGTCGAACCATTCAGTCTTTGCTGCCGTTTCGAAGAAATGCCGCAGCGACCAGTCGGCGTATTCCACAACCGCGTCCTTGTCGTTTTTAAAATGACTTTGGAACGACTTCGGGATGATATACGGCTGATGGTTGCTCACCGTCATGATGACGCCGAAAAACGGCTTTTCGCAGCTGTTAAAGGTATTCGCGGCATATTGAAGCAGATAGTCGTCGCACACGCCCCAGTTCGACTTCTCGGCATTAGGGTCATAGTCGAGCGACGAATATATGCGGTCGATATGGTTTTTGTTTAAAAACACGTCGAGTTTCTCCCATGTAGCCTCGTGCGAGAGGAAGAACATGGTGTGATAGCCGTTGCCTTTCAACGTCTTAGGCATACTGTTGTATGTCAGCACGGGTTCTGACTTCACGGGGTTGAACTGATATGTCGGGTCGTCGTTGAAGGTGTTGGCATAGCCGCATGTCGAGGCAAAGATGCCGCTGATGGTGTGTTTTCCGGCCGAGAAGCAGTTCTCAAAGTACAGACTCTGGTTGACGAGGCTGTCGAGGAATGGCGTAAGTCCTTGATAATGACCGCTTCGCGTAAGCAGGTCGGCGCTCATGCTCTCCATCAGGATGAGGACCACGTTGCAGTTGTTAGGCACGGTGTCGGCGACAAATCTCCGCGAAAGCGGATTCTGAAACTCGCTATCTTCTTGAATATCAAGATATTGGCGCATATTTGCTATCGCCAACTCGTCGTCCATCAGGGTGACGTCGGTGAGGTAACTCGTTATAAATGTGTAAGTTGGGTTGTGTCCCATCTGGTTGAGGAACGAATTCTCGCAGTAGAACGAGTCGTAGACGCTTATCGGCCGCTCGCGGGTGACGTAGCCGCGCATTCCGAAGAAGATAAGCACCAGCATCACTAAAGTTGAAATGCTTTTTACGATGTAATGCTTTGATTGCAAGATAGTTGTGTTTCTTACAATCTTTTTGCTTACGTAATAAATGCCGATGATGACCAGCACCAGAGGGATGAAGAACAGCCACAGACTCGGGTCGCCGATGATCATATTTGTGACGTCGGCCAGACCGTTGTCGCCCTTGAACCAGTCCATCGCCGTGAGGTTGATATGGTCGGCAAACTGGTTGTAATAAGGGATATCCGAGACGCAGGCGAAGGTTAGGATTGACAGCAAAACCGTCATCACGACGGTCATAATCTTCTCGAAAACCACATTTTTCTTGCCGATGAAATCGAAAATGGTGAAGATGATGAATGGCAGAGCCAGAATGTAACTTGACGTCACAGTGTCGAAATGCAGTCCGACGAAAAAGCCTTTGATTACTGTGAGAAGCGGCACCCCGGCAATCTCGTCGAGGTGACAAAACATCAGTCCGAGGCGGTAAAGAAGCGAAATCACCACGATGACAAGATAAAACTTCAATGTTATCTTGACGCTCACCGGAATATCGACCTTTTTCGACATGATGCAAATTTTTGCAAAGGTACGAAATGATTTTGAAAAAAGCAAGAAAAAAACGTGAAACGCTTAACCCCCGTCATTTCGACTGTAGCGAAGCGGAATGGAGAAATCCTCGAGGATTTCTCCACTACACCCTCACGATGTTCGGGTTTCGGTCGAAATGACGCTAGGCAAGCGACCACTTCTTCACCACTTTGTAAACTGCTCCCTCCGGTCGCAGTATGCTCTGAAACAGCACGATTTCCTTCACTTCCTGGTGGATGTACGACTTTTGTTCGATGGCTTGGACAACTTTTTGGAAATACTGCTTCTCGCAGAGGTCTTTGATGCGTCCGAGGGTGAGGTGAGGCACGAAATTCTGGCGGTCGCGGAGGTATCCGATGCTGTCGAAGGCTGTCAGCACGGCTTCTTCGAGCTTGAGAAGCTCGTCGGGAGTCTGCTGCATGCCGAGCCAGAGCACTCGCGGGGCGTAACGGGCTCCGAAGATGCCGGTTCTATTGAAGTCGATCGTGAAACTCTTTTGATTTTCAAGCACTTTCGTGACGGCGTCGATAATCTTAGGCTCATCCTGCGGCGGCGTCTCGCCAATGAATTTCAAGGTTAAATGTATGTTGAGGGGCTTCACCCAGTTGATCATCTTCTCGTGCGACAGACGCCGCCGCAGATCGTCAACCAGCGGCGCAAAGCCGTTGCCTTCAGTTTGAATCGGAATCGCTAAAAATAAACGTTTCATATTATCAATTCGTCATTTCGACCGGAGCCGTTAGGCGTAGTGGAGAAATCCTCCATCCGATAAATCTATTTAGTTATCGTTTTTCTTATAATGACTCTTCTCAAAGAGGATTTCTCCATTCCGCTTCATTTCATTTCGCTACAGTCGAAATGACGGTTTTATTTGTTATTATACTGATTCATCGTGAGCTCTGGCCCTATCGCCACAAAGCTCTTCACGAACTCCACTGCCGCATCGAGGCGAGGCTGTATCGCGTCGATATCCTGCTGTTTCCACTCCCCGATGACGTAGTCGACCTGCTGTCCCTTAGCAAAATCGTTGCCGATGCCGAAGCGCAGCCTGCAGAAGTCGCTGCTGCCGAGCGCCTCGATGATATCCTTGAGGCCGTTATGACCGCCGTCGGAGCCTTTTTTACGCATTCTGAGCGTGCCTACAGGCAATGCTAGGTCGTCGCACACCACGAGAATATTCTCCATCGGAATCTTCTCTTGTGTGGCCCAATATTTCACGGCCTTGCCCGAGAGGTTCATATACGTCGTGGGCTTGATCACAATCATCTGGCGGCCCCGGTATTTCATCTCCGACACCATAGCCAGCCGCTTGGTGGTGAAGGTGCCTTCGAGGTTTTTGGCCAGATGGTCGGCGACCATAAAGCCGATGTTATGCCGCGTGTTGGCGTACTCGGCTCCGATGTTTCCCAGACATGCAATCAAGTATTTCATGCTGCAAAAATAAAAAAAAGCCTTCAATTGAAGGCTTTTTCAACATAAATTTCTTAAAATTTACATTATTTTGCTTCTGCTGCTGGTGCTGCTGCGCCTTCAGCTGCCGGAGCTGCTGCCTCTTCGGTTGACTCTTCCTCAGCTGCTGCGTTACGAGGAGCCTTGACGTCGACGACGATGGTGTTCTCTGCTACGAGGACAGTCATCTTCTCGAGGTTGAGGTCCTTAACCTTAATCGATTGGTTCATCTGGAGTGATGTGACGTCGACAACGATGTTATCAGGAAGATCGTTGACATAACCACGCACTTTCAACTTCTTGAGGTTCATGTTCATACGGCCGCCACGCATAACGCCCGGGCATGTGCCCTGAGTGCGGATAGGAAGCATGACAGTGATCGGGTTGTCTTCATTCACATCGAGGAAATCGGCGTGAAGGACTTCGTCGGTAATCGGATGATACTGAATGTCTTGAAGGATTGTGTGGTAAACTTTACCCTCGATTTCGAAATCGATGATCAAGGTCTCAGGTGTGAAGAGGATCTTCTTGAAGCTTCTTGCATCTGTTGCAAACTTCACCTGTTCGATGTTGTTACCGTAAATGACGCATGGCACCAAGCCTTTTGCGCGCAATGCTTTAGCATCTTTTTTCCCTACGTTCTCGCGAAGAGAACCGCTCAATGATACTGAATTCATTTTTGTTAATTTTAAAAAATTTGTTAATTATTTTTTGTTGAAGAATTCGCTTAATGACTCGTAATTCTCCACCTTCTTGATGACCTCGGCGAAGAGTTCGGCTGTCGAAAGGACGTGAATCTTCTTGCTTGGGTTCTTCAGCGGGATGGTATCTGTTACGACCACTTCGTCGAATACTGAATTATCTATACGTTCCATTGCCTGGCCCGAGAAAATCGGGTGTGTGGCGAAGGCGCGGACGCTGCGTGCGCCGTTGTCTTTCAGCAGCTGGCCTGCACGTGTGATGGTGCCTGCCGTGTCGATGATGTCGTCGAGGAGGATGACATCGCGGTCTTTAACGTCGCCGATGAGGAGCATCTTCTCGATCTCATTCGGTTTCGAGCGCTGTTTGTGGCAGATGCAGAACACTGTGTCGAGCATCTTGGCATACGAGGCGGCGCGGCGTGTACCACCGGCGTCGGGCGATGCTGTGATGATGTCTTTCAGGCCTAAGCTCTGGATATATGGTACAAAAATCTTTGATGCGTAGATGTTGTCGACCGGGATGTCGAAGAAACCTTGTATCTGGTCGGCGTGGATGTCCATGGTGATGACGCGTGTGACGCCTGCGGTCTGAAGCATGTTGGCCACGAGCTTGGCGGCGATGCTGATACGCGGACGGTCTTTACGGTCCTGACGGGCGAATCCGAAGTATGGCATGACGGCGATGATGCGGCGTGCTGAGGCGCGCTTGGCGGCGTCGACCATCATGAGGAGTTCCATCAGGTTTTCTGTCGGCGGGAATGTCGATTGAATCAAAAATACGTCTCTTCCGCGTAAGTTTTCTTCAAACGAAGGCTGAAATTCGCCGTCGGAGAACACCGTTACGTTGCATGTTCCGAGAGGTTTTCCGTAATATTTGGCTATCTCGTCGGCCAAGTATTGCGTTGCTCTACCTGAAAAGATTGATACAATAGGCTCTTGCATAACTCAAATGTGTTTGTTAAATTTTCCGGGTGCAAAATTATGAAAAAAAATGTTGCGTGTAACAAAAAATGTATTAATTTTGCAGCCGAAAAAAAAGTTCATTGAAAATCTAAGGCCTAGGTGGCGGAATTGGTAGACGCGTCGGTCTCAAAAACCGATGAGGTAACACTCGTGCCGGTTCGATCCCGGCCCTGGGTACGAAAAAAAAGGCTTCCGAATTTTCGGAAGCCTTTTTTTGCTATTGGCCATTAGCCATTGGCCATTGGCGACATTATATCGTAAGCCAAAAGCCAAAAGCCAAAAGCCAAAGTTTCATTAATCGCGTTTGCGTCTTGCGACAGCGTATCCGGCGCCGAGGGCACCAAGGATGATAAGGCCGCTGCCGAGAGGTGATGTACCCTGGTCGGTATACTCACCATGTGCGCTTGGCAATGCTATAGTTGGGTCGCTACCACTACCATCTCTATCCATGAAGCCACCGTCGTTTGATTTGAACCAACCATCACTCTGGGCGTTGGCGATAACCATCATCATTACGAATGCGATTGCGAATAATATCTTTTTCATTTTATTTCTTTTTTTAAGTTGTTTCTAATTTGTTTATTATTGCTTCTTTTCGTGTCTTCTGACTTTGGCCGTTGGCCTTTAGCTGTTGGCAGCCAATGGCCAATAGCCAAAAGCCAAAGTTTATCTTACCACAATCTTCTGAATATTTTCATTTAATCTGAAGATATAAACGCCCTGTGGCATTGCGATGGCCTCGACACCGTTGATCACAGTGTTCTTAACCATGCGGCCCATGACGTCGAAGATCTGGAGTTCGCCTTCGCCGTTTACGATGAGGTCGTTACCGCTCTGGTAGACGAATATCTCGTTGCCATGTGCGTCGTAACCTTTTTCAGTGAACGAAAGGATGAAGCGTTCCTCGCTGTCGTTATTCGATGCGATGAATGAATACTCGTTGTCGAGGAGGAGGTTCACGTCTTCGCCTGTCAGACGGTCGATGAGGTGCAGATAGCTCATGTCGATGCCTTCTGTCTCAACGCTGATGGTGTATCTTCCCATCTCCTTAGCCTTGAAGTTGACTGGCATGCTGCCATGACCGTCGCTGCTGACGATAGCGTAGTCGGCGTCTTCCATCGGGAAGTAAATCTTGGTGTCGCCTTCGAAGAGCTGGAACTTGGTCATCTGGCGGTCGCTGTTAAGACGAGCAATTGCGCGGTCGATAACCTTGTTATTGCGTTTCAGGTTCAAAACAACTGATTCAATGCTGTTGACATTTCTGCCTTTTGCACTGGTGCTAAAGGTTACTGTTTCGCTAGCTTGTGTGGCTTCAACAAAAATACCTTGCATAGGAGCGACTGATGTCTGTTCTCCTGGCGCAGTGATTCCCGAGCCTTCTTCATTCATGATATAGAAGTCTTTATCGACAGTAGCTAATCTAGTGAATGGATTACCAACGAGGTTCCAACCAGCATTTGCCATAGTTATAGCACTAGTACCACTATAAGGTGTACCGCCAATACTCAGGGTAACGTTTGAACTATTAGCGTATAAATATCCTTGACCAGGAGTGATGGTGAAATCGTTCTGGTGGGCATCATTCTTGTAGTTCTGCCATTCTGCGCCAGTAGCAGATGCATTGTAACGATAAAGATCGTATGTATTTGCAAGCATGTTTGTAACAGCATCTGGAGTTGTTGCTACTGGTGAAGCGATAAGATTCCAACCGGTTGCAACTTGATTATCATTACCATAACCAGCAATGTCCATGTAGAAGTCATACTGAGTCTCTACATCCTTCACAAAGAGGTATGGGAGCGATCCTGTATTGCTAGTAGTAGCATATCCATTAAAGAGAGGATCACTGTTAGCAGCACCCGGATTGAAACGCATAAGTTTACGGGAATTGGTACCTTGTGCCGTAATTGTAGCGTAAGCGTCGTTATCAAATGCGATACCCCACATACTGTTTGCATCCACGTTGAATTGACGTGTCATCAGTCGGTTATCACTACTGCTGGACGCATACAGATAACCTCCGTATGTTGCTTTCCAATTAGCATCATAAATGGTATAACGACCATCTGCATCAGGACCATTGATAACGAACTCATAGACATTTGCGCTCAACGCTTGAGCATAAGTGCCATTTGCATCTGTTGTAATATTAACGGGAGCGGCGTTTCTGTTATTACCTTTATCGTTGCTCATAGCAAAGGCACCTTTGTCAGTAGCAGATTCATCAATACCAACAATAATATAATGACGGCCGTTTTCAATAGTTGTGACTCTAGTGTAAGTGGCGCCAACATATGTTGTAAATGTTGCCGAAACTATGACATCATAATCAGGCATGTTGAATTTGTCGTTGGTTACTGTAACAGTTGTGGTTGGATCACCAGATTTATATACATTCCATGAACTAAATTCGTAACCTGAATCTGGAGTATTTGTCAATGTAACTTCTGTACCTGTAGCCGCAGTTAAAGAGATTGGATCTCCTGTTCCACCAACTATATCAACTGTACCATGTTCTATATCAGCTGCAACTGTAGCTGTGTGAGATTGAGCCCACTGTGCGTACAATGTAGTATTGGCGGTAATGGTTATGGATGCTCCATCAGCATAAGGAGTACCTGAACCATTTTCTTGTGTATTCCATCCACTGAATTCACCATTGGTGTTCGTGAATTGGTTCGGATTAAGTGAAGTTGCAGTGCCACTATATACTATTTGGGTATATGTTGTAGCCTCACCTACTGTTCCACCATTGCCATTGAATGTGATTGTACATGTAGGAGTAGAGTTAGCAGTATAATAAACCTTTACCTCGGTAGCACGGCAAGCAGCTGAAATAACAACACTTACTGCTTGGTCAACATTTGTAGGTGTAATAGTAACGGTTGTTCCGTTGACAGAGGCATCGGCATTCGTCCATGAATTGCCTGTAAAACCAGCAACATAACTACTAACAGCTTTTATCACTACACTCGAGAGAGAATAACCTGGGACTGGGGTTATTGACAAAACTTGGTTTTGATAAAAACGAGTTTGGGTATAACCTCCGTTATTCCCGCCGCCAAGATAATTATTAGCTGCAGTAGAGCTTTCGCCCTTTGCATTAGTCATGGTAGCGTAGCTACTTGACCATGTAACAAGGTCTGCAGAAGCTGAACTGTGCGAAGCAGCGGTTAAATCCCATGTATAGCTCAGATTTTCCACACTGCCATTCGAAAGTGTTACGGTAGTTGTTGCAGCTCCCGTCGATGTCAGTGTGATGGTGCCGCTATAATTATTACCAAGACTCAAACCGGCTTTCAAACGGACATAGATTGTTGTAGCAGCAACTGTTCCATTTGTATGGTTAAGAGTGAGACTGTTTGTATAGTCGCTACCTGATGTAGTTGACATTTCATAGTTGCTGTTATCATCTAATGACACAGAAATGTTTGCTGTAAGATTGCTGCCTGAAACAGAGATGGTCTTTGTTGTGCTAGGGCCATGTCCTTCTTCATATGTAAAGCCAGAAAGTGTAGCTGGAGTAACAGAAATTGCCGGACCACTAGTTACATCCTCTATGTCATTTCCATCACGAGGAAGAATTTCTTTGGTGTCGTCAAATTGTTGATAGACTCCAGTCACATTATATCTATGATTTGATGTTAAACTTAAGTCACCAAACAAAGTACTAAACGGTTTAATCTGATTGTTACTGCCGTCAACAAGATAAGTACCATCATAAGAGAGGTTTTCATAGCTGAAAACAGCACCAGTATTGACACCTGAAAGGTCGGCAATTGAAACGTTGGTTACAGGGGTAACAGTGCCACCAGTGGTCACACTAATTCCTGATGTTGAAGTTTTAAGAGATATGAGTTCTGCAGATCCCTTGTAAAGTTTAACTTTGCAAACAACTGTGCCGCTCAATATATTGCCAACTTCAAATCCGTGTCCTGATTCGTAGATAATAAAACCTTTGGTGCCATCTGTCACAAAAGCATTGCTACCGCTAACACCAGTTACAACCCAGTTGTTGAAGGTAATTGCCAAGTCTGTTGCCGTGCTACCAGCAGATGTTGCGGCAGCAAAAATTTCGTCCATTGTGGTTTTAGGAGTGAGTACAGTGTAAGTTGCTGTAGCTGGATTGCTAGCCACATTGTTGACAATGGCAATGGCTTTTATAATATTATGATTGGCGTCTACAGTGATACCTTGAGCACTATAAACTGTGCCAGTAGTGGCTGTCGGAGCATCAAAAGTTCCTGTACCGCTAGTATAGCGTATAGTAGCGCCCTCTGCAGCACTCAGATAAATTTTACTTCCGCTGGCAACACTAGAACCTGTTGCTGGGTTAAATTGTGGAGCAGCTACGGTGCCGCTTGATACTGAAGTAATAACTACATCATCAATATAAATATACTTTTTTGTTGTGCCATCTTTATAAAAATTGATGACAGCTGATGAAGTGCCATTTGTTATATTAACGGTATATTGAGTCCATGTTCCATTTGCAATGGTGATTGAAGTCTGATCGATAGTACAACCTGTTGCCGAAAGCTTTAAGCTATGATTGTTTGTGTTTGTTTTAGCCCAAAAAGTCATTGTGGCATTTGCAGTCATTCCCGTTAAAGTAGGAGTAGTAGCAGAGCCATTTGCATTGCTACCAGAACCTAAATGTAATCCTTTACTGCCTTGATAAGCGGATCCAGCATCTATTTGAGCATAACCACCTGAATGACCAGAAACAGCATTCATAACCCATGATCCCGCAGTTGTAGAGGTTGACTCAAATGTTTCATTTAGGATATCTCCATCCGTTGCCCACCCCTTCATCGGCTGGGCCATCATTAATATCGCGGCGAGTGCTGCGATTAAGATTGTAAATGTTTTTTTCATTTTTGTTTTGTTAGTTTTGTTTTGTTAATATTTTTATTTTATTTCTTGTTTTTCTCTTTATTTCGCTGGAGATTTCTCCACTACCATCTCTCTTCGTTCGATGTCCGGTCGAAATGACGGAACGGAGATTTCTACGCCAAAATGTTACGCTTTTTTGCAAATTTTTGCGCTGTACCATCCCAATTGACTTACATTCGACAATCTTAACCCACTGTAAATCAACACACTATAATAAAAACACCTCTTCGCACGGAATCTCTTTCAAAATGGCCCACAAAGATAGGAAATATTTTCGTTCCACCGACAATTAATTTTAATTAATTTAGTTGAGGGTTTAGAGTGTAGGGTTTAGAGTGTTTACAGTTTACCGTTTAAAAGTTTAAAAGTAGGCGCTTATTAATTAATGGTGTCGGAAAATTTTGTATCTTTGCGGCAAGATTCAAAAACTAAATTACGATTGATATAAGGATATCAAAGACCTAAATTTATAGATTAAAACCTATGAAAAAGAACGACTTGAAAAACGAAAACACAGAAATTGAAATTGGCGAATTTGGCCCAATTTACAGACAGTTTGAAAAGAAACCGAAAGAAGCGATTAAGTTTTTATGCAAAAATAAAGCAGGAGATTGTATTCGTGCTTTATACAGAGAAGACATCGGTTTTATCGATATCATTTGGGGTGAAGTAACAGATCCTGTAAAAAACAATGTGATAATGGACAAAACCTTTGTCTTAACATCATTCAGTATAAAATAAAAATCGCCAGCCTATTGACTGGCGATTAAGATAAAGTGGAAACATTCAGAACGTATGACGTAGAATATTTTATGTTTGGTCCGCTGCACCAAAGAACCACTATGACGGTTGCAAAAATACAAAATTTTTTTATTGATTCGACTAAAATTGCAAAAAAATATTTCAATAACCAATAACCTATAACCAATAACCATTTAATTTTTTGTATTTTTGCAAAAAATTCAGATCATGAAATCACTTCTCGGAATGTCGCATCAAGAGCTGCAAGAGCTTGTGGCTCAACATAATATGCCGAAGTTTACGGCTTTTCAGCTCGTCGACTGGCTCTACCGCAAACGTGTGAAAACCTTCGATGAGATGACGAATCTGTCGAAACAGACACGTCAGATTCTGGCTGAAAACTACGAGACAGGCTACCGTGCCTTCGCCGACGTGCAGGAGTCGAAAGACGGCACCAAGAAGTATCTGTTTCCGGCCGAAAACGGCTTCGTCGAGACGGCGTATATCCCCGAAAAAGACCGCGCTACACTTTGCGTGTCGTGCCAGGTGGGCTGCAAGATGAACTGCCTATTCTGCCAGACGGGAAAACAGGGATTTCAAGGCAATCTGTCGGCTGGCGACATTATAAATCAGATACTTAGCCTGCCGGAATACGAGACGTTGACGAACTTCGTCTTCATGGGCATGGGCGAGCCGATGGACAACTACGACAACATCATGCGGGTGCTCGAAATCATGACCTCCGACTGGGGCTTGAGGATGAGCCCGACAAGAATTACGGTTTCCACTGCAGGCGTCATTCCGAATATGAAACGTTTCATCAACGAGTCGAAATGCAACTTGGCTATCAGTCTGCACAGCCCGTTCCACGATGAGCGTGCGAAAATCATGCCGGTTGAGAAGTCGTATCCTATCAACGAGGTCATCCACGCCATCCGTCAGCATGACTGGAGCGGCCAACGTCGCGTGTCGTTCGAATATATAGTGTTTAAAGGCCTTAACGACACTCCGAAGCACATCAACGAGTTGGCCCGTCAGCTGGGGAGTCTGCGCTGCCGAGTGAATCTGATAAGGTTCCACGCGATACCGAATATCGATTTGCAGAGCCCGTCGATGGACGACATGGTCCGGTTCCGTGATAAATTAAATGATAAAGGAATTATAGCCACGATCAGGGCTTCAAGAGGTCAGGATATCGATGCCGCCTGCGGCTTGCTATCGACGAAGAGATAGTCTCACTATAAGCGGCCTATGGTCTGAAGCCTCTTTCTCTTCTATTACTATAGATTCCAGCGTTTTTGCTTGGCAATTGTTGAATGTCGCAACGTAGTCGATACATTCTGTAGGCTCATCGGCAGGGAAGGTGGGCTCGTTTTCTGAATTTATAGTAAAATATTTCTTTAACTCCAGTAAAAGCTGAGAGTTTGGAGCATCGTTCCAGTCGCCGGCCAGGATAAATGGCTTTTGCCATTGCTCGGTTTCATTAATTATTAATGGTATAGAGGCTATTCGGGCATCTTCTTCCAAATCCAAGTGGGTACAGGCGATTACGTACTCTTTCAATTCCACGATAAGCAGCACTCGAGGCTCATCGCCTGGAAGAGGAATTCGTTTTTTACTCAAAGGTTTTTCTTTGGTCAAAATACCAACACCATAGCCACCTCCGTCATAATCAATGGCTTTGCCAAAAACAGGATAATAATTTGTGCGATTTGCCAACTCTTCAAGTTGATATTTCCGTCCGCTTCTGCTCGTCATACTGTCAAGCTCCTGAAGTGCCACAATATCAGGTTGGTTCTTGATAATCACCTCTGCAGTCCTATCATAATCCACAACCAAATCCATTCCTGCACAATGTCTAACGTTGTAACTCATGATTTTCACTTCAAAACCCTCATTCGGCTTGCAAAACCAGATTGAGCAAAAGATTCCTGTTATCAGCGCAATCGCAAAAAATAAAGTCCTTTTCATATCTTTCAAAAAACTACCCCAAAGATACAAAAAATCCCAGTTCATCAGATTTTTTCAAAAAATCATCGTTCCGTAATAAAATATTTTGTATTTTTGCGAACTGAAAATACGAAAAATTCGGATTATGAGTTCACAGATAAATGTGTTGGAAACGATATTGTCGAGTCAGAAAACGGTGTTTACCCTTCAGTCACTCGTAATGATGACGGAGTGTAGCGATACTAAAAAACTGACAAAATCATTGTATTACTACACAAAAGAGGGTAAAATTTTGAATCCTAGAAAAGGCGTCTATGCCAAATCGAAATATGACGAACGTGAGATGGCATGCAGCTTGTATCGACCGTCGTATATCTCTCTGGAATATGTCTTGAGCAGAGCCGGTGTGGTTTTTCAGTGGGACGAAACGATAACCAGCGTGTGTTACCTTAGCCGGGAAGTCGAAGTCGATGGTAAATTGTATCGTTTTAGAAAGATTAATCCTGAAATTTGGGTGGGGATGGAAGGCATTGAGCAACTTGGCAATGTGGCGATGGCAACGCCGGAGAAGGCTTTCCTCGACATGGTTTACCTTAGTGCCGGAAATTGTTATTTCGATAATTTGCGGCCACTTTCGACAAAGAAAATCAAAGAGTTGCTTCCTTTCTACAATTCACCGATGTTGACTGAAAGAATAAAAGAAATGTTGAACAAAAAACTGTAAAATTATGAACAAGCAAAAGCACAAATTATGCATGGCTCAGGTTCTGACCATGATTTACAAGGACAAGGATCTCTGCAACTTATTGGGATTCAAAGGTGGAACGGCGATGATGTTTTTCTACGATTTGCCAAGGTTTTCAACCGATCTTGACTTCAATTTGTTGGACGAGAGTAAAATGGACATGGTTTACGACAAGGTTCGCAATATTTTAACACAATTGGGGAAAATCGACGATGAGGCCAAGAAGTTTTTCGGACCGATTTTCGTTTTGAATTACGAAAAAGGTGAACGAATGCTTAAAGTGGAGATATCGGCGCGCCAATATGACAATCATTATGAGATGAAAACCCTTGCGGGGACTGATATAAGAGTGCTTACATTACCTGATATGTTTGCTCATAAATTGTGCGCGATGGGAGAGCGGTTGACGCCTCGAGACGTGTATGATGTCTGGTTTTTCCTCACAAAGATGCATGCCAACATAAATGAGCGGATTGTGCGATTCAGAACAGGGAAAAGTGTTTCGGAATATGCCGAATGGTGTGCTGAAAGGGTTCGTGAAACAAGCCCGAAAATGCTTATGCAGGGGTTGGGTGAGGTCGTCGACGATAACAAAACAAAAAGTTTCATAAAAAACAAGCTTATCGACGAGACAGCCCAAGCGTTGAAACTCTTTGCCGTTTTTCCGCAAATAGAGGTTATTTGAAAAAATTAAACTTTTAAACTCTTAAACTTTTAAACTATTTTGTATATTTGCAAAAAATTAGAAAGAAGTGCAAACGTTAAAATCACAGATAAACCCTGCTGGTGCTGAGTTTCAGGAGAACCGCAAGGCCTTCATGGAACTGATGGCGAAGTATCACGATGCCATGGACGCCAGCATGCACGGCGGCGGAGAGGCGGCAATCGCCAAGCATAAAAAACGTAACAAACTCCTTGCTCGCGAGCGCATCGACCTGCTCATCGACAAGAACACTCCGTTTTTGGAGCTCTCGCCGATGGCGGCTTACGACACGTATAACAACGACTTCCCGTCGGCTGGTATCATCACCGGAATAGGCATGATTCAAGGCCGTGAGGCGGTTATCGTTGCCAACGACGCCACGGTGAAAGGCGGCACGTATATGCAGTACACCGTAAAGAAACACCTGCGCGCACAGGAGATAGCGATGGAGAACCATCTGCCGTGCGTGTATATGGTCGACAGCGGCGGCGCCTTCCTGCCAGAGCAGGACACCGTGTTTCCGGATAAGGAGCATTTTGGCAGATTTTTCTATAATCAAGCCAGAATGTCGGCAATGGGCATTCCTCAGATCGCCATAGTTATGGGAATGTGTACCGCGGGCGGCGCTTACGTGCCTGCGATGAGCGACGAGACCATCATAGTGAAGAAACAAGGTACCATTTACCTCGGTGGACCTCCGTTAGTTAAAGCCGCAACAGGTGAAATCGTCACCGCTGAAGAGCTTGGCGGAGCTGAGATGCATACCTCTGTCTCAGGCGTTGCCGATCACCTCGCGGAGAACGACAGCCACGCCATGCAGATCTGTCGTAACATCTTTAAAACACTGGAGAAGCCGAAGAAACAGCTGCTCGATATGCTTCCAGTCGAAGAGCCTCTCTACGACCCGACGGAGCTTTACGGCATCGCACCTGTTGATTTAAGAAAAGTCGTTGATCCTCGTGAGGTAATCATGCGTATCGTCGATGGTAGTCGTTTTCAGGAATTTAAGGAGAGATATGCAACGACTATCGTCTGTGGTTTTGCTCATCTGATGGGCTTCCCGGTGGGTATCATCGCCAACTACGGCGTGCTTTTCAGCGAGTCGGCATTGAAGGCGACGCACTTCATCGAGCTTTGCTGCCAACGTAACATACCGTTGGTATTCTTGCAGAACGTCACCGGCTTTATGGTCGGAAAACAATACGAATGCGGCGGCATCGCCAAGGACGGCGCAAAGATGGTGCATGCGGTTAGCAACGCCAACGTGCCGAAGTTCACGGTCATCTTCGGTGGCTCGTTTGGTGCCGGAAACTACGGTATGGCGGGCCGTGCCTACAGTCCGAGACTGCTGTTTATGTGGCCTAACGCCAAGATTTCGGTCATGGGAGGTACACAGGCGGCCAACGTGCTTGCAACAGTGAAGGAAGACCAGTATCACTACAAGGGAATGCCAGTCCCAGAAGAGGAAATCAAGAATTTGAAACGCGAGATTCTGGCAAAATACGACTACGAAGGCTCGGCTTTCTACAGCACCGCGCGTCTGTGGGACGACGGCATCATCGACCCTGTTGACACGCGAAGAATCCTCGCCATGGGCATCGCGGCATCGCTCAACCAGAAGTTCCCGCCGCAACAGTTCGGAGTATTTAGAATGTAATTATGGAATTTACCACACTTCAAATAGGAATAGAGAAAAACGTCGCGCGCGTCGCGCTGAACCGTCCCGAGGTCCGCAACGCCTTGAACGCCATGATGATACGTGAGCTCACGGAGGCCATCGACTGGCTCGACGCGCGCGAGGATATCCGTGTGATTGAGATCTGCGGCAATGGTAAGAGTTTCTGCGCCGGCGCCGACCTCAACTACATGAAAGACATAGCAAAATATGGCTATGCGCAGAATCTTGATGACGCAAACAAGCTCTCGAAGCTGTTTCAGACCATCTATTTCTGCAACACGCCAGTCATCGCTCTGGTGCACGGTCACGTGATAGGAGGCGGCAACGGCATCATTGCGGCTTGCGACGTGGTTTTGGCCGAAAATGACACGGTTTTCGCCTTCAGCGAGGTGAAACTTGGACTTACTCCGGCCACGATTTCGCCTTTCGTCATTGCCCGATGCGGCGAGACGGTGGCTCGCGACACCATGCTGAGCGGTCGTAAGTTCACGGCTCAGGAAGCGTTGAAATTCAACCTTGTGAACTACGTCGGCACGATGGAGGAGCTCAACAAACGTCTGGATTTCTACACCGAGCACTACCTCGCAGCATCGCCATATGCCATCCGCGACTGCAAGCAGCTGATCCGCGGTGTCTGCGGTCACGGCGACCCTTACAGCGAAGTCTTCGTAATGACATCATCCCTCATCGCCAACGAACGAATGGGGAAGGATGCTCAGGAGAGAATGAAGGAATTCTTTGAAAAGTAACTTTGGCTATTGGCCGTTGGCTACTTTTATACAAAAAAACAATAAGATATGTCACAATTTGAAATCAGACCAGCTCGCGAAAACGAAGCGGCATTAGTTCTCGATTTCATCAAGAAACTCGCTACATACGAGAAGATGATTGACGAGGTCGAAGCCACTGTCGAGTCTATTCATGATTCCCTTTTTGTGAAGCATGAAGCCGAGGTTGTCTTTGGTTGCGAAGACGGCGTTCCTGTCGGTTTCGCCTTGTTTTTCCACAATTTCAGCACCTTCGTCGGTCGAAAAGGCTTGTATCTCGAAGACCTCTTCGTCATTCCCGAAAAACGTGGTTTAGGCTACGGCAAAGCCTTGTTACTCTACCTCGCTCGTCTTGCCAAAGAGCGTCATTGTGGCCGAATGGAGTGGGTCTGCTTGGATTGGAACCAACCTTCAATCGATTTCTATAAATCCCTCGGCGCCAAACCAATGGATGACTGGACGATTTACAGGCTGGATGAGAAAATTATATCAAAGATATAAATCCGAAAAATTATCCCTTTTTTCTTCTTGCATAATCAATATAATTTTTGTAATTTTGCAACGAATTATATATTATGCCTTCGAAGAAGATTCATAAAGTGCTTATTGCAGGCCGCGGAGAGATAGCGGTGAGGGTGATGCGTACGCTTAAAAAGCTGAGTATCAACTCGGTAGCTATCTATGCCGACAACGACGCCGACGCATTGCACCGCCGTATGGCCGACGAGGCACGCCCTCTCGGCAACGGCGCATTAAAAGATACTTATCTCAATATTCAGAAAATTATCGACGCGGCTTTGGATACTGGCGCCGACGCCATTCATCCCGGCTATGGATTTTTGTCGGAAAGTCCGGAACTCGCCGAAGCTTGCGCGAATAACAACATCATCTTCATCGGTCCTGATGCCGACACCATGCGCCTGATGGGTAACAAAATCGCTGCGCGCGAGTTTGCGAAATCGCACGGAATACCAGTGACTACTGGCGTTACCGGCACCATGGACGATATCATGAAGCAGTCCGACAAGCTTCCGTATCCCGTGCTGATAAAAGCAGCGGCAGGCGGTGGCGGAAAAGGCATGCACATCGTTAGAAGTAAAGAAGACCTTCGTGACGAACTCGAGAAAGCATCGCGCGAGGCGCAGAAATACTTCGGCGACGGCGAGGTTTACGTCGAGAAATATGTCGAGAACCCGCGCCATATCGAAGTGCAGGTGCTTGCCGACCATTACGGCAACGTGATTCATCTCTACGAACGCGAATGCTCGGTGCAACGTCGTTACCAGAAGATTATCGAAGAATCGCCGTCGCCGACACTCACTCCTGAGAAACGTCAGGCGATTTGCGAGACGGCTGTAAACCTCTGTAAAGCAGTGGGTTACAAAAATGCTGGCACGGTGGAGTTTTTGGTCGACAAAGACCTCAACTTCTACTTCCTCGAGATGAACACCCGAATCCAGGTGGAGCATCCTGTCACGGAGCAGCGCACTGGCATCGACATCGTCGAGGAGCAGATTCGCATCGCTCGTGGCAAGGAGATGGGCTGGACGCAGGACATGATTCAAGACAAGGGTCACGCCATCGAATGCCGTGTGTATGCTGAGGATGCGGAGAATAACTTCCTTCCGGCTGCAGGCGAGGTGACACTCTATCACGAGCCTCAGATGCGCGGCGTGCGTATCGACAGCAGCATCGACGGTCCGTGCACAATAAGCGACAGCTACGACCCGATGATCGCCAAGCTCATCTGCTTCGGCAAGACCAGAGATGAAGCTATAGAAATTACTCGCAGAGCGTTGAAGGAATATATCGTCCAGACTGAGAAGACGAATATCCCTTATCTGCAAAGTATCATTGATAATCAAGACTTTACAAATAATAAAATCGACACTTCCTATTGCGAAAAGCATCAGGAGGAGCTGGTTGAAACCATGCGTCAGGCTCGCCAAAACATCAAGAAAGAAGATGTGGCGGCGTTGTTCCTCTTCCATGATTTCAACAACCGTCAGAGTACTGCAAATGTCTGGAACTCAATAGGTTACTGGCGTTTCCAGATGTCGCTGAACGTCACGGTGGAAGGCGTGTCGATGAAGGTGCAGATCAACCGTCTTTCGAACACTAATCTCGAGTGCGTCATCAACGGAAAGCCATATTCGGTAATGCTTTCGCAGAATGGCGAAGTCCAGAAGGTGATCATCAACGGAAGGACCGAACCTGTATTTGTGTCGTGCACGACATATCATGATTTTTGCGTGCATTTGCGCGGCTTGGACTTCATCTGCCGTCGCGACGACCAGCTCAACGACATGAAAGACTATTCGCATACCGACGTGGCTGGCGACGACTTGAAATTTTTCTCGCCAATGCCTGGTAACGTGATGAAAATCAACGTGAAAGAAGGCGACGAGGTACATTACGGCACTATACTTTGCATCGTGGAGGCTATGAAGATGGAGAATAATATTGTGGCGAAAAGCGATGCTAAGGTCTTGAAAATCAATGTTAAAGAAGGTGAAAAAGTAGATACGAAAACAGTTTTAATTGAACTTGGAATATGAATTTCGGATTGACTGAAAAACAAATTGAACTGCGCGCTAAAGTCCGCGAATTCGCTGAAAAAGAAGTGAAACCGGTGGCGGCGTTCAACGACGAGCACGAGAAATTCGACGTCGAGCTGACGAAGAAGATGGGAAAACTTGGACTTCTGGGCATGTGCGTGCCTCAGGAATACGGCGGACAAGGACTCGACACTTTGTCGTATATCATTGCTGTTGAGGAACTTGCACGTGTCGACGGCTCCACGGCAGCTACCATAGCGGCGGACAACTCGCTGGGTATCGGCCCTATCAAAGAGTACGGAACCAAAGAACAGAAGGAGAAATATCTCCCGAAACTCTGCAAAGACCATCTCTGGGGCTTCGGTCTCACCGAGGAGACGGCCGGCAGCGACTCGAGAGGAACAAAATCGACTGCAAAGAAAGTTGATAATCAATGGGTTGTCAACGGAACAAAGATATTCATCACCAACAGCGCCACCCCGATGACACTCGGAAGCACTATCCAGGTGATATCCGGCGAGAGCAACGGAAAGCCTGAGTTTACGGCTTTTCTCATCGAAAACAGCACTCCGGGCTACACTCAGCGCCCGATGGACCGCAAGATGATGTGGCGCGCCTCGAACACTGGTGAGTTGAAGTTCAACAACGTGAAACTCAACGATGAGAACATCCTCGGAAAACCAGGCGACGGCTCGCATATCATGCTTGCCACTTTAGATGGCGGACGTCTCTCCATCGGCGCTATGGGTCTCGGCTGCGCTCAGGGTGCCTTCGAGATGGCTCTCGAATATTCGAAACAGCGCGAGCAGTTTGGCAAGCCGGTGTGCAAGTTCCAGGCTGTCAGCTTCATGCTTGCCGAGATGGCGATGAAGATTGAGGCGGCACGCGAGCTGCTTTACAAGGCCTGTAGAATGAAAGACGCTCATCTGCCTTACGGAAAACAAGCCGCGATGGCGAAACTCTATTGCTCACAGGTCGCTGCTGAGGTCTGCGACAAAGCCGTCCAGGTGATGGGAGGCCACGGCTTGCTGAAGGATTTCAACATGGAACGCTTCTATCGCGACCAGCGAATCCTGCAAATCGGCGAGGGCACGAGCGAAATATTGAAACTCGTCATATCAAGATATATTGGGTGTTAAATTTTAAATTTTGAATATTAAATTTTAAATCATAAAATCATGGAAATTACAAAACTCAATCAAATGTTCGACGTGCTGAAGAGCCGTCCTAAAAAACGTCTCGTAGCAGCTTTTGCTATGGACGACCACACTGTTTGCGCTGTCAACGACGCTGTCGACAACGGTCTTATCGATGCCACCCTCATCGGTGACCCTGCGCGTATCGCTGAGATCTGCAAGGCAGAGAAAATCGACATCAACAAGTTCCGCATCGTTGAGGAAAAGGACGATGTGAAGGCTGCTGCTTTGGCATGCGACCTCATCAACCGCGGCGAAGGCGATATCCTCATGAAGGGCCTTCTCCCAACCGATAAATACATGCGCGCCATCCTCAATAAGGAACGCGGTCTCTGCCCACCAAACGTCACTTTGGCACACGTCGCAGTTATCCAGAACCCTAACTACCACAAGCTTCTCGTGGCATCTGACTGCGCCATCATCCCGTTGCCTGACCTCAAGCAGAAACAGACAATCTTGAAATATGTCACTACAGTGTCGAAGGCTCTCGGCGTGAAGACCCCGAAAGTCGCCCTCGTGACAGCTACCGAGCAGATGAGCGCCGGCATTCCGGCATGCGTCGACGCAGCTATCATCTCGAAGATGGCCGAACGCGGTCAGATCAAGGGTTGCCTCGTCGAAGGTCCTATCTCTCTCGACCTCGCTTGCGACGCTGAGACAGCACAGATCAAAGGTATGAACAGCCCAGTGGCCGGCGACGCCGACTGCCTCGTGTTCCCTAACCTCGAAGCATCGAACGTGTTCTACAAATGCTGCTCGAAATTCGACAAGTCGGAGATCGGTGCAATGCTCATGGGCGCCAAGGTTCCTTGCGTCCTCTCATCACGCGGCGACACCTCGCTCACGAAGTTGTATTCAATCGCTCTTGCAGCTCTGATAGCATAAAAACTAATAACATAAAAAACTGATACATAATGAGTTATAAACTTTTAATCGTCAATCCAGGCTCGACATCAACGAAGGTCGCCGTGTTCAATGACAAGGAACAGGTTTTCAAAAAGAATATCAAACATTCTGTTGAAGACCTCGCCAAATTCGATAAGATTGCTGATCAGTTTTCTTATCGTAAAGAAGTGATTCTCAATGAGTTGAAAAACGAAGGCGTTGATATCAACGGTCTCAGCGCTGTCGTCGGCCGCGGCGGTCTGCTTCACCCGCTCACATCAGGTGTCTACGAGGTGAATGAGCCGATGATGCGTGACCTCAAGGCAGCTACATACGGCGAGCACGCCTGCAACCTCGGTGGCTTGATCGCTAACGACATCGCCAAGGAATACGGCGTGAAGGCATTCATCGCCGACCCTGTCGTCGTCGACGAGATGGAAGAATTGGCACGTTTCTCGGGTCACCCGTTGTTCCCGCGTATCTCTATCTTCCACGCCCTCAACCAGAAGATGATCGCTCGTCAGCATGCTGAGGCTGTTGGCAAGAAATACGAAGACCTTAACCTCATCGGCGTGCACCTCGGCGGTGGCATCTCGGTGGCGGCTCACAAGAAAGGTCGCGTGGTGGATGTCAATAACGCCCTCAACGGCGATGGTCCATTCACACCTGAACGCTCGGGCGCTCTTCCGTCAGGACCATTGATGAAAGCCTGCTTCAGCGGCAAATATACCAAGAAAGACGTCGATCTGATGCTTAAGGGACAAGGCGGTTTTGTGGCATATCTCGGCACCAACGACGCTCTCGAGGTTGAAAACGCAGTGAAGGCCGGCAACAAGGAATGGGAGAAGGTGTATCGCGCCATGGCATACCAGGTCGCTAAGGAGATAGGCGGTCTCGCAGCAGCGGCTCTCGACATGAAGGTCGACGGCATCTTCATCACAGGCGGTATGGCCTACGACAAGACCTTCTGCGGCATCGTGACCGAACATGTCGAGAAGATAGCTCCAGTGTACCGTTATCCTGGTGAAGACGAGATGCTCGCCCTCGCTCTGAACGGCATCATGGTGCTCGACGGCAAGGCTGAAAATAAGAAATACGAATAATTGTCGTTATATGTAGAGACGCGCCCTGGCACGTCTCTACAATTGTATATTTATGCGTCGAATTAAATATTTAATCCTGACAATTTTTGCCTTTATCTGCTTGACTATCAATGCCCAGCAGAATGGTAAGACGTTTGTCCATATCGTCCATGCCGACCATCAGGTGTATGATGAGACGTTCGGAAAAGACGTGGAGCGACTGCTCGGCAACGTGGCACTGCGTCAGGATTCGGCGTATTTTTACAGCGACAGCGCGCATTTCAACGAAAAGACGCGTTATTTCGACGGATATGGCAACGTTCATATCGTGGTGAACGACAGCACCGACATCTTTAGCGACAAATGTAAGTATTCGGGCGACATAAAATTCGCAGAATTATTTGACAATGTCATCCTAAAAGATGACTCTACAGTGTTGAAAACCAATTACATGACCTACGACCGCAACCAGCATCTGGCCATGTATCCTAACAATGGAACGATAACGCGCAACGACAAGAATCTCGTTTCCCGAAAGGGTTATTACCGCGATGACATCCAGGTGGCATATTTCCGTACGGATGTGGTGGTGACAACGCCGAAAAGCCGAATGATTACTGATACTTTGGTGTATAAGATCAAAGAGGAAAAAATGTATTTTTACGGTCCGACGACCATCTTTTATGAAGATAATATCCTTCATGGAAACTACGGCTGGTACGACGCACAAAACGATGTGGCATACCTCGACAGAGGCGCCACTTTGAGCAACAAAGGCTACTCAATCACTTCAGACACAATGTTTTACGATAAAAAAGCCGACTACGCGAAGGCGATGAGCAACGTTTTTATCGAGGACACTGTCAACAAGGCGATTGTGGAGGGTAACTTTGCGGAGATGTGGAAGAAGCTTGGCAAGAGCTATGTCACCGACAGCGTGCGAGCCCGCTATTTTGCTGAGCGTGACACGCTATATCTGCATTCCGATACCCTGTTTTTCTTCATGGACACAGCTACGCAGAAGGCTGAGCGTATGCTGGCATATTACAACGTGCGGTTCTTCAGGAGAGATATTCAAGGGAAATGTGATTCTTTGAATTATTACGTCAGCGACTCGTGTGCGAAGATGCGCCGCGACCCTATCATCTGGGCCGAAAACAGCCAATTACGCGGCGATTCGATCAATATCGTGATTGCGAATAAGTCGATTGACACGGTGCTGCTTTATCCGAACGGTTTCATCATCCAGAAGGACACCATCGAGGGCTTCAACCAGATCAAAGGCAAGACGATGATAGCTTATTTCAAGGACAACGAGCTCGACCATGTTTATGACGACGGCAATGCTGAGACGGTGTACTGGCTGCGCGAGGAGGACGGCTCGATGATCGGCATCAACGTGTCGCAGAGCGTGGCGATGGACATCACCATCGAGAAGAATCAGATTGTAAGAATCAAATATTTCAAAAAGACGACCGAGACCTTGTATCCGAAGGAGAAGATGAAGCCCGGCATGGAGTATTTGAAGGACTTCGAGTGGCTCGACGAGCTGCGTCCGGTCGACCCGAACGACATCTTCCGCAAGGCGAAAAAGACCGAGCAGGACAGCGGAAAAGCCCGCCGAAGAAGCCGTAGGAAATAATTTTGAAAAATAATTGTCGGGCGTATCAAAAAAAGCTGTAATTTTGCAGCGCAAAAATCAATGGGGTATTAGCTCAGTTGGTAGAGCGTTTGAATGGCATTCAAAAGGTCAGGAGTTCGATTCTCCTATGCTCCACAAAAAAAGGTTGCAACGTGCGTTGCAACCTTTTTCATTACTTTACATTCGCTTTCAGCGAATTCGAAATGATTTTCTTCAGTTCGATTATCTTTTCCTCCTTGTAGTCGCGCTTCTCAGGCACAAATATGTTTCTGTGCTTGCTTTTCCTGACTTTGAACTTCATGTTGTCGAAGTCGGGTCCCATGATCTCCATGCCAAGTCGGTTGAGGACCGGCGGTTCGAGCACCGAGATGTGGTAGTCGTAGCTCATGTCGAGGTTATGCCGGCCGTAGAGCATGGCTGAGTATTTGTCGAGCGTGACGGCGAACGGGTAGACGTCGATTTCGTTTTTGAACACCGTAAACTGCACGCTGAGACTGTCGATTTTGTTTTCGGTAGTGTTCTTAAACAGCAGCAGTTTCTTGATGGTGTTGAATGTCTCGCTGTCGAGCACCACGAGGTCGGCGCCTTCGATGCTGCAGGCACCTTTGAGGGTTGAATATTTCGGTGTGTAGTCCGATTTCAGGTTTGTCTCGGCTGCGAAGTGGAACTCGGCTTTGCCGGCAAACTCCTTCAGCATTGGGACGATGGTGTCGAGGTCGGGGATGATGCGTATCATCTCGGCGATGTCGATGTCGAGCAGATGGAAGTCGAAGCCTGCGTATAAGTGATTCCTTCTCTTCGACTTATACAATGCTGTGAGCTGCATCTTGGCTGCGTCGCTGGTGAAACCCATCTCCTGGAGCACCAGCACGCCGTCTTTGATGGTGAGGTCGCCGCCCACGTTACGTATCTCCATCTCGCCTGCGAGGGCGTTACGGATGTCGGTATGAAGTATGACTTCCACGCCCATAGGCACCATAAAGGGGTCGTCTTCCACCGCCGTCGAGTCGGCTGCTGCAGTCGTCTCTTCTTCGGTTCCCATGCCGTTGAAGATGTCCATCAGCTGGTTGACGTCGGTGTAGTTCGACGTGAAGTTGAACTCGCCGATGAGCAGGTCGCCGTTTTTGAAGTGCTCGTAAAGGTTGGTGAGGTCGCCTTCCAGCTCGAAGTCGGAATTACCCAGCGTAATCTGGCTGTTGTCGATATGCAAGCCGGGCTCGCCGTAGGTGAGGTTTATCTCGGGTATTACGACGGTCTCGCTCAGGTCGCTCATCTCGAACGCCGCGTTGCTGAGTGCGAGGGTTACCGAGGGCTTCCACTGCAGGATGAAGTCTTCCTCTTTCTCGTCGTAGTCGGCGCTGAGGTCGACGGCGAGAGCCTCGGTGGCGAAATACATCTCATCGCCCATGCCGAAGACCAGCGAGTCGCTGTTGTAGACCGCGGCGTACGAGATGTTGCCGTCGTTGCACGACGGAAGCATGAAGGCGCTGCCTCCGCCGTAGTTGGAGTGCAGCACCATGTCGTCCATCGTGAAGTCGACACGGCTGAAGGTGAAGTCGGCAATGGCGGCGGTGTTGTCGTTCTCGTCGAGGACGTTCGACACCTGCGCGTCGATGTTGAAATCCTTGAGTGCTGCTGTCATCATGCCGGTGATGTCGGCGTCGAGGTCAGCGCCTTTCAGCTTGACCTGAGCGAGGCCGTTATTCATCGTCTTGTTAGGATTCGGCAGCACAAAGTCGACCTTCAGGTCCGACGACTTGATGTTGATGGTGTCAGCGTATACGATGTCGAGGTTGCGGCATTGCAGATTGCCGTCGAGCTTGGTGTTCATGAGGTCGAGCTCGCTGAGCTGGTCGACAGTGCCTTTCACGTTGACATCGGCCTTGACTGCGCCTTTGGCTAGGAGCTCATCAGGAAAAAAAGACTTTACATCATCAAAATAAAGGTCGGTCTTGACGCTGAGGTCGCAATCCATCTTATCCATAAAGTCGTTGACGGTGCCGTTGGCGGCCACGACGGTGTTGTTCATCTTCAGACTCAACGAATGAAGGTCGAGATCCGATTTCCCGTTAAGGTCTACATTGGCGTGAAGCGTGGTGTTGAGGTTATGGATAGGATAGGGGAGTTCCTCCGGCATCTCGAAGTAGCCGTCTCTCAGCATCACGTCGGCGTCGATGACTGGCATGTGCTCGTCGTCGTAGGTGCCTTCGATGTGCGAGTTGAGTATCAGCTCACCGTTAATCTTGATTCCACTAAGCAACGCATTTCTCAAACGATTCGGAATGAGTCGGATTATGTTATTGATAATCATCGCGTTAGTGTGGAAATCCATGTTGAGCGTGATCTCATCTCTGATGATGGCTTCGCCAATGAATTCAATTTCTATGTCGTTATAGCTGATCTGCGACTTGTCGAATTTGGCATGAATCTCGTTGAGGTCGAACTCAAGCGGTATCTCGAGGTTGATGGAGGCGCTGTCGACGTATTTCTCGTCGTCCATAAACAGCGTGGTGCCGTTGGCCGTCATGTTGAGGATACCTTTAATAAACTCGTAGTTGTTGATGTCGCCTTTATACTTGAAATCGAGGTTGTCGAGGAATGCCGTGATGTTGTCGCTGCCTGTCATGAGGAAGTTGATATCGTCGCTGGCGAGGTTGGCGTCGGCGTTGATGTTGTCGCCCTCCATCTTGACGATGCCGTTGAAGGCAAAGTCCTTCACCGAGGCGTCCATGGCGGTGCTGTCGTCGGCGATGCTAGCCTTTAAGTCGCTGATATTCAAGTCGATATCTCCATCGATGATGTCGTCGATGATGCTCGCCTTGGCCAACAGTGACAGTCCGTTGATGGTGGCGACGGTATTCTCGGCTAAGTCGGTGTAGTTGAGACGTAAGTTGTTGATTTTCACCTTGTCGATATTGATGGCATACGAGCTCTCGGCCTCTTCTACCTCGGGTTCCACCTCTTCCGCCTCACTAGGTGGCATGATGTCGAGGTTGGTGTTGCCTTCGGTGTCGAAGAAGGCGTTGACGAATCCGCCGTTGAGCATGCAGGTGTTCACGATGATCTCGTCGCCGAACAGCAGCTTGCGCAGGTTGACCGACACAATGCACTCGTCGATGTAGGCGAGAGTGTCGGAAGTCCAGCCCTGTGTGGGGTTCATGAGCAACAGGTCGTTGATCTCGATACCCGCATCGGGGAAGGTCTTAAACAACGTGAGGTCGACCTTGCCGACGTTGACATCGCAGGTGACGTAATCCTCTGCGTATTTGTTGACCAGTGAGGTCAGGCGTTTCGGAGTGAGCACCAGGTAGAGTGCCAGCAATACTACGACGATAATCACGCCCAGCAGAGAGGCGAGACTTATCCAAGTGACCTTATAAGCTTTTTTCATGGCGAAAAATTATTGAACTCTTGTCAATGTTACTTCTCTTTTCAATGCGTCGTTGTTGTACTTCAACGTTGTCTCGTTGAGTATGAGGATGTTACACAGCTGTGGCACGTCGCCCTGACCGCCTTGGAAGTGAACGATTTGCGTAAACTGCTTATGCGCCTCGTCCATCGTCCAGTCGAAATGGTCGGCTTCTTCTTCCTGCACGTCGTCGGCAGTGTCCCACATGTGGCCTGTGCCATCGGAGTCGTAGACTTCGAAGTACGGCTCGGCAGCGTCGGTCTTCCAACGTCCGACGATCAGCTCGGCATAAGTCTTTGTCGGCTCCGGCTCGTCTTTTTTGCCGCATGAAACCAGCAGCAAAGTCAGCAAAACCGCCGAAATTGTTAGTAATAATGCAATTTTTTTCATATCTTATAATTCAATAACCAATAACCTATAACCAATAACCATTAAATGGCTGCTATCATTTCAATTTCAACCATGACTTCCTTTGGCAGCGTTCTCACTGCAAAAGCAGCTCTCGCTGGAGGGTCTTGCTTGAAGTATTTGCCGTAGACGGCGTTCATGGCGCCGAAGTTGGCGATATCGCTGAGATAGCATGTCGATTTCACCACGTTGTCGAAGGTGCATCCTGCCTCTTTGAGGATGGCCTCGAGGTTTTTCATGACCATTTCGGTCTGCTCGGTGATGCCGCCGTCGACCACGTTACCTGTGGCTGGGTTCACTGGCATCTGGCCTGAAATAAACAAAAATCCGTTTGCTGCGATAGCCTGGCTGTATGGGCCGATGGCTCCTGGAGCGTTGTTTGTTGCGATAGCTTTTTTCATTTTATCCAAGTTTTAAAATTATTCATTCTTTCAGTTACCTTGCGGATATAGTTTTGAGTCTCCGGAAGGAGTTTTCTCTCGTAGTATTTGAACAGCTGCTCGTAGGTCATGCTGTTGATCTGCGGTATGGCCTTCGAGATGTTGTAATCGCCGCGAAGAGCCTTGGCCACGTTGCCTGCGCCGGTGTTGTACGACGCTATGATGCAGAGGTTCTGGCTCCGCACGTCGGTGACCTTGGTGTAGTATCTCTTCTTCAGCAAATAAAGGTAATGCACGCCCATCTCAATATTGTTTTCAGGCTCGTAGAGGTAGTTGGCCGTCGGGGCCGAGAACGATTTGTTAAGACTCTTTGCGCAGTCGGCACCCGCCGAGCGAGGGACGATCTGCATCAGGCCGTAGGCTGGCACATATGACTTGGCTTTGGGGTTGAATGACGACTCGGTCTGCATGATAGCGAAGGCGAGTGCCGGGTCGACATCCCACTTCTGGCAGTATTTCTGCACTTCCTTGATATAGTTGCTGGCGCGAGTCTTGATATGGTCGGGTGCAAGATCGAGCTTCACGACCACCACCTCGCGTTCTACCTTGTCTTCGCCCTTGATCGGTTTCACCTCGGGCTTGGCGTTTTCGACGATCTCTTTCACGCCTTGGTCGATCTTTTTCTCGGTGATGACCTCGCCTTTAGGCGTAACCACTTGATTTTCAAGCACCGGCTTCTCCTGAAGCGGAGCGGCTTTCTCCACCTCGCTGTCGTAGTCTTTGGTGGTTCCCTGCGTCGTCAGCAGGAATTTAAGCTGTTTCTCAAGTTCTTTCTTATCGACGGGAGTGCCTTTTTCTTGAATAATTTCGATGGTGGCCTGGCCTGTCTCAAAGTCGACATTGGTGCGCACGTTGCCGTTGTCGGTGTATTCAACCCAGTCTTTCTGGGTGCTTTCAATCACATTGCCTTTGCCCCATTTTTCTTCTCTTTCCTTAAGAAACTTATTGTAAGCCTCCTGCTCAGCCTTCACGTAGTCTTCGTATTCTTTCTGCAGTTTTTTGATGCCTTCGTTCTGGTCCTGCTTCATCTGCTGCATCTTCTCGTTCTGCTCACGGACATATTTCTCATATTCCGATTCAACCTGCGCAAAACAACCTAAGCAACTGAATATCAATGTTATAAGAATAATATTTTTCATGTTATTATATTTTTATCTCTGCAAAATTAAAACTTATTTTTCAAAAATCAAATAAAAATTCAATAACCAATAACCTATAACCAATAACCATTAATAATTATCGCGATAATCCTTCTTCTTCGTCAACTTCAGATCCTGCAACGCCGACGCCTTCACGTTGATCTGGAAGTTCCACGATTTATACGTTCCGTAAGGGATTACGTTGAATCGCATCTCCCAGCAGTGGAGGTCGCGGTAGAGCGTGAGAGAGGTGTAGGAAATCTTCTTCGTCTCGAAGTCCCAGCCGGTCTGCGCCGACACCTTCCATTTCGGCGAGAGACTAATCTCGCCTCGCAAGCCGAGCGTCTGCACGGTAGTCCGGCTGTCGTGCAAGAGCCAGTTGATATACGTGAGATTATTGGATAATCGCAGGTTATAGCTTAGCGACAGCGACCAGCTCGTCGACCAGTCGATGTAGCCGTTAGGGTTGTTGTGAATCTCGTTGAGCTCCTCTTCCGAGGCGTTAGGCGACGACACCAACGGTTTCTCTTCTTTTTCCTTCTTTTTCTTGCCGAATGTCTGGTCGTTGATGGTGTAGCTGGCGCTGAAGTTCCACGTCACACTCTTTTTCCTGAAAAGCCGGTGGTTGACGTCCCATTCGAACTTGTTGAGCTGCTTCGTGCCTGCCGAGTCGAGGACGTAAGGGTCCCACATGCTCGAATACTGAATGCTCATGTTTTTGAAGAGGGTGGTACGTCCGCTGACGCTCATATACGACCAGTTGAGCGAGTCTTTCGCCACGTCGTAATTGCCTGAGAATGTGAGGTTTTCGATGAGAACCACCTTCTTCAGGCCTGTTATGGTGTCTTTTCGCGACGGCACCTTGATCTCGAGGTTGTTGCCGAAGCTGTACGTTATCCTTCCTGATTTTTGTCCGGGCGGAGCGCCGAAGATGCCGCCTTGATAATAGCTGTATTTCTGCTCCACGCCGTTGCCGTCGATGTAGCTCGAATAATAGTTCCAGAAGCTGTCGCTGTAGTCGGGGTTATACGAGAAGCCGACCGTAGGGGTGAACACGTGGCGGATAGCTCTGATAGGGCCGCGCTTGAAGCGGAACATGCCGTAAATCTTGGTGGTTATGTTACTCGACATGTCGTAGGTAAACACGTTACCGAACCGGTTGATGGTGTCGGTCTGCACATGTCCGTAGTCGGTTGAATCCCATATCCAGTCTTTCTCGTAGCGCTGCAGATACATCTTGTCGGTGAGGTTGAGCGAGGTGGTCCAGGTGAAGTGCTTAAACAACTTGATAGGCAGGTTGATGGGCACACGGTGCTGCATGCCATTCTGCATGTGGTCGAGCCATCCGTCTTTGAAGAATAGGCTGTCGGCCATGCTGATGTAGTTCTTTGCGTTGGTCGAATAGCCCACGTTGAGTTCGCTGTACCAGTGCTTTTTACCCGATTTTCCTATGTTTTTCAAAGGATAGATGCGGTTCATCGACAGTGTTACCTCGGGCAACGTGATGGTCATCTGGTGGGTGAGGGTGTTCTGGCTGTGACTGCCGTTGACAGTGAGGTGGAACTTGCTTCCGAAGCTCGTCTGGTAGGCGATGCTCGACTGAAAGGTGTTGCTCAGATACTCCGTCGTGCTGATGGCGTTGTATTTGTTGTAGTTGTTGCTCACGATGTAGACGTCGGCTGAGAACGACGACTTCGGACGGGCCTTGGCGTCTTGCTTATGCACCCAGCGGATCTTGAAGTCGGTGCTCTCGGTGTAGTCGGCCGAGCCTTCGACGCCCACCTTGTTGATGGCGTAGCTGGCTGTCAATGAGCCGTTGTACTTATATCTGTTCACATAACGGAAGGTCGGCTTCAGCGCCCAGCTGCCTCGGGTGTAGATGTCGCCGATGAGCTGCAAGTCCATATAGTTGTTGATGGCCCAGTAATAACCGCCGTTTTCGAAGTAGAAGCCGCGGTTGGCCGACTCGCCGAACGATGGGATGATGATACCCGAGCGTTGTCCTTTGGCATTGGGTATCAAGGCGAAAGGAATGGCTACCGGCAGCGGAGTCTCCTCAATCTTCACGTAAAGCATCTTGGCCACGATCTTATCGTCGGGAATGACGATGGCTTTATTGAAGTGGAACTCATAGTGCGGGTGCTCGCGGTTGCTGCAAGTGGTGAACGAGCCCGACTTGATGTGAATCTTGCCGTCGTCCATCTTCTTGATGCGGTCGCCATGCAGGTAATTCTGGTTGTCTTCGGTGAAGACCTTGCGGATGATACCTTTTTTAGTGTCGAAGTTAAACGACATCTCGTCGGAATAGTATTTCTGTCCGGCCTGCGTAAAGACTGGCTTTCCGACTATCTTACCCGTCGAATCGGGCATTCCCTTGGCGAAGATGGTATGTTTCTCGAAGTCGAATTCGATATAATCGGCCTCCACCTCGATGTCGTCGTATTTTATGACGGCGCCGCCATAGTAGAAAATCTTGTTGTTTTTGAAATCCTGAACGGTGGAGTCGTTACAGGTACGGTCGATCTGGGCCTCCAACGGCGATTTCTTGTCTTGACCTCTGGCGACGACCGAAAAAATCATCACAAGGAAGAAAAAAACAAGAAAAAAGCGATATGTCGGCTGCTTGTACAAGATTTTTATCTAATTTTGTAAAAAATTCTAATCAGTTCAAACTGCAAAGATACGGTTTTTTATGAACGCCAGACTTATATTTTTTATTATATTAATGAGTTTTTTTGGTTTTTTGTCGAAGTCTGAAGCCCAAAATGCTAAGATTCAGACCGTTGTCATCGACGCGGGACATGGCGGGAAAGACGCGGGAGCGGTAGGAAAGAAGGCGAAAGAGAAGGATATCACCCTCGCTGTGGCGAAAAAAGTGGGCGCAAACATCAAAAAACAGTATCCCGACGTGAAGGTTTACTATACCCGTACCACCGACGTGTTTGTCGAGCTGATGGAGCGTGCCAAGATTGCCAACCGTAACAATGCCGACCTCTTCATCTCGATTCACTGCAACGCCGTGGCCAATGCGCCGAAGACCTGCGGTGCCGAGACGTTCATCATGGGTGACCATAGAAACAGCGCCAATCTGGCTGTCGCAAAACGCGAAAACGCCTCTATCCTCTACGAAAGCAATGCCGATGAGAACTATGGCGGCTTCGACCCCAACAGTACGGAAGCTTATATCGCCTTCAGCTTCATCCAGAGTGAGTTTAAACAGCGCTCGTTGGAGTTTGCCGAACTCGTTCAGAATGAATTGGTTGGCACGGCAAAAAGAAACGATAGGGGAGTGCAGCAGGCGGGATTTCTGGTGCTTTACAAGACCGCTATGCCGTCGGTGCTCGTGGAGCTCGGTTTCATCTCCAATCCTACTGAGGAAGCTTACATGATGTCGGCCGACGGACAAGCCACCTTAGCCTCAGCAATTGCAAGGGCTTTCAGCACTTATAAAACCAATTTTGAGAAGAATTCCGTCGACATGCAGCAGGAGACGGTTGCCGCTGAAGAAAATATTGCTGCTCCAGTGGTTTCTGAAGCTCCGGAAACGCCAGTCGTGCCGCCTGTTGTCGACAAAAATAAGGGCATTGTATATAAAGTGCAGTTCACAACTCGCAATCGTGCTGTCGAAAATGCTCCAAATGTCTATAAAAACCTTAAGGATGTCGACTATTACGAGCACAACGGGATGTTCAAATACACCGCAGGCTGCTTCGCCACCAAAGCCGAAGCTGATGCCTATCTAAAAGAGGTAACTTCCAAAGGCTACGACGGCGCCTTCGTCGTGAAGTTCGAAAATGGCGTGAGGAAATAAAAATGTTGGGGCGAATGATAATTCGCCCCAACATTGTTTTTTACAGATTGTCTTTAAAATATTCAGTGATCTTCGTTATCAGATGCGCTCTGTCCATGCCGTAGACGTTGTGGTCGTGGCCCGGATAGACGAAGTAATCCATCTGTTTCTGGTTATGGATGGCCTGCTCAAGGAACGAGAGGCTGTTCTGCCACACCACAGTCGGGTCGGTGGAGCAGTGGATGATGAGCAGCTTGCCCTCGAGTTTGTCGGTCTTGTTGTCTAATGCCGTCAGCTCGTAGCCTTCAGGATTTTCCTGCGGGGTGTCCATGTAACGCTCGCCGTACATTATCTCATAGTATTTCCAGTTGATGACAGGTCCGCCGGCGACGCTGACCTTGAACGTCTCAGGGTAGTTGATCTTCAGCGATGTCGACATGAATCCGCCGTAGCTCCAGCCGTCGCTGCCGATACGGTCAGCGTCGACGTAAGGCTTCGTCTTGAGGTATTCGATGCCTGTCATCTGGTCGTGCATCTCCATCTGTCCACACTGGCGGTGTATGATCTGCTCGAAGGCCTCGCCACGGTCGGCCGAACCGCGGTTATCGACAGTAAACACTATGAATCCCTCTTGTGCAAGGTAGTTGAGGTAGATGCCTGCGCCGGCCAGCCAGGTGTCGGTGATGAGCTGAGCGTGCGGTCCGCCGTAAACGTAGACGATGACAGGGTATTTCTTGTTTTCATCGAAGTTGTAAGGCTTGATGATACGGGTGTAGAGAAGCTGTCCGTCCTCAGCTTTGATGCTGTCGATCTCGGTAACGCCGATGTTGTAGTCTTTGATAGGATTTTCGGCCTGATACAGATAGTCGATGAAACGTCCGTTAGCGTCGACGATCTCGGCTGCTCTAGGCACATCGATGCTGGTGTAGTTGTCGATGAAATATCTGCCGCTCTTGCTTGGAAGCACGCTGTGAGTGCCGTGTTTCTTGGTGATTTTCACCTTCTTGCCGTTCTTTATGCTCACCTTATAAAAATGACGCTGCAGCGGGCTGACCTCGGTGGAGGTGTAGTAGGCGTTGCCCTTGCCGTCGAAGCCGTCGAATGAGGTTACCACATAGTCGCCTTTCTCGATTTGACGGGCGTTGAGGGTCTTGGTGTTATGCAGCCAAAGGTGGTAGTAGCCGTCGCGCTGGGCGAGCCACACAAATTCGGTGGTGCTGCCTGGCAGGAAATGTGCAGGTCCTTGAGGCTCAACATATTGCTCGTCGATGTCTGTGAAGATGGTCTGCTTGAACTCGCCGCTCAAGGCATCGTATTCGTTGAAGTTGAGCGTGTCCTGGCCGCGGTTCAGGATGCCGATGTAGATGTTTTTGTTGTCGTTGTTCCATGTGATGGCGGTGAGGTAATGCTCCTCAGGCTCGCCGGTCTGCATCACCACGTCGGTGCCTTCAGCTATGTCGTAAACATGCAGCTTCACTATGTGCGACGTCATTCCGGCCATTGGGTATTTGATAGGTTTCTCTGTGGCGATACGTGTGGTGATGTCGACGAGCGGGTAGTCGGTCACCATGCTCTCGTCCATCAGGTAATAGGCTAGCTTGCTGCCGTCGGGCGACCAGAAGATACCTCCGTCGATGGCAAACTCGTTGCGGTGCACCGACTGTCCGGCGATGACGTGCTCAGGGTTCTCGGTGATACGGATCTGCTTGCCGCCATTGGCGATGTAAAGGTCGTTGCCTATGGTGTAGGCTATGCGCATCGTCTTCGCCTCGAGTGTCATATTCTCGGCGTTGGCAGGATATGAGTTGACGTTTTTAATACTTTTATCCTTGATATTCAACGTGTTAAGCGTGATGTTGCCATCTTCACCCATTCTGAAGAAATAGCCGCCGTTTTCGGTGGTCCAGGTGATGTTTGGCATACGCTTGAACTCGCCGACGCCGTTGCCCTTGGCGATGCTGTTGATCATGTCGAGGGTTAACAAGGTGTGCGACGACTTCTCGCCCGGACTGCGGAAGCGGATTTCGTTGTCTTCGTTGAAGACGAATTTGTCGGATGAGCCCAGCCATTTGAAGCTCTTGGCTTTAGCGTAGACTTCGCGGTTGTTGTACGAGGCGTCTTCCGGTGTAAACATTTTCTTTTCCTGTGCAAAAGATGTCATCATGAGCATCATTGCAATTGCTGATAATAATAATTTTTTCATATTTTTAACAATTTGATTTTCTATTTTGTTTGGGGTTCCTCGCCCTGCTGGGCTCGGAATGACAACCTGTTATTAGTAGTTACATTGTCATTCCGAGCGTAGCGAGGAACCTCCTTCTGAAAGAGAAGGGCTATATTGAGTGTATAACATTTGCAAATTTGTTTAGTAAATCCGGTTCTTTCTCGAACGCTGTCCCGATGACGATGACGTCGGCTCCGGCTTTGACGGCCTCTGCTGCCATCTCAGGAGTCTTGATGCCTCCGCCGACGATGAGCGGGATGTTGATCATCTGTCGTACCTTCGAGATCATGCTTGTCGACACCGGCATCGCGGCGCCCGAGCCTGCCTCGAGGTAGATGAGCTTCAGACCCAGCATCTCACCGGCGATGGCGGTGCACATGGCGATGTCGTCCTTGTCGTGCGGGATAGGCGTGGTGTCGCTCATATACGTCACCGAGGTGGCCTTGCCGCTGTCGATGAGCATATAACCCGTCGGGATGATCTCGTTGCCATAGAGTTTGAGGTAGGGCGCCGCGATGACGTGACGTCCGATGAGCATCTCGGGGTTCCTTCCTGAGATCAACGATAAAAGCAGGAATCCATCGCAATACTTGCTGATTTGCAATGAGTTACCCGGGAATATCAATACCGGAATCTTCGAGTGTTCCTTGATGAGCTTGATGCAATGGTCGAGGCTGTCGGTGACCAGCAGGCTGCCTCCCACGAAGAAGAAATCGACATCGGCGGCGTTGGCCTTCTCAACCATCGACAGGATCTGCGCATCCGATGGCTTGTCGGGATCGATTAAAACCGCAAGTTTCTTGCGTTTCTTGTCATTGAAATTGTCGTAAATCGCCATATTTTATTTTTTAAGAATTATCCTGAATGTAGTGCCTTGTCCGACCACGCTGTTCTTAACGAAAATCTTGCCTTTGTGATAGTTTTCGATGATGCGCTTGGCCAGCGAGAGTCCCAGTCCCCATCCGCGTTTCTTCGAGGTGTAGCCCGGCTGGAAGATCTGCTTGTACATGCTTCGTGGCAGTCCCTTTCCCGTGTCGCTGATGTCGATAAACACGTTGTCGTCATCCTCAGTGAGCTCCACCGTGATCTTACCTTTGTCGCTCATCGCGTCGATGGCGTTCTTGGTGAGGTTCTCCAAAACCCAGCTGAACAAAGCGGGGTTGAGAGGTGTAACTATCTCACGCACAGGCAGTTGCACATCGAATTCAAACTTCGACGAGAACCTGTGCTGCATGTATCTCATGGTCTTGTCGACGACGGCCACCACGTCGGTCCTCTCCAAGGTAGGGATGGAGCCTATCTTCGAGAAACGCTCGGTTATCGTCTTCAACCTGTCGATGTCGATCTCCATCTCCGTCGTGCCCACGAATGGCTTTTCTTCCATCTTCAACAGCTCGACCCAGCCCATCAACGAGCTCAGCGGCGTGCCGATCTGGTGTGCAGTCTCCTTCGCCATGCCAGCCCACACCTGGTTTTGCTCCGAACGGCGCACATAGCTGAACATAAGGTATGCCAGTAGCACAAACAAGCCGAAAATCAGAATCTGAACCAAAGGGAAATATCGCATCTGCAGAAGCAAATCCGAGCGACGGTAATAGATGTAAACCTTGTTGTCGTCGAGATAGTTCACCTTTATCGGGACGCATTCTTCCTGCATCGCATGTATCTGATTTTCAACGTATTTTGTGTCTTTCATCTTTATTGAATCGAGATTGCCGTAGGCCAAGACGCTGTTGTCGGTACTGTCGATGATGATGACCGGTGCACCCACCGCGTTGTCGGTAACGTCGTTGATGAAAAGCTCGAACAAGCCGTCGAGAACGCCTTTCAACTCAGTGAAAATCAACGATTCTTTATAGTAAAGCCATTTTGTCTTTCCGAAAAGGTCGATTTTTATAGGCTGATAAACGTTGAATTCGCCCATCATCTCCTTGTCGAACTTGGTTTTATCCTTGAGATGCTCCGGCATGTTGATGGAGAGGTCGATCTTTGCGGAATTATCAGTAATTACTACTGGAATACTTATATTACTCTGAATGATGTCGAGATAAATGGAGGTGTTCTCCTCCGGACCGGCTTCGAGGAAGCTCTCGTAGGCCTTTGCCAGCAACTGCACGCGTTTCTGCTCTTGTTCGCCCACCTCGTTGAAAAACACCTTGGTGTAGTTCATCAGCTCGGCATGGCTCTGCACCGCCTCGGCCCACATCTCGATCTGCTTCGACTCCTGCGCCGCGAACCTCTTCACCAGTCGGTTTGTATAGTAAATAGAGATGGTTATGATGATTACAGCCAGCACGGTGAGCGCCAGATTCCACCATCTTTTTCGCGTATAAATGTTGTTTTTCATACCACAAAAATACAAAATTTTTATTTAAATAAGGTGTGTAGCAAAAAATGTTGTAATTTTACACGTTTTTTCAAACGCGAAATTTTTAGAAATATTATGGAATATAATTTTGAAGAAATCGAGAAAAAATGGCAGGAATACTGGCGTGACAACAAGATTTATCATGTTGAGGTTGACCACGACAAGCCGAAGTTTTATGTGTTGGACATGTTCCCTTATCCGTCGGGTGCCGGTCTTCATGTCGGCCATCCGCTGGGCTATATCGCATCGGATATCTACGCCCGCTACAAGCGTCTGAAGGGTTTCAACGTGCTTCACCCTATGGGCTACGACGCCTACGGACTTCCGGCAGAGCAGTATGCCATCCAGACGGGCACGCACCCGGCCATCACCACGGAGAAAAACATCAACCGCTACCGTGAGCAGATGGATAAAATCGGTTTCTGCTACGACTGGGACCGCGAGGTGCGCACCAGCGACCCACATTATTATAAATGGACGCAGTGGACTTTCCTCCAGCTGTTCAACTCATACTATTGCAATAAATGCAAAAAGGCTCAGCCGATATCTCAACTCATTGATATTCTTAGCAAAAACGGCACTGAAGGTCTCGATGTAGCTTGTACCAAGCCGATGACTTTCACCGCCGCGCACTGGAATGCGATGAGTGAGCGCGAACAGCAGGAAACACTGATGAACTACCGACTGGCATATCTCGCCGACACCATGGTGAACTGGTGCCCTGAGTTAGGCACGGTTCTTGCCAACGACGAAGTCCAGGACGGGCTCTCAGTGCGCGGCGGGTATCCCGTCGTACGTAAGTCGATGCGCCAATGGCTGCTGAGAATCACAGCCTACGCCGAGCGACTGCTTCAAGGCCTCGAGACATTAGATTGGACCGAGTCGATCAAAGACGTGCAGCGTAACTGGATAGGCAAGTCGATGGGTGCCTCCGTTTTCTTCAAAGTTGCCGATAAAGACATTGATTTTGAGGTGTTTACGACACGTGCCGACACCTTGTTCGGCGTCACCTTCATGGTGCTTGCTCCCGAACACGAGATGATCGACCAGCTCACCACCGACGCACAGCGCAAAGAGGTGCAGGAATACGTCATCTGGGCAAAGAACCGCTCCGAGCGCGAGCGTATGTCGGAGGTGAAGAAGGTGAGCGGCGTGTTTACAGGCTCTTACGCTGTCAACCCGTTCAACGGCACCAAGATACCGATCTGGATATCCGATTACGTTCTCATGGGCTACGGCACCGGCGCCATCATGGCAGTGCCGGCTCACGACAGCCGCGACTTCGCCTTCGCACGTCATTTCAACCTCCCGATAATTCAAGTGGTTGCAAAGCCTGGCGAAGAGCCGTCAGATCCTGCCACATGGACCGAGTCGTTCGACGCCAAAGAAGGTGTGCTTGTAAACTCAGAGTTCCTCAACGGACTCACGGTGAAACAGGCTATCCTCCGCATGATCGAAGAGCTCGAGAAACTCGGCATAGGTAAAGGAAAGACCAACTACCGTCTGCGCGACGCCATCTTCAGCCGTCAGCGTTACTGGGGCGAGCCATTCCCGATATATTATAAAGACGGGATGCCTTACGCTATGGATATCAAGCACTTACCACTTGAGTTGCCTTCCATCGATGCTTACAAGCCGACTGAGACAGGCGAGCCGCCGCTGGCAAGAGCCAAGAACTGGGTCACCGAGGAAGGTTATCCTATCGAAACGAATACAATGCCAGGTTTTGCAGGTTCAAGCGGCTATTATCTCCGCTATATGGACCCGCACAACGAGAACGAATATTTCAGCAAAGAAGCCAACGATTACTGGCAGAATGTCGACCTTTACATCGGCGGCGCCGAGCATGCCACAGGTCACCTCATCTACAGCCGTTTCTGGAATAAATTCTTGTTCGACCTTGGAATTGCCTGCAAAGACGAGCCTTTCCAGAAGATGGTCAACCAGGGAATGATCCAAGGACGTTCGAGTCTCGCTTATCGCGTCAACAAGGAAAAGATGGCGAAGGTGACTGGTCAGAAGGTGAATTGCGAAGGCCCGTTGTTCGTCTCGAAGAACTGCAAAGACCGCGAGCTGTTCAGCGACCCGATTTTGGTCGATATCAACATCGTGCATAACGATATCCTTGATACTGAAGCATTTAAGGCTTGGCGCGACGACCTCAAAGACGCCCAGTTTATCTACGAAAAAGATAAAGACGGCAACGACGTGTTTGTGTGCGACTGGCTGGTCGAGAAGATGTCGAAGTCAAAGTTCAACGTCCAGAATCCTGACGATCTCGTGTTGAAATACGGAGCCGACACTCTGCGTCTGTACGAGATGTTCCTCGGACCTCTTGAACAGTCGAAGCCATGGGATACCCAAGGAATTGAAGGTACTTTCAGATTCCTGAAGAAGTTCTGGAAGCTCTATCAGGAAATCAGCGACGAGCCTGCCACCAAGGAAGAACTGAAGGTTTTGCATAAGCTCATCAAGAAGGAAGAGGAAGACATCGAGCGCATCTCGTTCAACACTGTCGTCTCCGCTTTCATGATCTGCGTGAATGAGCTCACCGACATGAAGTGCAACAAACGCGCTATCTTGGAGCCAATGGCAATCATGATTTCGCCTTACGCACCGCATATCGCCGAAGAGCTGTGGCATCAAATGGGTCATAACGACAGCGTGGTGAACCAGAAGTTCCCTGAGTTCGACGCGAAGAACGTGGTTGAGAACACATTCTTGTACCCAGTGTCATTCAACGGCAAGAAACGTTTCGACCTCGAGCTACCTCTCGACATGAAGCAGGACGAGGTTCAAAATGCCGTCGTCAACGCCCCTGAAGCCAAGAAATGGCTGGAAGGTGTCAGCATCAGAAAGGTTATTTTTATTCCGAAGAAGATAATCAATATAGTTGTGGGATAAACAAATGAAGAAAGTCTTATTTGCGATATTATTAATAATAGGTGTCTCCGTTTCCGCGCAAAATTTGCAGGAACCGGAAAGCGACCCCGTCATCACCAGCCGCATTGCCGAATGGCAGGATCTGAAGTTCGGTTTCATGATGCATTGGGGCATGTATTCGCAATGGGGCGTGGTGGAGTCGTGGTCTATCTGCAACGAAGATTGGATCGACCGCGGGGGAGCCAATTATATCCAGTATAAAGCTGATTATCAAGCGCTTAACAAGACTTTCAATCCGACGAAATTCGATCCTGAGGCTTGGGCGAAGCTGGCAAAGGAAGCCGGAATGAAGTATGTGGTGTTCACTACCAAGCATCATGACGGTTTCTGCATGTACAACACCCAAGAGACGACATATTCGACCGTCGACCCGTCGTGTCCTTTCTCTTCGAATGAGAAAGCCGACATCACCGGTGCCATCGTGGAAGCCTTTAGAAATCAAGGGTTTTGGACAGGCTTGTATTTCTCGAAGGCCGACTGGCATCATCCCGATTACTGGGCCGAGCAGTGGGCGACTCCGGATAGAAACGTGAACTACGACCCTCGGAAATATCCTGAGAGATGGCAGCGTTTCTGTGACTTCACCTACAACCAGATCCGTGAGCTGACGCATAACTACGGCGACATCGACATCTTGTGGCTCGACGGCGGTTGGGTACGTCCTGAATATAGCCTCACCGACGAATATCGTGAATGGCTAGGCTGCAAAGGCTATATTCAGGACGTCGACATGCCGCGCATTGCAGCCATGGCCCGCGAAAATAACCCCGACCTCATCATCGTCGACCGCACAGTGCACGGGAAATATGAGAATTACCAGACGCCCGAGCAGCAAGTCCCCGACACATTGCTCCCGTATCCATGGGAGACGTGCATGTCGATGGGCAACTCGTGGTCCTACGTTGAGACCGATAACTACAAGAGTACCAATAAGATAATCCACCTTCTCGTCGACATCGTGGCCAAAGGAGGCAACTACCTCCTCAACGTAGGCCCATCGCCCGAAGGCGAGTTGCCCCCAACCGCCGTCGAGCGTATGCATGAGATAGGTAAGTGGATGAAAATCAACGGCGAAGCCATCTACGGCACACGTCCGTTCTATCCTTACTGCGACGGGAATGTGCGCTTCACCCAGAAAAATGGCAAGGTCTACGCCATATATCTCCTAGACGAAGGCGATACGATGCCTAAGTCATTCAAAATCAATGCCGATTTAACTAAGAAAAAGATAAAAATCCTCGGCAGCAAGGCTAAAGCCAAGCTCACCAAGACCGCCGACGGATACCTTATTAATATTAATGGCACTGTCGACCTCGAACACGCCGTCGTTTTTGAATTAAAATAAAATTGAAATATGAAAGAAGAACTCAAAAGAATGGACCTTCCTTACCTCATCGCCGACCCGAGTCTGGCAGAGTGGGGAAGAAAAGACATTGAAATCTCCGAACACGAGATGCCAGGTTTAATGGCACTTCGCAAGAAATACGGCGCCTCGAAGCCTCTGAAAGGCGCTCGCATCAGCGGCTCGCTCCACATGACCATCCAGACCGCCTGTCTCATCGAGACCCTCAAGGCTCTCGGCGCCGAGGTGCGCTGGGCCAGCTGCAACATCTTCTCAACGCAAGACCACGCGGCAGCCGGTATCGTGGCCGGCGGAACGCCAGTGTTTGCTTGGAAAGGCGAGACCCTCGACGACTACTGGTGGTGCACCATGCGAGCCCTCACATTCCCCGACGGCAACGGCCCCGACCTCATCGTCGACGACGGCGGTGACGCCACACTGCTGATACACAAAGGCTACGAATGCGAGAACGACCCTAAGCTCCTCGAAGTGGAGCCGACTAACGCCGAAGAGAAAGCCCTGATGGGCGTCATTAAGGAGACGTATAAGATGGATCCTCAGCACTGGCACAAGGTGGTGGCCAACTGGAAAGGCGTGTCGGAAGAGACAACGACAGGCGTACACCGCCTCTATCAGATGAAAGAAGCAGGCAAGCTGCTCGTCCCGGCCATCAACGTCAACGACAGCGTCACCAAGAGTAAGTTCGACAACATGTACGGCTGCCGCGAGTCATTGGCCGACGGCATAAAACGTGCTACCGACGTGATGCTCGCCGGCAAAGTCATCGTGGTGCTTGGCTACGGCGACGTGGGTAAAGGCTGTGCACAGTCGATGCGCTCCTACGGCGCCCGCGTGCTCGTCACCGAGATCGACCCGATATGCGCTCTGCAGGCCGCCATGGAAGGCTACGAAGTCACCACCATGGAAGAGGCTGTGAAGGAAGGTAACATCTTCGTCACATGCACCGGCAACTGCGACGTCATCACCCTCGAGCACATGCTCCAGATGAAAGACCAGGCCATCGTCTGCAACATCGGTCACTTCGACAACGAGATTCAGGTCAACGCCTTGGAAAACTACAAAGGTGTCAAGAAAATCAACATAAAACCGCAGGTCGACAAGTTTGTGAAACCCGACGGAAAAGCCATCTTTATCCTGGCTGAAGGCCGTCTGGTGAACCTCGGATGCGCCACGGGTCACGCCAGCTTCGTGATGAGCAACTCGTTCACCAACCAGACCTTGGCGCAGATGGACCTCTGGGCCAAACGCGGCACCTATCCGGTCGACGTCTACTGTCTGCCGAAGTACCTCGACGAGGAGGTGGCGAGATTGCATCTCGAGAAAATAGGGGTGAAGCTTACCAAGCTCACGCAGAAGCAAGCCGACTACATAGGCGTACCTATCGAAGGACCTTATAAAGCTGATATTTACAGATATTAAATACTTGTAGAGACGTTTCCCGAAACGTCTCTTTTTTTTGATAAAACGTCTCTTTTTTTGATAAATCTGGTCTAATTGTAAACCCTCAAAGCCGAGCCGTCGAACTGCGTGAAATATTGTATCAGCGGGTATCCCGAACCTTCGATTATGCTGCCGTCGAGAATAGAGTATTTGTAGTTGAGGCAGGAGTCGACGACGTACGGCAGATCCACATAAAGACGGTTGTCGGGACAGGCATACGGGTCGTTTGGCGACAGCCGTTCGTAGGCTCTGAATTCGTCGATATTGTATCTATAGATGATGATGCCGTAGCTCGGCAGTGGCGCGGTGACGTACATCCATCCGCCCACGGCGTTAAGCTCTTGGTACTCAAGCGTGTTGGGGTAGATGGTGAAGTTTATGTTGACCTCTGGAGAGTTCGGATTTTCGGGTTTGCTGTTACATGAAATGACAAAAATAGCCGCTAAAGCGACAAAAAAAACCGTTGAAATTTTTAAAATTTTTCTCATTTCAAAATTATTTTGGTGCAAAATTAACAAAATTTTCGACAAAAAATTGCCAAAATGCCGATAAAAAATCTTTCCTAAAACCCTAAAATTTTGTTTTTAAGCGAAAAAATCATTAATTTTAAAAAATTATAATATGTTTATTTTTAACGTGTTACAAAGATTTAACTCGAAAAGTTGAAAAATATTTTTCCTAAATGAAAATAATTTGCTTGTGGGAATGAAAAAATTGTTGTACTTTTGAACCCTAAAAATGTGCACTGAAAAAAGCAAATTATTTGATAGTATAACATAAAAATTCAAGGTATGTTAAAAAAATTACTATTTTTATTCTGCATTGTGCTGACGTCGTGGTCGTTAGCGCTTGCACAGCAAGGTCGTCTGAAGGGTGTCATTACTGACAAAGACACTGGCGAGCCTATCGCATTTGCCAACGTCGTTTTGGAGAACGGCGGTACGCAGGTGGGAGGTGCCAGTACCGACTTTGACGGTAACTACGACATCAACCCTATTCCTCCGGGAACGTACGACCTGAGAGCAACATTCGTTGGTTACAACACCTTCGTCATGAAGGGCGTTGTGATTTCAGGTAACAAAATCACCTTCCAGGACATCAAGATGAGCATGCAGTCAGAAGTGCTGGATGCTGTTGAGATCGTCGACTACAAGGTGCCTTTGATCTCAAAGGACCAGACATCGGCTGGTGCTACCATCACCGCAGAGGAAATCGCGAAGATGCCTAACCGTTCGGCAGAAGCAGTCGCGGCCACCGTCGGTGGTGTGTTCTCGCAAGACGGTGAGGTCGGCAACATGCGTGGTGCCCGTTCTGAAGGTACAGTCTACTACATCGACGGTGTCCGCGTCATCGGAAGCCACTCGGTCCCTCAGTCGGCTATCGACCAGGTCGAGGTTATGCTTTCCGGTACTCCGGCTATGTACGGTGACGTGACTGGTGGTATCATCAACATGACCACTAAAGGCCCTTCGAGAACATTCGGCGCAGGCTTGGAAGTTGAGCAGTCACTCGACGGCTACGGCCACACCAGAGTTGGCGTCAACGCTCAAGGTCCGCTCATCAAGGGTAAGAAGTCAGAGACAGCTCTCTTGGGATTCTTCGTGTCAGGTGAGTTCACCCGTAACAAAGACGGATGGATCACAGCGATCGGTCACTACAAAGCAAGTGACAGCTGGCTCGATTACATCAAGGAGCACCCGCTTCGCGTCGGTGCCGACGGTGAAGGTGTTTACCCGAACGGTGAATTTACCAGAATGGGCTCGATGGAGTATGTGAAGAACTCACAGAACACTTCAAACTGGACAATCAATACAACAGGTAACATCAGTATCCGTACAACTGAGACCATCAACCTCACAGTGGGTGGTAGTTACATCAGATCGAGAGAACACGATGGAAGCCGTAATCATGAATACTTCAACTACGAGAAAAACGGCATGTACGACTACCAGAACTGGCGTGTCTACGGTCGTTTCACCCAGAGATTCCCAACGGCTCCTGAAAGCACCTCACTGATCAAGAACTTCTACTACAGCTTGCAGATCGACTACTCGAGAGTTAACGGTAAGAGCTACGATCCTGATCACAAGAAGGATATCTGGAAGTATGGTTACCTTGGTAAATATACCATCTACAAGACCCCTACCTACCAGATGGATACAGCTATCACAGTCAACGGTCACACCTACACCAACGTGTGGCACACCAACTCATGGGACTATGATACATTGGTAGCATTCCGTCCAGCCGACTACAACCCGTTGCTGGCCAACTATACCTCGATGGTTTACGATTTGTATGATGATCCGGCAGGTCACTACACCAACTTCGACTACCTCCAGTTGAGCCACGGATTGCTTAACTCACAGTCGCCATCAGCATTCTACGGAATGTATTATGCTCCTGGTACAATCCAGTCGAACTACGGATACAGCGAGAGCGACCAGTTTGGTGTTAACCTCGCAACAGCTATGACAGTCGGTAACCACGAAATCAAGTTCGGTCTCCAGTATGAGCAGCGTAACAGCAGATCATGGAGCATTGGTGGTCGTAGCTTGTGGTACCTCATGAGAAACCTCGCTAACTTCCACATCGACCAGTTGGATGTTAACCATCCTGAAATCGTGAGTTACGACGGCTTCGTCGATACAATCAAGTACTACAGAATGTACAACGCCGCCGACCAGTATCAGTTCGACAAGAACCTTCGTTCAGCTCTCGGACTCAGCGTCACAGGCGTCGATTGGATTAACACCGACTCATACGACTTCAACGACAACTCAATCGAATACTACGATAAAGACGGTGTCATGCACAAGGCTTATCTCAACGATGGCTTCGATATCAGCATGTTCACTCCTGATGAGTTGACACAGGACGGTAACTCATATGTCGGATACTACGGCTATGATTACCTTGGTAAGAAACTCAAGAAACAGCCGAGCTTTGAAGACTTCTTCACAGAGACCGATGAAAACGGTAACTACACACGTCCGGTGGGTTCGTTCAGACCTATCTACATGGCTGGTTACCTCCAGGATAAGTTCGCATTCAAAGACCTCATCTTCAACGTCGGTGTCCGTGTCGACCGTTTCGATGCTAACCAGAAAGTCTTGAAAGACCCATATATCCTTTATGATTACTACACAGTAGGCGATAAGATCAGCAATGGTAAGATCGTCCTTCCTAACGGTTCAACAGTCGACGTTCCTGGTAACATCGGTGAGGACTATGCAGTGTACGTTAATAATATTAAGGATATTACCCAAGTCATGGGTTATCGTTACGAGAACACTTGGTACAATGCAGAAGGTGCTGAAATCAGCGACCCGACCACTTTGAACGCCGGTAGCGGTGTCACAGCATGGGTCAAGGATAAAGATCAGTCACATGTCGACATCAACTCATTTAAGGACTACAGCCCACAATGGACAGTGATGCCACGTATCTCCTTCTCATTCCCGATTTCCGACGACGCTTTGTTCTTCGCTCACTACGACGTCTTGACACAGCGTCCTTCGAACATCCACACCAATATCTATGATTACTACTACTTCGAGCAGGAGAGCGGTACTCTCAACAACCCTGCTTTGAAGCCGTCGCAGACCATCGACTATGAGCTCGGTTTCACCCAGAAGCTGACCAACACATCGTCAATGACAATCACAGCATATTATAAGGAGTTGCGTAACATGATCCAGATGTACCGTTACACAGGTGCTTATCCTAAGGATTATACATCATACAGTAACTTAGACTTCGGTACTGTTAAGGGTATCACAGCATCATACGACTTACGTAGAACCAAGAACGTTCGTCTGCGTGCTTCTTACACCTTACAATATACCAACGCTACAGGTGCTTCAACATCAACCATGAGTGCTTTGATTGCAGCTGGTGTTCCTAACTTGCGTTCAACCTTCCCAATGCCTTGGGACCGTCGTCACCAGTTCAACGTGACTTTGGATTACCGCTTCGCTGACGGCAAGGACTACAACGGTCCTGTCTCGAAACGCGAGAAGTCAGGCAAGAAGCCTATCCAGTGGCTCGCCAACACAGGTGTCGCTATCACAATGCAGGGTGGTTCAGGTACTCCTTACACTGCAGCAAGCAACATCAACTCACCTCAAGGTAACTCAACCAACATCTTGAAGGGTTCATTCTACGGCTCACGTATGCCTTGGGCATTCCGTTTCGATATGAAGATCGACAGAGACTTCGACCTTAACATCGGAAAGAAAGACGGCGACAAGCGTCCAGCTTACCTCAACGTCTATTTCCAAGTGCTCAACGTGCTTAACGCGAAGAATATCATAGGTGTTTACCATGCAACCGGTAACCCTGATGATGACGGTTACCTCTCAGCTCCAGAATGGCAGCGTGAAATTCAAAATCAGACAAATGCTGATTCATACCGCGAGTTGTACAGCTTGTATGTCAACGACCCGGGTCACTATTCAAAGCCTCGTCAGATTAGAATTGGTATGATCTTTAACTTCTAAACAGAAAATAAATACTGGTAATATGAAGACTATAATTCGTTTATTAACTGTTGCATTTCTTATTGCAAGTGTAACTGAAGTAAGAGCCGAGAAGGTTCAGATGAATGGCCCTCAGTCTCGGAATCTGAAACAAACCACTGCTGGATGTACACCATCTTCAACGTATGCTTGGTTGAACATCAACAACGCTAGAGTGCGTGTCAACGCCGGTGGTGATATGTGGTGGGATCTTCCGGGCGGTTCAGGTGCTAAATACTACATCCCTGCCAACGGTTCCGCAACATCATTGTATGCCGGTTCTCTTTGGATTGCAGGTATGGACGTCAACAACCAGTTGAAGTGCGCCGCTATCCGTTTCCGTCAGGAAGGTAACGACTTCTGGACTGGTCCTCTTACAGTTGATGGTACAGCATCTATCGACGCCGCTACATGTATGGAATACGATAAGATGTACAACATCACTCGTGCTGAAGTCGACGATTTCCTCCAGAACTGCGACGACAACGGTATTCCGGTTGCAGGTTATGAAATCCCGGCTAACATCATGAACTGGCCAGCTCACGGCGACCCGTCAAGAGGAATGAGCTACTATCTGGCTCCTTTCTATGATAGAGACAATGATGGTACTTACGACCCGACACAGGGTGACTATCCTTATTATGACATCACCAATGAACTCTGCCACACTCAGACTCCTACAATGGAAGAGATTTATGCCGGAACAGTTTACGGTTCAATCCTTTCCGACCAGGTGATCAAGGGTGACCAGACAATCTGGTGGGTGTTCAACGATAAAGGTAACTCACACACTGAGACAGGCGGTGATGCTATCGGTATGGAAATCAGAGCTCAAGCATTTGCTTTCGCAACAAATGATGAGATCAACAACATGACTTTCTACAGCTACGAGATCATCAACCGTTCAACTTACACCTTGACCAACACATACTTCTCACCTTGGACCGACGTTGACCTTGGTTATGCTAAGGACGACTACGTTGGTTGCGACGTGAGCCGTGGTCTCGGTTACGGTTACAACGGTGCCGCCATCGATGGTAGCGGTCAGACAGAAGCTTACGGTGCCAACCCTCCAGCGGTCGGTGTCGACTTCTTCCAGGGCCCTTACCTCGATCCAGATGGAATTGATAACCCTAAATACGACTCATTAGGAAACCAACTCTGTGATGAGAGTATCAACGGTGTGAACTTCGGCAACGGCATCGTCGATGATGAACGTTACGGTATGCGTCGTTTCGTGTATCACGATAACACCTCATCATCAATCAACGGTGACCCTAAGACAGCTCCTGAGTACTACCTCCTCCTTAGAGGTATCTGGAAAAACGGTGCTAAGATGCAGTACGGCGGTACAGCTGTTCCAGGCGCTGCCGGTACAGTAGGTCCTGCTTGCGACTTCATGTTCCCATACGACTCCGACCCATGTAACTGGGGTACAGGTGGTCAGACTCCTGGTGGCGGCTTCAACCAGAACGGCTTCTACTGGAGTGAGGAAACAGGTAACAACGGTCAGCCTAACCCTGTTAACGACCGTCGTTTCATGCAGTCAGCTGGTCCTTTCACCTTGAGATCAGGTGCTGTTAACTACATCACATTCGGTGTGCCGTGGGCACGTGCTACCACAGGTAAGCCATGGTCATCAGTCGAACTTCTCCGTAAGGTCGACGATAAGTGCCAGTCGATGTTCGATAACTGCTTTAAAGTTCTTGATGGTCCTACAGCTCCGGATTTGACAATCCGCGAACTCGACAAGAAACTCATCATCTATCTGTCGAACTCAGAGACATCGAACAACGCACATGAGGATTATGCTGAAATCGATCCTAACATCCCAGAACACGATTCACTCGGAAATCCTTACGACAGATATTTCCGTTTCGAAGGTTATCAGATCTATCAGCTCGCCGATGCTGAGGTCAGTGTCGACCAGCTCACCGATGAGTCGAAAGCTCGTCTGATCTTCCAGTGCGACGTTAAGAACAGCGTTTCAAGAATCGTTAACTTCATCTACAACGACCATATCGGATACAGTGTTCCTACCATCATGGTTGAAGGCGGTGATAACGGTATTTCACACTCATTCGTGGTGACACAAGACCAGTTCACTATGAACAACGACCCAACTTTGGTCAACCACCACACCTACTACTTTATGGCAATAGCTTACTCCTATAATAATTATTCGGAGTACATTCCTGATCAGACCCAAGGCGAAGGCCAGAAACTGCCTTACCTCGCAGGTCGTAAGAACATCAAGTTGTATTCAGCTATTCCACATAAGATTGTGAATGGTACCATCATCAACTCATCATATGGCGACCAGCCGGTCATCACACGTTGGACTGGTAACGGTAACGGTGGCAACCATGTTGAGATGTCGGATGCCGACGTCCAAGAACTGTTGTCACGCCCAATTGCAAGCGCCGACAACCAGTTTGGTGATCCTACCTACCCGATTATCTATCACCCGACATACAAGAGAGGCTATGGTCCTGTCAATGTGAAGATTGTCGACCCGTTGAATGTCAAACCTACCGATTATGCTATCTGGTATCATGACTTCCAGGATATCACTGTTGAACATCTTACTGGTGATGCTGCTATCACAGGCGACCACGCCACGAAGAAGGCCTTCAAGTGGACTTTGAAAGACCTTACAACTGGCGAAGAGTTCGAGTCAGACACAACCACCCAGCTTGCAAACGAGAAGATATTCATCGACAGAGGTATTTCTGTCAACATCTTACAGCCATGGGAGATTGGTCCGTACAGCATCGGTACGACAAATGATAAATCAACTTACAAAGTTCTTGCTCCGAAGAATGGTCTTATCACAACATCTGTGACTTACGCCGACAGTTCGAACCGTTGGCTCGCAGGTATCAGAGACAGTGATGCTGTTCCTTCGAATCCGTTGAACTGGATCCGTTCTGGTACGTATGTCGACCAGGATAATGGTGCTAACAACGACTTTAGCATGAGCTCATCATCATCAGGTACTTCGAAGCCATACGACCCAGATGCCAATTACGAAAGCATTGCTGAAGGTTCATGGGCTCCATACATGTTGACGTGCCTCAATGGCGGTGCTGCAAACCCTGCACCTCTCTTCGATGGTAACAGCCGTTCAGACACAATCTTCCAGAGAATCGGTTCAATCGATATCGTTCTCACGGCAGATCAGTCGAAGTGGACACGTTGCCCGGTGTTTGAGATGTGTCAGAACCAGAACCTGTCGCAAAACGGTGCAAAACCATTCGCTTTGCGTAGAGCTCCGTCAGTCGACAAGAACGGTAATCCAGCAGCTGCTGACTATGCTACAGCTTTGACAATGGATCCAAGCGATGATCCGGAGGCAGCCAACTACATCAGCGCTTTCGGTATGGGTTGGTTCCCAGGCTACGCTTATGACATTGAGACAGGTGTTCGTTTGAACCTTGGTTTCAGTGAAGACTCGTTCTATCCGGGCCTCAACGGACGTGACATGATGTTCAACCCACCAGCGCTCTCAGAAGCATCGGCAGAAGGCGGCTCATTGTTCGGCGATGAGGTTATCTTCGACCAGTTGAGCGGAACCCCGTTGTTCGGTGGTAAGCATTATGTGTATATCTTCCAGATGCACACTGGCACAAGCTTGGCATCAAGCGGTTACTCATTGGATTTCAAAGTCCCTGCTTACGACGGTGGTAAGTTCTTGCACGATGGTCTGCATTACATCGACAACATCACAAGAGAGGCGTTGCAGAAGGTGTTTAGAGTCACCTACTGGGCACTTCCAGGATGGGTCGGTATGCCAATGGCTGTCGCAGGCAAAGAATGGTTGCCGAAGAACAACCCTGTTAAGATTTCAATCCGTATTGCAAAACCTTACAAAGCAGGTTATGCCAATATTCCGCTTGAAGTCGTTACAGATGACCTTTACGACACTGTCAACCACAAGGGTTACTTGCCATACTACACCTTCACAACTAAGGGATATGGCCCGACCCTCAACAACGCTGATAAGGGCGAATCGGATCTCGACCTCATCAAAGTTATTCCAAACCCATACTATGCATACGACAACTACGAGTTGAATGCTCTTACCCACAAGGTGAAGATCGCCAACCTTCCTGACAAGTGCGTGGTGACCATCTACACAGTAAATGGTAACAAGATTCGTCAGTTCAAGAAGGACGACTCGTCGGTGACATCAATAGATTGGGATTTGACCAACCATGCTAACACACCTATCGCGAGCGGTATCTACATCATCCATGTGAAAGATAATGTAAACGGAGGTGAACACACTGTTAAGTTCTATTGCGCAATGCGTCAAGTTGACTTAAATACATTCTAAAATTATTTGCGAACAAATTAAAAGTACACGATCATGAAAAAGTTATTTAGAACTATCGTAATAGCAAGCTTGACAATCATCATTGGATTTACGAGCACACAAGCATTCGCAGGTAATAAGGATAGAGCAGGTCAAGCAGGTGCAAATGAGCTTTTGGTTAATCCATGGGCGGCATCATCAGGTTGGGGCAACGCCGGTATGGCTTGCATCAAGGGTGTTGACGCTATGTGGAGTAACGTGGCAGGTATCTCGTTTGTAAACACCATGGATCTTAACTTCTCATACACCAACTGGCTCGCCGGTTCGGGAACAACAGTAGTATCATTCGGTATGCTGGCACGTGTTTCAGAATCAGTGGTCGCTGGTTTATCAGTTATGTCGATGAGTTTCGGCGAGATTGACAGAACAGATACAGAACACCCGGACGGTGGTATCGGTACATACAAACCGAGTTTGATGAACATCAACATTGCTGTTGCAAAGTCGTTCTCAAACAGTATCCACGGCGGATTTGTGTTGAAGATCATCAGTGAGTCTATTGCTGATATGACAGGTACAGGCGTTGCCATCGACGCTGGTATCCAGTATGTGACAGGTATTACCGATAACATCCACTTCGGTATCGCCTTGAAGAACATCGGACCTACCATCAAATACCATGGCGACGGTCTTGCAATGCAAGTGAATCTTTCATGGATGCAGTCAAGTCTCACAGTGGTGAACCGTGCTGATGAGTTCGAGCTTCCTACCCAGTTGAACATTGCTGCAGCGTACGATTTCAACTTCGATAACGCCAGCCGTTTGACATTGGCAGCCAACTTCAACTCAAACGCATTCTCGAAGGACCAGTTCATCTTCGGTGTTGAGGGTTCATTCCGTGACATCCTCATGCTCCGTGGAGGTTACACCTACGAGGCCGGTTTGCTGAAGAATATCGAAGACGCCGACTGCACAAACGTTTACAAAGGTTTGTCACTCGGTGCTTCAGTCCAAGCTCCTCTCAGCAAGGAGAAGGGTGTGAAGGTTTGTCTCGATTACGCATACCGCAACACAAAACACTGGAAAGGTACACATTCTGTAGGCGCAAGAATAATATTCTAAAAAAAATTCTTGTATCTCAAAAAAAAGTTGTATCTTTGCATACAATTTTACGAAAAAAAGAGCCCTTATTTAACGTAAGGGTCTCTTTTTTTACAATTTAAAATTACAGTTATGGCAGACGTAGAATACTTTACACAAGCTGGACTACAGAAACTGAAGGACGAATTGGAGAACCTGTGTGTCAACGAGCGTCCGAAGATCGCGGCGGCAATAGCAGAGGCTCGCGATAAGGGTGATTTGTCGGAAAACGCCGAATACGACGCGGCAAAAGAGGCTCAGCAGCTTCTCGAGATGAAGATAGTGAAGCTTCAGCTCACCATTGCCAACGCGCGTATCATCGACGAATCGAAGATGGACACCTCGAAGGTTTTGATTCTCTCGACTGTGAAGATCAGAAACGTGAAGACAAAACAGATGATGACATATACCATCGTCCCTGAGAAGGAAGCTAACCTGAAGGCAGGAAAGATTTCCATCACATCGCCTATCGCCAAGGGATTGCTCGGCAAGGCAGTGGGTGAGCAAGTCGAGATTCAGGTCCCAGCAGGAAAACTTTTGTTTGATATCGTTGAAATAACAAGAGAATAAAATGGCATCTATCTTTTCAAGAATAGTGGCAGGTGAGATTCCATGCTACAAAATCGCTGAAAACGACAAGTTTTTCGCGTTCTTCGACATCAGTCCGCTCGTCCCGGGTCACACTTTGGTCATCCCTAAAAAGGAAGAAAACTACATCTTCGACATTTCGGATGCCGACCTGGCTGAGATGATTGTTTTCGCCAAGAAGATCGCTGTGGCGATAAAGAAAGCCATCCCATGCAAGAAAGTCGGAGTGGCGGTGATAGGCCTCGAAGTGCCTCACGCCCACATCCACCTCGTGCCTATGCAGAAAGAGGGCGACCTCGACTTCCGTCGCGAGAAGATGCACCCGACAGAGGAGCAGTTCAAGGAATGGCAGAAGAAAATCGTTGAGAATCTGTAGAGATGGAAGACACTTTTAAAATGGTTGCCAAGACTATGGCGGGGCTCGAGGGAGTGCTCGCCGAGGAACTGACATCCATTGGTGCGCAGAATGTTGAGCCGCTGTACCGTGCCGTAAGTTTTGAAGGTGACAAGGCGATGATGTACAGGGCCAACTACTGCTGTCGCACGGCCTTGCGCATCCTGAAGCCTATCACGAGCTTCGTGGCGCGCAACGAGCTGGCACTCTACAACAACATTTTCAAGATAAAATGGCACGAGATTTTCAATATCAACGAGACTTTCGCCATCGACGCGGTGACGAGTGGCAACTACTTCACCCATTCGCAATATGCGGCGCTGAAGGTTAAAGACGCCATCGCCGACGAGTTCCGCGAGCATTTTGGCGCAAGGCCGTCGGTCGACGTCGAGAATCCCGACTTGAGAATCAACGTGCACATCGAAAACGAGAAGGTGACGGTGTCGTTCGACAGCTCGGGCGAGTCGTTACACAAAAGAGGTTACAGGAAGTCGGTCGACAAGGCTCCGATGAACGAGGTGCTAGCCGCCGGCCTGATCAAGCTCACGGGCTGGAAGTACGACTGTAACTTCGTCGACTGCATGTGCGGCTCGGGAACTATCCCGATTGAGGCGGCGATGCAGGCTCTCGGCATCCCGGCAGGGTTCTTCAGAAAGAAATGGGGTTTCATGACGTGGCACGACTTCGACAAGGAGCTGTGGCAGAACGTCGTCCTCGAGGCCGGCGCCGAGATGGAAGAGTTTGACTATGAGATCGTCGCATCTGACCGCTCGGCCAAGGCTGTGGAGATAGCAAAGGCCAACATCGAGAACGCGCATCTGCATCACGACATCAGGCTGACGAAGCAGGATATGTTTGAGATGGTGCCGCCACCCGGCGCCGGCCTCATGATCATCAACCCGCCTTACGGAGAACGTCTGGAGGAGAGAGACATCGTAAAGCTCTACAAGGGCATCGGCGACGCGCTGAAGAAGAACTTCAAGGGCTATGAGGCTTGGATCATCAGCTCCAACAAAGACGCCTTAAAACTCATCGGATTGAAGCCTTCGAAGAAAATCGACGTGTATAACGGTCCGCTGGAGTGCAAATTCGAGAAATTCGAAGTTTTTGAGGGTTCTTATAAGGACAAAAAAATAAAAGAATATGAAGGTAGCGATGGACCGCGTCCGTCGTAAATCATTGAAAAATGAATAATATCACCACCATGCTGAGGAAATTTTCGAGGATGTCGTTGTTGTTTCTGGCGACGATTTTCGTCGAGAGGGCTGTGGAGCTGATAATGGCATGGTCGGGCGATATCAAGATAGAATCATATAGTGGTTTTTTATGGGCAAATCTGGTGGCTTGCGGCTGTCAGATTTTCGTCGTTTTTATAGTATTTGCGGCATTTTTCTTCCTTTCAAAACAATTGGCGAAAGCCTTGGCATTGCTGCTGTTTGCCATTCTGGCGTTCACTGAGATGGGCTTTGTCATCTATCATCATTCAACAGGATTGATGATGGGCCAGGAGATGGTTTACAGGCCATTGTGGGAGACTTGGTTCACGGTAAGAAGTTTCCTCAGTCCGGCTCTGATATCGCTTATTTTTGTGGTTTTTGCGGCTTATATCGCATTTATGGACTGGTATTCGAAGAAGCTGTCGAGCAGGATGCTGTCGTACGTCACGATCGGCTTGATGATGGTGTCGATTCCGGTGGTTCTGCTGGCGAAACCGCATCAGGATGAGTATGTGGCGAATAAGATATGGTATTGCGTTGACGATATTTTGAAAATCAAGTCGGCCGATGCCAATAATACGGTTCAAAATGCCGAGTTCTTGAGCAGTGTGAAGTCACACGACGAGTATCTGGAGATTTACCGTCGGATGTTTCCGAATCGTGAAAGTGTTGATAATGAGTATGTTATAGAACGTAAAGACAATACAGAAAACGTCCTTGGGCCATATTTCGAGAAATCGGACGAGAAAGTCAACGTGGTGATAATCATTGTCGAGTCGCTGGGCTCCGATTTGTTTGGCATCAACGATTACGGCGTTTGTTACACGCCGTTTTTGGATTCGTTGTCGAGGTCGTCGCTGCTGTGGACCAACTGTCTGTCGACCACGCCACGCAGTTTCGGTGCTGTGCCGTCGATAACGGGATCGGTGCCGCATGGCGTAAGAGGCTTCCAGTTTGGCGAAATCCCCGATCATAACAGTCTTTTCACGATTTTGAAGGCCAACGGTTATCGTACCAACGCGTTCTATTCGGGCCTGTTTACCTTCGACAAGGTTTACGACTATCTCGTTGCGCAGCGAGTCGATTATCTGTCGCCGTTTTACGAGGAATTTCAGGCCGACAGGTCGGGAAACAAAGATGGCGATTTCTGGGGTTACAACGACATGACGATGTTTGACAAGTCATTGCAAGTTCTTGAAAATCAAAATGATAACAAACCAGAGCTGGATCTTTTCATCACGATAACGCAGCATGAGAAGTTAGCTTTGAAAGATAAAAAACTCAATAAGTATTATTACGACGAGACGAAGCGGATAATGTCGGATTTGCCCAAGAAGGTGAGGAAGGCTGAGAAGGGCAATATCGGCAAGCTGGCTGCCACGCTGTATGCCGACGATGCTGTGCGACGTTTCTTCAAGAGTTACAATGAGTTACATTCAGATGGCAACACCATTTTCGTGATCACGGGCGACCATAATATGGGATTGAAGAAGGATTCGTACCTCGACGCCTACAACGTGCCGCTGATTATCTGGTCGCCGCTGCTGAAAGGTGCGAAACGGTTTAATTCGCTGGTGTCGCACGACGACATCACGCCATCGTTGGTGGCTCTGTTGCGCGAGAATTTTGGTGTGAGGACTCCCGAGACGGTGCACTGGATGTCGGATGGACTCGATACGCTGAGCGATGTGAAATCTGATTATATCGGATATCTGTTTACCTATTCGATACATCCTGTGGCTTTTGTCGATAATGATGTTTTCTTGAATTTTAAAGACGGGAAAGCTTATCATATCGGCGACAGCCTTAAGCTTTCGGAGGCCGACAGCGTTGATTTTGCGTATTATAAAGAGCGTTTCGATGCCTTGGTTTATGTCGATAATTATGTTTATCTGAATAATAAAATCATCAGAAATCCTATTTTTTCTTCTAGAGATTTTAAAACTGTAAAGGAAATAAGTCTGCCCGATTCCGTTTTTTGTGCTACAAATGCTGAAAGACCCAGCGTTCACACCCCTGATACATTATTCTTTTTCAAAGAAAAATTTGAAAACATGCCTTCGGTGATGAAAATTGTCGTTGAGGCCGACGTGAAATTCACCAAGCAGGTGCCGATTCATCATTTCATTCATATCGGAATGCGTTGCTCGGGCGATAATATGAACAGCACTGAGTTTTCGGATTGTGTTTCAAAATACATCAAAAACTATGATTATCAAGCCGATACGTGGGAGAAAATGGAACTTTCGATGATGTTTCCTACCAATAATTCGGATGAAACGCAGCTGGAAATGTATCTCGTCCCGGCCGAATGGGATGCGTGGTGGGATCCGGAGCACACTGTGACTTTGAAAAAAATCAAAATTTTCTTGTTTTTATAAAAACACCTTATTAACTTTGCATTTCATTTTAGGAAATGATTAGCAAAATTGAAAGGTATGTATAAAATCACCCAACATCCTATTCTTGACATCGCCGAGGGCGAGTCAGTAGAGTTTATTTATGATGGCAAAAAAGTGGTTGGCAAGAAAGGCTATACCATCGCTGCCGCTTTGCATCAGGCTGGTTTCCCGGTTCACAGCCACAGTCTTGACGGACGTAACCGAAGCCTTAACTGCGGTATCGGTAAGTGCGGCGCCTGCGAGATGCTGGTCGACGGCAAGATTCGCCGTATCTGCATCACTTTGGTTGACGGAGTGAAGGAAGTGAAGCCTATAAACAACGAGGCTAACGTGCTTCCTGACGCTAAAGAGCTTCAGCCGCGCGAGGTAAAGGTTTACAAGACTCAGGTCGCCATCATCGGCGCAGGTCCTGCGGGCTTGGCTTGTCGTGAACAGCTGAACAAACTGGGCATCAGCAATGTTGTTGTGGATAATAATGCAAAGATAGGCGGACAGTTTAACATGCAGACACACCAGTTCTTCTTCTTCGAGAAGGAGCAGAAGTTCGGTGGAATGCGTGGCTTTGACATCGCTAAGACTCTTGCTGGCGACAACCACGAAGGAATTTTGTTGAATAATGTGGTTTGGGACTTGCTTGAAGGCAAACGCATAGCTATCAAGAATATAGTGACTGGTGAGGTGGCGTATATCGACGCAGAGCATCTTGTGGTTGCAACAGGTGCCGTGCCGTTTATGCCGACATTTGAAAACGATGACCTCCCGGGAGTGTATACCGCTGCAGTGTTCCAGAAGATGATGAACCAGGAGCACACTCTTTTGGGTAAGAAAGTGTTGACGGTAGGCGCCGGCAACATAGGCTATCTCACATCATATCAGGGCATGCAAGCCGGCGCCCATATCAAGGCTATCATTGAAGGTATGGACCATGAAGGCGGCTTCCCGGTGCAGGCAAACCGCGTGCGTAGACTCGGCATCCCGATCATGACATCGCATGTTTTGTTGAAGGCTATTCCGAACAAAGACCATACAGGCGTTGTGGGCGCGGTCATCGCAAAATGCGAGAATTTCAAGCCGATTCCAGGAACTGAACAGGTGATCGACGACATTGACATCATCAATATCTGCACAGGTTTGATTCCTGACAGCCAGCTGCTCGTCAAGGGTCGCGAGGTGTTTGGCTTGAACACCTACGGTGCAGGCGATGCAATCCGTATCGGTGAAGGCACAAGCGCCGTTTTACGCGGAAAACAAGTCGCCTTCGAAGTGGCACAGAACATGGGCTTGAGATTCAATTATGATGAATATCTCGAGGTATCGAAGCAATATATCGAGTCGCAGCAGCACCCGATCAGAGTGTTACAGGAGCCTAACAAGCCGACGGCAGAGAGAATGGTGGCAAAGCCGTTTGTCATCGCCGACTGCGTCTACGGATTCGCTTGTAATCCTTGCTCGTTCAGCTGTCCGCAAGGTGCCATCACCAAGTCGAGCACAAACACGGTGCCGGTTATCGATTACGACAAGTGCATAGGCTGTATGAACTGCGTGAACCACTGCCCAGGCTTGGCAATCTTCGGCTACGACATGAATAAGAACACGCTGTTCCTGCCTGTGGAATATGAGGTAAACGAAGGCGTTGAGGTGTTCCTTGTCGACGACAACGGCAAGAAAGTAGGCGAGGGCGTTGTGGAGAAGGTTTTGAAGAAGAACAACAAGACCAACGTGGCGCGTGTCATCGCAAAAGATATTGATAAGAGTAAACTGGTCGAGGCTCGTGGCTTCATCGTCAAGGAAAACTATCCGAAACCGATAGAATTCAAGCCATTGAAGGATGTGGAATCAGAGACATACGTCTGCCACTGCGAAGATATCAAGTTAGACAAAGTTTTGAGTGTCATCGGTGACCGCAAGACCATCTCTGTCGACGAGTTGAAGCACATCACACGTATGGGTATGGGTCCATGCCGCGGAAAGAGATGTATTCCACGTGCACGTCAGATTTTGCGCACCTACGGCATCGAGCTTGTTGGCGATGCTACACCGCGTGCTCCTCTGTCGAATCAGGTGAGCCTGGATGACTTGTACAACCCGAAGACTAAGGAAACATTCGTGTTCCCGAAGATGAACGACGTGAAGAAAGAGAGAGTCGAGGTGTTTATCGCAGGTGGCGGTATCGCTGGTAGTGCCTTGTTCCGTTACTTCTCGGAGGCAGGCAAGAAGCCTGTGATGATCAACTACAGCCGTGGTGCTTCGTGGCGTTGTATCGGTGGCGGCCGTCCGGCGTTCTCAAACCCTGATATCGCAGATATCGCGGTGCACAACCACGAGATCTTCAAGAACATGCAGAAGGTTCACAACATCAACTACCACCTGACACATTACGTCAACCTGGTGCATGATGAGGCCACCTACAAATCACTCGACGCCTCGCGCGCTTGGAGCGATGCATATATGATCGACCGCAAGGACTTCAAGAAAGAGATTTCACCGTTGTGGGACGATAAAAAAGACACTTACAGCCATGCTTTGATTACCCGTGACTGCTGGCAGGCAACACCTGGTAGAGTTATCGACTACATCCGTGGCATCGGCGTGCAGAATGGCGGTCGTTACTTTGAAGACTGCGAGCTGCTGCACGTGCAAAAAGTCGGCGGACATTATATTACCTTGGTGCGCACCCACGAAGGCGCTTACGTTGAATACACCTGCGACCACTTCGTCAACGCGATGGGATGGGGCGCCGAGAAGTTCAACGACATGCTCGGATTAGACACAGGCTTGTATCCTGTCAAACACCAGGCGTTTATCACACGCCGTTTGCCGATGATGGGACCCAACGGAGGTCCGCTCGACATGATCATCGACCGTCGTCACTACAAAGGCTTCAGTGCTGTTTACGGACAGCAGTGGGCACACACAGGCCAGATCATCGGCTGTGCCAGCCCTGACACCGACGCTTACGAGGCACGTCAGAACATTAAGTATAACAGCAAGGAGTTCTTGGAGATCGTTTCTGAGGTCTTCGCAGAATGGATCCCGAACCTCGGCGAGGTGAGCTTCTTAGCTTGCTGGGCCGGTCGTTACACCGAGCCGCGTTACATCGTCGACCCGGAGGTCGGTCTGTTGACAGGATTGCGCGGTCACGGCTTCATGCTTGGCCAGTATCTGGCTAAGATTTACGTCGACAAATATCTCGGTAAGCCGGTCCCAGGTTATATGAAAGACCTCGCCATCACAGGCAAAGGCTTGAGTGAGAACGCATTTAAGTAAGATTATGGTTTTCAAAGGATATACCAAACGTGATACTTCGATTATCAAGGGATTTGGCATCCTTTGCATAGTTCTTCACAACTATTTTCATTGGTTAATACCTGCGCCAGGTGAGAATGAATTTGAGTTCTCACCTGACCGGGTGACTAATTTCTTTGCTCTTCTTGGCAACAAACCGGGCGAATTCGTTAATATCCTGTTCAGCTATCTGGGACATTACGGAGTGCAGCTGTTTATCTTCATAAGCGGCTTCGGCTTGGCGGTGTCGATGATGCGGCATCAGCGCTCGTGGGAGTCGTTTGTCGTCGTCAGGTTGAAAAAGCTGTATCCGCTGCTGCTTATAGGCGTGGTGTTTTTCATTTTCTCGAAGGTGCTGATCGAAGGCGCGATGATTAGCGATTACGACAAGCGCGAGATAGGCTACAAGCTGCTGCTGATAAATACTTTACTGCCAAAATCGGGTCTCAGCGTCAACGGACCGTGGTGGTTCTTCGGCCTGATATTCCAGTGTTATCTGGTGTTTCCGTTTCTTTTCAAAATCATTGAAAAATGGCGCTGGAAGGCATTCGCCGTCATCTGTGTCGTGTCGTATTCGCTGATTTTCCTGTTTAGGGAGGTCTTGACGTTATACGGTGGCACCATTATCATGCAAAATGTGCCTGGACATCTGCCGGAGTTCTGTCTTGGAATATTGCTGGCTTTCAGTAATGATAAGAGAATCAATGCGTTATGGCTGCTTCTGGCAGTGACGGCATTCTGTCTCGGAAATTATTATGCGGCATTTTATCCGTTTACCTTCCTGTCGCTGACCTTGATAATGGTTTTCGCATATCAGGGCTTGAAGGCAGTGCCTGTCAGGAAGAAGGAACTCGCGGTGTTTCTTGAGTATTTTGGCGGTATCTCGATGGTCTTGTTTGCCACCCATGCCATCTTCAGGAGCCCAGTCCTGAAAGTCGCCAACACTTACACGGGTGCTTGGGGCCATTTGTGGTCGGGCGTGATGTTTCTGCTGATAGTCTGGGCCGTTGCTATAGCTGCTAAAGCGTTGTATGACAATGTGATAGCATTGCTCGACAGGATTCATATCCGTGAAAACAAGGCGACACATTATGCCGGAATAGTCGCAAAAACCTTTTTCTTGGCATTTTTCGTGTATGTCTTCGGCTATTTCATCGCCCAAAACCTTGACCGATTGGAAAACACCTCAGCTTTTGAAGACAATACGGTGTCGGGCGTGATTGCGAGCGATGCTGAGTATTATAATTTTGCAAAAACGGATTTCGAAGAGAGGATGATAGTGCTAAGCATCAACGGAAGCGTCGACATCACGAGTCTCGACACTTCGGCCGACTTGCCGTGGCTGGTGCTGGATATCCCGGGTGTTATCTGGGATCGGATAGAGATTCCTAAGAGTTTTAATAACGGCGAAACCCAGAAATTCGAGTTCTCATACCGTTATTTGACGCCTTTCAACAAGTCATTGAAAGGTAAAAACGTGAATATGTATTTCTGGAACAGAAAACACGGTTCGATGCGGTTTGAAAACGCCGAGATATCCTTGAATTATTAGGATTTATTGATGCTCAAGCATCCAACGGGCGTCGAGTTCGACCTGTTCTTGAAGCGTGATCCCATTCTGTTCGGCTTTTTTCTTCAGATCTTCGAGCCAGTTTTGGTCGGAATAGATGAAGTTTATCATATTCTGAAGGTCGTTGGGGGCTGCCGTCGCATTGTCGCTTGTCTTGACTAGGTCTTTGTTGCGTGAGACGGGCATTTTCTCGCCTCTCAGCTCTTCAAAATACCTCTCGGGTTCGAGATTGATGACGTAAATGGCGTCGTTATACAACGCTTCCTCCACGCTGACATGGTTGTTTTGGGCTTTTTCGACTATGCTTTGATACCATTCTGGATTCGATTTTATGCCGTTGATCACATTCGCGGCTACCGAGTCGATGGTTTGCTTGTCGTAGCAGAGATGAGTCAACGCCTTGGCAATGAAGAAGTTACCTAGTTTATAAAGCTGTACGGTGCAATAATTCAGCATGATGAAGTCGGCACGCATCAGCTCTTGGTCCAAATCGAGCTCGACAGTCGAGGTATGCTCGTTGTCGAAATAGATAGTGCTGTTGTAATACCAATAAGGATGTTTCGCAAAGATCTTATCCAACGGGATGTTGTACACGAAATTCCAGTAATATGAGTCACCGATGGTAATAAAATAAGGCTTTAGAGCCGTTGAATCATCGATTGCAGTGACATCGGCATAGAGGTTGGGCTCTGATTTTATTCGGAAAGTGAGGTTGAGAAGCTGTCCGAGGTCGTCGTCGGGCTCACGGGTCCGTGCCTGATATTTTTCGCCTATCGCGATATTCGTAATGTTCTTGTTTCCAAGGACTTCCATATAATTTATGATTGAATCGAAGACGTAGTCGGAGGCTATGTTCGACCAGTGTGTGCCTGTTTTTGTAAATAACTGATAGTCAACGTTGTTTTTTAATTTCTTAAAAATTTCAACATTGTCGATATAGTTTATTCCGAGTTCGTCGAAGCGTTTTTTGTAATAATCGTAAGCGTGGACGCCGTCGGGCTCAAAATATTCGGTGTTTTCCGGAAGGTGTTCGGGGAAGATGACGTCTTTGCCTGGAATCATGTTGACGAAGATATGCACATCGTGTTCTTTCAGCAATTCCTGCACTTTCCAGAGGCGGAGAGCTTCTTTCTCGAATGTCTCTTTCATCACCTCGGGGTCGTTGGTGTATTTGTACATGGCGCTTTCGTAGTGGTCCATCACGAACTCCGACTCATAGAGCCAGTTGTCGTCGCCGACGAGCACCCATGAGTTGCTGTTTGTGTGGTAGCAGCTCCAAACATATTGGTTATAAAGGCGAAGAGCCCATTCGCGGAAGCCCAGATGGTCTTTGGCATACTGCTCAAACTCGCGCTGGAACGTGTTGTCGACGTAGCTCTTGTAGGTCAGTTTCGGCATCTCCGACAACGTCATGGCGCCTTTCAACGGCTTCAGGTGGATAAATCCCGTCAAGGTCTGGACTGTCAACAATGCCATTAGAACGATTGTCGCGACAAACATTATTTTATGGAAGTCTTTCTTCATGACATCATCACGTTAAAATCTGAAATATATGAATGGGCTGAAGCCTACCGAGTTGAGCGCGCCGAGGCAGAACAGCAGCATGAATATTGCTATCGGCCATACCACGAGGTGCTGTTTTATCGAGTAATCGGTGTAAAATGTGAAGTTTATAAGCTTTTTGCCGAAAGGGAGCAGTCCGACGAACGCAAATGCCAGGGCTACGATGAGCGTGGTGTAGAACTGCGGTCCTTGTGACCATGCAAACGACTGGAAATCGAAGGCGAAGAGGCGCGTGATGAATGTCCAGGCATCGTTGAGGTCCTCGATGCGGAAGACAGCCCAGCCCACCATCGCGATGATAAAGGTGATGATGACGCTTGGCACCTTGCCTATCTTCTCATAGAATTTGCTCAGTCCCATGCGCTCGAGCACGAGCCACACACCGTGGTAGGCACCCCAGATGATGAAGTTCCAGTTGGCGCCGTGCCAGAATCCTGAGAGCAGGAACACCACCCAGAGGTTGAAATACATCCTCGACTTCGAGCAGCGGTTGCCGCCCAGCGGGATGTACAGGTAGTTGCGCATGAAGGCACCTAAAGTCATATGCCATCTCCTCCAGAACTCGGTGATGCTGGCGGAGTTATAGGGGTTGTCGAAGTTCTCGGGGAAGTGGAATCCCATGATTTTGCCAAGACCGATGGCCATGTCGGAATAACCCGAGAAGTCGAAATAGAGCTGCATGGTGTATGCGGCAATGGTGATCCATGCGGTGCCGCTGTTCATGAGGCTTAAGTCACCGCCCAGAAGCGTATCCACTTGAGCGCCAATGACATCGGCGATGAGAATCTTCTTTGAGAGACCAATAATAAAACGGTAGAAACCCTGCAGGCACTCCGACCAACGGTAATCTCTCTGCCGTATCTCGCCCTCGATGTCGCAGTAGCGCACGATAGGTCCGGCGATGAGCTGCGGAAACATGATGATGTACAGCACATAATCGGTGAGACGGTCCATCGGCTTGTTGTTACCACGATAAGTGTCAATGACATACGTCACCGACTGGAATGAGAAAAACGATATTCCGATAGGCAGCAAAACTTTCGTGAAGGTGAAAGTCCTCAAACCAATAGCACTCAAGATGGTATTGAAGTTGTCAACAAAGAAATTGGCGTATTTGAAATATACCAACAGGCCGAGACTGACAGTTATCGCCAAGCCGCAATAAAGCTTCTTAAGTCGTTGATTGTCAGTTTTGTACATCAATTTTACAATGTAATAATTGATGACGGTCGAGCCAAGGAGCAAGAGAATGAAATCCGGAGCTCCGTAAGCATAAAAAACTATGGAAAACAACAAAAGTATAATGTTTCGCCAGCTTTTTGGACTGATAAAATAGCATATCAGGAATGCCGGCAGAAAAAATATAAGGAATACGTTGCTACTGAAAACCATATTTATTTGTTTAAATTGTTGATAATTATGTCGTTTATGCGTTTGTTTCTTGTTGTCGGAATGTCGCTGCCGCCCAAATCAGGGAAATACTTTTCGGGGTCGGCAAAAAGTATGTCTTTGGCGTCTTTCAGCCGTTCTTCGTCCGTATCTTTTTTTACGGATGAGGCTATAACTTGCAAAGTGCTGTCAATTTCACTGTCGTCGTGTGTCAGATAAAGCAGAGCCTTTGGCAAGAATTTGTTGCTGAAAACATAAAGCTGCCTTGGAGAATATGAAAGGTTTATGATGTCGGTGTTGATAAGTTCCTCAAGGATGTCGATTTTGCTTGTATGATTGCAGCTTGGATTGAAATAGATAGTGCTGTTGTAATACCAATATGCGTATTTGCTGAATATCGAATGTAAAGGTATGGAATTGTTGATGTTCCAGAAATACGAGTCGCCTACAAGGATGAAGACCGGTCTGGTTGCTGTAGTGTCGTCGTCGACAGTCACATCAGCATAGTAGTTTGTGTTTGGCCGGATGGGACGCAGGAGGTTGAGCACGTCTTCAAGGTCTGTGTCGGGATGATGTGGCTTGTCTATGTATTTCTCGCCTATTGTATAGTTGTGCAGGTTTATGTCGGTTTTGTGCTCGATGTAACGCAAAATGCTGTCGAATGAATGCTCTGCTGCAATATACGTCCAATGCATGCCGGTCTTCGGGAACAAAGGATAGTCGGTCTTTTCCTTATGATACTCATAGTCTTTTTGCAAATCAATATAATTGATTCCGAGACTGTCGAACACCTGTGCAAAATAGTAAACTGCATGAAACGGCTTCATATATGGCCCCGGATTCTCAGGAAGATATTCGTTGAAAACGAATGTTTTTCCTGGTAGTAATGTGGTGAATATGAATGTGTTATATTCTTCCAAAATATTTTGGACCTTGTAAAGACGCAGCGCCTCTTGGTAAAACTGACGTTTCATGACCATAGTGTCGTTGGTGTAGTCGTAGGTGCCACTGATATAATAGTCACGCGCCTCACGTTTCCCGAAAAGCCAGTCGCTACGACCTATCACGACGGTTTTATTGCGCGTGGTACGGTAAAAATCCCAGAGATGTTGGTTGTATAAACGCAGCGAGAACTCTCGAAAACCGAAATTGGCACGGCAATAATTCTCGAAATCTCTCTGAAACGAGCTGTTGGCATAATTATTATAAGTCAGTTTGGGCATCTCGGTCTTGACCACAGCACCATTCAATGGTTTGATCTTTATGAAACCAGTCATGGTTTGGACAAAAATGAGAACCAAAACCGCTATCGTGATGACAAATAATATTTTATGAAAAACTTCTTTCATCAACTTATAATAATTACTGCAAAATTATAGTTTTTTCCGATATGGAATGCCAAGATTTCTAAATATTTTGTACCTTTGCAAGAATTAATGAATATTATGATTATGAGATATTTAAAATACTTATTTTGTGCGATTGTCCTGGCTTTTACCTTGACGGGATGTGAAAAATCAAAGAATTGCAATGATTTGGGCTTTAATCCTATGGTGAATTTCCCGGAAGGCGACACCGTGGTGCTTGATATGGACCTGAAAAACGTTGTAAATCAAGGTATTGTGATTCCTTCGGTGAGACAATGCGATGACGGGATGTTTGTATTTGAATTTGACGGGAAGAAAAACTATTATTATAAGATTTTTTATCAGAATGAAAGCTATAAGTTCCCCAATAACAATGAGTTAAGCTATGAAAATTTTTATGGCAGTTGGGAGGATGTGAGCGTCGGATTCAAGAAGATCGAGAAAAACGGCAAGGTGGTCGATGCTGTGCGGATTGTAGGAAATCCTCGTGATGAGCGTCGTTTTTATGGACAGGACATGACCGAAAACCCGTATTCGGAAGAGAATATCGAGTCGATTATCAATAATATTAAAAATGTGCCGGAATGGTATCAGTCGGTGGTTGAGAAGGCTGCGGTGAACCGCAACAGCGTCGAGACACAGCTGCGTCTGGATGCCAAGTGGATAGTGGCATCGCAAATCAACAATGGCGACTGCAACAACCGTTGGAAACGCAACCCGCGCGTGGGCTGCTACTCGT